>JGI24113J20146_1000277_pt1 | contig 14365 bp, 10 predicted proteins | sample SubbioAug_CSWold_FD_20146 | JGI IMG/M metagenome (IMG submission 20146) | reverse complement strand
TCGAACCTGCGGCCGTCGGATTAGAAGTCGGACGCGAGCCGTCCACCGTAGTCCGCCCTCGTGCATAACCGCAGGTCAGAGCCGGTCGGCAGTCCACGGACCTCCAGCGACGGCCGCCGTTGTCCACCGGTGTGGCTCACACCGTGGCTCACATCGAGTGCCCCCGGACGCGCGGGGGACGCGTCCGGGGGCGGCACGGCGGGCCACGTTGGGGGCTGGCCGCTGCCGGCACCACGGACGGTAGCTGCGGCGCTCTCGGCTTCGAAGGCTCGACGTGATGCGAAGGGCGGCCGCTGTCGTGAGTCGTTCGAGAGTGCCGTCGGCTGGTTCGTGAGTGTTTCGTGAGGTGCTCGCCGGATGGTCTTCCTCGTAGGTCACGGGGAGGACGGCGATGTCGAGGACGACGCCCGCACCGGTACGGCCGCGGACACCTACGGCGGCGATCACGCCGGCGCAGCCGCATGACGAGCGCGCCGACGCCGGTGCGCCCGCGCCGTCACAGCCGGGTGACGAGGCAGCGCGCTCGTCCCGCGCGGGGCCGGGGGAGCGGCTGGCTGCGCTGGGCGTCGCTGAGCCGACCGCGCGAGCTCTGCTCGAGGAGTATGGGCAGGTCCGGGTGGTCGATGCGCTCGATGCCGTGGACACGCTTGGCGACCGGGAGGTCCGCCGGCGTGCGGGTTGGGTGGTCTCGGCGATCCGGCAGGGATGGGACCTCGGCGAGCTGCTGGCCGAGCGGCGCCAGATAGATGCCCGCCACGCCCGCTGGGAACGCGAACGCGACGAACACGACCGCCAGGCCGCGCGGTGGCGGACGAGCGAGGCCGCCTCGGCCGGCTGGCGCGCCGCGGTGTCGGCAGCGCTGAACGACGGTCAGCTGGCGATAGCAGTCGAGCGGGTCACCACGCCCGTGGCCGGCCTTGACCGCCGCTCGGTTCCGATCGTGCGTGCCCAACTGGTGGTTTGGGCCGTTGCGGCCCATCGCGCTGCGCCGGACCGTCCGCTGCCGGAGGTGCTCGCCGACGATCTGGTGGGCAGCGAACGCACCGTCGGTACTCCGTCGTTCGAGGGGCCGCTACCGCCGGCGCCGCCCGCCACGGCAGGGCGGGTGGACGACCTCGGCGCCCGGCTCACCGACCTGCTCGCCCGACGCGCCGATCTGGCACGCCCCGGCCCGTCGACTCACGAACGAGCGGCCGACGCCCGTGAGCGCGCGCTCGCGCAGGGGGTCGGACATGAACGATGACGTGGCCCGAAGCGGCGGTCGTGAGCCGGCCGTGAGTGCGCACGAGACTCGTGAGTTCCGCAATTCGGTCGAGTACACGATCCAGCTCACCTTCGTGGTGGCAGGCGGCGCCCGCTGGCGAACCGCGCATGCACGAGCCCGCAGGATCGCCGAACGTCTCGCCAACACCGCGGCGCGAGCGAAAGGCGTCGTCGACGTCCGTGCGGTCGCGGGCGCGTCGCATGACGGTGAGGTGTGCTTGCCGGAGCGGGTGCGCTTCGAGGCCGCCAACTCCGGGCAGGGGACGGGGGCCGAGCCGACCAAGCTCGACCGCTACCTCGACCCCGACCACGAGCGGGCTCTGGCCTCGCTCGCCGACGCCAACCGGGCAGCGCGGGCCCGGCGACAGGCGGACTTCGACCGCCGCACCACGATCGGGTGCGCCAACCCGACGGGGCTCGGCCCTGGCATCGCGCGCCCCTGCCACTGCGCGTACTGCCTGCCGCGTGAGCACCTCGACGCCTGGACCGAAGCGCGGGGGGTGTCGGTGCAAGGGCGCCGCTGCTTGTGCGGCCGCCCAGGCGGACCCGTGTCGTTCGTATGCCGCCCTCACCGGCGCCAGCAGCTGGTGGTGCTCGATGGCGACCCGCCCGAACTCGCCCGGCTCGCCGCCCAGGTTGCCCGGTCTCTCACGGCCGACGGCACACCACCGCCCCCCGGCCGTGACGACCCCGGTCTGCCGCCACCTGGCCGCTGACGCGGCCCAACCGTCGTACGACCCACCGGAAGGAGCCCTCATGTCCCCGCAACCGACCATCCAGCTCACCATCGGCCCCGACGCCTTGCCGGCCGTCGTGTTCGCGCTACAGCGCACCATCGACGACCTCGAGGCACGCGCCATCATCGCCATCGACCGTGACGTCGAGCTCGGCCCGCCCTCCGCGGCGGAGTACCGCGCCGACATCGGTCGGCTCGCCGGAATGCTCGGCCAACTCGGCCACCCCGCCTCGCGACCGGTTCCCGAACGTGCCGCCGTGGTCTGGTGCGACGGCCTCTACACCGTCGACGACGGTCAGCCGGTTCGCCTCACACCGACCTCGGGCCTTGACCGGCTGCTCGAGCAGCTCGTGGCACGACGCGACGAGAGGCGGCTGACGCCCGGCGCCCTGATCGAGCTGTTCGCCGATGCGATCGGCGCCGAACTGGTCGACGTCGCCGACCGGCTCGTCGACGCACGCCGTGCCCGCGACGCCGATCGCCGTCACGAGTTCGCCCACGTGCGAGGGCTCTCACGCGATCTTGCTGGCCCCGAATCGTCGCAACGATGAACGACTCGTTCACCAGCGTTCGTCCTCATCCCGGACCGACTCTGCACGCCACACCTCGGCCCGCACCTGTCCGCCCCGCTCCCGACGCTCCAAAGGTTCACAGACTTGCACCCCGGTGCGAACACCCCCGCGCGACCCGTCCCGACCGGCCCGAACCGGCCGGCGCGACGTGGCCCGAGCGTGGGGGGCGGGCATGTTGAACATCGGCAAGCTCGCCCACGGCGGCGCCGAGTACTACCTGACCTCGGTCGCGTCGTCGGTCGAGGCCTACTACACCGGCGCCGGCGAAGCGCCCGGCCGCTGGCTCGGATCGGCCTCGACCCGGCTTGGCGTGTCCGGGCTCGTCACGCCGGAGACCTTGCGGACGGTCCTGGCCGGTGCCGACCCGGCCGACGGTCGGCCTCTGGTCGGCCCCGGCCGCACCGTCCCTGGCTTCGATCTGACGTTTCGGGCCCCCAAGTCGGTGTCGCTGCTGTGGGCACTCGCCGACCCGGAGGTCGCCCGCCAGGTCCGCGACGCCCACGACGCCGCGGTCGTCGCCGCGCTCGACTACCTCGAACGCAACGCCGCCTACACCCGCCGTGGCAAGGCCGGCCGCGAACAGCTCGAAGCCGACGGGTTCGTCGCTGCCGCGTTTCGCCACCGCACCTCCCGCGCGGATGACCCGCTGCTGCACACCCACGTGCTGGTCGCCAACCTCGCCCAGGCCGCCGACGACGACATGTGGCGGTCGCTCGACGCGAGGCATCTGTACCTGCACGCCAAGACGGCCGGCTACCTCTACCAGGCCCAGCTACGCGCCGAGCTGACCCGCCGCCTCGACGTGACGTTCGGGCCGGTCACCAACGGCTACGCCGACCTCGACGGCATCCCACGAGCTGTGATCGAGGCGTTTTCTCGTCGTCGTGCCGACATCCTCGCCACGCTCGCCGCCACCGGCCACCACTCGCCTCGTGCGGCGCAGATCGCCACGCTGACCACACGGTCGGGCAAGTCGCACGCCGATGCCGACAGGCTGCGAACCGGCTGGAAGGAGCGGGCGGCCGCACTCGGGTTCGGCGCGCGTGAACTCGCCGCACTCACCCGCACTCGCGAGACCGAAACTGCGGCGATAGACGAGCAGCAGCTCGCCCGCGATACCGGATGGCTGCTCGGCCCGGCCGGGCTGACGGCGAAAGCGTCGACGTTCACCCGCCGCGACACGATCCGAGGCTGGTGCGAACGGCTCCGTCAGGGGGCCGAGATCACCGACGTCGAACGTCTCGCCGATCGGCTGCTCGCCGACGATACGGCCGGCACGATCCGGCTCACCGGCACCGCCTCCCCGATCCGGCATGTGGCCGACGCCACCGGGATCCGGCTCGCGGACGGGCGGTTCGTCGCGCTCGGTACCGGCGAGGCCCGCTACACCACACCACAGCTGCTCGCCCTTGAACAGCGGCTGGTCGACACCGCGCTCGCCTTGCTCGACACCGGCCGCGCCACCGTCACCGACCCCACCCGCGAGCGGGCGCTGATGCGTCGGCCAACGTTGACCGTCGAGCAACGCGCCGCGGTCGGCCAGCTCACCCGATCCGGCCACGGTGTCGAGGTGCTCGTCGGACGCGCCGGCACCGGCAAGACCTACACGCTCGGTGCGGCACGCGAGGTCTGGGAGGCAGCGGGCATCGAGGTCGTCGGTTGTGCCCTCGCGGCCCGCGCCGCACTGGAGTTGCAGGCCGGGTCGGGGATCGCGTCGTCAACGATCGATCGGCTGCTCGCCGACCTCGCCCGCCCAGGCTCGAGCCTTCCGGCCGGCGGGGTGCTCGTGGTCGACGAGGCCGGGATGGTCGGCACCCGCACCCTGGCCCGCCTGCTCGACGCCGCACAGACCACCGCCACCAAGCTCGTGCTCGTCGGGGACCACCACCAGCTCCCCGAGATCGACGCCGGCGGCGCCTTCGCCGGCCTCGCCAACCGCCTGCCCGCCATCGAACTCACCGACAACCGCCGCCAACAGCAGCCCTGGGAGATCGTCGCACTCGACGAACTACGACACGGCGACCTGACCGCCGCCGTCGACGCCTACCGGACGCACGGCCGGCTCGTGGTCGCCGACACCGCCGACCACCTACGCGAACAGCTCGTCGGGGACTGGTGGCACGCGAACGCCGAACACGGCACCGACGCGGTCATGGTCGCCGCCCGCCGCACCGACATCGACGACCTCAACCGCCGTGCCCGCATCCGTCTTGCGGCGGACGGCCAACTCTCCGGCCCGGCCCTCGACCTCGGCGGCGCCGAGTTCCGGGTGGGGGACCGCCTGCTGTGCCTACGAAACCACCGCCACCTCGGCGTGCTCAACGGCACCCGCGGCACCGTCACCGACATCGACCACCACGACCGAAGCCTCGCCTTCCGCCGCGACGACAACGGTCGGCAGGTCCGGCTGCCCGCCGACTACCTCGACGCCGGCCACGTCACCCACGGCTACGCCCTGACCGCCCACAAAGCCCAAGGGCTGACCTGTGACGCCACGTTCGTGCTCGGCAGCGAAGAGATCTACCGCGAATGGGGCTACGTCGCGCTCTCGCGCGGCCGGACCAACAACCGGCTCTACCTCACCGCCGATCACCTCGACCACGAACAGCCAGACGACCCGACGCATCCCGAAGTCCACCAGCACGACCCACGCACCGCCGACGAACGGCTCCTCGCCGACCTGCACCGCAGCCACCGCCAAACCCTCGCCCTCGACCACCTCCAGCCGTCTGACCGTGACCCGGCCGGAGTCGACCTCGAACGACCAGCAGGTCCCGCCCCGCACCTGGTCCGCGCGCTCGGCCCCCGCCCGCACGACCCCGACCCCCAACACATCTGGGACACCGCCGCAGGCGTGATCGAGACCTACCGCGCCGAGCACGGCATCGACGACGAGCTGTTGCCGCTCGGACCGTTGCCCGACCAAGACGACGCCCGTGCCGCCTACCAGCAGGCCGTCCACGCGCTGCTCGCCGGCCGCCGTGCCCTACGCGACCACACCCCCGACCAGCCACGTGACCGAGACCGTGACCTCGGCCGCGGCGTCGCCTGAGGGGAGGACCACCGATGACCGATTTGAGACCGACCGACCTGCAGGTACGGGCAGACATCTACAAGATCGCCAAGGCCTACCTCGAGACCGAACGTGGCCTACGCCCGCCAGAACACCTCGAACGGTTCCTCACCCCTGCCGAGTACCGCCGCCACCGCAAACAACCCGTCGACACTCGCATCCGGACCGGTGAGACGGTCCTCCCCACCGACGTGGGCCGCATCCACCTCGACCGGCACCTGCCCGGCCAGATCACCGCGACCATCACCACCCGCGAGACCGACGACCGGTGGGGAGCCCTCGTCCTGCACTTCGCCCGCGACCACGCCGGACGGTGGGGCATCGACCAACTCGAACGGCTCACACGCCCCTCGATCGCCCGCCAGCAGACCCGCCAACCGGCAGGCCACGCCGACCTCGACGAGCAGATCGGCCGTGTCGAGGGCGAGCGCCGGCTCGTCGACTCCGCCCTACGCGCCACCCGAACCCGACTCACCGAACTCCGTCGCGCCGCCGCCCCGGCGACCGCGACCGATCGCGACACGATCCGCCAACTCCGTGACCAACAACGGACCTGGAAGCATCGGCGACAAGAACTTGACGAAGAACTCACCGAACTCCGTCAGCTCCGTGACCTTCGCCGCGACCTCGCCGACGTCGACCTCCGGCACGAGGTGCACCCCACCGAGCTTGACGGCGGCCAGCTCGAAAAGCTCCTGGGACCTATACCGGACGACGACTGGCGACAGGGGCTGCGGAACGGGGTGATCGATGAGATCCACACCTACCGGCGACGCTGGAACGTCACCGACGCGCGCAGCGTCCTCGGACCCGTCCCCGACGATGCCGACCATCAGCATGATCGCGACGAACTCGCCCAAACTCTCCGAGCCGCCGCGAAAGCCCTCGGAACACATCGACGACAATCCCCGGCGCGAGACGGCGTGGACCGCCAGGCCGACCATGCTCAGTCGCGAGGACCCGAACGTTGACCGGACTCGCCCACCTCACGGAGCCACGCGGCGACCTCGCGAGCATCGCCGCCAGGGCCCTCGTCAGGAGACGGCAGCGCGGACGGCCATGCCGCCAAGTCATCGACGCCGAACACCCGCATCAAGTGCTGCCACAACACGTCCCGAAAGCCCTCCCAGTCCGTCGCAGGATCGTGCAGAGCCCGAGCCACCTCGACCGCATACAGGTACTCAGCCCGATACCCATCCGCGTCGCCGTCGAACAGCGCGTCCGTGACCATGTCCACCTCCGATCCGTCGCACCGGGATACACCAGCGGCTTGGTCTTGCCAAGCCCGGCCACGAGCGGCCTGTTGATCAGCCGTGCTCGGGTCGATCGTCAGAGCGTCGAACCAAGGTCGGAGGCGACGCCGGGGTAGGTGGGGGTCCTGGACCTCTTCGCCGGCGGGTGGTGAGGCTGAGCTTGATGGCAAGCCCCCGAAAAATCGATTCATAGGCCAAGCGGAAGCCGTGACTACGGGCCGCTCCGTTTGGTCAGGGAGGCGCGCATAGCACTCCGGCTGCGTGACGCTGGGAATCAGCCGTCGGTTCCGAAGTCTGAGATGGCAATGGTGCCGTCACAACCGAGGAGATTCCAGGTTGTAGGCGATCTGCCACACGTGTCCGTCGACGGAAACACGGCAGCAGACGACGCCTTGCCAACTAGGGTGAGGTTCTCTCTCAGCTTGGGGGCCAGGATGGCGAAGCGGATCAAGTGCCCAGCGTGCGGGACACGAGGCGAACTTGGTGACGACAGCAGCTTCGAGGTCCGTGGGCGGGCACAGAACCGGGCTGTGCAGAAGTGTCTCGTCTGCGGGTCTGGTTTGTTCGTGAAGCTGCCCTCTGGTCGGACGGAGGTCATCCCGCATGACCTGTGGATCAAAATGCAAGACCGTTGGGACCATGAGTTTGGGGTCGACGCCGTGCCCGATAATCGTGGAGAGGAAGACGCCTACCCTGCGGTGACACAGGCCGTCCAGGAGCTCTTCGATGCGACCCCCGACGAGCTGTCCCTGTACCTTCTGGTGCTCGCGTCGGCAGCGCAGGATGTCGCAGCAGCCGCGCTGAGGCAGGTGGCTGCCGGTGACCCGGACGCGTGGGCTGAGCTGGATGTCGAAGCCGCGAAGGCTGTCGTCCGCTGTGGGGCGGCGTACTTCGTTCTGGCGGCCACGAACGACGAGACGCTCCGGCGCTACTTCTCCGAATGGCTTGATCTTCGGCCGTCGCAAGTATCCGACGCTGTGCTCGCGGTCTATACGGAAACGTTTCTGACAAGTGCAGAGACCGATCTCGTCGGAACAGTGAAGTCCAGGTGGGATGACGAGGATTCACAGGGATATGCGATGGCCATCGGGCGGATGATGTGGCAGGCCGGGGGCCGAGAGGGCACGCCGCCAATCACGGACGTAATGCAATGGCGCGTTGCCCTACATGGTCTGCGAGAACCGTTCGGTCAGCACTTCATGTCCGAACTGGAGCGTTTCGCTGAAACCTAGAGCCTTGCGCCTCACGGACAGGCGAGGCATGAGCAACTATTTTTCTCTGGCAGTACAGCTGAACGCGTGCGATCTCGACGGCCTCGGTAGGCGTGAACACGATGGCGGCCAGGGCGAGGGGTTGAGGAGCTCGTCCGCGTCGCCGATGACGCCCGGAGCTTGGGCTGAGCTCGGACGGAGGTCGAGCAACTCGCACCCGGCGCCCGCCGGTGTGCATGCGACGACCAGACACGTGAGCGGGTGACGTGTCCAGGGAATGTGGCGACGCACCCGACTTGCCGCAAAAGGCGTCAGCGGTCAAGGTGGTGTGATCACGTATCGAAACCACAGCGGCACCGTGTCGGCACTGTGCTGTCACGGAGTAGGCCTCCCCGAGGGGATAACTGCGGAGCATGGCTCGTGACCTACATCGACTTTCGGGGCACATTCCGGATCCAGTGGGCGGACGGAAGCAGCGGGAAGACGCGTTTCCTCGGGCTGGAGCCAGACAAGCGGCGGCTTTGGCTCGTGCCAACCAACTCGTCCTTTCGGTCTCCGCACGTAACGGGGAGTACCCGCTCACGCGAGCTGAACCTCGACGAAGTCACCGACATCTGGCGGCGGCCGCCGCGGCTCCTCGAGAAGCGCAGCCAGTTGGTGCTCGAGTTCCAGGTGCATGAGAAGAGCACTCCGGCTCGATTGCGGATCTCGGAACCCAAGCGGCAGGGCCGGCTTGATGAGGTTGAACAGGCGATCCGCTCGGCTTGGGGCGGCTGGCGTCCGGAGGTGCTCGAAGACGATTGGGATGATGACGACTGGGCCGAGACCTCGGGCGCAGACGAGTCAGATGAATCCGACGAGTGACTGCGGTCCGCGGCCGACAGCCAGCTAGCTAGGGGCCTCGGCGCAGATGCTCGTGCACGGATCGGTGGTCGCCGCGCTCAACGCAGCCGCAGCCGACGAGGCGACCGATGGTCCCGCATCCAACTCGGCACGCCACCGTGCCCGACGAATCTAACGACGAGCTGTGTGTCACGGCCAACGACCGGCTACTCGCGCTCGGCCGGCGCGGTGCCCGGGTTCGGCCTGGGGGCTGGCCCGGCCGGCAGCGGTCATTGGCGCTACCCGCGCGAGACCGTGACTTCGCGCGGACGGACATGTGTCGTCCTTCGCACATAGCTGACAATAGCCTTCGCTGACCATAGGTTCAGTCGAGTGCAGCGAGATGGCCATGGCAACCAGTGACGACGTCTGGCTGCGGACAGACCTGGAGCACGAGGCGGTCGCGAGCCTTCGGTTCTGTCGCCGCCAACTTGAAGCCGCCGCCAGTGACTCCTACGAAATGAAGTGGGCGGCGCTTGCTGTGACGGAGGCCCTGTCAGCCTTCGTTGTGAAGACCTACCGCAGTGTCGACCTTCTGTACTGGGACGACCGGACCCGTCGTGCGATGGTTTCCTACGAGGCGGGTGAGCGGCCGCTGCCGCCGGCGCCTTCCGAAGTGTGGCTACCGCCGTTCGTGAAGCTTTGCGAGCGCTTCCGTGACGAGCACGGGTGGGCCGTTGACGCCGATCAGTGGGAGTTGATCGAGGAACTTGGAAGCGTTCGCAATGACTTTGTGCACTTCAAACCAAAGGGTTGGTCGCTCGCGATCGCCGGGTTGCGTGCCAGTATCGCGGCATCGCTCGACGGCATCGCACACGTGGTCGATCTCGAACCGGGAGCGTTCCTCTGGTACGACGAAGCGCTGCGGGACCGTGCACGCGACGACCTCGCGACCGCGAGGGCGCTGACTGTCGGGTGAGCGGTGCCGAGCAGCACCGCACACTCGTGCAGGCCACTCATCGCCGTGATGATGAGCGGGCCGGCGTCTGACGCTTGGCCGCGCGCATAGTCACCATGGCAGCCAACCGCGCCGTTTTCCGCGAGGCCCCGACGGATGAGGGCGCCGAGCCGGACTTGTGGTTGCTGGGCAGGGAGGGAACGAGATTGGTGCTGTCAGTGAGCGGCAGCGAGGTCCAGCGTCGCGAGGCAGAGCGGGCCTTCATGGTTGGTGAACGGGTTGTGCACGATGGTGTCAGGTGATGCGGCTTCCAGGACTCGGGTGGCCGCCGATGCATCCTGCTGAGGTAAGGCGCCTGCTTGGCGCAGGGCGACGGCAAAGAGGTATGTACGTTGTAGCGGTTGAAGGTCAGGATGTGCGTCGGCAATTGGATCCCAGGAGGCGGCGAGGATCGGGCTGTCCTCGCGGATGCCCATCGGTCTGATGAGTGCGGCCTTGAAGGACTCGACGGCGTCCGCGTCCACGCGAAGTCGACGCAACAGTGGCCTGGTAAAACTGGGCAGGTAGTGGTCTGGCAGTCCCATGCGGATGCGGACGTGGGCGCGGGTTGTGACCGCGGGCAGATCCTGCGCGTCAACTGCGCCGAAGGCGATGGCGAGTGTGTCGTCCCAACCACGGTGTTCGCGAGTCGCGCGGTCTTTTCGGAACCACGATTCGAGATCTCGGAGGGCAGTCATGGACAAAGCGTCCTCAGGAAACAGTTGGGCATACGTGGCTAGCTTCTCGCTGGGATAGATGCTGCCTGATCCATTGTCGAGCGCGTCTTCCGTGAGGATGGCTTTGAATACCTCGTCGGGCACATCCCAGGAGTCCCGGTCCAGCAGTGAGTCGAGGACTTGGTTTTGCCGCCGATACTCCATTCTGTCGAGCTTGGCCGCGACCGCACGGAGTACCCCTTCGTTGGCCCTGTTCTCTTCCTTGGCCCACAGCAGGAACCGTCGGTCTTGCCGTAGGTCCGTATCAGCGTCGGCTGCGTCTCGAAGGATTTCCGCGATGGCGGGATGTCGGGAAGCGACGGTTGCCAGTGCTGACATGACATGGCGGCGTTGCTCACGGACCGTTCGACGCTGTCGGTCCGACGTGCTGTTCAGGCGCTTGAAGAGTCCGTCACGGAAGTGGGCGCGCAGTCGGTCCCAGTTCTCGGCGACCAGGTCTACCAAGACGTGGTCGACGTCACCGTCGTAGAGAACGTCGAGCTTGACGCCCGGAACCTGGCCCTCGTGGCCGACACTCTCCTGGAGCCCGTCGCTGAGCGTTAGGTCCCGCAGCATGAGCATGCCGACCCAGGCCAGTTGCCGACGCTCTTCATGTTCGGGCCCGTAGGCGCACAGTCCATCCTTGATCTCCTTACGCAGCCATATCATCTCGTCCGTGTGGGAGTTGTCGCCCGCTACCTCGTCGTGGGCTTGCTGGTGACGCTTGATTGCTTGAGTGAGACCGATGAACTCGTTGCGGCGAACCTCGCTGTCGGGTTCGTTCTTCCACTCCGCCATGACGCCGATGAGGTCGCTCGGGGCGAGTGTGCTGCGTGCCAGTTCGAAGGCGAGGACTTCGCGCAGTTCCGGTTCGATGTGCTTGAGCAGAGCGAGGGTCTTGTCGAGGATGCGGCGGGAGGTTTCGTCGCTCTTGCCACAGTATGCCTTGAGAATCGCGACCGGAATAGTATCCGGAATGCCTGATGTGATGGGTCTTGTGTCGTGGATTAGGGCGTCAGCGAATTCCTGCACCACAGGTTGGCTCGGCCAGGCGGTGATGACGGCGGGGACGTGCCACATCAAGTGGTGGGGATTCACCGCCGTGCACAGCGCCGCTAGCTCGGCCGGGTCGTAGGTGGCGAGCACTTCCCTGGCGGCTTCGCCCTCGGCGCCCGGTTTCTGGGCGGCGTCATGAAACCGCCTCCAGGCCTCGGCCACTGCTTGGGCCACGACGACCCGCTCTTCAGTTCGACCAGGATCACTCGGCTGGCGTAGCAGGGATACCAGGACGGCGAAGCCCTCTATCGAGCCGAGCACGTCGATGGCGACTGACGCCATGGGCGCGGCGCGTGCGTACTCACCACGTAGTCGGCGGGTGAGGGCGGTTTGGACGTGCTCGTCGTTCGCGAACTGCTCGACGAGTGTGCGGGCTGCGGCGTATGGTCGCCACGTGTCTAGGCCGCTCAGCAGCGCCGTCCGGGCAGCGTCGGAGGGCATAGCCGTAGCGAGATCGGCTACGCCGTATACCACCGGATCATCCAGCTTGACGTTCACGAAGCGCCCGAGCGCTTCGGCGAACTCCGGATCGTCGCGCCACTGCTGGGGGATCATGCCCGCGTCGTACAGCATCAGACCCCGCTTATCTGGCTCATTGAGCTCTGCAGCTACCCACGCCTTGAAGCGGCTGTCGTCGGCGAAGGCGTTACAGGCGAGGCTCCACGCGAGCCATCGGTCCCCGCCGGTGCTTCCGTTCGTCTTCAGCGTCTCGAGCGCGAAGTCGGCTGCCCGTGTGTCGCCAGCAGCGGCGATATTGACGAGGTCTGCCGCAGGCCACGGCCCACGGCGGTAGTCCTCGTGGTGCAGCAGTGACAGCAGCCAGCGACTTTCTTCGGGCCGGAGCAGCGCCGCGTCACCGGCTGTCGAGCCGCGTAGCAACAGGTACAGGCTGACCAACCGAAGTGGCAGTGACGGCTGGCGGCGAGCCCAGTCGATCAAGTCGGTCGTTACGGGCTCGTCGGCCCAGCCGCTACCAAGGGCGAAGATAGCGGTGGCCTGCGTTGCCGAGGACGGTCCTGTCGAGGTGAACCCCACCAACCGGTCGACCAGGTGCGACTTGCCACCGAACCGGTGGGCAATGGCCATCGCCGCGTTGAGCTTCACGTCGTCCTCAGGGTGCCGCATCCCCCAGAGAAGGTGCTCGGTTGCGACATGGTCGGGGATGCCGAGGTCTCGCAGCGCCCACATAGTCGGTGACGGGTCTGGTCGAGGCGCGGTGAGCCACCGTTTCATGATCGGAAGTAGATGGCTGCGGGCCGAGTGGCTCCCGAGCGTGCCGACGACCGCGGTGATGAGGTTCGCCCGATGGCGCAGCGAGGGATGGGTCTCGATGCGTTCGACAAGGCGGTTCAGGTACGCAGTCTGAGATCTCGGGGTGAGCTTGACGCCTGCGGCCAGTGCTTCGCCAAGGAGTTCGTACCCATCGACATCTGCCCACGGCCGGTCACCCGCTTCGAGTGCTGCGGAGAGCAGCGATTCGATTGCATGAGGATTGACCTGCGCAGTTAGCAGTGCGAGGAGCACCTCGCGCCAGGCCGGATCGTGGACGAACCGCCGCACGGCTTCGACCTGCTCGCTGGCGGCCAGCGTGGCGAGGTGGCGGCCGGCCATGTGGTCGAGCACCACCCGGTGCAGGTAGCCGAAGACACCAGCGCCCTGCGACACAATCAGACCAAACTCGTCTTCCGCCATGGAGAGGACCGCATCGGCGATCTTGCGAGCGGCAGGCCTTTCGTAGCCGAGGACTTCGTCGTCTGTCATCGACTCGACGATGAGCTTGCGCATCTCCCGCTTGCTGATGGCGCCAGCGGGATCTTTGAGGCGGACGCGGTGGGCCACAGCGGCGAAGAGCGTGGTCATCTCGGCGGCCGTCAGTGGTCCTCCGTCGGCATGTGAGGCCCGCTGTCGCATCTGAGGGTGTTTCTCGACAAGCAGTTCGACGAGCCGCGCGTAGATGTCGAACCGCTTCCGCGGCAATGATTCGCCCTGCCAGGTCGCGGCCAGCAATGTCAAGAAGAGGGGCGTCCTGGACAGCTCGGCGAGTTCCGGCGTCGAGGCGAGTTGGTCGAGAAATGCATGGACCCCTGCGCTCGACGTCGACCGGGCGGCCGAAACGGCCTCCCGTTGTGTGACTGGCACGATGATCGCGGCAGCGATCGCGCGGAGCTGGTCGTCGGTCAACGGCGTGATCTCCGCCTGGCCCCACGGGAGCCGCCAGTTGAGCCGGTCGACCGCGAACGGGCGGGTGGAGAGGATCGCTGATGCGTTGGTGCGACCTAGGAACGCCTCCAGTATCCCGAGGGCGCGTTCGGCAGCGCCGATGTCGCTCCACTCATCGACGCCATCGATGATGAGCAACAAACGATCGTCCTCCAGCGCGCGCTGGACAAGCGGCCACAGATGTGAGGCGCTCTGCGACTTCAGCCAGGACTCAGCAGCCGAAACTAGCGAGCGCTCCGTCGACCCATTCAGGTGACGGCACAGGAACCCGAACGGCAGCCAGATCGGCAGGTCGGTTGCCAGTTCCCGCTGGAGCGCGATCGACTGCGGGTGGGAGGAGAGCAGGTCTGTGGCCACGAACCGCAGCAGGCTGGACTTTCCCGCTCCAGGGCCGCCGATGAGCAGCCGATACTTGCCTCCGGCCAGCCACTCATCGGCTCCGACGG
>JGI24113J20146_1000274_pt1 | contig 14401 bp, 16 predicted proteins | sample SubbioAug_CSWold_FD_20146 | JGI IMG/M metagenome (IMG submission 20146) | reverse complement strand
GGCTCGTTCGCGAACGTGCCGATCCATCGGTGGCCGCGCGGTGGCACGGTCACCTCGCCGAAACGCTCGGCCTGCCCGGCGTGTGAGACGTCGATCGCGCCGCGCGACAACGTCCCGGTCGTGTCGTGGCTGCTGCTGCGGGGGCGCTGCCGCCACTGTGACGCACCGATCGCCCCGCGCTACGCCGTCGTGGAGTTCGTGACGGCCGCGCTCTTCGGGCTCATCGCGTGGCGCTGGGGCGTCGACCCGCTGCTGCCGGCCCTGCTCGTGTTCACCTGGGCGCTGGTGGTCGCCACCGCGATCGATCTCGAGCACCGCATCATCCCCAACCGCCTGACCTACCGGCTGCCGTTCGTGCTGCTGCCGCTGGTCGTGCTCGACGCGGCACTCGCCGGCGCCTGGGGCGATCTGCGCCGTGCCGTCATCTGGGCCATCGGCGTCCCGGCCATCATGTTCGCCATGGCGGAGCTGTTCCGGCTGCTCCGGGGCAAGATGGGCATGGGGATGGGCGACGTGAAACTCGCCGTCTCGATCGGCCTGGTGGTCGGCTACCTCGGCGGCATCCACCTCGTCGTCTTCGCCTACGCGACGATGGCGACGTCCATCGTGGTCGTGGTCGTACTGCTGCTCGCCCGCAGGGCGCAGTTGGCCAGCAGGATCCCGTTCGGGCCCTACCTGGCCGTCGGTGCGCTCGTGCCTGTCCTCGCCCCCGACGCCAGTGCCGACCTCGTCCGCAGGGTCCTCGGCCTGTAACGGGCCACGGCCCGGCCCACGCGCGTTGACTGGCCCGTATGGCTCAAGTCGGCTGGTCACCGTGCCGACGGTGTGGGGAGACCGATTCTCCCTGTCCCCAGCACCTGAACGGCTGACCCGTGCCCTCACGCGCCGTCGGTATCGACATCGGCACCCGGACCATCACGGTGGCCGAGGTCCGCGAAGCGCGCGGCGGCGCGACGGTGACCAACTTCGGCGGCGTCGAACTCGCCCCGGACACGGTCCGCGACGGCGAGGTCGTCGACCCGGTCGGGGCCGCCGGCGCCCTCAAGGAACTGCTGGCGAGCACCAAGATCAGCGAGAAGCGGGTCTGGCTCGGCGTCGCCAACGCCCGCGTCGTCGTCCGCCAGATCGACCTGCCGTGGATGCCCGAGGACGAACTGCGCAGCTCGATCCGCTACCAGGTGCAGGAGCACATCCCGATCCCGGTCGAGGACGCCGAACTCGACATGTACGTCGTCGCCGACTGGCACACCGAGGAGGGTGACCACCTGCAGCGCGTGCTGCTCGTCGCCGCCCACCGCGAGATGCTCGCCGCCCACATCGAGGTGGCGACCCGGGCCGGCCTCAAGCCCGTCGGCGTCGACCTGAACGCGTTCGCGGGCCTGCGCGCGGTCGGTTCGACGTCCCCGCTCGAGAGCGGCCACGAGGTCCTGGTCGACGTCGGGGCCGGCGTCACCACGATCCTGGTCCACGGCGCGGGTGCCCCGAGCTTCGCGCGCATCCTGTCGGCCGGCGGCGACGCCCTCACCCACGACCTCGCCAACGCCCTGGGCGTCGAGCACGACGAGGCCGAGAAGCTCAAGCGCGAGGCGATCGTCGGGGGCGACACCGAGGTGGACCAGATCCTGACCGCCTCCGTCGACCGCTACGTCGACGAGATCCGCAGCTCCCTGGACTACTTCCGGGCGCAGCCGGGGGCCGAACGCCTGTCCGGGATGGTCTTGACCGGCGGCAGCGCCGGGCTGCAGGGCGTCGTGGACCGGATGGCAGCCAACCTGCGCCTACCGGTGGCCCTCGGCAACCCGTTCGAGCACTGGCGGACCGCCAAGACCGTCTACGACGCCGACCAGTTGGCCGCCGTCGGTCCGACGCTGGCGACCGCGGTCGGTCTCGCGCTCGGAGGCCTGGAATGAGCGTCAGGGTCAACCTCCTACCGGCCGAGTCGCGGCAGCGTGCCCGCGCTGCCAGGCAGCGCAGCTACCTCGTCGGTGGTGTCGTGCTCGTCGTCGCAGCGCTCGGCGGTGTCCACCTGTGGACGCTCGGTACGGTCGAGCAGGCCCGCAGCGACCGCGACGCGGCTCAGGCCGACGTGCAGGCCGTCCAGCGGGAGATCGGCCAGATGGCCGAGTTCGCCCAGCTCGAGCGCGATCACGCGGCAGCGGAGACGGCGCTCTCGACCGCACTCGCCGGCGAGATCTCGCTGGCCGGGATCCTCCAGGACGTCGCCCACGCCGTGCCCGGCGGCATCGCGCTGACCAGCCTCGAGGTGACGCGTATCGGCGAGCCCCTGCCCGGCATGGTCGTGATCCCCTCGGCCGCCCGAATGACCGCGAGTGGCGAGGCGCTCCACGGCGCCGCCCCCGGCGTGGAGCTGTTCCTGTGGCAGCTCGGGCAGCTCGGCGCGGTCACCGATCCCTACGTCAGCAATCTCGCGTCGATCCAGGACGAACCCGAGGCGGTCTCGTTCACCGTCGAGGCGGACCTCAACGACCGGGTCTACACGCAGCGCTACGTCACGGGCCTGCCGAAGGATCTGCGATGAAGCGCAGCCTGATCCTCACCGTGCTCGGCGCGGTCCTGCTGGTGGTCCTCTACGGCGTGTTGCTGTTCAAGCCGGCCCGCGAGGACCTGGCCGCGCTGCAGCAGGAGGTCGTGAGCCTCGAGCAGCAGGAGGTGCTGCTGACCGCCCAGCTCGAGAAGCTGGCCGCGACGCGGCGCGCCGCCCCGGAGTTGGAAGCCGAACTCATCGCCGCGAGGGTCGTCGTCCCCGAGGAGGCGGGCGTGTCGGCAGTCGTACGGCAACTGCAGTCCGCCGCCGACGAGGCCGGACTCGAGCTGACCTCGCTGTCACCATCGCGCCCCCAGCCGACCACGCCCGAGGCGGGGCCGCTGTCGCTGGCGCGTATCCCGATCGCCATGGACGTCAAGGGCTCGTACTTCCAGGTCGTCGACTTCCTCCGCCGGCTCGAGAACCCCAACATCTCGCCGCGGGGGTTCATCTTCAACTCGATGTCGCTGGCCGTCGGCGACGAGTGGCCGCAGCTGCAGGTGACCTTCCAGGGCGAGGCGTTCGCGCTGGTGGAGATCGCCGGAGCCGAACCGCCGCCACCGGTGGCTCCCGCGCCGGACGGGCTGGGTCAGGACCTCGAGACCGGGCTCGACGTGATCGAGGGCGGGCACCTCGACGACTTGCCCGAAGCGGCAGGAGCGGACAACTCATGAAGCCGAGCAACCTGCGCCGTCGATCGCGCGTCGCGGTCCTGTCCGTCGTCCTCCTCGCAGCGACGGCGTGCGGAGCGGGCGACAACCCGAGTGCGACGATCGAAACGGCCGCGGCGCCCGGTCCCGGCGACCCGGCCCAGCCGGATACCGACGCGGCGGAGGCCGCCCCCCCGGCCGAGTACGTCGATCCGGTCCGGTCGGCCGAGCAGCTCGCCGCCGTCTCCATGCCGCTCTCGGAGGCGAGGGACCCGTTCGAGCCCGTTCGCGACGAGCCGGCCGCGACGGTGGGGACCACTGCCGGCGAAGGCGTGGTCGTGCCTGCTGCTCCGGCCGCACCCGGGGCGACCGAGCCGGCACCGGTGCCGGCCGCGAGTCCTGCGCCACAACCGACTTCCGAGCCGACGGCCGCCACCTGCGAGCTGGAGCTCGCGCGGTGCCTGGCCGACCTCCGGCTGTTGGACGCAGGTACCGGGAACCAGGGGCCGGCCATCTTCCAGCTCGGCACCACCCTGTACGAGGTCGAACTGGGCGCCGGCTTCGCGGACGCGTTCGTGCTGCTCCGGCTCGAGGACGACTGCGCCACGGTGGCGCATGCCGACGGTGTCACCCAGCGGTGCATCGAACCGGACAGCTCGCTCAAGTAGCGCCGCCTCCGGACCGATACCCAGGCCAGGGACCCAGGAGTCCGGTGCTTTGGTGATGCCTTCGCAGCAAGCGGACGAGGATGGTCTGACCCTCGTCGAGATGCTCGTGGCCATCGTCGTCATCGGGTTCGTGCTGATGGCCATGGCGAGTGTCGCGTTCGCATCCCTGCGTTCCGTGCAGGGCACCGAGCGCATCACCAACGCCACCCAGCTCGGCAACGAACTGCTCGAGTCCTACGTGGCGTTGCCCTACGACGACCTCGGGTTGTACGCGTCGGCCGCCACGACGGCCTTCGGGGGTTCGACGTTCGATGGTGCGGCCCTGGTGCTCTTCCCCAACGCGATCACACCGGACGACCGCATCCCGGTACCGACCCAGTCGATCACCCGCAGCGGTGTCGTCTACGAGGTCACGACCGCGGTCGTCTGGATCGACGATCCCGGGACCGCGAGCGCGCAGGACTACAAGCGCATTCTCGTGACCCTGACCTGGCAGACGGCGGGAGAGACCCAGACGGCTCGCGTCGAGGCACTCCGTGCTCCCGGCCCGACCGAGCAGCCGCTCACGGTGACCGTGACGCCGGACATCGTCGACCTCGACGAGGACGGCTACCAGACGGCGCCGGTCACGGTCACCATCGAGGCGAAGACCCCGCAGACGACCGTGGTCGTGCAGTGGTTGGACCGTGACGGCAACCTGGCGGGTCCGAGCTCCGCGTCCCCCGACGCCGGCAACCGCACGTGGACACTGTCGATCACCGGCAACAGATTCGGCAACGGCGCCACGCTCTTCACGGTGACGGGGACGACGTCGGGCACGACGGAGAAGGAGATCACGACCGTCGGTCGCGGCCTGTTCCTGCAGCCACTCGCCTTCTCCGTTCCCGCGACGACCGTGTCGCCCGACGCGGTGACCTACCAGCCGGCCTTCGGCACCAGCGACGGCGAGTTCTGCACCGATCTCGTCCGCATCGAGACCGAGGTGGAGGGCGCGCTGCTGAGCGACCCCGTCTCGCTCACCATCCGCCCCCTCGCGGACGTGCCGACGGTCCTGCCCCTGACCGGCGACGAGGTACCGACGACGAGCGGGACGCGGTTCTGGGTCGACGTGCCGGTTGCCGACCTCGGCATCACCGGGACGGACGACGTCCCCGTGCGCCTGACCGCGACGCGTCCCATCGGGGCGGTACAGCCGTCGGTGAGCAGGGACCTGCCGATCCCCGTCGCGTTGACGGCGGCACTCCATGAGGACTCCGAACACCCCGAGGTCGTGACGGGGTATGCGCCATGTCCATGAGACGCGCAGGCGACGACGGACGCCGGAGCGAGGTGGGCGCCAGCCTGGTCGAGTTGCTCGTGGTGCTGGTCCTGGTCAGCGTCGTCGGCACGATCGCCGTCAACGGGCTCGTGACCGCCATGCGGGTGTCGCGCCAGACCGAGGCCCGCGTCCATGCGGCGGCAGAACTCCAGCGGGCCGCCGAGCGCATCACGCGGGACGTGCGGGCCGCGTGCCCCCTCGAGGTCCTCGACGGCGACCGGTTGGTCGGCGTCGTCCACCCCGGAACGGGAACCGCGCAACGCGCCATCTACCGCTACGACGCCGCGACACGGACGCTGCTGAGCGCCACGGCCGATCCGACCGGTCCGATCGTCTCGTCGACCGAGCGGATCGTGATGACCGACGTGGAACCCGCCGGACCGCTGTTCACCTACCTCGGCGAGGACGGAACACCCGTGACCGCCGCCGCAGATGTCCGGACCGTGCAGATCTCGCTCCGTCGGGATCTGCGCGAACAGGATCCGGTCGAGATCGAGACGATGGTTGCCCTACGCAACGGGGGTCGAGCATGCGAGTAGAACGCGCCGAAGCCGGGTCTCTGACGGTGTCCCTGCTGGTCTCGATCGTCGTGGCCGGCATCATCGTGGTGCTGACGGCGACGATCCTGCAGTCGCACAACACCGTGCGGTTCGACCGCTCGTTCACGCAGGCCGTCCAGGTCGCCGATGCCGGGGTCCAGGAGGCCTACCACCGACTCGCGACGGGCCAGATCACGCTGCCCGTCGGCGGGGTCGCCGGACCGTTCACGACCACCCTCGGAGCGGACGCCGCGAACTGGGAGATCACCCGGACGGGCGGGCGCACCTACGAGGTCGTCTCGGACGGCACGATGGACGCCGACGGGGTCGCGCGCCGGGTCGTGGTCGCACTCGAGGAGAAGTCGCTGTTCTTCCCCGGGGCCTTCGGTGACCGACTCGTCGCCATGAACGGCACCAGCACCAACATCGACTCGTACGAGAGCGGCACGCCCGACGTGAACTGTGCCGGCAACGCCGTTCCCACCCAGTGCTGGGGCGCCCCCTGGAACACGCCCGGCGGCACCGGCAAGGGCGCACTCGGCACCAACGAGAACTTCGACTTCTCCGGCAACGTCAACGTCTCGCGGGCCATCCTGTACGACTGGCGCGACAATCCACCTGCCGCCGGCACCGTCACGACGACCAACCCCGGCGGTAGCCGTTGCGACGGCAACCCCTGTACCAGCGACGTCCTGCGGATGGAGGCCGACCGTCTCGACTACGGCTCGGACGCCGAGATGCAGTTCATCATCGACAAGCTCGACAACTGCGATGGCCACGAGATGCCCGAGACGGTCCTGGGCTCCAAGAAGGAGGACTCTGTCCTCCGGCCCCAGAACTCGGATCCGGCCGCCAACCAGGGCAGCCCGGCCGACCCGGGCTGGGACAACTACTGGTGCGCGGACACCCTGCAGATCAACGGTGACGTCGTGCTCGAGGACGCGTCGCCGGAGACGCCGGTCGTCATCTTCCTCAACGAGAGCTACAAGCAGAACGGGCACACCAACGTCAACTGCCCCGAGTGCGGCTCGCTGAACATGAACAAGTTGGAGGACGTGCGCTCGATCCGCCCGAAGGCCGGAACGCTGCAGATCTACGTGCGCAGCCAGGCGCCGACCAAGGGCGCCAACGTGCTCATCGACACGCACTCGGTCTTCGCCGGGGTCGTCTACGCGCCCCGGGCAGGGTGCGGTTCGTCGGGCAACGCCGGCGTCCACATCTACGGCGCGATGATCTGCCGGCGCATCGACAACGTCGGCAACTGGGCCTTCCACTACGACGAGAGCCTGCACGACACGGGCCGTGGTCTGTACTCGATCGGTTCGTGGCGGGAGGAATAGCGACACAGGCCCCACACGCGTGTTGCGTCGCCGTCGGTAGGCTCCGGCAACCGCCGTCCTGAGGAACGTCCGCGTGCCGCGCCTTCGCTACCTGACCGCAGGGGAGTCGCACGGCCCTGCCCTGGTCGCGACCCTCGAGGGGTTGCCGGCCGGCCTGACCGTCTCCAGCAAGGTGTTCGGCGAGGAACTGGCGCGACGGCGGCTCGGGCACGGCCGCTCGCCCCGGATGGCGTTCGAGGTCGACGAACTCGAGATCCTCGGCGGCGTCCGCCATGGCCGCACGATGGGGGCGCCGGTCGCGGTGCTGATCCGCAACACCGAGTGGCCCAAGTGGGTCGACGCGATGGACCCTGAGCCCCGCGACGACCTCGACGCGATCCGCGTCACCGGCCGCGGGCAGCGCCTGACCCGGCCCCGTCCCGGGCACGCCGACCTGACCGCCGCGCTCAAGTACGGCTACGACGACGTCCGTGACGCCCTCGAACGGGCATCGGCGCGCGAAACCGCGGCCCGCGTCGTGGTCGGCCTGCTCGCCAAGCGCCTACTCGCCGAGGTCGGCGTCGCCGTGGTCAGCCACGTCGTCAACATCGGCGGCGTCCATGCCCCAGACGACGCCGCGCGGCCCGGCCCGGACGACCTCGACCGGGTCGACACGTCGCCGGTGCGTTGCTTCGACGCCGACACCGAGGCGGCGATGATCGCCCGGATCGACCAGGCACACGCCGACAACGACACGCTCGGTGGAGTCATCGAGGTCATCGCCTACGGGCTGCCTCCCGGCCTCGGCAGCCACGTCCACTGGGACCGCAAGCTCGACACGAGACTCGCCGCCGCCTGCCTGTCGGTGCAGGCGATGAAGGGCGTCGAGTTCGGTGACGGCTTCGCGCTCGCCGACCGGCCGGGCTCCGCAGCCCACGACGAGATCGTCCACGACGGAACGGCCTACGGCCGCCTGTCCGACCGTGCGGGGGGCCTCGAAGCCGGGATGTCGACCGGGCAACCACTGCGGCTGCGGGTTGCGATGAAGCCGATCTCCTCGCTGCCGCGGCCGCTGCGCACCGTCGACATCGACACCCACGACGAGGCGGTCGCCATCACGCAGCGCTCCGACGCCTGCGCGGTCCCACGGGCCGGCGTCGTGCTGGAATCGGTCGTCGCCTACGAACTCGCCGACGCCCTGCTCGAGAAGACCGGTGGCGACACGGTCGCCGAGGTCCGACGCAACCTGCAGGCGTACCTCGCCGAGGTGGCCGCCCGCTGACCGGCGGGGTGTCGTCCACAGCGCTGTCCAGGCCCGCAGTCGATGCGTACGCTGATGCCGGCAACCTGTTCGGGCGCAGGAGGTGAGAGCGATGTCGGTCCCGGTCTCGTCCGGCCTGACCTACGACGACCTGTGGGCATTCCCGCAGGACGACGGCCTCCGTCGCGAGCTCATCGACGGGGAGCTGTACGTGTCGCCCTCACCGGTTCGTCGCCACCAGCAGGCTGTGCTGCGCATCGCGGCCGCGCTGCTCGCGCACGTCGACGAGCACGGCGGCGAGGTGCAGCCCGCCCCCGCCGACGTTTATTTCTCCGAACGCACCGTCGTCGAGCCCGACGTGGTCTACGTCGGTGCCGCCCGGGTCGAGTTGCTCACCGACGAACGCTACATCGACATCGCCCCCGACCTGCTGGTCGAGGTGTCCTCGCCCTCGACCCGTCGCCTCGACCTGGTCAAGAAGCGGGCCCTGTACGAGCGCGAGCGCGTGGCCGATTACTGGTTCGTCGACCTCGACGCCGACGTCGTCGACGTGTACCGCCTTCGGGACGACGGACACTACGGTGCACCGATCACGCTCGGTCGGGGAGAGGCACTGACCTGCCTCGCCGCCCCCGGACTCGAGCTGGACGTGGATCGGGCACTCGGCGACTAGGCCGGCGCAACGGGCCGCGCACCACCCATCGGACGCCGACCCGTCGACAAGGATCGCCGACGTGATGAGCCGCAACATCGCCCTGCACGGGATGATGGGGGTCGGCAAGTCGACCGTCGCGGTCCTGCTCGCTGACCGGCTCGGCCGCCGCGTCGCGGACACCGATGCGGAACTGCGGGCCTGGACCGGTCGGTCGATCCCGGAGCTGTTCGCCGCGCACGGCGAGGCCGGCTTCCGCGACCTCGAACGCCGCGTCGTCGAGGAGTTGGCCACGTTCCACGACCTCGTCATCGCGCTCGGCGGCGGTGCGGTCCTGTCCGACGACAACGTCGCCGCGCTGCTGCTGACCGGCGTGCTGATCGAGCTTCGCGCCGAACCGGAGGTGCTCGTCGACCGGTTGCGCGGCTCGACGGACCGTCCGCTGCTCGGCACACCGGACGAACTCGAACGGCGCGTGCACACCACGCATGCGGCGCGCGCCGGACGGTACGCCGAGGTGGCCGACCTCTCCGTCGACGCCAACCGGCCGCCGGAGGCCGTCGTCGACGACATCCTGGAGTGGGCGCTCGCCCAGGGCGACGTCCTGACCCCCTCCGAACACGAACAGGTGATGCGGTGACCGAACCCGTCCGCGTCCAGGTCGACCTGGCCGAGCGTGCCTATCCGATCGTCGTCGGGACGGGCTGGCTCGACCGGCTCCTGGACCACGTCACGCTGCCCGAGGGCGTGGCACGCGTGCTCCTGGTGACCCAGCAGGCGGTCGCCGAGTCCGGCCACCTCGAGCCCGTGACCGCTGCGCTCGAGGCGGCCGACGTCGAGGTGCACCGCTACGACGTCCCGGACGGGGAGGCCGCCAAGTCCGCCGGCCTGCTGCGCGAGCTGTGGGAGGCGTGCGCCGAGGTGCCGCTCAGTCGTCGCGACCTCGTCGTCGCACTCGGTGGCGGGGTCGTCGGCGACCTCGCAGGCTTTGCGGCCGCCACCTGGAACCGCGGGGTCGGCGTGCTGCAGATCCCGACGACGCTGCTTGCCCAGGTCGACGCGGCCGTCGGGGGCAAGACCGGCATCAACCTGCCCCAGGGCAAGAACCTGGTCGGTGCCTTCCACCAGCCCGTCGCCGTGGCCTGCGACGTCGCCACGCTCGCCACGCTGCCGCACCGCATCCGCGTCGAGGGTCTCGGCGAGGTGGTCAAGTACGGACTGATCGCCGACCCCGGGCTGCTCGACCTGCTCGAGGGCCACGCTGACGAGGTCCTGGCCGGCGACGCCGCCCTGCTGCAGCAGATCGTGTACCGCTCCGTCGCCGTGAAGGCGCGGGTGGTGGCGGGGGACGAGCGCGAGGGCGGCGAGCGGGCCTACTTGAACCTCGGCCACACCTACGGCCACGCGGTCGAGTCGTTGACCGGGTACGACGAGGTGCTGCACGGCGAGGCGGTCGCGATCGGCACCGTCGTGGCCCTGCGCCTGGGGGTCCGGCTCGGCCGGACACCGCCCGAGCTCGCCGACCGCGGGGAAGCGTTGCTCGAGCGGCTCGGCCTGCCGACCCGCGGCCCGGCCCTCGACCGCGACGAGGTGTGGGCGACCATGGGACGCGACAAGAAGGCCGACGCGGACGGGGTCCGCTTCGTCGTCATGGACGGCCCGGCGCAACCGGCCGTGGTCGTGCCCGAGCGCGCCGACGTCGACGCCGTCCTCGACGATCTCGCTGCGCTGGCCGCCCCCGCCAGGGGCGTCGAGGACGCCGGTCCCGGCCACTGAGCCCGTTCCCAGCCTGTCATGGTCATCGGAGGGGGTCGGACAGGTTGCCTGCCGCGCAAAGACGAGCAGGATGGATGCATCCGACAACGAAGGAGCATCCATGGCAACCGTCGCCCGTGTGACCGAGATCAGCGCCCGTTCCGAGAAGAGCTTCGAGGACGCCATCAACGCCGGCATCGCCCGCGCCACCGCGACCCTGCGCAACGTCGAGTCCGCCTGGGTCAAGGAACAGAGCGTGAGCATCAAGGACGGCAAGGTCGCCGGTTACCAGGTCAACCTGCTGGTCACCTTCTCGCTCGACGACTGAGCGTGTGCCTAGGGTTGCCGGTCATGACGGCAACCCTAGGCGAGCCATGACCACGATCCTGTTGCTGCACGGTCCGAACCTGTCGCAGCTCGGCACCCGTGACCCCGCGCACTACGGCACCGACACGCTCGACGACGTGGTCGCGGCCGCACGCTTCGAGGCCGAGGCCGCCGGGGCGACCCTCGTCGCCGAGCAGTACGAAGGCGAGGGGGAGCTGATCTCGCGCCTCCACGCCGCGCGCACCGACGGGACGGACGCGGTGGTCATCAACGCCGGGGCGTTGACGCACTACAGCTACGCGTTGCGCGACGCGCTGGAGATGCTCGACGCCCCGTGCGTGGAATTGCACCTGTCCAACATCCACGCCCGCGAGGAGTTCCGCCGGCGGTCGGTCATCGCGCCGGCGTGCAACGGCTCCATCGCCGGTTTCGGCACGGCCGGCTACCCCCTGGCCGTTCGTGCGGCGCTCGGCCTGCTGTCGGACGACGAGTGACCGCGACCGACCACGGACCGCAGCCCGCCGGTCCCCGTCCGGCGTTCCCGGCCGTCGACCACGCGTCGCGACGGGCCCGGGCCCGGGCGCGACTCGCCGACCACGACGTCGACGGGATCCTGGTCACCGCCCCGGCCAACGTGCGCTGGCTCACGGGCTTCTCGGGCAGCAACGGCCAGGTGCTGCTGGCCGCCGATCCCGCGGACGACCGCCTCGTCACCGACCACCGCTACGAGCAGCGGGCGGCCGTCGAGGCGCCGGGCATCGGCCTCGCCCTGACCCGCGACCCGATCTCCGTCGCACTCACGGCGGCGTTCACGCGACTCGGGGTCGAGGCCGAACACCTCAGCTGGGGCGCGGCACGCCGCTGGCAGCACCGCGCGGAAGAGCAGGGCACCACGCTGTCCGGGACCGAGGGGGTGATCGAGGCGCTGCGGGTGACCAAGGACGCCGCTGAGCAGGCCCGGCTCGCGAAGGCGTGCACGATCACGGTCGAGGCACTCGAGTGGCTGTTCGCCGAGGTGGTCGCCGTCGGCCGCACGGAGCGCGAGCTCGCCCGGGCCCTGGAGCGACACTTCGTCGATCTCGGGGCGGACGACGTCGCGTTTCCCTCGATCGTGGCCAGTGGACCGAACGCGGCGATCCCGCACCACGCCCCGACGGACCGGGCACTGCAGCCCGGCGACCTGCTGACCGTCGACTGCGGCGCCCTGGTCGAGGGCTACCACGCCGACTGCACCCGCACGGTCGCGATCGGCCACCTCGACGACGACCTCGTCCGTGTCTACGACGCCGTCGAGGAGGCGCAGACCCGAGGCCGCGCCGCCGCTGTGGCCGGGGCGACCGCAGGCGACGTCGACGCGGCGTGCCGGGACCACCTCGCCTCGGTCGGGCTCGGGGAGGCGTTCCTGCACGGGACCGGCCACGGGGTCGGCCTCGACATCCACGAGGCACCGGCGGTCGCAAAGGGCGCCGCTGCTACGCTGGCTGCCGAAACGGCGCTGACCGTCGAGCCCGGAGCGTACCTGCCCGGCCTCGGCGGCGTTCGCATCGAGGACACCCTTGTGGTCACCGCGGACGGCCCGCCGACTGTCCTGACGCCCGCCCCCCGCGAGCTGCGCATCCTCTAGACGCGGCACGGCACCGACCCGAGGTTTCACCGTGGTCTCCACCAACAACCTGAAGAACGGCATGACCCTCCTCATCGACGGCAAGCTCCAGCAGATCGTCGACTGGAACCACCACAAGCCCGGCAAGGGCGGTGCGGTCGTGCGGACCAAGCTCAAGGACGTCGAGTCAGGCAAGACGGTCGAGAAGACCTTCCGGGCGGGCGAGGACGTCGAGCAGGCCATCGTCGAGCGCACCACGGTGCAGTTCCTGTACCGCGAGGGCGACGACTTCGTCCTGATGAACAACGAGACCTACGAGCAGCAGCATGCGCCGGCGGCCGCGATCGGCGAGGCGTCCGACTACCTCATCGAGGGCGACGAACTGCAGATCCAGATGTACGACGGGCGCATCGTCGGCGTCGAACTGCCCGCCTCGAAGGACCTCGAGATCACCTACACCGAGCCCGGCGTCGCCGGTAACACCGCGACCAGCGCCACCAAGCCCGCCACGCTCGAGACGGGCAAGGAGGTCCAGGTCCCGCTGTTCATCGTCCAGGGCGAGAAGATCAAGGTCGACACGCGCACGGGCGCGTACATCTCGCGCGCCTGATGGCCGAGCCCGCCGCAACCTCGTCCGACCCGCGGCGGCCGTCGAAGCGCCGCACCGACACACGCGACCCCCGCCGTTCCCGCGAGCGGGCACTCAAGATCCTGTTCCAGGCCGACCTGCGCGGCGACGACGCGGTCGCCACCCTGGACGAGGTTGCGAGCGACCCGTCCGCACGCGCGATGCTCGACGACCTCGATGGCCTGCACGACGAGACCGACGCCGTGGCGGACGTCACGGCGCAGGCCCGGCTCGACGCCGAGTCCGGCACGACGCTCGACACCCCGGCGCGCAACGTGGCACCGATCGACGGGTTCACCCGCCGGCTCGTCGAGGGGGTCAGCGCCAACCGTGCCGAGATCGACCAGACCATCGAGCGATTCGCCCGCCGCTGGGCGATCCACCGCATGCCGGTCGTGGATCGAACGGTGCTGCGCCTGGCGACCTTCGAACTGCTGCACGAGGACACCAGCCCGGCCGTGGTGATCAACGAGGCGGTCGACCTGGCCAAGTCGCTGTCGACCGACGACTCCGGGCGCTACGTCAACGGCGTCCTCGAGTCGGTCCGCCGCTCCGTCGCGGGCGAACCGGTCACGGACGCCGGGGACGCCCCGGCGTAGCAGGACCCGGTGGTTCGGCGGTAGCGACCCGGGGTGGTAGCGTCGGTCGGCAGAACCCCGCGGTCGCTCCCTGGCAACCCGAGCGGCACGCGCTTCCTTTAACGACCGGTCCTGTGAGGCCGGGAAGGAGCCCAGGTGCACGCTGTGCCCTCCTGCGCCCACGACGGCGCGCGTCCCGGCCACCCGGTGCCGGCGTGACGCAACTGCTCAACGCTGACGAGGTGTCGCGGGCGCTCAAGCGCCTCGCCCACGAACTCCTCGAGGCCAACCACGGCGCCGACGACCTGGTGCTCGTCGGCATCCAGACGCGCGGCGTCCCGCTCGCCCGCCGGCTCGCTGCGCTGATCGAGGCGATCGAGGGCACCGAGGTCCCGGCCGGCGCCATCGACGTCACCCTCTACCGCGACGACCTGACCCGCCGCGGCCCGCTGCCGCTCGGCGAGACGCGCGTGCCGGTGTCGGTCGACGGCCGCACGGTCGTGCTGGTCGACGACGTGCTCTACACCGGCCGCACGATCCGCGCCGCGATGGAGGCCG
>JGI24113J20146_1000267_pt1 | contig 14660 bp, 15 predicted proteins | sample SubbioAug_CSWold_FD_20146 | JGI IMG/M metagenome (IMG submission 20146) | reverse complement strand
CCGGGCCTTGGTGGCGATTAGAGTTTGGTAGTTGAGGGCGTTTAATATTTTCCCTTCCACCAGCCGGGCCATGCCAAGGGGGGCTTTAATCTTTAAGACTGGTTCACCACCAAAAATTAGAGTTCCCTCGGGAACTGCATCCAGATCCCCGGTGAAGCGAAAATTTTTTAAATAATTGGCAAATCCATCATCTTTAAGGCCCATTTCTTCCAGCGCATTAATTGCCTCCTGGGGAAAGCCCCCTTGGGCTAATTCCTCCAGGTAGTCCACCACTCTTTCCAGTCCGGCAAAAACCATGGCCCCACCCCAGGGGGACTTCCTGGCCATATATTCAAAGACTGCCTCCTTTTCCTGGGTACCCAGTTGATAGGATGCAAACAAAGTAGTAAAGGCATAAAAATCACCGTTTAAAAAATTCATTTCTAATTCCTCCAGCATGAGCTAATAATAAATTCTATTTTAGCATAAGGTCGAAATTTGTTCCAGGAAAGCTTTCAACAGAACAGCTTCCTGGGGAGAAAAGAGGGCTAAAACTTCCCTGTTGGCTTCATCGATAACTGGACAAAGGACAGCTTCCATCCCTTTTCCACTGTGGGTTAGAAAAACCTTAATCCCCCGGCGGTCATTAGGATCTGGCTGCCTGTTAAGCAGGTCTTTTTGCTCCAGCCGGGTTAAAATACCCGTCATGGTGGAGCCATCCAGGGAAAGCCTGTCGGCAATTTCCCCTGGACTTTGGCCGTCTATTACCCAGAGGCAGTTGAGGACCCCGTATTGGGCCGGGGTGACATTATAAGGAGCTAGCCGGTGCTTAAATACCTGTAAGACCGAGTGTTGTGCTTTACTTAGTAAAAAATTAATGCATTGTGTTAACTCCATTTTTTACCCCTACCTTTTTAAGCGCTCCAAAAGCTCCATCATATTTTTACCCAGCTGGCGGCAGGACTGGATAGCCAACAGGTCTTCCTCCACGCTTCTCTTAAAGGTGGCCTTTTCCCCATCATAGCTCTCAAACATGGTGCCTGCCGGGCCTCCGTTAATAATCATGCTGTTGTGGTCTCTGCTGTCCGCCAGGAGCAGACCCTGGGATTTTAAGAATACTTCTATGATAGAAATGCACCTCTCCTGGCCGCCGTTTCTCGCCCCGGCATGGGCAACCGCTGCCCCTATTTTCCCTGCCAGCATATTCTTTTTAATGTGCATCCAGCGGGTTCTGTCCATAAAGTTCTTCATTAGGGTAGAAACATTATCCCAGTAAACCGGAGAACCTAGGATAATTCCGTCAGCTGCCATCAGCTTGTGGCCCAATGTTTTGGCCATATCATCGTCCTGAATGCTGCACTCTGACTTCAAGAAACACTTGTTGCAGGAGGTACAATGTTTGATGTTATAATCCCCTAGCTCCACTAATTCTGTGTCCACTCCCGTTGCTGCCAGTTCCTCCAGCACTGCCTGCAGCATTTTAGCAGTATTTTTTCCTTTGCGATGACTGCCGTTTATGGCGATAACTCTCATCTTGCAAACCCCCTAAGTAGGAATATAATTCTTAATCCAATTTTATTTGCTTGCAAATATTTTGTCAACAAATATTTTGCGAACAAAATAAATAAGGAAGAAATTTCTTTAAACCACTTAAAGCAGGACTTTTATAACATTTGGAGAAATAATGGAAAAAATAATGATTAATCTGGTTCTCTACCATATCACCCATGAATACCAACGGTAAATGTAATATAGGGGAGAGATAAGATGTTTAAATCTTTATACTCTAAGTTAATTTGCGTATATTTATTGATGGTATTGATCCCCATGCTTCTCATCGGGTATATTTCTTACCAGTCAAAAAAAGAGGCCATGCTGAATCAGCTGGAGCAAATGATGATTTTGTCTGCTGATAATTTAGTAGTGGCAGTTGGGGATATTATTAATGAAGCCATCAGCGATACGGGATTATTAGCTGTCAACCCGGTGCTACGCAAAGCTGAATGGTCCCAGGGGGAAATAGATAGCTTGCTTGACAGTTTTTTAGAGCACAATCAAATCTATCAACATGTAATTTTGCTAAACACAAATGGGATTATTGTTGCGGAGAGGCAACCAATAGGAATAGAAGGAAACGACTTGAGTGAGCGCCCGTGGTTTAAAGAGGTGATTTCCGGAAAAGAGGTGTTTTTTTCTGACATTTACCTTTCATCCATAACAAAAGAGCCCATCTTGTTGCTGGGAGGAGCAGTAAAGGATATTGATGGCAATGCTTTGGGGGTAGTCTCCCCGTCCATAGATATACGTTATTTATGGACAAAAATGCATAATTTTGCCAGCCTGCAGCAAAAACTGGGCCTTAACGGCTATGCCTTCCTGGTCAACGGGGACGGTGAAATAATTGTTCACCCAGACCAGTCAAAAATAATGGTAGAAGATTATTTTGCCACCAGTGGGTTAACCAGGGATCAGCTAAAAGAATTTAGTAGTACTGGGGAGCTTTTTTATCAGAAAAAGGATAACACCATTAATGCAGTTGCTTTTATTAGCCAGGTGCCGGGCTTTCAAAATGACTGGCATGTGATTATTTCGGTACCGGAAGCTGAATTATACGCTCCATTAAACCAACTGCTGAGGAAATATCTAATTTGGTTCAGCATAATTTTACTTGCCACTCTGGCTATGGCCATGAAACTAGCTCAAAATATAGTAGCTCCTGTGAATTATCTGGTAAGGTCCACTGCTGATATTGTCGCCGGGAAAAAGGTGGCCTTGGAGCATGTTACCTCCTACCGGGAAATAAATATCCTGAACGATGCTTTTAACACCATGCTTGAAAAGCTGCAGAAACGGGAGCAGGAGCTAATCAGAGCAGAACGGCTCAATACCGTTGGTCAGCTGTCGGCAGGGTTTGCCCATGAGATTCGCAATCCCTTAGCAACCATCAGAGGATTTATCCAGTTAATGGAGAGGAGTTGCCAGGAAACCAGCCGGGAAAAACAATATTATCATATCATGATTAAAGAAATTGATCGAATTAACGGAATTGTGGGAGATTTGTTGGCTCTGGCCAAAACCGGCGTCAATAGCAATATAAAAGAAACGGATGTAAACAGTGTGATTGAAGAAATGATGTTGCTTTTTCAGCCCCAAGGAGAAGAAACGGGAATTTTATTGACTGCTGAGCTGGGCTCCTTGCCGGCAATTTGCACAGATTCTAATCAGCTGAAACAAGTATTTATAAACTTTATCAAGAATGCTTTTGAGGCCATGGCAGATACAGGAGGCAGCCTATTGATCACCACCACCTTTTTGGAAGGGGAGCAAGCTGTTAAAATTCAATTTGCTGATACTGGCTGTGGCATGAACGAGGAAACCTTAGAGAAGATAGGAACACCTTTTTTTACTACCAAGGAATCAGGAACTGGCCTTGGTCTCTTAACCAGCTATGGGATAATCAAAGATCTGGAGGGAACTCTATTTATTGAAAGCGAGCTGGGTAAAGGATCTGTTTTTACCATCAAGTTTCCACTGGAACTGTCCTATTGCAGCAGGGAAAAATGCACCCAATTGCAGCTAAATCCAGCATAATCTCATCTTGGTGAACTTCTTATCTGGAAAAATTTAATAAACAAAAAAAATTGATAATATGTTGCATTTTGCAAAAGGGCAAGGTATAATAGTCTTTGCGATTGTAAATAAGCGAGAAGCGGGATTTTAGAAGTTGTTTCCTGTTTCTTGAATCCGTTTTCCTGTTTCCTGAACGGAGAGATGTCCGAGTTGGCTTAAGGAGCACGACTGGAAATCGTGTGTATACCAAAAGTGTACCGAGGGTTCGAATCCCTCTCTCTCCGCCATAAATATTCATAAATATAAATCAAGGGTTTGAGGATTTTCCTCAAGCCTTTTTTATTTGGAAATAATGGCAGGTTTTAAGGATTTGCTAATGAAAGACAAATTCTAAGAGTAAAAAAAATACTCAAATAAGTTATAATTTCCTGCAGGAATTTTCAAGGAAACAGCGAATTAGGGAATTAATGCCAAGTAGCACTCGAATTATTAGGGATAGTGCATGGCCTCAATATATTAGTAGGTGAAAAAATGCTGGAAACCTTAATTACGTCAAAGACCAGAATAAAGTTAATTTTAAAGTTTTTCATTAACCCAGAAAATAAGGTTCATATGCGTGGATTGGCCACTGAATTTAACGAATCAACCAATGCGGTGCGAGTGGAATTGAACCGGTTGACAAAAGCCGGCCTGCTGGAGAGAGTGCCCGATGGCAGGATTAAACAGTATCAGGCCAACACCAAACACAGCCTATTTAGCGATATTCACAACATTGTCATAAAGTACATGGGAATTGACAAGCTGATAGAGGAAGTCTTGGCCAAGCTTGGTGATGTGGAACTGGCCCTGGTTACTGGGGACTATGCCCGGGGCGTTGACTCGGGGATCATCGACCTGGTGGTGGTGGGAGAAATTGACAAAGATTATTTACAGCGGTTAATCGATAAAGCCGAGTCCTTGGTTAAAAGAAAGATTCGGTCCCTGGCGTTGACCAGGGACGAATATAACCAGCTAAAAGAAAACTTTGAAGTTAGCAAGGCCTTAATTGTCTGGAGCACTGAAAATAGCAACTAAAACGATTGTTAAACAATGGTTAAACAATGGTTAAACAATGGTTAAACAATGGTTAAACGATGGTTAAACAATGGTTAAACAATGGTTAAACGATTGTTAAACAATGGTTAAACAATGGTTAAACGATAGTTCAACAATGGTTAAACGATGGTTAAACGATTGTTCAACAATGGTTAAACGATGGTTAAACGATTGTTAAACAATGGTTAAACAATGGTTAAACGATAGTTCAACAATGGTTAAACGATGGTTAAACGATAGTTAAACGATAGTTAAACAATAGTTCAACAATTGTTAAACAATAGTTAGGAGATAAGGAATGTTTGGGTTTCAGAAACTAGAGATATATAATTTGTCAAAAGATATTGTAAAAGATACCTATCGATTGGGCAAAAAATTTCCCAGTGAAGAAAAATTTGCTTTAGTACAACAGATGACTAGAGCCGCTGTTTCTGTACCATCTAATATTGCTGAAGGTACAAGTAGAAAAAGCAATAAAGACAAGGCTCATTTCATTAATATTGCGTATGGATCTTTGATGGAGTTAGTTTGCCAAATGGAGATAGCATTAGAACTGGGATACATAGAGGAAAAAGAATATGATGAATTGGTTAAGAAGACAAAAAATCTTGCTGTGAAAATGAGCAATTTTAACAATAGTTAACAAACAATAGTTTAACGATGGCTTAACAATAGTTCAACAATAGTAAAACAATGGTTCAATGGTGAAATTGACAAAGATTATTTACAGCGGTTAATCGATAAAGCCGAGTCCTTGGTTAAAAGAAAGATTCGGTCCCTGGCGTTGACCAGGGACGAATATAACCAGTTAAAAGGAAACCTTGAAGTTAGCAAGGCCTTAATTGTCTGGAGCACTGAAAATAGCAACTAAAACAATGCTGTTTACTGCTGATGTGCGATAAGCTTCCCGGTAGGGCTTATTTGGGGTGGGATTTAATAGGAAAGCAGAAAGTAGGATAGGTTTCAAATTCTAACTAACTACTTAAAAAGATTTATTGGACTGTACAGACGTGAGTATGTGGATAGGTTTAAGGAAAGGGGTTGAATGTTAAATGAAGCTGATTGATCTGATTAATAAAATAGATGGCGATGTAAACATTTTTGTAAACGGAAAGCGACTTACTGAAGAACTGACAGAGGAAGTCTTGGAAGCTAAGATTACAAAGATTGATATAGAAACAAAGAAGGCAGCAAACAAAGGTTTAGAGGAACTAAGTTATAGCTTTGAAGTTGGAGTATAGATATTAAGTATACATTAGTTGGCTTGGGAATAGATATGACCTGTTTATTGTAGTTGTATATCCTGATGATGGGTTTTAGGAGTAGGTGTAACAATGTATAAGCATGCACAGGAGTGTCTAAAAGTTCTAAAATATTCTATTTTAATTTAAGAGTTTTGCAATAAATAGATAAGAAAATATAAAAAATGATTTTCATTCACCTTATTACATATTCAAATCGAAGTGACAATGCGGAAAGAACGAGTGTTCTGACAAAACCAACTACTCGAATTTTTCGATGGGTTGAATTCAATTTGTGATAACTATAAATTATCACATTAAAGAAATATACAAAAGCGGCGAATTAGATGAGTTGGCAACTACTCGAAAATTTCGAGTAGTTCAAAAAGAAGGCAACAGAGATGTTTCAAGAGATGTTGTTTTCTATAATTTGGATGTGATCATTGCTGTTGGATATAGGGTGAACTCAAAACGAGCTACTCAGTTTAGAATTTGGGCAACTAAAGTATTAAGAGAATATATGATTAAAGGTTTCGCTTTAAATGATGAAAGATTAAAACAAGGCGAAAGGGTATTTAATAAAGACTACTTTAAAGAACTACTTGAAAGAGTTCGTTCGATACGTGCCAGTGAGAGAAGAATCTACCAGCAGATCACAGATATTTTTGCAGAATGTAGTCAGTGTCATAAGGTTTCTTGAGTTTAATGAATATAAGATTCTACAAGGTAAAGGAAGGATTTCTAAAGCAGATGCAGAACAGAAGGCATTGAATGAATACAAAGCGTATAACAAAAAACAACCGATACAGTCGGATTTTGACCGTCATATTAAGAAGTATTTAGGTTCAGGAAATGATAGGAAAGAATAACCTAATTTATCCTTTTTGCAAAAGATTATAAGTATGTGTAAAGATAAAAAGTTTGAAACAGATAGGCATTGGTAGATAGAATGGATGTTTCTAAGTGTTCTTAAGAAAAAAGATAGGAACAGCGATAAAGTCAAGTATAGCGTAGAAATCAAGAATTTTGTTCCTATGTTCCTAAGTATGTTCCTAAGAAATCGCGAAAAAATTTTTCACTCAAATACATTTTCACCTCGAAGTGACAATGTTGAAAGAACAAATGCTCTGTTAATTAATGGTTGTAATTACAGTAATTATCCAAAAAAGATAATTACACCGAAAAAGCTAATAAAACCAGGGGTTAAAGGGATTTTGTAATTAGCGTAATTTAAAAAATGACTAAAAATTTTTTTCATCCAAATACACATTCACCTCGAAGTGACAATGTTGAAAGAACAAATGTTCTGTTAATTAGTGGATTTTATGGTAAAATATTATCACATACAAATATGTTCACCTCGAAGTGAGTATGTGAGATAGATTGACTAATGGAGTTGTGAAATATGGGCAACAAAAACTTACTTATATTAGGTGCTGGTGGCCATGGCAGAGTAGTTAAAGAGACTGCGGAGGCTATGGGATGCTTCGATAAGATAGACTTCTTGGATGACAACTCAGAGATTGCTATTGGATTGTGTAAGGAGTTTAAGAAATACATAAACGACTATAAGTATGCATTTCCGGCTTTCGGTAACAATGAGCTCAGGATGAAATGGCTTCAAGATTTAACTAATGCAGGCTTTGAACTGCCAGTATTAATACATCCCACTGCTTATGTTAGCCCTTCAGCAATGATTGGAGAAGGATCTATAGTTTTAGCGAAGACTGTAATTAATACAAGTACAGTGATGGAAAAGGGATGCATCTTAAGCATAGGAGCTTTAGTCGATCATGATAGCCATGTTGGAGAGTGTTCGCATATCAATACTGGAGCAATCGTTAAAGCTGGCGATACGGTAGATAGATTGGCTAAGATTAATGCTGGGGTGGTTTATTCCGGCAAAAAGACGTTAGAAAAAATATTCTTTTGAAGTTGGAGTATAAATAGAAGTTTGCATAAGAGAGGTAATTTGATATGGCATATTTAGTAGTAGTAGCACATCCGGATGATGAGGTTTTAGGTGCTGGTGCCACAATGTATAAGCTTGCACAGGAAGGCCATTCAGTAAATGTTTGTATATTATCAGGAGAAGTTAAGGCACGAAACCATCGTCCAAGTACGGATGAGCTGCACGAAGATGTAGATAGCTCTATGGATATCTTAGGTGTTGATAAGGTGATAAAAGGGGATTTCCCAAATATAGAGTTTAATTCAGTTCCACATTTAAAGTTGGTTCAATTTATAGAAAAGGCAATTGTTGAGACGAAGGCAGATGTTGTTTTCACGCATCACCCTGCAGACCTAAACAATGACCATTTACATACATCTCTTGCTTGCCTAGCAGCGGTAAGGTTGTTCCAAAGAAGAACCGATGTTGTACCTCTTAAAGAACTACTTTTCATGGAAGTCCCTTCTGCCACTGAGTGGGCACTAAATAGAGCTATGAATCAATTTTCACCCAATACATATGTGGAAGTTGGCGAGGCCGGTGTAGATAAAAAGATAGAAGCACTAGCACAATATCGGGGTGTAATGAGAGCTTATCCACATCCTCGAAGTAATGAAGCATTAAAAGGTCTTGCTGCTTATCGTGGCGGGCAAGCTGGAATGATGTATGCTGAGGCTTTTGAAAGTGTGTTCCGGCGCGGATTATAACGTAGTAAAAGAGGTGGAGGATTTTGAAGATGAGAATGGCATTTGCAACTTGTGTTGAATTGGGATTAAGTTGCATTGAAGAAATATATAGAATTGGTGGAGAACTAGACTTACTTATCACTCTTAAGGATGAAAAAGCCAAGAACAAGTCAGGTAGAGTTTATCTCGACGAAATCGCTTCTAAACATGCTTCTCCTCTTTTAAAAATTAATAATATCAATGATCACGAGGTAATTGAGGCACTCAAAACACATCAAATTGACTGGCTTTTTATTATTGGTTGGTCACAGATTGCTAAGAAAGAGCTACTCGAGACACCAACATACGGCTGTATTGGAATGCACCCCACTTTATTACCAGTGGGGAGGGGCAGAGCTGCAATCCCTTGGGCAATCCTGAAAGGGTTAAAGGAGACAGGCGTAACAATGTTTAAGTTGGATGAAGGTGTTGATACCGGTGAAATTATCGGTCAAGGTGTTATAAGACTTAATGAGTACATTACAGCTACAGATCTTTATCAGAAAGTTGACGATATGCATATTACACTTATTTCTAAGTATTGGGATGATATCGTTAATAATAACATCACTTTAACAAAACAGAATGAAGCTGAGGCTACTAAATGGCCTGGAAGAAAGCCAGAAGATGGTGAGATTCTTAGTAGTATGTCCATGGATGAAGCAGACAAGCTCGTTAGAGCTGCTACACATCCCTATCCTGGAGCTTTTTATAAGGAAGGAAAAAGAACAATTAGGATTTGGTCAGCTAGAACCGACACCAATGAAGGAGAAATTAAACTAAGTGATGGGTACTTGACACCCATTGATTATGAGATTGAGGGATAGCAATGGAAAACAAGAAACTTCAAAAATTTGTTAAGAGAGCATTTGATATAATCGCTTCTTCTTTAGTGCTTATTATATTACTACCGTTATGGATTGTAATTGCTATTTTAATTAAGATAACTTCACCTGGTCCGGTGTTTTTTTTACAAGATAGACCGGGTTTACATAAGAAAATCTTTAAAGTGTATAAATTTCGGACTATGAAGATTGGTTCAGAAAGAATGATTAAAGGCCAAGAGGTTATGCAAGATGATGACCGTATAACTTCTATCGGTAAGTATTTAAGAAGAAGTAAAATTGATGAAATACCTCAGATTATAAATGTATTAAAGGGAGAAATGAGCCTAGTAGGTCCGCGGCCGGAGAGAATATCATCTCTTGCTGATTACACAGATGAAATAGCCAAACGACTGAACGTAAGACCCGGCTTAACTGGATTGGCGCAAGTCAGTGGCAATATTTATATACCGTTAGAAGAAAGGTATATGTTTGATGTTTATTACGTAGAGCACTTTAATTTATGGATAGATTTAAGGATTATTATAAGAACTGTTGGAGTTGTTTTATTAGGAGAGGAACGATACGTGGATAAGTGTTTGATTGACATAAATATGCAGCTATAGAAGTAGCTGTTACTCAAAAGGAGAATAATTATTTAAATAGAGATGATAAAGTTAATTCACATGAATTTGCAGTTAAAATTAGTAAAAATTATTAAATAGAAAGGACTCGTATCTGTGAAGAATATTTGGATTTTTAATCAGTATAATATGCCACCAGAACATGGTCACTTAAACAGACATTATAACTTTGGGAAATATTTGAATCGAAAAGGTTATAAACCAGTTGTTTTCGTTGGTAGTAGTTTGCACAATTCAAATATACAAATGATAAGTGATAACTCTTTGTACAAAATATATGAGAATTGTGATTTCCCCTACGTGTTTGTAAAAACTTGTGATTATGCAAAGAGCAGAATAAAACGTGTTTACGCAATGTTTGAGTTTTATAGAAATCTTCTAAAAGTGACCAAAAACTTTGATAAGCCTGATTTTATATTAGGTTCATCAGCACATCCATTTGCTGCTATTGCAGCTATCAAATTAGCTAATAAGTATAAGTGTAAATCTATAGTTGAGGTAAGAGATTTGTGGCCTGAAACTTTTGTAGCCTACAATATAATGAATAAAAACAATCCATTGCTCAGATTGTTATATGCAGGTGAAAAATGGATATATAAAAATGCGGATAATCTTATTTTTACTATGATGGGCGGCAAAGATTATTTAAAAAAGCAAGGTTGGGATGTAGCATCTGGTGGACCAATTGATTTAAATAAAGTCTATCATATAAATAATGGTGTTGATTTGGAAGTGTTTGATTATAATAAGGTCCACAATATCATTGATGATGAGGACTTAAACGATAAATCATCTTTTAATGTGGTTTATACTGGGTCTATACGCTTGATAAACAAAATAGGGATTTTGCTTGATGCTGCGAAACTGCTTAAAGGGACTAATATTAAAATTCTTATATGGGGTAACGGAGATCAACTTTCCAAACTTAGAAAAAGAGTTAACGATGAAGATATAGATAATGTTTATTTTAAAGGCCATGTAGATAAAAAATTTATTCCTTATATAACATCGCATAGTAATCTAAATATAATTATAAGTGAAAACATGCCTTTATTTCAATTTGGGAGTTCTATGAACAAAATGTTTGACTACTTTGCTTCTGGAAACCCCACCTTATTTACTTTCAAGGTTGGATATTCGCTAGTTAGTAAATATAATGCAGGGATAGAATTGGATGATAGCAGCGCAAATAACATTGCTAAAAGTATTTTATATTTTAAAAATTTGAATCAAATAGATTATGATGAATATACAAAAAATGCTCGCAGGGTAGCTGAAGATTATAGTTTTAATAATTTAACGAATTCTCTTATAGATATTTTAGAATAGTAGTTAATTAAAGTTATTTATAATATGCAATAAGCAAAAAAGAAAGAGATATTAAGAAATGGAATACTATTACAAGATTGCAAATAAACAAACTGTTGTAGGTGTGATGGTCTTGGTAATGTAGTAATCTCTCAAACTTTAGGAAACGCAATTTACTATTTACCTAAAAAGCTTGGAGTTGACAATGTAAATCTCCTATTTGAGTCTTTTGTCTCTGGTCAAATGACAAGAGAAGAGGTCCTCAAAGAGCTAGAGAAGCTATTAAATGACGAAATTAAATAAAGAGGAATATTAATTATATTTTGAATGAGGTGGGAAAGACTCGCGATGAGTTTAATAACCATTATGGTAGAGCCGGGTACTAATGCAGAATCTGAAATGTCTGCTTTTACTAATGTCAAAGATGTTGCAAGGAAATTAAGGAAGTATATGGGGGAATAAAAGCAAATGATAAAAATATGTCATGTAACAAGTACACCGCAAAATTCTATTCCTCGAATTTTAAGAGAATCCTCTAGTGCAATTAAGATGCAAATTAAGCCATATATTGTTGCACAGGGGGATAGCTATGAAAAAGATGGTGTTACCTATATAGGCGTTAAGAGTGCTAGAAGTAGATTACAACGAATGATCTTTACAAGCAGAATGTTGTATAAAGAAGCATTGAAAATTAATGCAGATATATACCAGATCCACGGTCCAGAATTACTTCCATTTGCAGCAAAGTTAAAGAAAAAAGGGAAAATCGTAATATTTGACAGTCATGAGTTTTATGGAGTACAAATTGAAGTTAAGGAGTATATTCCAAAAATTTTTAGAAAATTAATTGCAAAAATATACAAGGTTTATGAGACGTATATATGCAAGAAACTTGATGCTGTGATTGCTGTATGCACAATAAGCGATGAAGACTATTTTGCTAATCGTACTAAGAAAACAGTTTTTGTGGCGAATATGCCTGATAATAATGTATTCTTCAACAACATTCCTATTAAAGATAAAGAATTAAATTCTGTAATTTATGTTGGGGCGTTAACTCATTCTAGAGGTATTACAAATTTAATTAGGGCTGTAGCAAAAACACCTGCAACTCTTACACTGTGTGGTCCATTTATCTCAACAGAATACTATGATGAATTAAAAAGTACTCCAGACTTTTCTGAAGTTAACTATAAAGGGGTGGTCTCCAAAAATGAAGTAGTAGAAATACTAAGTAAAAGCTATATTGGTGTATCAACACTTCTCCATGTAGGTCAATATTCTATTATTGATACTTTGCCTACCAAAGTATATGAATATATGTCTATGGGACTGCCAGTTATTATTTCTAATACAAGCTATGCAAAAAAAGTTGTTAATGAGTATGAATTCGGTGTATGTGTTGATCCTGAAAACGTAATAGAAATTGCAGAAAAAATAAAATTTTTAATAGATAATCCAGAAATTGCTCATCGAATGGGGGATAATGGTAAAAAAGCAATACGAGAGAAATATAATTGGAATTTTGAAGAAAATAAATTAATTAATTTATATAAAGAGTTACTTTTTGGATAAAACCGTTAAAAATCTATTACTTAAAATTAAGGTAAGGTGTGGAATGAAAGTATTCTTAAAAATTGTGCCTAATGAATTCAAAAATGAAAGTAGAAATAAACGTGAGCTTTTAGTTGTTAATACATTTGAGATGAATACGGTTATTATGGCTAAAGGTGATAATAATATAAATTTTATCGATGGATACAGAGTTCACAGAAGAACAACGCGTCCTCTAGGCAATCATAAATGCTTGATAAAATTAAACCGCATTATCAGTGTTTTTACTTGGGCTAGTCATGCAAGGAGAATTAAACCTTATTGTATAAGTTGCCATGATCTAATAGCATTATTTATAGGTTGGTTATCAACTTGTTTTATTCCAAAGAGGAAAAAGCCTTTGCTAGTGTATGACTCTCATGAATTTGAGATAGGGCGTAATACTGGTACGAAACGTAATAAACTTACTAAATTCACAATTTCCAGACTTGAAAAGTTTTTAATTAAGAAATGCGCCTTCAGTATAATGGTTAATGACTCTATAGCAGATGAGGTGCAGAGAATACACAAACTTAAAGAAAAGCCTATTATAGTAAGGAACATTCCTGCTTATTGGGATGTTGATGAAGAGATATGCAAAAAAAGAAAAGAAGAATTCTGCGAAAAGCTTGGCTTACCAATGGATACTTTTCTTGTGATGTATCATGGAGGTGTAATGCCAGGTCGTGGTATAGAAAACTTATTGAAGGCGATTCAAAGAAATATAAATGTTGCTACTGTGATTTTAGGAAATGGTGAAAAAGAGTATATAGAAAAGTTAAAACATATGGTCGAAGAACTACAGATATCAGAAAGAGTACTTTTTCATTGTGCGGTAAATATAGATATTCTATGGCAATATGTTGGTGCTGCTGATATTGGAATGGTTACGATTCCAGCAGTAAGTAAGAGTTATTACTATATGCTTCCAAATAAGTTCTTCGAAAACATACAATCCTTAACACCGATTATTGGAAGTGATTTTCCTGAGATTAGACGCATAATAAAAGGTTACAATATTGGTCTTTGCGTAAATCCTGAAAGAATTGATGAGATTGCAAATGCAATAGAAGAGATGAGAAAAAATAGAGAAATGTATAGCTGGTTCAAGAGGAATCTGAAGTATGCTAAAGATGAATTGTGCTGGGAAAATGAACGCAATGTTTTAGAAGAAGCTTATGGGAAAATATTGAGGTGAGGTTTGTGGTAAAATTCATTAAATATATGAATAGTTCTTTCGATAATGACAGCCGCAATAAACGTGAGCTAAAAGTTGTTAACATGTTTGATTGTGAAATTATTGTTTATGATTTAGGTAATGAAGAATGTGTGAAAGAAATTGATGGATTTACTGTTAACCGAAGGGCCAAGAAGCTTTCAAAGAACTCTCTCGTTAGAAAATTTGAAATATTATACAACTGGTTTTTAAAAGAACCGATGTATTTGCGACAACAAAATGCATATTGCATAAGCTGCCATGACCTAGTGGCATTATTTATAGGTTGGACGTCAACGTGGTTTATTCCTAAAGGGAAAAAACCAATATTGGTATATGACTCTCATGAATTCGAAATAGGGCGTAATACTAACGGTAAACGCAGCAAGCTAGCCAAAATTATAATCCCCAAGCTTGAAAAGTTTTTAATTAAGAAATGCGCCTTCAGTATAATGGTTAATGACTCTATAGCAGATGAGGTGCAGAGAATACACAAACTTAAAGAAAAGCCTAT
>JGI24113J20146_1000264_pt1 | contig 14805 bp, 12 predicted proteins | sample SubbioAug_CSWold_FD_20146 | JGI IMG/M metagenome (IMG submission 20146) | reverse complement strand
CCAGCACGCCGCCGTCGTCGTCGAGGGCCTCGTCGTCGAGGCAGACGAACACGGCCTCGTCGGTGTTCTCGCCGCAACTGCTGTGCACGCGCAGTTCGGCGTCCGGGTCGATCTGGCGGCCGATGCCCAGCGGCAGCCGGACGCCGTCGTCGGTCTCGATGTACCAGCCGCCCATGTCGGTGCGGTGGTCCCAGTTGTTGCGGATCACCACGTGCTCGCCGGCGCCCTCGTCGAGGTCGTCGCCCTCTTCCGGGGCGGCGACCACCTCGGCGAGGTAGGCCGTGTCGTACTGCTGCACCTGGTCGTCGGGCAGCACGTAGATCCCGTCGGCGCCGCCACCGCAACCGACGGCGATCACCGCGACGGCCAGCCAGACCAGCCGCCGGGCGGACAGGAACCGATCAGGGCTGTGCATGTGCACCTCCATGGAGTGCCGCGTCGCCGACGGTGCCGGGCGACGGGTCGAACAGCACGCCGGGATTGAGGATCCCGTCCGGGTCCACGGCGTCGCGTGCCGCCCGCAGCGCGACCGCGAACGGCGCCGGCCGCTGCCGGTCGTAGACGGGCCGGTGGTCACGCCCGACCGCGTGGTGGTGGGTCGCCGTCGCTCCCGCCGCATCGATCGCCTCCCCGACCGCGGCCTTGACCTCGTCCCAGGCCGCGGCCGCCGCGCGGGCGCCCGCGATGCCGCCGAGGTCGGTGGGGGCCGGCGCGATCACGGTGAGGTACGGCGCGATCCCGTCGGGGTAGGCGTGGGTGGTGCGCACGGCGACCAGCGCACCGCCGCACAGCTCGGTGGCGGCACGCCGCGCCGTCTCGCGCAGCGTGCCGACCAGGTCGGCGGCCCGGTCCCAGGTCGTCGCGGTCTCGAAGGTCTCGACGACGGCGCCGAGGCGGACCAGTCCGTCCCGCAGGTAGGGAGCCCGCAGGAACGCGGCCCGCCACGCCCCTGCGGCGCCCTCGGCGGACGCCGTGCGGTCGCCGTGGCGCAGCGTCGGCCCGTCGCGGACCTCGGCGCCGTGGTCGCGCAGCAGTTCGATGGCGCGGGCCACCTCGCCGTCCAACGGGGCCGCCGGCGCCTCGAACGCCAGCACCAGGAGCGTGTCGCCGCCGTCGGCCGGGCCGGCCCCGTTGAGCGCGGCCTCGACCGGGTCGAGGAGACGGCAGTTCGACGGCCGCATCCCGTCCTGCAGCAGCGCCCNGACGCCGTCNAGCGCCTGCGCCTCGGTCGGGAAGGCCAGCGTCGCCTGCGCACGCGACCGCGGTCGGCGCTGGATGCGGACCCAGGCGTCGGTGATCACGCCGAGGGTGCCCTCGCTGCCGAGCAGGAGCCGGTCGGGCGACGGGCCGGCGCCGGACGCGGGCAGCCGACGCGACGTCCAGCGGCCCGACGGGGTGACGGCCGAGATCGACTCGACCAGGTCGTCGATGTGGGTCGGGCCGGTGGCGAAGTGGCCGCCCGCCCGGGTCGCGATCCAGCCGCCGAGGGTGGAGAACTCGAACGACTGCGGGAAGAACCGCAGCGTCCAGCCGGCCGGACGCAGCCCGTCCTCCACCGCGGGGCCGAGCATCCCGGCCTGGACGTGTGCCGCACCGGACACCTCGTCGACCTCGAGCACACGGTCGAGGCGTTCGAGGTCGAGGCTGACCGTCGGGCCGGCGGGTGGGGTGACGCCACCGACCACCGACGTCCCGCCCCCGAAGGGCACACAGGCGACGCGAGCCTGCGCACACCAGTCGAGCACCCGCTCGACGTCGTCGGCGTCGCGGGGACGGACGACGAGGTCGGGGACGTGGGGGACGTCGCCGTGCAAGGCCCGGACGACGTCGCGGTAGGCGTTGCCGTGTCCGTGCCGGAGGCGGTCCTCGGGTGCGCTCGATGCCAGGTGGGCGAGCGTGTCCGGCAGCGCCACACGCGGTGCGGCCAACGGCACCGACGACGTCTCGGCGGGGGCCGCAGGTCGGCCGGGCGCGGTCCCGAACCGTTCGGCGAGCACCGTGCCGAGCCCGGCCACGGCCGCGTCGTCGAGCTGGTGGTCGGCCAGGCCCCACCCCCACCAGGTGCGTCGCCCCGCGGTCCCGGTCACCGCCGCCACCGCCATCCCTCCCGACGCGTCGGCGGCACCCTAGCCACGGGTGGGCGCCGACCGGCCGGCGTGGCCGGGGGCATCGGCACTAGTCAGGCAGGAACGTGGCGGGATCCGGGGAAATTCGTGGCCGAACCGGGCTCGGCACGACCCCGGTTCGGGCACCATCCGTGTCATGGCCGACGACGCGCGCAGTGGGCCGGTGGCCGCTGCCGTAGCGGCGACCGGCCTGCTCGGTCGTGGGGGAGGACGGCCGCACCCGCTGCGGGCCCGGGTCCGGGGCCTGATGGCGCTGGTGACCTCCGCGGTCACCGGCGCCTACTCCCTGCAACTGCTCGTCGAACGACCGGCCGGCGCCGTCCACCCCTACGTCACGGCGCTGTTCATGGGCTCGCTGACCGCCTGGTCGGTGCTGCACGTCCGGGGCGTCGCCCGGTGGGCGACCGACGTGCTGCTGGTGCTGGCACTGTTCGGCACGGCGATGACCGTGCCGACCGAGGGCTGGGTGTGGGGGCCGTGCTTCCTCGTGGTGATCCAGCGCGGCATCGACGCCCGACCGTGGGCCGCGTGGGGCTGGGCGGGAACCAGCTTTGCCGCCTACCAGACCACGATCGCCCGCCTGGACGGCATCCCCGAGGTGCTCACGATCAACACGCTGGCCACCGGCGTCGAGTACGTCGTCGCCGCGCTGTTCGTACGCATCCTGATCTCCGCCCTGGACGCCAACGAGGTGGTGACCCGGCGCGAACGGATCCTCGCCGGCGGCTCGTCACGGCTGCTGAGCGCCGACAGCACCGACGCCGTGGCGGCGATCGCGGCCGACATCTCCCAGGCGTTGGGCGGGGACCCTCGCGCGACCGCGTTCGGCGACGACGGCGTGCCGGAGAACGACCGGACCGTCGCCACCATTCCGGTCGTGGTCGACGGCGAGGTGGTGTGCACCATCGTGCTGCACGACCACGGCCGCCTCGACGACGAACTCCGCGAGGCCATGGTCCGCTTCGCCAAACGAGGTGTCGGCCGCCTGGCAGCGTGTCGTCCTGCTGCGCCGCCTGCGCGAGACCAACGACGAACTGGTCCAGGCGGCCGAGATCAAGGACGACTTCATCGCGGCCGTCAGCCACGAACTGCGCACGCCGCTGACGTCGGTCGTGGGTTTCGTCGACGTGCTGCTGCGCGGCTGGGACCGCCTCGACGACGCACAGAAACGCGAGTACCTCGAGCTGGTGCGTGCCCAGGCCGGGCGGCAGCGCGAACTGGTCGACGACCTGCTGTCGATGTCGCGGATCGTGGCCGGCGAGTTGCACACGACGCCGTCCGTGGTCGACGTCGCGGGGGCGGTCGCGGCCACCATCGCAGCCGCCGCCGTCGAGGTGACCGTGTCCGGCGCCGCCGATCTGCCCCCCGCCTGGGCCGACCGGCGCCACATCGAGCAGATCCTGGCCAACCTGCTCATCAACGCGGGCAAGTACGGCGCGCCGCCCTACGAGGTCCACCTGTCGTCGCGCGACGGCGAGGTGCACGTGGCGGTCGTGGACCACGGTGTGGGGGTGCCTGAGACCTTCGTCGCGCACCTGTTCGATCGGTTCTCGCAGGCCAACACCGGTGACGGCCGCTCGGCCAGCGGGGTCGGCCTGGGCCTGGCCATCAGCGCCGAGTTGGCTGCTGCCAACCACGCCGAGGTGTCGTACTCGCCCACGCCGGGCGGCGGTGCCACCTTCACGCTCGCCCTGCCGACCGCCGCGACGGCGCCGGACGAGGCCGCTCCGGTCGGCGAGCCACCGGCCGTGCCCGCCGCCTCCTAGTTTCGGAAGGCCCCGGGCGGCGTCGTCGGACCGGCCGTCATGCCCCCGTACCCTTTGCGCGCTCGCCGTTCGTGTCGACTCGTGAGGAACCGGGTGCAGCGTCGTGTGACCCGCCGTCGGCGCCAACGCGCCGGCGCTCGCCTGCGCCGATACCGGCAGCGGACGACGGTCGCGGTGCTGTCATGGTCGCTGCTGGTGCTGTTCGCGAGCCCGGCAGGGACCAGCCTGGCCCAGCCGCCGACGGCACAGGCATGTGCCGACGACGTGCCGAGCATCCGCTTCTACGACGTGTCGCCCGGCAGCACGCACGCGGCCGCGATCGACTGCCTCGCGGTGTGGGGCATCTCGCTCGGCCGGGCCGGCCACCTCTACGCCCCCGATGACCCGGTCCAGCGCGGCCACTTCGCCTCGTTCCTGCTCCGCACGCTCGAGCAGGCCGGTATGACCTTCCAGGAGCAGGCGCCGCTCACGGACGCGGACACGGCCAACGCGCATGCGGCCGCCGCGGCACGCCTCGTCGCGGCCGGCGTCCTCGACGCACCCGGTGGCCGCTTCGATCCCGAGGGGCCCCTGCGGCGCGACACGATGGCGGTCGGACTGGTCACCGCCTACGAGCAGGCCACCGGCGTCACCCTGCCGACGCCCGTCGGACGCCCGTTCTCCGACCTGCGGGGCCACGACGCCACGATCGCCAAGGCCGTCCAACTGGGCCTGGTGCACGGCACGACCGACGGCACCTACGACCCGTCCGGAACCGTCACGCGCGGGCAGCTGGCATCGTTCCTGCAGCGTCTGCTCGACGGCCTCGTCGATGCCGAGCTCGCCACGCCACCGACGGCTCCGGACTGGGGGCCGGACATCGCGCTGGCCATCGCGCTGTCCGAGGCGGTCGAGCAGACCCGCGCCCCGGCCCTGCTCGATCCGCCCCTGGAACTCGCCGAGCGCACCCTCACCCGGCTGTACGAGGTCGGATGCGTCTCCGACGAGACCACCTCGCCCCGGTGCGTCTTCGGCGCGACCGACGCCGACCGCACCATGGTGATGTACGGCGATTCGCATATGGCGCACTGGTTTCCGGCCCTCGACGCGCTCGCGACCCGGCACGGCTGGCGGATCGTCGTCCTGACGAAGGGGGGCTGCCCGGCCTGGGACATCGAGGTACGTGACCAGTTCGGCGATCCCGGCCGGTGCGCCGACTGGCGCCGACACGCGTTGCAGCGCATCGAGGCCCTGCAGCCCCGGATGGTCCTGGTCTCGGGCGCGTCGCACTACGGGGCCTACGACGGGCAGGGCCGCCCCGACCCCTCGCTGCACACGTCCAACCTCGTGTCGGGTTACGCCCGCACGCTCGACGCGGTCGAGGCGGCCGCGCCGGGCACGCGCCTGGTCGTGTTCGGTGCCTCGGGCCGCCTGCCGTTCGACGCCGTCGCGTGCCTGCGTGCCGATCCCTCCGACATCAGCGGCTGCACCTCGCCGCGGGGCGAGGTCGTCGACGACGCCCTCGTGGACGCCCAGCGCGACCTCGCCGAGCGACGCGGCGCCGCGTTCGCCGACACCAGCCGGTGGTTGTGCACCCGCAACGCCTGCCCACCGATCATCGCCGGGCGGTTGGTCCGTTGGGACGACCACCATCTGAGCCCGGGCGTGACGGGCTGGCTCGCGCCGATGATCGAACCGGTGGTGTTCGGGGAGTAGGCACCCGCCGCGCACTGCCGAGCGCCCACCGGTCCCATCGGTGCGCCACGCAACGTGCACGCCCTGCCGTGCGTCGCAGGACGGGAGACTCGGTCTGCCGGCACCACGGCAGGACGCGGCAGGACGCGGGAGCGGGAGCATGGACGTATCGGGACGGCGGGGTCGCGGACGCGGCACGACCTGTGTGGGGCTGCTGGTCGGGGCGTTGCTGCTGGTCGGCGTCGTGCCGGCCGCCGCGTCGCACGACGGCACCCTCGACGACGGCTGCCCCGGTCCCGCGCTGCCCCAGGCGGGGTTCTCCGACGTCGGCGACGGTGCGACCCACCGGGCGACCATCGACTGCCTGGTGTGGCACGGCGTCACCCAGGGCCGCAGTTGGGCCCGGTTCGACCCCGGCGGCGAGGTTCGCCGCGACGAGATGGCGTCGTTCCTGGCCAGGACCATGCTGCGCGCCGGCGCGCAGCTCCCGGCGTCACCCGACAACCACTTCGACGACGTCCCCGCCGCCAGCGTGCACGCCCGCTCGATCAACCAGTTGGCCGAGGTCGGCGTGATCGAGGGCACCTCGCAGCGCCGCTACTCCCCCGACCGACTGGTCAGCCGGGCGCAGGCCGCGGCCCTGCTGGTCCGCGCCGTCGAGGAGGTGACGGGCGAGACGCTGCCGCGCGGCGCGTCGCGCTTCGACGACACCGACGGATCCACCCACGAGGTGGCGATCGACCAGGCCGCCGAGGCGGGTCTGGTGCAGGGGGTCGGCGACCGCCGGTTCGCGCCGTCGCGGGCGTCGACGCGGGCACAGATGGCGAGCCTGCTGGCCCGGCTGCTCGACACGTTCGCCGAGCGCGACCTCGTCGTCCTGCCCGAGAGCTGGGGCGTCGACGCGCCACCACCTGCGCTGGCTGCCGAACTGGTCACCGACGACGTGACCAACCCGGCGTTCGTGACGGCACCTGCCGGTGACGACCGGCTGTTCGTGGTCGAACTGGGTGGGCGCGTGCGCATCGTCCGGGACGGGGCGGTGCTCGCGATGCCGTTCCTCGACCTGTCGTCGCAGGTGTCCAGTGGTGGCGAGGGCGGGTTGTTCGCGCTCGCGTTCCACCCCGACTTCGCCGACAACGGCCGCTTCTACGTCCACTACACCGACACGGCCGGCGACAGCCGCATCGACCGGTTCGTGGTGTCGGCCGACCCCGACCGCGCCGAGGTGGCCAGCCGCACGGCGGTGCTGATGCTCGACCAGCCGGCCAGCAATCACAACGGCGGGATGATCGAGTTCGGACCGGACGGGATGCTCTACGTCGCCCTCGGCGACGGCGGGGGCGGCGGCGACCCGTTCGGCAACGGCCAGGACGCCTCGACGCTGCTGGGCACGATCCTGCGGCTGGACGTGGACGTGGCCGGCACCGGCTACCGCATCCCGGCCGACAACCCGTACGCGTCGGGCGGTCGCGGGGCGCCCGAGGTGTGGGCGTACGGGCTGCGCAACCCGTGGCGGTTCGCGTGGGACGTCCCGACCGGCCACCTCTACATCGCCGACGTCGGCCAGAGTGCCCGCGAGGAGGTCGACATCGTCCCGGGCCGCCGCGGCGGGCTGAACTTCGGCTGGAACACCATGGAGGGCAGCCGCTGCTTCGAGGCGTCGACGTGCGACCAGAGCGGGCTGACCCTGCCGGTGTACGAGTACGGCCACGACCAGGGCTGCTCGATCACCGGCGGGTTCGTCTACCGAGGCGACGACATCCCCGGCCTCACCGGCCACTACGTGTTCGGTGACTACTGCCGCGGCTGGGTCCGCTCGCTGCACTACGACGGCGACGGCGCCGACCACGTCACCACCCACGACGGCGTCGGCGCCATCGGCAACGTCTACTCGTTCGGCACCGACGGCGCCGGTGAGCTGTACGTGCTCACCCCGCAGGGCGTGTTCCGCCTCGTCGCCGCCGGATGAGGTGCCAGGTCGCGGCGGTCAGGGGGTGGCCAGCCAGGCCATGAGCCGGTTGAGGAACACGGCGGCGTCGAAGCGACGCAGCGGCGCACCCGGTTCGAACGGCGCACCTTCCTCGCCCAGCGGCAGTCCCAGTTCGGCCAGCCGCTCGGCCGCAGCGCCGTGCGTGGTGCCTGCGGTGTCGGGATCACCTGCCGAAGCCGCGGCCCGGCCGCTGACCTCTGCGGCGCGCAGCGCCATCGTGGCGAACTGTCCGCGCAGGATCGGCGCGCCGGGGTCGAAACGACCGTCACCGGTGCCGACCACCACACCCGCACCGGCGAGCGTGTCGACGGCTGCCGCATGGGTCCCGCCGGCCACGTCCGAGAAGCTGGGGGTGCCCGGGGCCAGCGCATGGCCCGAGGCGGTCATGGTGCGGGCCAGCAGGCTGGCGGCCTGGTCGCGGCGCAGCGTCTCCTCGCGTCCGAACCGGCCGTCGGCATACCCGGCCACGACACCCGCCGCGACGAGACAGTCGAGGTCGGCCACGCCGGGCGCGCCTCGTACGACGTCGGTGAACGTCGCCGTGGGGCAGGTGGCCGCGAAGGTCCAGTCCGAGGCGTGCGAGGTCCGGACCTCGAGGTGCAGGTCGCCGTCGGCGTCGAGGACCCGGGACGCCACGCACGGGTCGGGGGTCGCCGCGGTGCCGTCGGGGTCGAGGCAGTCCGCGACCGCAACGCCGTCACGCATCGGCACGACCGGTCCGTCGGCGTCCTCGAGCAGCGAGGCGTCGAGCGCGAAGGCGAACACGTGCGGCTGCTCCGCCGAGGCGGGCGGCGCCTCGATCGCGAAGGACACACCCAGCACGGCGTAACCGCCGGGCGCCGGCGCGGACGCGTCTCGCAGGGCCGGGGTCACGGAGACCTCGCCGGCGGCGGCCGTGGTGATGGTCAGGCCCACGGGTGTCTGCGGCGACGGCGGGGTGCCCGGCGCGAGCGTGCGAACCGTCGCTCCCGACGACACGACCCGCGGTGTCAGCGGCGCCATCCCCGAGAAGGTCGGTTCCGCGCGGGGCGCTGCCGTTGGGAGGGTCCGCAACTCGATGTGGATCACGGCCGGGTACCCGGCCAGCGGTGGCCGGTAGGCGTCCTCGTCCCACCGGAACCCGGCCAGGTGACCGAAGCGGTGCGAGAGCTCGACCTCGGCTTCGGAGGCGCCGACACAACCCGGAAGGTTCTCTGACGTGAGGAAGTCCGCTGTCGGCGTGGCGAGGAAGTCGTACCAGGGCTCGGTCTGCGCCGCGCAGGGGAGCGGAACGTTGTAGCGCATCACGTGGACGGCATAGGCGAAGTAGTCAGGACCCAGCCCGACGTTCGCGAACTTCTCGACGACCTCGGCGCGCCCGCCATCGCCGTCGGCGAAGGGGTTCTCGATGGCGTCCTGGAAGGCGATCACGGCGTTGTCGCGCGTCTCGTCGCGATCGGTGCCCGGCGGGATCTGGGAGCGGTGGCCCCCGAACCAGAAGCGTCCGCGGTTGTCGGGGTGTTCGGTCGGACCGAGCGACCAGATCAGTTCCGTGCCGGCCGGCACGCTCTCGACGCGGAGTTGGTTGAAGTCCCGCAGGTCGGTCATGGCGAACAGGATGGTGGGATGGCGCGCGGCGGCCGCGGACAGGCCGGCCTGGACGAACAGGTCTTCGACACCCGCCAGGGCCTCGGGAAGCCCGAGGACGACGAGACAGGCCGCCGCTTCCGTGTCGCCGTGCGCAGCGAGGGTGAGTCCGGCCGTGTTCGACGCGATCGGTACGCCGTCGAGGGTGACGTAGATCGGGACGCCGACCTCCTCGCCGGTCCCGAAGTTCGCAGCACACGGCTCGAGGTCGCCGGCTTCGTCCGCCACCGCCGCCTGGGTGGGCGCGAGCGCCGCGGCCACGCCGACGGCGCCGATCGCGACGACCGGACCGAATCCGGCGAGGAGAACGCGACGCCACGGGCGTCCGCGAGCGAGATCGACCATGAGCCGGCACCTCCCGAGAGGGCGGAGGTGGCCGCTCGGCTTCGTCCGCTCATCCAGACCTTCCCATCCGGCCGGATCGTCGCGCAATGGCCCCAACTGACGAGTCCGGCGGGGCAGCCGCGCGTCCAGGTGGCCGTCGCCACGCCGAAGTCGCCGCGGCCCATACCCTGCCCGGACTGCCCTGTCGAGATCACCGAGGAACAGCGTGAAGGACTCCCCCTCGGCGACGTCGCGTTCCGGTTTCCGCAGCGACATCGAGGGCATGCGCGGCATCGCGGTCGTGCTGGTGCTGATCTACCACGCGGGCGCCACGTGGCTGCCGGGCGGCTACATCGGCGTCGACGTGTTCTTCGTGCTCTCGGGCTTCCTGATCACCCACGGCCTGGTCACCGAACTCGAGCGGCGCGGCACCGTCTCGCTGCGCGGGTTCTACGCCCGCCGGTTCCGCCGGCTGCTGCCGGCCGGGACGGTGGTGCTGCTGGCCACGGTGCTGACCGCCCGGGTGGTGGCCTCGCCGATGGTGGCCGAGTCGGTCGCCATCGACGGGATCTGGGCGGCCGGGTGGCTGGCCAACTACCGCTTCGTCGCGGTCGGCCTCGACTACCTCGCCACCGACATGGCCGAGTCGCCGCTGCTGCACTACTGGTCGCTGGCCGTCGAAGAGCAGTTCTACGTCGTGTGGCCGCTGCTGGTGCTGGCCATCGTCAAGCTCGCGGGCCGCGGCCGCCGCCCGCTGATCATCGGGCTCGGCACGCTCAGCCTGGTGTCGTTCGCGTGGGCGGTGTTCGACAGCGTCAACAACCCCACGCTCGCCTACCTGTCGCTGCACACCCGCGCGTGGGAGATGGCCGCGGGTGCGCTGCTGGCGCTGACCGGCTGGCGGCTGGCCGGCCGGACGGCGGCCCCGCTGGCCTGGGGCGCGATCGTGGCGGTGGTGGCATCCGCCGCGATCTTCGACGCCACCACCTCGTTCCCGGGGCCGTGGGCGGCCGTGCCGGTGCTCGGCACCGTCGTGATGATCGCGGCCGGCACCGCCCGCACCAACCCGGCGAGACGGCTGCTCGACCTGGCGCCGCTGCAGCGGGCCGGGAAGCTGTCGTACTCGCTGTACCTGTGGCACTGGCCCGTGCTGGTGCTGGCCGAGCACGCGCTGCGGCGCCCGTTGACGGCGGTCGAGGCGGTGGCCTGCCTCGCGCTGTCGTGGCTGCTGTCGGAGGTCAGCTTCGTGCTGGTCGAGAACCCGGTCCGGCATGCGGCACCGCTGTTGCGCAGCCCGGGCCGCTCGCTGTCGATGGGCGGCTCGCTGGCCGCGGCGTCGCTGGCGATCAGCCTGGTCGCCGCGACCTGGGCGCCGAGCTTGACCGGGCGGGGCGAGGCCGACTGGCAGGTGCTGGCGGCCATGGAGGTGTTCGGCGCCACCAGCACCGACGTGGTCGGCAAGCCGCCGCAGGGCGCGGACGCAGGCACACCCCCCACCGTGGCGGCGCTGCAGGAGTCCCTCGACTGGATCATGGGCCAGTCCGGCCGCCTCGATGCGGTGCCGGCCGACCTCACCCCGGCGCTGGACGAGGCCGGCGACGTCCTGCCCGCGATCTACCCCGACGAGTGCATGACCCCCGGGGTGGAACCGCCCGAGTGCGTCTACGGCGACCTCGACGCCGACCGCACGATGGTGCTGTTCGGCGACAGCCACGCCGCCCACTGGTTCCCGCCGATCGAGGCGGCCGCGACGGCCCACGGGTGGCGGCTGGTGGTGATCGCCAAGGGCGGGTGCCCGTCGGCCCAGATCGTGATCTGGCGCGACGGCAACCGCGGCGACGCCTGCGACGTGTGGCGTGACAACGCCCTCGACCGCATCGCCCGGGAACGGCCCGAACTGGTCGTGGTCTCCAACGCGTCGCACTACGAGGCCTACACCTACGAGGGCGCGCGCCTCACCGGCCAGGACGCCGCCAACCTCGCCGAGGGACAGGCGATCGTCACCGACCGCATCCACGAGCGGGTGCCCGACGCCCGGGTGGTCGCGTTCGGGCCCTCCGCCCGCCTGCCGTTCGTCGCCCCCGAGTGCCTGGTCCGCAGCCTCGACGAGCCGGGCGAGTGCACACAGGCCCGCGACGACGTGGTCAAGCAGGACCTGATCGACCTGCAGCGCGCGGCGGCGGACGCCACCGGCGCCGAGTTCGTCGACACGACCCGCTGGACCTGCAACCACGAGGTGTGCCCGCTGGTGGTCGGTGACCTGCTGGTGTACTGGGACACCCACCACCTCACCGTCGATTTCTCCACCTGGCTGACCCCGATCGTCGCCGCGACCCTGTTCGACGAGACGGCCGACACCTGACCGGGCGCGCAGCACCCGGCCCTAGGTCAGCCGCTCCGCGGCGAGCACGTAGGCCTCGAGATCGCGGCGTCGCGCGATGGCGAGAATCTCGACCTGCTGCGCATCATGGTTCGACGGCAGCAGTCGGTAGACCAGCCGCAGCGATGGTCCGAGGTTGACGCCGTCACGGTCGAGTTCGTCCGGGCCGAACACGACCTTGCGGCAGGTCGAGAGGTCTCCGGTTGCGTCGTGACGATCGAGCCAGTCCCCGAGCAGTGGGGCGCCTGGCAACGAGGCGACCAGCTGGCGAGCCTGTTCGTAGGCGTCGACGCCAAAGTGGGCCCGCACGGCGGCGAGGTCCCCTGGCACGTCATCATGCCAGCGCAGCGGCAGGGTCACCGGACGGCGTCAGCCGCAGCGAACAGCTCGTCGACCGTCCCCTCGGTGAAGCGGGCATCGCGAATTCGCTCACGGACAAGGCGCAGCGCGCCGAGACGCTCGAGCTCGTCCAGGTGCCGTTCAGCGGCGAGCAGACGGTCGTATTCGGCCGCGGACACCACGACCGCCTCGTCACGCCGGTGGCGGCCGAAGTGGATGGCGCTGCCGAAGGGTTGCTCCCGGAAGTCGTCCAGAATGGACGGCAACGTCGACCGCACCGTCTCCATGCCCTCGACCGCCACGACAAACCTCCTAATTTCCGTACGGTTTAGTGTACGGAAATGCTGGTGGACGGCAAACCAGTCCACAGCCGCCCCACCGTGGACGCTCCTTGGGACCGTCGTCGCGGCATGCTGCGTCGATGCCTTCCCAATCGCCGTCCTCGCCGACCGTCGATGCCTTCGTGGCGCACCTGCACGCGGTGCGGGGCCTGGCCGTGTCGACCCAGCAGACCTACGCCCACGCCGTCCGGCAGTTCGCCGGGTGGCTGCAGGGCCGCGGTGAGCGCGACCTGACGACCGCCACGGTCGGCGACATCGAGGCCTGGGTCGGCGCCGGCGCACGTCGTGGGCTGGCGCCGAGGACGCGCGCCCTGGCCGTCGCCTCCCTGCGCTCGTTCTACGCCTGGCTGCCGACGCGCGAGGACAACCCGGCGCTGCGGGTGCGGACCCCGCGGGTTCCGCCCTCCGACATCACCCCGTACACGCCAGACGAGGTCGACGCCATGCTCACGGCGGCGAAGGCACGCGTCGGCCCATCGGCACGTGTCGAGGAGGTCGCCATCACCACCTTGCGCTTCACGGGGCTGCGCGTGCAGGAGCTGGTCGACCTCGAGCTCACCTCGGTCGACCTCGACGAGCGACGCCTCGAGATCATCGGCAAGGGCGGCCAACAACGGTTCATGCCCATCGCGTGGGACCTGCACGCCCTCCTGCACGACTACCTGCGGTGGACGCGGCCGGCCTGCCCGGAGTCGAAGTGGCTGTTCGCCTCGCCGTGCTCGCAGCCCCATGGCCCGTGGTGGGGCCGGATCTCCCCGGCGGGAGTCCGCCGCGCCGTCCGCCAGGTCGGCGACGATGCCCGAGTCCCTGGCCGCCACCATCCACACCGTTGGCGTCACACGTTCGCGACCGAGCTGCTTCGTGCCGGGGTCGACGTGCACTCCGCCCAGCGACTGCTCGGTCATGTCAAGGCGGGGACGACGGCGACCTACCTGCATCTCGTCGACGACGAGCTGTGCGACGCCGTCGACCGGGTCTACGAGGTGTCCGGACCGGAGGTCGGCTCGGGGACGGGGGCGTCGTGAGCGATGGCCTCGAGCGCGGGCTGGACGCCGGCCGTGGGCGTGCGTCGCGGCGTTGCGATGGTGCCGGCGGGATACGTGCGGTCGATGGCGGCGCGTAGGTCCTCATCGATCAGGTGGAGGTAGCGGGTGGTGGATTCGAGGTGGCGGTGACCGAGGAGCCGCTGGACGAGGTGGACGTCGACGCCGGCCCGCAACAGCTCCGTCGCATAGCTGTGGCGCCAGCGGTGAGGGTGATGGCGTCCATCCACTTCTGCCCGCTCGCCGGCACGGCGGCACAGGTCCAGCACGCCCTGCTTGTCGATGGTGCCCCACCTGGCACTGCCACGCAGGCCGCGGGGGTTGGCGAACACGAAGACGGACGGCGGGCACGCGGGACGGATCTCCTCGAGGTAGCACCCCAGGTGGTCGGCCAGGGCCAGCGGCACGGGCACCGTCCGCGGTCGGCTCCCCTTGCCGACCACCTTGGCACGGCGGCGCTCGAGGTCGATCCGGTCGAGGCGCAGCCCGGTGAGCTCGGCAACCCGGATGCCGGTCCAGCGCAGCGTGGCGACCACCGCATGGTCGAAGGCGCCCGAGAGCGTGTCGGTCTGCGCCAGGGTGTCGAGGATGCGCTGCGCCTCGGCCGGCCGGTACGGGTCGACGGGCCGCGGCGGGTAGCGCGGGCTTTGCACCTGCTCGGCCGGATTCGGTCCGTCCGGGCGCAGCCAGCCGAGAAACACACGCACGGCCCCGAGCGCGGTCTCCCGGCTGCGGGGACTCAGGCCCCGTTGCGACTCGGCGATCAGCCACGCCTCGATGTCGGCCGGTTCTACGGCGGCCAGGTCGCCGCCGCCAGCCCCGCGCCACCAGGCGGTGAAGTTGCGAACGTTCGACTGGTAGTTGATCAGCGTGCGCTCGGCCAGCCCGGCCACGGCCTGCTGGTAGGCGAGGAAGTCATCGAGCACCCGCTCGGTGTCCGTGTCGCGCTCGAACCGAAACATGCCGACAGCGTGCCGTGCCCGGCCGCTCCCGAGACCAGCGCGTTCTTGCCCTGTGGATAGACCGGTCCGGAACCTGTTGGAGGTGCTGCAGGCATGACGTCCGAGCCGGATCGCAGCACTGCCGACGAGACGTACCAGCAGCTTCGCCGCCTGGCTCGACGCTTGACGGCATGGATGTCAAAGATAGTTTGACATCCATGCCATCCAGTCTGGACGCCCTCTACCCGCTCGCCG
>JGI24113J20146_1000255_pt1 | contig 15007 bp, 16 predicted proteins | sample SubbioAug_CSWold_FD_20146 | JGI IMG/M metagenome (IMG submission 20146) | reverse complement strand
GCTCTCGGCCTCGGCGAAGCCGGCGAGGGCGGCGTTGAGGGTCTGGGAGGAGGTGACGTTGATCGCCGGGTAGGCGAACGCGCCGCGCTTGGCACGGTCGAGCATCTCCTCGTAGACCTCGGGCGTTGCGATCGGCATTGCGACTCCTGAAAGCATCGGGACTGGCAGCGTAGGTGGGGCGACGAGCGAAGCGAGACGGTCGGGGGCGGTGGACGGGAGCTGGCTAGGCCAAGCCTACGAAAGCCGCGAGGTCCTCGGCGACTGCGGCCGCACGCTGCAGCAGTTCGCCCGACTGTGCGTCGAGGTCGCGGTCCGGACCGGCCTGGCCGCGCAGGTCGACGTAGATCTTGAGCTTGGGCTCGGTGCCCGACGGGCGGATCAGGGCGCGTCCGTCGGTGAGTTCGAGCGCGACCATGTCGTGCGCCTCGAGCCATGGCGGTCGATCTTCCGCCCCGACGCGGTAGTCGATGGTCGACAGCACCTGCTGGCCGGCGAGTTCCTCGGGCACCCTGGTCTCGAGCACGGCCATGGCCTGCGCGATCTCGGCCAGCCCGGCGCTGCCCGGGCGGGTGATCGAGTGCTGGTGGCTGACCCACAGGCCGTCGCGTCGGTACAACTCCTCGAGCCGGTCGGCGATGGTGCGGCCCTCGGCTGCCAGCGAGCGCGCCAGTCCGGCGAAGGCGACCGCTGCGCCGATGCCGTCCTTGTCGCGCACGACCGTGCCGACCGACGAGCCGAGCGCCTCCTCGAAGCCGTAGACGAACGAATAGCCCTCGTCGCGTTCGAGGTCGCGGGCGGCGGCACAGATCCACTTGAAGCCGGTCAGCGTGAACTCGGCGTGGGCGCCGTAGTTGGCCGCGACGTCGCGGAACATCGGCGTGGACACGATCGAGGCGACCACGAGCTTTCGATCGGCCGTGCTGCCGGCGAGCAGGTGGTCGGTGAGCAGGACGCCGATCTGGTTGCCCGTCAGCAACTTGAAACCGCCCTCGCCGTCGGGGATCGCGGCCGCGAGCCGGTCGCCGTCGGGGTCGTTGGCGATGATCAGGTCGGCGTCGACCTCGCCCGCGAGTGCGACGGCAGCATCCATGGCGCCGGGTTCCTCGGGGTTGGGGAATCGCACCGTCGGGAAGCGGCCGTCGGGTTCGGCCTGGGAGGGCACGACGTGCACGTCGGCGAATCCGGCCTCGCCCAACCCACGCTGGATGAGCTCGCCGGCCACGCCGTGCAGCGGCGTGTAGACGATCGTCAGGTCCGGACCCGGTGTGTCGGGACGCGCGGCGGCGAGCTCGTCGAAGAAGCGGTCGACGACGGAGGCGGGGACCGGCGCGACGAGGTCGCTGGTGAGCGGGTCGGTCGTCCCCCCGGGGCCCCCCTCTGCGGCGAGCGGTACCTCGTTGGCGGGACCGACGGCGTCGATGGCGGCCGCGATCGCGGCGTCGGTCGGCGGGACGATCTGGGCCGCGCCCTCGGCGTAGACCTTGTAACCGTTGTACTCCGGCGGGTTGTGGCTGGCGGTGATCACGACCGCCGCAGCCGCGTCCAGCACCTTCTGTGCGTACGCCACCAGCGGCGTCGGCTGCGGCGACGGGAACCACTGGACCTTCAGGCCTGCTCCGGCGAACACCGCAACGGCCTCGCGGGCGAACGCCTCGGAGTCGATGCGTGCATCGAACCCCACGACGACCCCGCGCTCGGCCGCGTCCGGCACCGTGGCCAGCAGGTGGTCCGCGAGACCGCGGCTGGTGCGGCGGATGACCGCGAGGTTCATCCGGTTGGTCCCGGCACCGACGACACCGCGCAGCCCGGCCGTACCGAACTCGAGGTTGGCACCGACGCGTTCGCGCAGTTCCGCCTCGTCGTCGGCGTCGAGCAGCGCCTGGAGCTCGGCGCGGGTGCCCTCGTCGGGATCACCCGCGATCCAGGCGCGGGCACGCTCGCGCAGGTCGTCGATCGTGGACAGGGCAAGTGGTTGTTCGCTCATGCCGGCCACTCTAGAGCGGGGCACGGCTGCGCCCCGCTCCGGTGGCCCGGCCGCCGGTCACCGCCGCCCGACCAGCCCGGTGCGGCCCCGTCGGGCCCGCATGACCGCGACCGCGGCGAGTACGAGGGCGAGGTCGCCGACGCCGGCCAGGGCCCAGCGCAGCGCGGCCGGCGCCTCCAACGGGTTGGTGACTGCCACCGCGAGGAGCACTGCGGCGACGACCAGGTCGACGATCGCGAGGGGTGGGACCAGTTGCCGCACCGTCGAGGGGCTGGGGCCGGGGGACATCGCGCGTGTTGCCGTGGACATGACTTCTCCTTGGGGTCGGGTGCGACGGTTCTCGTCGGGTGCGATGCGACGATGCGACGGCGACATCACCCCGTCGATGACCCCGCAGGTAACGGACGTCGGCCGCGCCCGGGCCTAGCGTCCGACGCATCACGAGGAGGACCGGCGATGAGTGCCACGCAGGAGCTGGGCAGCGTCTTCGGTGACCGGCTGCGCCAGTGGCGCCAGCGTCGTCGCTTCAGTCAGTTGGAGCTGTCGTTGGCCGCGGACGTGTCGACGCGTCATTTGAGCTTTCTCGAGACCGGCCGGTCACGACCGAGCCGCGAGATGGTCCTGACGCTGGCCGACGCGCTCGACGTGCCGTTGCGGGAACGCAACGCGCTGCTCGCCAGTGCCGGGTTCGCGCCGCGGTACGCGCAGCGGCCGCTGGACGCCCCGGAGATGGCCGCGATCCGAGTCGCGGTCGACACCGTCCTGACCGGCCACCTGCCGAACCCGGCGCTGGCCGTCGACGGGCGCTGGAACCTGGTGCAGGCCAATGCCGCAGCGCTCGTGTTGATGGATGGCGTCGACCCGGCACTGCTCGGCCCCCCGGCCAACGTCTACCGGGTCTCGCTGCACCCGGACGGGCTCGCGGGACGGGTCGTCAACCTCGACGAGGTCGCGCACCACCTGCTCAGCCGCCTGCGCCACGACGTCGAGGTGTCCGGGGACGAGGGGCTCGCCGACCTGCTCACCGAGGTCGAGCGTTATCCCACCGTGCGTGCGCTCCCCCACCACCTCGACGCGCCCAGCGACGTCGTGATCCCGGTGCGTCTACGCCACCCGGAGGGCGAGTTGGCGTTCTTCACCACGATCACGACGTTCGGCACACCGGCGGACGTGACCGTCGCCGAACTGGCGATCGAGACCTTCTTCCCCTTCGACGAACGCACGTCCGTCCGTCTGCGCGAACTCGTCGGGCCCGGGTGATGGGTGCCGTTCGGCCCTGCCGCAGCGTCTGCCGGCGTGCGTTGCTGGTCGCTGTTGCCGTTTACGGAGGACCTCCTGCAGTACCCAGTGATCATCCAGGGCGGAATGGGCGTCGGCGTGTCGAGCTGGCAGCTCGCACGCGCCGTGTCGCAGCTCGGCCATCTCGGCGTGGTGTCGGGCACGGCCGTCGCGGTCACCGAGGCGCGCCGACTCGCCGACGGCGACCCGGACGGCCATGTTCGCCGTGCCCTGTCGCAGTTCCCGATCCCGGCCGTCGCGGACCGGGTGCTGGCGCGCCACCTCGACCAAGGGGGACGCAACGGCGAGCGCTACCGGGCCGTGCCGCGCCCGACGGTCGATCCGGGCGCGTCGCTGATCGAGTTGACGGTGGTCGCCGCCTTCGTGCAGGTGTGGCTGGCCAAGGAGGGCCACGACGGCGCGGTCGGCATCAATCTGCTCGAGAAGATCCAACTGCCGACGCTGCCGACGTTGTACGGCGCGATGCTGGCGGGCGTGGACTACGTGCTGATGGGCGCCGGGGTGCCGGTCAAGATCCCGGCCGTGCTGGACCGGCTGGCTGCACACGCCGACGCGGCCCTGCCGCTGGACGTGACGGGTGCCGGTCCCGACCGCCGCCACGAGTCGACGTTCGCCCCCCAGCGCCTGTGGGGCGGGGTCGATTCGCTGCCCGTGGCACGGCCACGGTTCCTCGCGATCGTCTCGTCGGTGACGCTGGCGAAGTACCTGGCCGCGTCCAGCACGGGCGCACCGGACGGGTTCGTCGTGGAGCTACCGGTGGCGGGCGGCCACAACGCGCCGCCGCGCGGGAAGCTGAACCTCGACGAGTCCGGCGCGCCGGTGTACGGCCCCCGCGACGCAATCGACCTGTCGGCCATCGCCGCCCTCGGGCTGCCGTTCTGGTTGGCCGGTGGGTACGCGTCCCCCGAACGGGTGGCGGAGGCGCGGGCGGCAGGCGCGACCGGTGTCCAGGTCGGGACCGCGTTCGCCTTCTGCGACGAGTCCGGGTACGACGACGTCCTGCGCCGCGCCGCGCTGGAGGAGGTGCGGGGCGGCACGTCGGTCAAGACCGATCCGTTCGCCTCGCCGACCGGCTACCCGTTCAAGGTGCTGCAGATGGCCGGCACCCTCAGTGACCCTGCCGTTGCCGGCGAGCGCGAGCGGCTGTGCGACCTCGGCTACCTGCGCGAGTTGTACGAGCGCCCCGACGGGCATGTCGGCTACCGCTGCCCCGCCGAACCGGTCGCCGACTTCGTGGCCAAGGGCGGCACCGCGGAGGACACCGTCGGCCGCCAGTGCCTGTGCAACGCGCTGGTCGCCGACATCGGGCTGGGGCAGCAACGACGGGACGGCTACGAGGAGGCGCCGCTCGTCACGGCGGGCGACGACCTGGCCCTGGTCGCCGACCTGCTCGAGCGCGGCGGGACCGGCTACACCGCCGCCGACGTCATCCACCACCTGCTCCCCGCGACCGCAAGCCCCTAGCCGTCGCGGGCTGACGTCAGCGGGTGCGGTCCTGCCAGGTGCACACGCACGCCTCGTTGCCGTCGGCGTCCGCAAGGATCCACCAGGACCTCGCGTAGCGGTCCTCGACCAGCGTGCCGCCGGCGGCGATGGCGGCCGCGACGCGGTCCTCGGCGATGTCGTGGGGCACGGTGACATCGAGGTGGAAGCGGTCACGGTCGGTCCGCGGTTCGTCCATCTGCTGGAACCAGACCGAGGGGCCCAGCCGCAACGGGTCGACGAGTTCGCCGTCGACGTCGCGGTAGCCAAGCACGGCTGCCCAGAACGGCCGGATCCGGGCGGCGTCCATGGTGTCGATCGCGATCTCGAGCGCCTGCGTCGTCAGCGGTTCGGCAGTCGCGCCGGCCTCCGCCGCCAGCGCCGAGACGCGCCGGGCCAGCGTCACGTCGAGGTCGGTCAGTCCGCCGGCCGAGTGGGTCGTGAACGTGACGCGGACGTGGTCGGGGTAACGCACGGCGAGGTCGGGATGATGGTCCGCCTCGTCCGCGACGGCAGCGATCTCGGCCGCGAGCGAGGCGGCCGCGCCGAACCCGCCGGCACGGAAGTCGGCCGTGATCGCCCCCAGCAGATAGCGCCAATCGTCGAGGCCGTCGAGGTGGTCGAACTCCTCGGCACTGATGGCGGTGTGGTCCATGGTCGACCTCGCATTCGGCTGTGACCACCGTAGTCCCGGCCCGGGGTCAGACGTCGTCCTGCGTGGCGCGGTCGATCACGGCCGTGGCCAGGTCGCGCAGCCAGTCGCGACGCTGGGCGACCCGCCGGGCCTCGGGGTTGATGGCGGCCGAGTCGATCAGGCCATGGACCGCCAGCACGGTACTTCGGGCGTCCTCGTCGGTCAGGTGCGGGGCGCGCCGTCGGAGCGCGTCGACCCAGGCGTCGACGTAGCGGCGGTGGTTGCGGGCCGCGAGCCGCCGGTAGTCGAGGTCGAGGTGGCGCAGCTCGCGAACCAGCAGCACCAGCGCCGACGGCTGGCCCATGGCCAGTTCGAGTTGCGCCTCGAGCAGCGTGGCCAGCGCGTCGTCGGGGTCCTGCGCAGCGGCGGTGTCGATCGCAGGACGCAACTGGTCCCAGATCCGGTCGAGCACGGCCATCAGCACGGCGTCCTTCGACGCGAAGTGGCGGTACATGCCGGGACCGGAGATGCCCGCGGCCGCCCCGAGGTCGTCGACGCTGGTTCCGTGGAAGCCCTGGTCGAGGAACAACTGCTCGGCCGCGTCGAGCAGGTCCTCGCGGCGGCGCCGCCCCCGTGCGGTCGCGGGCACCCCACCACTGTCAGCGGGGGCCGCGGACGAGCCGGCGATCTCGGTCACAGGCCGAGCACGTCGCCCAGGAGCCGGCGGTGCAGGTGCGGGTCACCGAGCAGCAACTTGGTCGCCTTTGCCCGCTTGAAGTACAGGTGCGCGTCGTGCTCCCAGGTGAAGCCGATGCCGCCGTGCAACTGGATGGCGTCGGCCGCGATCGCCTCGTACACCTCGCCGCACAGGGACTTGGCCATGGCTGCGGCGACCGGGACCTCCTGCTTGTCACCCGCGGCGATGGCGCGGGCCGCGTGAAGTGCGGCCGAACGGGCGGCCTCGAGTTTGACCAGGCCTTCGGCGAGGCGGTGCTTGACGGCCTGGAACGAGCCGATCTTGCGCCCGAACTGGATCCGCTCGCGGGCGTACGCGGTCGTCATCTCGAGCACCTGCTGGGCGCCGCCGACCTGCTCGCAGGCGATGGCGACGACGCCTGCGGCGACGGCGTCGTGCAACGCCGTCATCGGGTCGCCGCCGTCGAGCAGCGCGTCCGTGCCGAGGCGCACGCCGTCGTAGCGCAAGGTCGCGAGCGGCCGGGTGAGGTCCAGGGCGGGTATCGCGTCGCGGGTCAGTCCGTCCGCATCGCCCGCGACGGCGAACAGCACCAGGCCGTCGTCGGTGGTCGCGGCGGTGACCACGAGGTCGGCGGTGCGGCCGTCGACCACGTAGCCGGCGACGCCCTCGAGCACCCAGCCGTCACCGTCACGCCGGGCCGTGACCCCCGGATCCGAGGTCATCCGCCCGCGTTGGTCGAGGTGGGCGAGCGCGAGGCGCAGCCCGCCGGTGGCGACCTGCGGCAGCCACTGCTGCTTCTGTTCGTCGGTCGCCGCGAGTTGAAGCGCGGCCGTGCCGAGCACGGCCGACGACAGCAACGGCACCGGCAGGAGCCGCTTGCCGGCCTCCTCGAGAACGAGCGCGAGTTCGACGAAGGTCGAGCCGGCGCCGCCGTACTCCTCGGGGATCGTCAGCCCGAGCAGGCCGTACTCGCCGAGTTCCTTCCACGCGGCGTCGTCGACGCCGGTGTCGGAGGCCATCACCTCGCGGACCCGTTCGGACGTGCCGCGGGCGGCGAGGAAGTCGCGCAGCATCGACCGCAACTGCTGCTGTTCGTCGGTCTCGGCGAACGAGATGGTCATGGTGGTCATCGTCGGCCCCTCTAGCTGCGCGGCACGTCGCGCCAGGCGACGTTCTTGTCGACGCGCGGTTCGCCGGGCAGGCCGAGCACGCGTTCTCCCAGGATGTTCTTCATGATCTCGCTGGTGCCACCCTCGATCGAGTTCGCCCGCGCCCTCAGGAACGCCTTGTGCGGGTCCTCGGTGCGGTTGGCGGTCAGGTCCGGACGCGAGAAGTCGTAGCCCTGCGGGTAGGTCATGCCCTCGGCGCCCATCAGGTCGATCGCGAACGACGTGATGGACTTGTTGAGGTCGGCCCAATGCAGCTTGGCGGTCGATCCCTCCGGCCCCGGGGTGCCGCGCTTGGCCGCCTCGCCGGCCCGGATCGCGGTCAGGCGCATGGCCTCGGCCTCGACCCAGTACGCCAGCAACTGGTCGCGGGCGACGGCGTCGTCCTTGTCCGTCTGCTCCCACGCGTTGACGGCGTGGCTGATGGCGCCACTGCCACGAGGCGCGACGTGGCCACCGATGGCGACGCGCTCGTTCATCAGCGTGGTCATCGACACCGCCCAGCCCTCGCCGACCTCACCGAGCCGCATCGAGTCGGGGATGTGGACGTCGTCGAAGTAGACCTCGTTGAACTCGGCCTCACCGGTGATCTGGTACAGCGGCCGGACGTCGACGCCGTCGGCCTCCATGTCGACCACGAAATAGGTCAGGCCGGCGTGCTTCGGGACGTCGGGGTCGGTCCGGGTGACCAGCAGACCCCACTTGGCCAGGTGCGCGAGGGTGTTCCAGACCTTCTGTCCGTTGACGATCCACGTGTCGCCCTCACGGACGGCCGTGGTCGACAGCGCCGCGAGGTCGGACCCGGCGCCAGGTTCGGAGAAGAGCTGGCACCAGATCTCCTCGCACGTGAACATCGGGCGCAGGAAGCGGCGCTGCAGTTCCTCGCTGCCATGGGCGATCAGCGTGCCGGCGCCCATCCCGACACCGAGCACGTTGTTGAAGCGGTTTCGGATCGAGCCGCCCGCCTCCTCGATGCGCCGGTTGATATCGGCCTGCCAGCGCGGACTGACACCGAGCCCTCCGAACCCCTCGGGGAACTGGACCCAGGCCAGGCCGTGGTCGAACTGGGCGCCCCAGAACTCCGGGTGTGGCGTGTCGGCCGGGGGGTGCGAGGCGAACAGCGCCTCGATCTGACCCTCGACCCGCGCACGTTCGTCGGTGCTCACGCGAACCGTCTCCCTCTCCAAGTGAACGATCACTAACAAGGGAGCCTAGCGCCGCGCGGCGCCCGTCGCGCGGCGGTAGGACTCGCCCCGTTCGGCCGTCGTTCGCTGCCACGACGAGGTGATCCGGCCTTCGGGGACCGTCAGGTCGACCTCGCCGGTCCAGCGGTAGGTGGTCGGCCAGGTCCGGAACAGCGGCATCACGCGCGTGACGATGCGCATCAGCAGGGGCCGGCCGGGGGGCGGCTGCCAGGGCCGCGTGACGTCGAGGCCGAGGTCGACGCGGTCGCCATGACGGCGGGCGTGCCAGGTGCCGCCGGTGACGGGCGCGCCGTCGACGTCCAGACGCCAGATCCCGTGAAGTTGCACCTCGTCGGGCAGCGCGGGGAGGTCGGGCAGGGCCGGGTCGAGCACCAGTCGTGCCGCCACGTCGCCGCGATCGACCGCGAGCCCGGCGATCGCGTCGTCGTCCGACACCCGGTCCGCGTCGAGGATCACCGGCAGGGGTTCGTCCCGTCGCGTGGGGCAGAGGGTGACCACGGTCAGCGGCGCCGCCGCCTTGATCAGGTGACGGCGGTGGAGGACGCCACCGGGCAGCACGCCGGTGTCGGCAGGAACGCCGTCGATGGCGATCCGCGGTGACCGGCGGCTGCGACGCAGGAGATCGAACCCGTGCAGATAGACCAGCAGGAGCGAGGCCGGTTCGTCGATACCGCTGCCCACGGGCGCCAGGAGGTCGCTGGCGCGGCGGGGCCGGCGGCCACGGTCGTCGACGGTGACCTCGATCCTGCGGCCGTCCACGTCGGTGAAGCGGACGTCGGCGACGACCCCGCGGTCGTCCACCTCCAGCCGCGCTGCCTCGAAGTCGGTCGTGACCCAGGCGCCGGTTCCGCCACCGATCTGGTAGGTCGCCCGATCGAGGACGAGGGACGGGGCGGCGTAGTAGTCGACGCGCCGATCAGCACGACGCGAGAGAAAAGCGAGCATGCCCGTGCCGTGCCAGGCGTCGTCGAACCATTGCAGTTCGATGCCGTCGTAGACGGGATGGTCGCGCAGTTCGGCGTTGAGGAACCGGGCGATCGGTTGCACGTCGAGTTCGAACGGGCTGCGTACGCCCGTGACCACGTCGTCCACCTGCGTCCTCCAGCGTGCATGGCCGTCGACCGCCAGCCTGCCGCCGGTCGGCGCCGCCGCACAGGGCAAGGAGTCCCAAACCGCGGTGCGCGCGATCGAGCCGAACGACGGCCGGACCACCACGGGTTCGCAGCGACTAGCGTCGGCAGGCTGGCCACCGGACGGGACCGCCATGGACGAGCACGCGCTGATCAACCTCGCCAACTGGGAGTCGCGGGTCCCCATCCACGCGGCGAGCCGGGACTACGGCCTCGACCGCTACCTCGCGGACCCGCGCCACCTGTCGGGCTTCGTCGCCCACGACGCGCCGCACCTGGGCGACCTCACCGGTCTGCGCGTGGTCCATCCGCAGTGCCACATCGGCACCGACACGCTGTCGCTGGCGCGACTCGGCGGCGAAGTCACCGGCGTCGACTTCTCGCCCTCGGCGCTCGAGGTCGCCCGCGACCTGGCCGAGCGGGCCGGTCCACCGGTGCGCTACGTCGAGGCCGCGGTCGACGACATCCCCGAGGCCCTGCCCGAGACCTTCGACCTGGTCTACACCGGCGTGGGCGCCCTCAACTGGCTGCCGTCGGTGGCGCGCTGGGCACGGATCATGGCCGGGCTGCTGGCGCCCGGCGGTCGGTTGTTCCTGCGCGAGGGCCACCCGATCCTCGGCGCGCTCGACGAGGAACGCGACGACGACCTGCTGGTGGTCACCTATCCCTACTTCGAGACCCCGCAGCCCAACGAGTGGGTCACCGAGGTGTCCTACACCGACGGCGACGGCAGGATCGCCTCGCCGGTCACGCGCGAGTGGGCCCATGGGCTGGCAGAGACCGTGCAGGCCGTGCTCGACGCGGGCCTGACCCTGACACGTCTGGAGGAGCACACCGAACTCGAGTGGCAGTTCCTCGACTGGATGGTCCAGACCAGCGACGGTCGCTGGGCACTGCCCGACGGCCGCGAGCGGCTGCCGCTGATGTTCAGCCTCGAGGCCGTCAAGCCGGGCTGAGTGGCGGTGGTCGGTCGCTCCCAGCTTCCTGATCGGCTGCGGATCCTCCGAGGATGGCGCGCACCGCTTCGGCGCACCGGTCGGGTTGGTCGAGCCAGACGAGGTGGCCGGCGTCCGCGATCTCGACGAAGTCGGCACCGATGGCGTGCGCGAGGTGACGGCCACGCTCGACCGGCACGAACCGGTCCCCGCTCCCCCACAGGTAGCTGAGGGGGACGCCCAGGCGGGCGGCATCGGCAGCCCAGTCCGAGGCCGGCATGTCCGGGTGGATCGCCCGCCCCTGCACGGCCCAGCGCATGTAACTCGGCCACGCCTCGGCGTTGCGTCGCGTGGTGGCCGCGCCAACCTCGAGGTAGTCATCCGTCAGCCGCTGAGCGTTCGCCACGAGCAGTTGTGCCTCACCCCGGCGGGTTCCCTTCGGGCCCATGCGCGACAACGCCGGTTTCAGCAGGCGCCCGGTGATGCGGCCGGCGATCAGCCGGACCGGAAGCGGCACGGGGTGGTCGTGGCTCGCGGGGGCGCCGGCCAGGATCAGGTGTCCCACCCGTTCCGGGTGTCGGGTGGCGAAGCCCAGCGCGTACAACCCGCCGAGCGAGTTGCCGATGATCGGCGCCCGCGTCACCCCGATGCCATCGAGCAGGTCGCCGATCACGCGGCTCACGTGCGCCAACCGATCGACGATCGGTTCGTGGTCGAGTGCGTCGGACGCCCCGTTGCTCGGCCGCTCGACGGCGTAACACCGGAAGTGGTCCGTGAGCCGGGCCATGAGCGGGACCCACTGCGTGCAGTGCGCCATGCCGCCGTGCACCAGGACGAGCGGTGGCCCCACGCCGGCCGCGAGCACGTCGCACCGGACATCGGCTGCGGTCACCTTCGACCACTGCGGCGAGTCGAGATGGTTCGCCGCGTACCGTTTCCTGAGCCGTACGAGATCATCCACTGCCCCACCCATCGCTACGGGTAGGAGTGACGGTAGGTGAGGCTGATCCGCGGGCCCACCGACGCCACCTTCGGAACGGTGTGCTGCCAGGTCCGCTGACAGCTGCCGCCCATCACCAGCAGGTCACCGCCGCCGAGGGAGAACCCGAGGCTGGCGCCGCCGTCGCGTGGCCGCAGCCGGAAGGTGCGCGGTGCACCGACCGAGACGATCGCGATCAGGGCCTGCGGCAGGTCGCGGGCCACCCGGTCACCGTGCCAGGCGACCGAGTCACGGCCGTTGCGATAGAGGTTGGCGCCGATGCGCTCGAAGTGGCGTCCGTACCGGTCGTCGAGGACGGCACCGATCTCGGCCAGGATCCCGAGCCCCGCCGGAACGGCGTCGACCGGTATCGATGCGGTCAGGCGCGGCTGGAGCAACTCCTGTCCGTGGAGGCGCTCGGTCCGCTGCCCCCAGGGCAGGCGGTCCAGTGCGGTGGCGAACACCTCGTCGGCACCGAGAAGCCACCCGGGCAGGTGGTCGATCCAGGCTCCGTGCTGCAGTTCGTGTCGGCGCAGGCCGTCAAGCGCCGGATCGACGGCCGGGGCCTGCTCACCGAGCAACGAGCCCTGCCAGACGAGATCGTTCATGCGGCGAGCATACCGAACACACGTTCGCATGCCAGCCAATCGGTCACTCCTCGCGCACCCCGACCAGGTCGTAGCTCGGGGCGGACGCGGGCGGCCCCGAACACGTCAACGGCTGCTGGGTCCCGGCTCGGCCGGTCGCGATCTCGGCCACGAGCGTGCGGCCGTCGCGGTGGACGAACCGGACCAGGTGCCGATCCCCTCGGCGTTCCACGTCCACCAACGCGAGCGCATCCGTGCCCTGGATGGCGAGTCGTCGACGGAGCAGGCCCTCCGCCGCCTGGACGGCGAACGGGTGGCACGAGCGTCCCCGGAAGTGTTCGAGGTCGATGCGTCCGCCCTCGTTCGCGGCCACGGCGGCCCGGGCCGAGCCGACGTCGAGGTGGCCGTAGAACAGCCCGTCGGGCAGACACACCAGGTTGCCCGCGAAGCGGTCGCCGCCGACGTGCGAGGATTCCCACACCCGGTCGGGCACCACGTCGACCAGGTCGCGTGCGATGGGCAGGCCGTCCCGCGCACAGCACGGGTCGTGCTTGCCGTTGGTACAGACGAGGTAGAGCGGATCGAGCACCCGCAGGCCGCCGAGGGTGCGGCCGTCCCGCAGCGGTGTCAGGTCGAGGTCGAGCAGGTCGTCGACATGCTCGAGCGGCAGCCACTCCAGCCACCGCTCCCCCGGGCCGCTGACCCCGGCGTACAACGCCCGCTCGGTGCCGATCGGTCGTCCCCCTGCCGGGCGCCGCAACAGCAGGACCCGCGCCGGCAGGTCGCGGGACCAGGCCAGCAGTCGCTCGGCGACCGCCGGCGGCAGGTCGGACTCGCGCAGGGCGTCACGGCCCCAGGCCCCGGGCTGTTCGAGCAGGATCCAGCGCCGCGCCCGTGATGCCGTCCCCAGCGGTGATTCACCTCGGGCGCGCGACTCCTGCGCACACCAGCCGGTCACGCGCGGCCGCCGCCCCGATACCCCGTCAGCAGGCCCTCACGTAGCAGGCGCCGGCACAACACGAGTCGGCTCGGTTCGTCGAGGTGGTCGTCGAGATCGGCCGGGCGGAACCGGTCCGCCGCGAGGATCCACTCGATGGCCGGCCCGACCGGGGCCGGCAGCCGCAATCGCCGGTCGGGGAGGACCACCTCGACGTGGTCGCCGTCCCGCTCGAGCCAGACCCCGAGGTGCGGGCGCCGCCGCAGTTCGGTCGCGTCGTCGACCGTGTCGAGGGCCAGCAGGTCGCTGAGCCCGCCACTGCGGTCGGGGACCCGGTCGGACCAGAACCCCTGCGCCGCGCCGGACAGGGCACGGGCGGGGTCGGCGACGCGGAGTGCCGAGGCCACCGCCTCGAGGTGGCGTGCGAGCGCGTCACGGTGGGCGTCCGGGGCGTCGGCCCAGCCCGCCGGCACGGTCGCGTCCAGGTCGGCGTCGGCCTCGGCGAGCACCGCGTCGAAGGCCCGGCGCACAAGGTGCGACCAGCGGGTCGTGCGTACCCCGATGGTGAGGTGCAGCGACGGCAACTCGACGGTCTGGGCCGCGTGGCGGGTCCCGGCGGGCAGGTAGAGCACGTCACCCGGCTTGAGTTCGAGGTCCCAGGGTGCTGCCCCGCCAGGCGGATGGACCACCCAGCGCTTGATGCCGTGCGTCTGGACCGCGAACACGTCGTGCGGGTCGGCGTGCAGGTGCAGGCCCTGTGCGACCGGCGGTGTCAGATAGGCGTTCGCCTGCACCGGGTGGGTCAACTCGACCTCGAGCGCCCGACACAACCCGGCGACCGGCCGCCACGAGCGGTGCAGTCCCTGCAGGACGATGCTGGCCCCGTCGGCGAACGCGGCATGGACCGCGGCCACGTCGACGAGGTCGTCGACCGGACGCGACCCGATGCGGACGCGCCGGGTGACCGCCGACCTCGGCAGCGTCGCACCGTCCTTGACCAGGCGGAACGACGGTGCGCGCAGCCCGGAGGTGGCGACGATGTCGTCCACGTGGTCCAGGCTGAGCACGTCGTCGAACGCGTCGGGCGCGCCGGCCGGGACGTGGAGCGGGACCTGCCCGAACACCGCGTCCAGGAACGGTCCCGGCTCCCCGACCAGCCGGGTGAGGGCCGAGGTCATGTCAGGCGTCGGTGCCGTCGGCGTCTGCCCCATCCGTCGCGTCGCCGTCGGCCGTGTCCGTCGCGTCGCCGTCGGTGCCGTCGGCGTCCGCGCCATCGCTGTCGGCCGCGTCACCGTCCTTGACGTCGGTCGCGTCGCCGTCCTTGACGTCGGCGGTCGGGGAGGTCGCGGCGGCGCCGCCCACGGTCTCGATGTCGGCGTCGGTCAGATCCTGCACGCGCATGGCGTTTCCTCTCGCGAAGCTGGCGGGTTCGTCACGAGCCTACGCCTCGGCCGACCCGGGGGGACGGGCCATCCGGGCACCCGGATCGCAAGCTACGCCCCTCCGTCCTCTGGGCGCCACGACAGCATCGCGTCGGTGAGCCGGCCATTGCGTGCGGTCAGCACGCGTCGGCGCGCACGGCCGTCGCGGTCGGAGCCGAGTTGGCGCAGTTCGGCGATGTTGCCGGCGACCTGTCGCTCGGCCTCGACCGCGCAGTCCCGGGAACACACGGTGCCTTTGACGGCGTCCTCGCCACACACGACGCAGCCCGTGGGAGCCAGCACCTCGACATCCGTGTCGGGTGGGGAGGAAGACGGCGATCCTGAGGGGGGAAGCAGCATCTCGAGGCCTGTTCAACGTCGTCACGTGCGGCGGCGTCGCCAGGCCCCGTTGCTTGACACCCGACCAGAAGACGGTATCGCCGGGCTGGACAGAGGACAACACCCATGCTAGGAGCGCACGCGGACCGAGCCCGCCGAACCCTCCGTCCTTCGTCGCGCAGGCCCGGCGTGGCTCGCCCGCCCTCGTNCTC
>JGI24113J20146_1000254_pt1 | contig 15054 bp, 10 predicted proteins | sample SubbioAug_CSWold_FD_20146 | JGI IMG/M metagenome (IMG submission 20146) | reverse complement strand
GGCGGCGGATTTGGCAGTGGCGGCGGTGGCAATTTCGGTGGCGGCGGTGCGTCGGGCCGGTGGTGAAGCACCCATGAACAAGCTGACCTTGCTGCTCAAGCACCTCTGGCTGGATGTGTCCGACACCGAGCGCGCGATTCCCCCTGACCTGGTGCAACGCCTGGCGCAACGGGTTGCCGCCAGCGAACAACGCCACACCGGGCAGATCCGCCTCTGTGTGGAGTCGTCGCTACCGGCGAGCTACCTGTGGCGGCTGGGACCAGACAACAGCCTGGGAGAACTCATCCGGCAGCGGGCGGTGACCCTGTTTGGCAAGCTGCGCGTCTGGGACACCGAGCACAACAACGGTGTGCTGATTTATGTGCTGCTGGCCGAACACGCCATTGAGATCGTGGCCGACCGGGGGCTGATGCGCGAGGTGGACGCCACGCACTGGCAAGGGGTGGTGGCGCACATGGCCCGCGCATTCGGCGACCACCGTTACGAGGACGGCCTGACGCTGGCGCTGGAAGAAACCTCCGCCGCGCTGGTGGCCCACTTTCCTCGATCCGACGGGGCCGGCGACCACCCCAATGAACTCCCGGACACGCCGCTGCTGCAATGAGCCCAGTCACAAAACCGGCGGCACCGGTAGCGCGAGCAGCCAGCGTCGATCTCCGGGTCGCTAGGGCTCGTTCGTGAAAGTGACCTGGTAGGCGTAGTTGCCCGGTTGCAGCTCATCGAACACGATGGCGGCACGGTAATCGTCTATGCGGATCACCGCTGGCTTTTTCATCTCGATCTTGACCGACTGCACCTTGGGGAGCATCGACTTTTTCGGCAGCATCACCACCAAGCTGGCGCCGCGCAGCGGCCGGTTTCCACTCACCGTGACGTCGAACACAAGGCGTTTGCCGTTGTACGACGTAGACAGCTTCAGGCGTTCGCGTTCGCGCCACCAATCGGCCACCTCCCCGGCCGAGGCCATCCACAACCGATCACCGCGCTGCTTCAGGTGATCCAGAAAACCCGGCATGGCCTGGATCAAAACGCCGTCGGCGTTGAAATTCTGCGTGTGCACACTCAACCACGCCAATGCGCCGTTCTGGAAGGCCAAGTCGAAGTCGGCCATCAGCGCTTGTGTGGTCTGCTCAGGGCTGAGCTTTTCCCAGTACAGATTGATGTCATCGCGCTGGGTGCGGGGCAGCACAATCAGGGCCTCATCTGGCCGGACCCCGTCGAGCTTGGCCACCAGGGGAAGCCGCGATTCGGAGCGGTTCGGGTCAGCGGCATGGTGGCGGATACCCGCCTGGTGAATCAGCCGCTCGGTGGTCGCGTCGTAACCTTCGGTCGGCGCGCGAAAGCCCGTGGCGCCGGTGAGGCCCGAGATCGCCGATGCCAGTTCGGCCTGCATGGTTTGAATGCGCTGCGCCTGCAAGCTGGCCGGCTGGCCCTTGAAACTGTCGTGAACGTCGCCGTGAAAGCCAATTTCGAATCGTCGGGCAATCCGCGCCAGCACCTCGGGAAAGAGTTTGCCAACGGAGGTGAGCACATAGAACGTGGCCGGGTAGTTGGCAGCCTCCATGAGGTCGGCAAACAGCATGGCGTTCGGAAACCCGTCTTCGGTATCCATTTCGATCACCTGGGCCGCGAGCTTTCCGTTGGGCCATGCCGCCCGCACCATCACAGGCCTGCGCTGCAGCCAGGAGAGCGTGTCATCAATGAGGGCGTAGGCGGCCGTTGGACGTGCCTCCCAGGTGGATTCGGCAAAGGCAAAAAAGGCCGCACGCCCCGTGTCGTCAGCCCGTTCCGAATACACCACCGCGCCTTCGTCCTTGCGCTCAGGATCCAGAATGCGCGCCCAGTTCATGAAACGCCCGGCCGTCATGTCCCCTTTGACGCGCAGCAAGGGCTCCGCGGTGGCGCCCAGCAGGACGCGCTGTCCGGCTGCCTGGGTGTGCGAGACTGGTGACTCCCCGTCCAGGATCAGATAATGGATGTCCTCACTCGGTGCTATCTGACCCACATGGCGCACCCCCATGTTCTCCAGGAACTGCCAGCTTTCCCACTCACCATTGCCGTTGCGGGTGCCGGTGGCCCAAGTGGCCAACAGGGCACCGCCTCTGGCGCGGAAGGCCTGCAACTCGCGGCGATCCTCCTCGCTCAAGGCGACGGCCGATGGCAGGATCACCACCCCTTCTTTCTGCTTGCGCAACTGCGCGCTGTCGTCAATCTCCTTGAAATCAACCCGACGGTTGTGAAAATAGTTGCGCCAAGGAACCAGCAGATTTTCGTAATTGCCGCCGGCGCCCGAAAAATAGGCCCGGGTACTGGGTGACGCATAAAGAATCACGGTGCGGCCAGCCGACGCATGGGAGATCAACCAGCCCTGTGCCCCCAAGACGGGCGAACTCCACCCCAGCGACTGCATGATGATCATGTACACGACCGCCGGTATCGCCAGGCCCAGAATGACCATGGGGGCCATGAACACGCCGACACGTCTGAAAATGGATGGCGCGGCGACGCCGTCGTGGGGAAGGGACTGCATGTCAAGGTTTATCCGAGGAAGGCTGCGATGCAGACTCGGGTATATAGCGTTTGAGGAAAATGGGTTCACGGACCACTTTGGCATCGGGGTCTGTGTTGACGGATTTGGCCTTGGGCTTGCGTTTGTCTCGCAGCTTGAACGCCGCATAGGCGCCCACGCCAATGATCATGGTGGCAATCGTCGTCACCAGGATGACGGTGGCCAGAATAGAGACCAGATCCATGTCAGAGTTTTCCTTCCCGGTCGAGTTTTCCCCAGGTCATCGTATTGCCACGCCACTCTTCAATCGTGGCAAAGACCTTGGACACGTCAATGATGTTGATGTAAAAAAGCCTGAACATCACGGCATAGATGATCAGTGAAGGGTCTTCTTCTTCGATGATGATGCAATAAGCGGCCGCCACCACATCCAGCACCGTCAACTGCATCCACCACAGGAACAGCAGTGTGGCCAGGCCGTACTGGATACCGACGTAAGCAAAAAATATATTGCCCATCAACGTCGAAAAGGGCCACATGATGCCCTCGAACAGCATGTACCAGAGAATGAAGCAATTGACCCCTGCTTTCTTGGGCTGCCACAGAGCTTGGCTGTGCTTGCTGGTGGCCTGAAGAATTCCACGCGTCCAGCGGTAGCGTTGCTTGAGCAGGTTGAGCAGGCTGCTGGGGGTTTCCACCCATGCCACCGCCGTGGGCTCGTAGGCAATATGCCATCCGCGCATCAGCATCTTGAGGGTCAGGTCGCAGTCCTCGGCGAACGTATCATGATCGTAGCCGCCCACCTCTTGGAGCACCGTCTTGCGAAACATGCCCAGCGGGCCCGGAATGATGTTCACGGTGCGCATGAAGCTCTGGGCCTTGCGGGCCATGGCCAGCCCTTCAATGTATTCCAGCGCCTGAATCCGCGACCAGATATTCTCGCGGTTGATCACCTTCACATTGCCCGCCACAGCGCCCACGCTGGGGTCCTCGAAATGGCGAATACAGGCCCGCAAGGTGTTGCTGGAGAGCTTGGAATCGCCATCCATGTTCAGGATGAACTCCCCGCGGGCCACGCTCATGCCGGTGTTCAACGCTTCAGCCTTGCCACCGTTGCGCTTGGTGATCACGCGCACCGGCACCCGATCCTGTTCTTGTGCCACTGCAATGGCCTTCTCGTAGGTGTCATCCGTCGAACCATCGTCAATGACGAGAATTTCGTAGTTCGGATAATCCAGCAACAGCAGCGAACGAATGGCCGCCTGAATGACAACACCTTCGTTATAAGCCGGGACCACCAGCGAAATCATGGGCGTCAAGCCACCCTCACTGTACATGGCGAGCGTGGGCTTTCTACCTTTGTACAAAGCCTCCAGGTGCTCCATGAAAGAATAAAAAATCAATACGGCATACCGTATCACCAGCAAGAACAGGAAACAGATGAGGTAATACGACATGCCGGCGAGAATGACATTCTCGAGCAACACCGTAAAGGAACCCTGCATCGCCAATGCACGGCTATACAGGTACGCCAGCAAGGCCAGCATGCCGAGAACGACAACCATGACCCATGCATAGCGAAATACCCGCTTCAAGGCCAAAGTTTTTCCAGATTGACGCTAGCGGACCGTGCCCGATAGGCCGAATTGTTCCGTTGGCTGGACATCGCCCACAAGCTCAGGCTGACGGCCACGTCCGTGGCAATCCAGCGCTTGCCACCTGCGGACACACTCCAGCCGTTGCCAGCATCTCCGAACAGGCGGCCGCTCAACTGAGCCGATGTGTACACCGTCCAGTCGGTGTCACTCCACTCGCCTCTCAGGCCTGCATAAGCTGTGCCCGAACCCTGCTCAGGCGACCAATAGCTGGGTGCATAGAACTTGGTCTCACGGGTCTCCATGCCCAGATACGGCTTGAAGGCCTTTCCCAGCGGGCGCCAGGCGGTATCCAGGTTCAGTCCGCTGGTCAGCAGGGTGTTGTCGTCGGAAATACGGAAGTGATTGAGACGACCAGAGAGTCGGCCCACCGCAAAATCGTGCCAAGTGCTCACGCCCAGGTGCACAGCGGTCAGGCCCGCCGCCAGCGCATTGGGGTTCACAGCGGCCCGTCCCCAGTTCACGCGGCCCAGTTGGACCGATGTGTTGTAGGGCTCGTGGCTCAGGCCCACGCTGCCAAACAGGGTGTGGTTCTGCGTCGGCACGCTCAGTTCAAACCTCGGTTTGAAGGCCGTGTTCAAGTCCTGATAACGCAAGCTCACGTCCTGCTGCGACGCTTCGATACCGGGCAATTCATCCCTGACCTTGCTCGTTTCCACCTCGAAAATCCGCGTGCCACTGGCATCCCGCCACCGGTGGTTGATCGTGGCAAACCGACGCTGCTCGTCAGAAGAGTCGCTGGACCCGCCCAGGCTCACGGCGGTGCGCGGACTGAGTTCACGCGCCGTCAGCTGCAGACCTGCCACGGCATCGGCATTGTTGGGATCACGCGCGAGCACGCTGCGATACAGAGGAGCTGCCTCGTGGTCCAGGCCACGCCAGCGCTGAACATTGGCCAGACCGAGGTTGGCAGCATCGGCGTACCGGCCGCTGGCCAAGCCTCGGTACACCGGTGCGGCGTCTACCAATCGGCCTGTCCAAGCCAAACTGTTGGCCATCATCAGCCGCAGCCCCTCATCGGCGTCTCCTTGAGCCATCAAGGCCAGCCCCGCCGTCCCGGCGGCCTGGTAGTTGCCCGCAGCGTAAAGATCGGCAATCCGTTGCTCGTCGGGCTTTAGCGCGGGCAAGTCAACGCTGGGGGACTCCGCGCTGGGGGCTGGGGGAATGTATTGAAAAGGGGCAAGCAAGTTGAGGCCACCAAGGCCGGGAACGCCGCCAGGATAGTCGACCCCCGCATTGGGCGCCCGAAGCCTTTCATCGGCCAGACAGGCCATGGGCAAACCCAGGCACAGCAACCATGGCAAGAGCCGAGACCGGTTTTTTGATGATGCGCCGCGCAGAGACGGAACGTGATGTTTGTTCATGGTGTTTCGGCTAAGAGGTAGGGTGGCATGTGTATAAAACAAACGACAAAAAGAAGCCCGAGCTTCCTTGCACTGACGGCTTCAATTCACGCTTCGCTTGGCCCTGGGTGCTTCAGATTGTCCAAAAACAGGGCCGTGCAGATCGTCGTCGGCATCGAACACAATGTCCTCGATCGGCTGGTTGTGTGCATTGATGTAAATGCTGTCGACGAGGACAGGCTCAGCGCGGTCGAAAATTCGCGCGTACGCGGTATTGGAACGCCTGGCCGGCTCAAAATCCAACCGGAGAACCTCGTGGTCTTCTTCATCGGAGGACGCGGCCCTGACATTCACCACATGTGGTGCGAAAGGCCGGTTATCAGCTGTCGATTTCGGTGGGTGCTCGCCGTTCCTCGGCTGTGAGAGGCCGGATGGCTGCAGCACGGCCGCGACATCGTGAACGGATGTGAAATCGGGCCACGTACCACGCTGAACGGCATGCAACAGTTCGCCCAGACTCAACCGAATGTCTTCACGGTCGTTCGACAGCCTGTCTTGACTGAACACAGCCCCCACAGGGAGACCCAGAATGATTTGCAAGGTTTCCAGCGCCTGGGTTTTGGAGTCCGTGCTCAGGCATATGTAACAATGATTGTCGTCCGCCGTGATCAACTCACCCAATCGGGCCGATCGGTCATATCGCCTGACGATATCGCCCATGTTCATTCCTTGGACAGGCGTACCCACCACCACGGTGCAGGGGACAGTATCCGGACTGACCTGGTCCAAGACCAGCCCCAACTCGCGCAAGAAGTCTTTTGGCTTGAGATAGCCTTTGTACTTTTGCAATGTCGCGCTTAGCGGCTTGGTGTTGGCGGGCGAAGTCGCCGTCTGGGCCGTGAACTGCTGCCCCAACAATTGCGGTGGGTACATGTTTTCGCGCACGATCGACATCGCCATCTGGGCGTGATCTGAAGCCTCGTAAAGGCCCGAGTCGAGTGTTGTCAACTGATAATTTTTGGCAACGGTAACAGCGGTGGGTGATTGCCAATAATCGAAGCTGAGCGCAAGCCCATCTTTCTCACTTCCCAAACGAACAATACCGTCCAGGCTGTCCATGATCGCGTTGACCGTGCTGCTGTGCGCATCGCTCAAACGCGAGAAAACCAACAGCGCGGTAATGCCCTTCCTGGCAAACCATTCCTTCAGGACGCTGACCTGCTCATCCGCCAAAGATACATCGTGCAGACTGAGCAACTCATCTGCTTGGTCAAACACAAGATAACTGTTTTCCGGAATACCAAAATCCTCCAGCTCGCTGACGAATCTGGAGGCCCCGAACTGAAACATCTTCTTCAGAAAATTGTCCTGAAGCATGAACAGCTGCAAGCGCTGGGCCGCGACCAGCGCTGCCGTGTCGAGACGGGCAAGCGACTCAATGCGCTGAATGAACTGCGCCGGATTGGCCGAGACGATCACGGCACTCTCGAGACCATCCTCCAGTGCGCGAGCGATGCTTCCAGCCAGCAGGGGAAACCGAGCCGAAGTGGTTTTGGCGATCAGCACGTATAGCCCGCCCCCCAGCATGCTGCTGGCGAGGTCGGGGAGTCCGCGGATACCGATCCGCACGACAGTCCCCCGTGAAACCGGGGCGGGTGCATCATCCATAGTTGGGCCGAAACATTCAAGGTTTACGTTCAACCATGATGTTACACTAATGTAGTATACTTGCGTCTTGTTTCATACGGTGACTGCGTGGGGCATCACACATACTGGTCAATTTGGTATCAAGCCGCACACCAACGGGCCGGTCACGCCGCGCCCACCACCGGACAGCCCAAGCCCTGCAGCAGAACGAGCCAGCAGGTGAACGTCAGGCCCAGCTCGACGCCCCGCCTGTCACACCCATTCGTTGGCTAGATCGTCAGCGGTTGATGAGCGGTGCGCTCCCTGAACAGGACAGGGCTGCCCAGGTGGCGGCCCTCAAGTGACCGGCAACGGCCTTCACGTCTCTTTCAGAAACGCACCAAATATTCAAACTCGCCCACCGGTAAGACCTCGAAAATCAGAGCCGTGCGGAAGGCGTCCACGGGGTGAATTTTTACGCCGTCAGCATGACCTTGGCGGGTGCGCACCGTGGGCAAGGCGTTCTTGAAAGGATTGGTGACCATCACCGTCAAGCCCCTCACCTGCCCAGGCTGTGCGACTGAAAGCTGAATCACCATGTCCTGATGTGGGCCGCTGTCTTTGCTTCGATCAAGTTGCTTGACTTTGACACGTTCGCGCTCGCGCCACCATTTCGCCATCTGGTCACCGCGTGCTATCCATAATCGGTCTTGGTACGTTTGTACATGCTTGACGTACGCAGGCATCACTTTCGGTAACATCCCGTCGTCAACGTAGTGCTGCGTGTGCACGGACAGCAGCCCCAGAGCACCGCCCTTGACCACCAGATCAAGGTCGTGCTTCATGGTTTCCAGCACCTTTGGTGGGCTGAAACCAAGCTTGGCATAGCTCACGTCGTCGTATTGTGTGCGCGGCAATACCACCAGTGCATCCTCGGGCCCCAAGGCGGGATTGGCTTTCGAAAAAAATGGAAGGCGGTCTTCGGTTGAACTGGGATCAGCGGCATGGTGCTCAATGCCGTGCTTTTGAAGCAAGATTTCCGTATTGACATCGTACGATTCGGTTGGCGCCCTGAAACCCGTGGCCAACCGCACATCGTCTCCAAGAATGCTTCGCATCTGCTTTTGCATGTTGAGGATCCGAGCCTCCTGTTTGGCAGGATCGTCCTTGGCAAAACCTATGTGCACATCGGCGTGGTATGCAATTTCATGCCCCCTGGCCAGCAACTCTTTTACTATTTTGGGGTACTTGATCGCTTCCGATGTCAAGCTGTAGAAGGTCCCGCGCGCACCGATCGATTCCAGGTCTTTGGCGAAGCTGGGAGCTGAGAAAAACTTGTCCTCGGTGTCCATCTCCATCAAGTGGGCAGCCTCCTTGCCGTTGGGCCAAGCGGCCTTGAATGCCTTGGGCTGGCGCCGGAGCCATGCAATCGTGTTGTCGAGCATCGACAGGATTTCGGCTTGCGATGTAAAACCCCAAGCAGCTTCTGGAAACGAAAAATAGGCGCTGCGATTTTTATCTGTTTCATGATAAGCGACAGTCCCGATGTCTCCTTCATCGTCTTTTTCACGGTTCCAATTCATGCTGACCGCAGCCAAGTGGGGAGACTCGATGCGAAGCATGTTCTGGACCGCATCACCCATGTACATGCGGCGCCCTGAGGGGATGGACCAGCTCAGTGGACCATCGCCAAAGGGCATCATGAACCAGTGGTCGTTGTTGGGCCGGCGAAACTCTCCCGTGACCCGAACCTTGAACAACTCACCCAGAAAATCGTAACCGACCCATGCGCCCGTCGCATCTCGGGTTCCCGTCATCCAGGTTGCCAACAGGCTCCCTCCCGAAGCCGCAAAGTCCCGAATCGCCTGACGCTCCTGCGCATCCAGCACTTCCGATGATGCCAAGATGAGAATTCCAGGCTTGAGCTTGCCGATCAATTCCTCGCGACCGACCTCGGTAAAACACTGGCAAGCTCGTCTCAGGTATTTTCTCCATATCATCAAAGACGTGTTATTGGAACTACCCTTGGCCTGCTGATACTGGGCAGTCAGGGGACTCAGATAAAAATAGATGGGCGGCTCCGCAGTGGATTTTGCCCATGCACCGAGCGAGGCAAACACCATGACCACCCCGATCAGAACGCTACGCACCTTCATGAATTGGAGCCTCCAGTTGATGGACGTTCAAAGCGCACGACCCAGTGGTATTCGCCAGGCGCCAGCCCATCCAGCACGACAGCTGATCGCCAGGCATCCACGGCCACTGTTCGAGGAGCCGGATGGGAGTTGTGGGCGGCAGATAATCGCATGACACTGTTCATCTCGGGCAGGTTGATCCAGACGGCCGGAGCCCGCTTCAAGGCTGGGCCGGGTGCAATGCTGATGCTCAGGTGCAGTGATTGATTGACCACCCCCAATTGGACGCTCACGCGCTCGCGCTCATGCCACCATTGCGCAACCTGACTTGCGGTGGATAGCCATTTTTGCATGCGCCGCGAACCGAGATAATCAAAAACTTCTACGCGCTGGACATCGGTCAATTCATTGCGACTCGGGAGTGGAACAATCGACAGGCCCGCCATTTGCTCCGATAGCTGCAGTTCCTTGAAGAAGGGTTTCAGGCCGATCTCCGGATCACAGTTGTCCACCAGCTCATCCGGACCTTCTTGTGTGCGCGGCAACACCAGCATGCGTGTGGACAGGCTTGCGCCACTGGACGGCATGGGCGAAGATGGGCCATTTCGCTCGACTGGAAGAAACGGCAACCGTGCTTCAGAAGAGTCCATTGTGCCCAGAAGATATCCAAATGCTCGCTCTCGCAAAAGGCTTTCGGTGTTCCTGTCATAAGAGTCCATCGGCGAACGAAAGCCCGATGATGGCGTCATCTCCAAGCCATGCTGGCGCAGGGTATTGAGCATGTTGTCCAACCGCTGGGCCTGTACATCTGCCGGCTGTTCACGAAAGTCGTTGTATTTGTCGCCCATATAGGCGATTTCATGCCCGGTGGATTGCAGACGCTTCAATCGGTCGGCAGACTTGGCCGCCGTCTCATTCACCACATAATAGGTGGCGCGCCCACCGGCTTGCTCCAACAACTTGGCGCTTTCCATATCGCGATCCGTAACGGGTCCCGCGACGTCGACGGCCATCACGAGTGCGCTGCGGTAAGGGTGAGGCCATGACGCTGTGTAGACCGATGGCAGACGCAGCAGCCACAACAGAGCGTTGTGCGACAGCGCCTCCATGAGTTTCGGATCTGCGCTCACCCACAGTTGCTCGGAGTAGCCCAGGATCACCGATCGCGAACGCAGACCAGAGCGCTCAATGCGCTCGTCAAAGACCACGTTTGCACTGACCTTGTCCAGCGCCACCTTGCGTGACCAGTCCATGATGTGCACGGCCGTGTGACCGCCTGCCAGCCGCAACGGATACAAACCCTTGACCCGATCCATCCAGATGCGCATGCCCGCGGGCAGATGGTGGCTGACCGGGCTGTCGCCATGCGCAATCAGGAAGTTGTCCTGGGGATCGTTTTCGGTGTCTCCGACCACCTGAACGCCGAGCGTCTCCTCCATGAACCTGAAACCCACGTCTTGACCGCGCTCATTTCGCACACCCGTGAGCCACGACGCCAACACGCTCCCGCCTTTTCCACGAAAGTGGGCTATGGCATTCTGCTCTCGCTCAGAAAGCGCGACAGCAGACGGCAGTATCAAGGTATTGACAGGCGTTTTTTCCAATTGCTCAACCGACGTGATGAGCTCAAAAGGAATTCTGTATTTCCTCAAAAATACCTGCCATTGCTGGACGTTGATTCGACCGTCAAATTCCGTCTTGGCCCAATACGCTTGGGCGACAGGTGACGCATACACCACCACCATTGGCGTTTGAACAGATGGCTCCTGCCGGGCAGCATGAACGGCGCCCTCCGAGATTGGCGTGGCAGGCCGCGCGGCTCGTTGCGTGGGCACGACGGTAGGCTCAATGACCTGCGCGTGAAGCGTGGTTGGCAAACCACCAATACCAGACAACAGAACCAATCCCCACATTAACCTGAAGAACCACCCGTCAAGATGTTTCAAAGGAATGAGCGAACTCACGACTGCAAGCATTCATTTGGCCCTTCAGATCCATTCATATCAATCCACCTTAGCATAATATAGTATTATAAAAACACCCTCTTGGCCTGGCGGACTGGCGCTTGAGCATTCGCCTCATTTGTTTTATTTTGCATAGTGAAATTTCTTAGGATTTGACGTTCTGGAGGTTTCTGCTTCAGCACGGGGGACGGCCCGCCCGCCTGCATACGCGTGACGTCCATCCGTCCTCACCAGCTGTCCTGCAGGGATGAACGAGACGAGTCTGTCGCAAGACGGGCAAGCCGTCAGCGTGATCCTGGCTCAGTGTCCGGTAGGGGCTGCGTGCCTCTGCAGCTGGCTGAACAGGTCGAGAAGAAAAATGGCACAACACCCTTTTGTTGCAGATACCCCGTCTGCCTCTACCCATCCGCTGGCGAAGGCAGCCAGGCGCCGGCCTATCCGGCATCGGCATCTGTTACGCGCAACAGCGATTGGCTTGTTGCTGTCGTTTCCGCTTCAACCCGCGTTTTCGACCGACACGAGCGAAATCCCGACCGTTGACGATGGGGCCAGCACCCATCGTCTGCGACTGTTCATGGAACGGCAAAGATCCTTGGCCACCTCGAACGGGAGAGGCGTGACGGAGCTGACGCCAGAACGCCAGCAAGAACGCAGCGAACTGCTGCGAGCTGGAGAAGAAGCACTGGGTCGACGGGATGTGGCCGCGGCATTGGAAGCGTTTGAGCGCGCGACCTATATGCTGCACGGCATCGACACGGATGCGTCCCTGGCCAGAACCTATATGCAGAGCGGTCAATACCAAAGAGCCTTGGCCCTGGGTTCGCATATGGCGGGTGTGCACACGGATGTCGAAGGTGGCTCGGTGCTCTACATCTGGCTGCTGCATCTGGGCGGACAGTCCGCTACCGCGAAGCGCTTGCTGCAACTGACCCATGAGCGCTGGCCTGAGCATGCGCTGCTGGATCTGGTCAAACAGCAACTGGGTCAGTCCGACCCGCTGGCCACGGGCCCCTTGCTGAAACCGCCCATTCGGCTGGCACCATATGGCGACAGTGCTCACCTCCCGGCCTCTGCGCGTGTGGTGGGCACGGCCACGCTGCTTCGTAACGGAACCACCGTTTTGGTACCTGCCGCTTTGCTCTCCCGTACGAGCCAGATGTGGCTGCGCAACGGGCTGGGGCAATTGGCACAAGCCCAGCCTGGCTGGCGTCCGGTGGGGCCTCACCTGGCCCTGGTGCCGTTGGCCACTGCCCTGCCTGTGGCCGAATACCAAGGGGTGGCCCCTGACGACCCGCTTCCGGGCAGCCGTGCCCTTACCGTGGAGTACGTACCGTCCAGCGACGCCCATCCTGCATGGCCCGTGATGCGCGTGGGCACCCTGGGTGAAGTCCTGGCCATGACGGGCGGCGGACCTTTGTTTGACACGAACGGTCGCCTGACCGGCATCGCTCTAGGTGAGGGTGCGGGCCGTCCGCATCACTGGCTAGGGGCTTCTCAGTTGCAGAGCGCATTGGCGGCCCTGGATGGCACATCCCAGCCACAACCGTTTGGTCCTGTGACCGATATTGATCCCCGTGGTCGTGATGCCCTTGCCCAAGTCTACGAACGCAGCCTGAGAACGAGCCTGCAAGTCATTGCCGTCGCGCCGCCCTGAAGGGGATCGGGACCCCACAAAAGGGGAGGCCAGCGCGATGGCAGGCAAATGGGCACCGTGCCAATCAATCGAGTGGCTTCAGCAGACCGTCCACACCATTGGCTTCGCGTCGTTCGAGAAAATAGTTGACCAACTGGCCGTTGTCATAGCCGAGCATGAAGAACGCCATGCCGCCGAGCTTTTCGGTTTTAAGGTAATGGCTCTTGAGATCCAAGCTCCACCAGTCTTCGAACCAGCCTTCGACAAATTGCCCATTGTCTTTTTTGAACTGGTAGTAGGAGGACCCGCTCGCGGGGTCGTGGGTTGCGCCGTGCTGCCTGACGCGGCCCTGGATGTCGAACGGAAACTCCGGTAGTCGGCCCGCCGGCATGGGCGCAAATGTCGTGGCCACGCCTTCCGCCACGGTGGGACTGCGCAACTGACGATCTTCGACGGGCCATTCATAGCCGTACAGAGGAAACCCCAACAGCAAGCGCTCCCGAGGCACGCCAAGCGCCAGGCCGCTGGCCACTGCTTTGCTCCAGGTGACCGCCTCGTCGCCCTTCAGCGGAGCGACCGGCCCCGCACGCTGGCTACCCTTCCAGTGTGCATCGTATCCCTGCAGCACCACATGATCCACGTGCTGGAGTGTGGCTTCGTCATACAGTTGCGACGCGCCACCCATCGGAAAAAACACCGACAAGCTCCTGGGCGAAGACCATTGGCGCAAACCTTTTGAAAGGCGCAAGATGAAACGGCGGTACTGGGCAATGGCTTCAGAACGCACGGGGGTGTAGAGCTCGACATCCAGTTGCAGCCCGGCAACGCCGTCCTGACCTGCCAACGCCAAGCATTCATCCAGCAAGCGTTGCGTGGCGCCAGCAGAAGCGAACAGCTGTTCAAACGCCGACACCTCGAACAGCGTGAGCGTCAAGTCCAGGGGGAGGTTGTGCTGTTGAACTGCCTGGCGCAAGTCCCCCCACCTCTCGGGCCAACCATGGCGCTCGGTGATTTCTCCAGTTGCGTTGATCTTGAGGTCAAAGAACAGCAAACGGTCCAGTTCGCGCAAGGGCGCGCTGCGCCAACTCTCGGGAAGCCACCAGCCGATGTAGGCCCAGGCCTTGGGCCGCTGAGCCGCAGAGGGCGGCGTGCACATCAGCAGCGCCAGCAGCAAGCCAAGATCTCGGCGGCGCAGCATCAATCTTCGAGACTGTCGATCAACCAGTCGGTCACGCTCTGGATGTTCAGGCTGGCCTTGCAGCCTGGCTTGTACTGGAGCACCGGCCGTTCAAACGCCAACGCCTGGGCTACCCGCACATCCTTGTAAACCGCCACGGGCACCAGCTTCTTGGAATAGTTGGCATACAGTGCCGAGCGCACCTGATGGCCGAGCTTGCTGTTGATCGGCATCTGGTTGATGAGGATGTTGATGTCCTCGAATTCAGGACGATGGGCTGTGAACTCCTCAACAAGAGACTCTATCTTGGGCAGGGTCGCATAAGAGGCGGCATCCGCCAGCACCACCACCATGGCGCGGTCAGCCGCCATCAGGGCTTGTTCCAGGTAGGGGGTGGGCCCCGGCGGCGTGTCCAGGATCACGACATCGAAGCCTGCGGGAGCGAGCGAATGGATCCCGTCAGACACCCAGCGTGGGTTTTTCTTGAGCTCTGCCTCGAAATCTTCCAGTTCGTTGCCGCTGACGCGGCCGAAGGGAATGAATTTGATCCCAAACGGGCTGTCAAACAGTGACGCAGGCGAGATGCCCTCACGTACCAGGCCGGCTATTTCTCCAGGATCCATGCCCAGGTGCAGGCGTTGCGCGTTTTGCGGATCCAGGTCGATCAAGGCAACATGCTTTTTCCGCTGGGCAAGGGCCACCGCGATGTTGGCAGCCAAGGTGGTCTTGCCTGCCCCGCCTTTACCGGAAATGAATGCAATTGTTTTCATGGGATTTGCCACTGGAAAGACTCGGTTTTATTGACTTTGGAGGCATCCCTGAATCCAAGCGATCTGTTTATGTGTGTGCGCAATGATTTTCCCCCATATGGACCGCCACCATGCCGCCCTCAAGGCGCCGACCGGTAGCGTCTGGCCATCAGAGCGCGCAGCGGACGGTACGCCAAAGCTGCCAGCAGGGCACAAATCAAGAGCACGAGGAACCCCAACAGCATCGGCTGGTCTTGGAAAAA
>JGI24113J20146_1000253_pt1 | contig 15093 bp, 13 predicted proteins | sample SubbioAug_CSWold_FD_20146 | JGI IMG/M metagenome (IMG submission 20146) | reverse complement strand
GAGCCGTTCGAGCGGGATCTGAAGGTGAGCCGGTCGCGCAGCGGGCTCGTTATTGGCGGCTCCGGTCTCGGGCTCACGATCGTCCGGATGCTGGCCGAGGGTCTCAGCTGCAAGGTGGCGTTCGTCCCGCCCGACCCCGGCTTCAGCACGGCCGTGGAGATCTCCTGGAGGGAGAAGCGATGAAGCTCACCGTGAGGCTCTTCGATGACGATGACGATGCGAGGACCGAGTGGTCCGACCGCCTGGCGGACGTCCTCGGTGACGCGGGGAACGTCGCCGCAATCGCGCCGGATGCGTTCCGAGAGGGTGTTACCACCCTTGAGGACCGGCAACGAAGTGCTCGTACAAACCGGTCGTCCGCTGCGGACTGTGTCTTCGACGATCTCGACGTGCTCGTGGTGGACTACGACTTGTTGGAGTTGGCCGCCGGCCGGGCCGGTGGCGGCCACGAGACAGGCGAACGGATTGCATACCTCGTCCGGTGCTACTCGACCTGCCGCTACGTCGTGGCGCTCAACCAGTTCACGCTCGCGCGTGTCTTCGACACGACCCTCCAGGGACACGTGGATTCCTTCGCGGACCTCAACATCGGTAGTGAATCGCTCTTTGACATGGGCCTCTGGTTCGGTCGACGCGAGGAGTTCCGACCATGGGCGTGGCCACGACTCCTCGACGAGCCGGCGAGGCTGGACCGACTCGCTGCGACGCTCGCCGATGCCATGGGCGACCGGGTACTGACACACCTCCGGCTGGCAGACTCACCACTGAAGAACCGATTGCAGAGGGCGCACCTCGAACCACTGAGCCGCACGGACGACCCTTTCGAGCTCACGTTCGCCCGGTTCCTCTCCGCGTCTCCGCTCGCCCGCGACCCGAAAGACCGGTCATGGCGTGAAGACCACGATCCACTCGTCGCCGCGGCTCGCCTCTCGAAGTGGGTGGAACGGGTGCTCCTTCCGGCCCAGGACGTTGTGATCGACGCACCCCACCTCGCTTCGTTCTACCCGGCCACTCTCGCCGGCGACCCCGACGGCACCGCCGATCTGACGTCCGAAGCCACGGATCTCCCACTCGACCACGAACAGTTGACCGATGCCCGTTGGATGCCTGGATGGGCGGCTCGTCCCCTTTGGGCCGTTCCTAGTCTGGATCCTTCCGACGCCGGGCTGCTCGGGGCGGCGACCGCCATGGAGCAGCGAGTCTTTTGCGAGGACATCTCGCGGTTCCACGACGTCACTGAGGCCGCCGCGTACTACGCAACGTTCGTTAGCGGCCCACAGGAGCGGTGGGTTCGCCGTCTTGAGAACGTCACGTACTCGCCGCCGGGGTGGGATCTGTAGTGGGACTGGGGCAAGCGACGATCGGGCTCTTCAGACTGCTCCATGTGCAGAGCGAACGGAAACTACGTGAGCGCGCCGCTGCTGCACTAGATGACGGTCGATCGCCTGCGATGCCCGTCGACGAGCTGAGGAGGGAGTACCCCCCGTACTCGGACGCGTCGATCGGCAGCATCCTGTCGCAAGCCGCCGGAGATCCTGGGCAGGACGAGGGGACCTTTCTGCACGGGCCTCCGATCATGAATGGTACCCCGGTGCTATGGCCGGTCATGGCACCGGTTTGGGACGAGGAGGGGCTGCGGGCTATCCGTGTCGGGCTCTTCGGCTTCGGTCCGCGGTCCGCGGTCGGATGGCGGTTCGAGGAGCCGTCCGCACCGCCCGAGCCGACACAGAAGCAACTGGACGCGGCCGAGCGCGCCGGTGCCGAGTTCCACTCGACCTCCACTCACGGGTTCTTCCACGCGCAACCGATCACGGAGCTCCACGTGGGCCGCGCGCTGATCCAGGACCGCCCCCACCCCCCGCTGAACTGCAGTCAGCCGGCCTTCGTGCTCGATGTTCCCGAACCTCCCTACTTCCCCTGGGCCATGGTGACATCCTTGTATGGTAGAACCCCCGTGCAGGTCTTCCTCGGTCGCCAGCGGTCCGTTTACGAGGCGATCCGCCACGACCTGCAGCTTCCCGGACCGTCGTGGTTCGATCCTCTCCGTCCGCCCGCCTGACTCGCCGCCGGGCACGGAAGGCCGGGGCATGCAGCGTGCCGGCCGGCGCTCGAGTAGGGTGTCGCCGCCCTCCGACACGGAAGTTCATTCCTTGGTCCACCGGATGCTCGACAGCGGTATCGACAACGCGAATTGGGCGTGACGGTCGGCACTGTCGCGAGCTTGTTCGCCGGGGTCGGAGGTATCGACCTCGGGTTGCAGGCGGCCGGTTGGGAGACCGTGTTTGTGTCCGAGTCCTGGCGCCCCGCCCGATGCGTGCTCGCTGAGCGCTTCCCGGGCGTCGCCACCGACGGCGACGTCAGGGAGCTGGCCGCGATTCCGGACACGGACGTCGTGGCGGCAGGTTTCCCCTGCACAGACCTGTCGCAAGCGGGATCCATGGAGGGCATCGCCGGGGAGAACTCAAGCCTAGTGCGGCAGGTGTTTCGGCTGCTGTCGTCTTCCGAGGCCGAATGGGTGGTCCTCGAGAACGTTCCGAACATGCTTGTGCTGCACGGCGGAGCGGCGATCCGCGAGATTGTCGATTCGCTCGAAACCCTTGGGTACCGGTGGGCCTACCGAACCGTCGACACTCGCTTTACGGGCCTCCCTCAGCGCCGGCGTCGGGTCCTCGTCGTAGCCAGCCGATCACGCCGACCCCAGGACGTCCTGCTCGCGGATGACGCCGGTCCACGCTCGGCCGACGACTTCGATGACCGCGCGTACGGCTTCTACTGGACCGAAGGGCGCGGCGGGCTGGGCTGGGTGAGGGACGCAATCCCAACCCTGAAGGGCGGTTCCACAATCGGGCTGCCGTCCGCGCCCGCAGTGTACTTGCCCGGCCGGCCGCAGGGTCGCAGGATCGTGATGCCGGTGATCGCTGATGGTGAGCGACTCCAGGGGTTCCCGGCGGGCTGGACCGCGGCTGCGGCGCGTTCAGGGGAGCGAGACCATCGCTGGAAACTGGTGGGCAACGCCGTCCCCGTGCCGGTCGCTAGGTGGCTCGGTCGCAGGCTCGCCGACCCGGGGGACCATCACGATGAACGTCACGGGGGTCGGCTTGACCGGCAGGGTCGCTGGCCGGCCGCTGCTTGGGGTGGCAGCGACGGTGCCTGGGTCTCGGCCGTCTCGGAGTGGCCCGTGCACGAGAGCTACGTCCACCTTCGTGACCTGCTCGACGCGGACGCTGCAACGCCGCTGTCCCATCGCGCCGCGACCGGGTTTCGCTCCCGGTTGGAGGCCTCTGGCCGATCGGTCGACGAGGCTTTCCGTCGCGACCTGACCATCCACATCAGTGAGCGCTTGGTGGCAGAGCAGATCCCGGCCTAGAACGTTGGCGGGAAGCCTCGCTGGGATGCCTTTCCTGGGCCACCGCATTGAACTCACTCGGTCAGGCACCGCGGGGAGTCCACGGGGCCAACCACCGGCGGTACTCGGATCCAGGCTTGCGATGGCAAGGAGGCACGCGCCAGCTGCGACCGAGCTCACCGGCTGCCCTACGATACGACTGCCTCAACCAGGGCACGCTCTGCGACGAGGAGTCAGCCCGGCGAGATCAGCCGAGGGCTCTCACAGCCCTCCTCAAACCTGAGGTCTCTCACCCGATCCGACGACCTTCGCGCCGCTCACGGGCAAGCACGTGTAGGTCCACGGGCGTGCGGGCGAGCATCAAGTCGATCGCCCGGCCGAGAAACCTGCCGATCCGTAGCGTGTCAGGTACCACGTCGGCGACGACCTCCACCGAGAAGCCCGCCTGAGATACCGCGCTGTCGTCCCAGCGCAGGACGGCCAGCGCTGTTGCGTCGTAGGCGTCGTCCTCCTCGGCAAGTTTCTGCAGCAGGTCCTTCAACCGTTCGAAGATCAACCGATCACTGTCCATGACGGTGGACCGGACCGCGAAGACGTAGCCGAGGACGGCCAGCGGGTGACGGGCGCGAAGGTTCTTCGCGTCGCCATAGCTCTCCTCAATGCGGTTCAAAAGATTGTTCGAGAACGACGAGTCCATCCGTTTCGTTGACACCAACAGCTCCGGGCCACGCGCCCACGAGGCCATCACGACGTCGACCTGCTTGTGGTAGGCCTTGCCTAGCACCGTCGATTCGGACGACACGACGCCCGCGGGCGAACGGGCGGCGGACAGCCGCCCGAGAAGGCGTTCCCGCTCGTTCCGCGGGAGCACTTCGAGGAGGCGCGCGATCTCCGCGGGCATGACTCTGGGCCTGACGGGACGGGGCCATACGGCGTCCGGGTCGAACCCGGCGCGACGGAGTTCGGCCGACAGCCACACGTCTATGGCCTTTGCGGGCAGCCCGGTCCTTGAGGCGGTGCCGTGGCGTAGCGGTACGGCGAGCAGTCGCGCCAGCAGACCGAGGTCCGGGGCGAAACGGCGGTCGTTGTCGGCGCCGGCCCAGGGGGAGACGGTGTCGGCGTTGGCCACGAGCTGGTCGAAGTCGTCCCAGACGTCGTCCGCGGTGCCCATACTCCATCCTGCTTTCGAAGGTTTTTCACAGTAGTCGCGTCCTCGCCAGGAACGCGGGCACCGCCGGTTATCCTGTTGCCATGACATCCCCCGCCCTTGATCCGCCCGAGTCCCGCAAGGCGCGCGGCGCGTTTTTCACCCCGCCGGCCATCGCGCGGTTCCTGGTCGACTGGGCAGTGCGCTCGCCGTCCGACAGAGTGCTGGAACCGTCGTGCGGGGACGCCGTATTCCTCAGGGCGGCGGCCGAACGGATCGTCTCGTTCCCGTCCGACCGTTCCTCGGCGTTTCTCCACGGGATCGAGCTCCACGGCCCGTCGGCCCGAACGGCGGCCGAGGCGCTCGCGCCGTGGCCGGTCTCCTCCCGCGTCGAGTCGGGGGACTTCTTCGACTTCCACCCAGCGCACTCCTACGACGCCGTCGTCGGGAACCCACCGTACGTGCGCTTCCAGGACTTCTCCGGCGAGAGGCGTGTTCGCTCGCGCAGAGCGGCGCTGGAGGCCGGGGTGAACCTCTCGGGCCTTGCCAGCTCGTGGGCGGCCTTCGTTGTCCACGCCGGCGAGATGTTGGCGCCGGGAGGCCGTCTCGCGCTGGTACTCCCGGCGGAGCTCCTTGCGGTCCATTACGCCGCGCCCGTGCGTCGTTACCTCCTGGACCGATTCTCCGACGTCTCCCTGGTCATGTTCGAGCAGCGCGTCTTCCCCGGCGTCCAGGAGGAGGTCGTGTTGCTCCTCGCTGAGGGCTCCGGCACGAGCGACAGCATCCTGCTCTCACAGGTCGTGGACGCATCCGGTCTCGCTGAGCTTGCCCGCTCCGCCTTCACGAAGCGGCCCGTCTCGGGGGACCTCCGTTGGGGCGGCGCTCCGCTCGAAGCGGACGCGGACGCGGCGTACGCTCAAGGATGCGAGCTCGCAGGCGAGACGCTTGGCGACTGGGGCCGTGCGTTCCTCGGCGGCGTCAGCGGCGCGAACCACTTCTTCGCTTTGGACAGCACGGACCTTAAGCAGCACGGACTCGGAAACGAAGACGTCGTCCGACTAGCCCCCACGGCAACACGGCACGTCCGGGGGGTGGCGCTCACAGCGGCCAGGTTGGCGGCAGCCGACCGCGCCGGCGGGAAGACGTGGCTGTTCCGTCCGGGGGGTAAACCCGGCACGGCTGCACGCGACTACATCTCGCTCGGGGAACGGACCGGGGTCCACCGCCGCTACAAGTGCCGGGTCCGCGAACCGTGGTGGCAGGTGCCGCTTCCACGCGTTGGGCACCTGCTGCTCACCTACCTCAACGCCGACGCACCGAGGCTGGTTGAGAACGCGGAACGCGTCACGCACTTGAACGGTCTGCATGGCATCGAGCTGCACCACGGTCGCAAGACCCTCGGGTCGGAACTGCTGCCGGTGGTCTTCCCGAACAGCCTGACCTTGCTTGGCTGCGAGCTCATTGGTAGAGCGTATGGAGGCGGTCTCTTGAAGCTTGAGCCCGGCGACGTTGGCCGCCTGCCCTTACCGGCATTGGAGCTACTTCGCGACCATCGCCTCTCGCTCCGCGGGCTGCGGCGCGAACTAGACCGCCGCATCACCGGTGGTGACTGGCACGGAGCCGTCAGCCTCGTCGACGCCGAGCTGCTCTCGGGCATGATGGGGCTGGACGGGGCCACGGTCTCGGCGATCGCGACCGCTCGCGAGACGCTGCGGTCACGCCGGAAGGCCCGGTCGGCCGAGCCGGCGAGCCCGTAGCGCTTCCGCTCGCCCTCGAACTACTCGCTTCCTCAGCTGCTCCGGGACGAGCTGCGAGCACGATCGCGCAGCGGCAGCGGCCAGCAACGGCTGGCAGATTCGTAGAGCGGACCGTGCTCGTGCCCGCGATGGCCGGTGGTCTGCTGCTGCATCCGGTGGCGCAGGTCGTCGATTGGGGCCTTGACCAGCTTGACCACGTGGGGGGCGGTGCCCAAGCAGCTGGGCGTTGTCGACTCCGGTTTCAGTAGAGGCATGCGACTACGGATGAGAGGCTCAAGCAATGCCCTACGTGCGTATGGCGCGTCCGTGGAGGTCGGTCAGGCCATCTGCTTCGGGGGGTCACCTCATGGTCGCGATGTGATTGTGAGCTGGTGGTAAAGGTCGATGGTCTGCGGATCTAGGTGGTCGTCGTTGTCGTTGGCGTCGCCGTCAGCCTCGATAAGTTGCCGTAGGCGTCGCATGATGGCCGGGATGTCTGACGTGTTGCCGGCCATGCTGGCGGCACTCATCAGATCGCGGTGGAGGACCTCGCAGTACGGATCAGCGCGAAGGCCTTGTTCGGCTGCCCAGCGTGCCCGCTCCGGGTCGTCCCGCTTGAGGTAGAGCTGGGCGAGCTCGTGGGCTGCATCGGTGATCTGTTGTTCAATGTGGTAGAGGATGTAGGCGGTCCACGAGTAGCCGCTGCTCCTCGCGGTCAACGGAATGCCGCGCACCCGGTCCAGGGCGGCCTGCAGATGATCTGCCGCCCGGTCAGGGTCTGACTGCGCTCGGTCAGTCAGGGCTTGGAATCGTTCGAAGTCGAAGGCGAGCGAGTCTGAGATTCGGTAGCGGCCCTGCTTGGCCTTCGGCAGGTACGGCTCGCCGTCGGCATCGTCCCCGAGCGCTTGGCGGGCACGCCACACGACGGTGTGAAGGCGGCCGACGTTCGGTGGCTCGCTGGGCCAGAGCGCTTCCTGGAGGCTGTCGACGTCGACGCCGTCTCGGTGCAAGGCGAGGTAGACGATCAGTTCCTCGGCTTTCGCCGAGCCGAAGTCCCCCGCGCCCGCGACCTCGACGGGACCGAGCACGCGAACTTCGATACGGCCCTGAGCGGGTGAGTCGTCCGCCGCCAGACCACTCGCTGAAGCATGCCCGTTGCTCGACGGCGCCGCTGTGAACCTCGGCTCGTTCTCATCGAGGTCCGCCAGGTCAGCTTCCACGAAAGCGGGATCCGCGGCGTCGACGAGAAGCTGCTCGAGCGCTTCGACATCGTCGGCGCCGAGTTCCAGCGGATGCAGTCTTAGGCCATACGGAGCCACGACCACGGTTTCGCCGATGGTGAGCCGCCAGCGTGCATCGGGCAGAGCCGATCCGATGGCGGCGACCGATCCAGACGGCTGGCTCGCGATGGACGTGAGTTTTTCTAGTAGTCCGGCAGGTGGAGGTTCGAGGAGCACCGCGACGGTGGCGTCCGTGTCATGGGCATCGGCCTCGTCTGTTGCTGCTCGTTGTAGGAGGCGGAGCGCCTCCGTGCCGGCCGTGCAACGGATGCGTTCGAGCGTTGCCAGGCGATCTCCGGCTCCGCACAACAGGACCTGCAGGCCGTCCGCGCGGGCCGTCGTGGCGAGTTCGAGCGCGTAGCTGAGGAGCACCGCTCGCGTGGTCTGTTCGTCGGCGGTGACGGCCACGAACTTCGCATGGCCGAGGTTGAGCAGGACCCGCCGCTGACCGTGCGCATGGGTGCCGATCGTGACGAGCAATGGGGTGGGGGCGCCGGCCTGGTTCGCCAGCTTCCGCAACGGTTCCAGAATTGGTGGCCGGGGGAGGGCCCAGGTCATTCCGGCGTCTTCGACCCGCCAGGTCCCGACGGGATCGGTGTCGCTCTCGGCGAGGTGGATCGCAACATCGTCGATCCCGACCGAGACAAGCGCGATCTCGGGTACCGGGCGACCCTTTCTGGCGCAGCTGGCGGCCAATGAGCGAAGCGCGATGTCGAGCAGGTCGGCGGTCTCCCGGTCGGCCAGCCCACGGACTCGCTGTTCGGTTGCCGCAAGTCCGCCTTCGGGGAGGCACATGCTCTGCCCGGGAGCGCGCCGTCGCTGGCGGGCACGCCTGAGCCGATCGAGGGTGAGCGCCACCCCCGCTGCTGCCACGCCAGCGCCTGTGAAGACGATGGATCGGTTTTCCGCATCCGGGTCGCTCGCATCGTCGACCTGTGGCGGTCCGCCGGGTCCCACTGCAGCCCTGCCGTCCGACTGCGTGGCTTCGACGGCGCCGGAATCCCCTCGGACGTCGTTCGGCGTCCTCGCTTCGTCGGTGTCGCGTTGCTGAGACGTGCTGCGTTCGAGCGAGGGCCAGGGAAGCGGCTCCGTGGCCGAAGCGATCGGACCTTCCGAAGGCTCGGCCGTGGAGGCTGGCTCGTCCGGGAGGTCCGGGGGTGCATCTGTGTCGTCGTCGGTGGCTGTCGGGACGGTCAGTTGCCAGCCGGGATGGATGAGATCGGGATCGGTGAGGCTGCTGCCGTCGGGTTGGGGTCGACCGTGGTTGGCGTCGTGGAGCTCCGGCCAACGGTGAGGGTCGTCGAGGTGTTGGCCCGCGAGATCCCAGAGTGTGTCACCCGCTTGGACGGCGATGGTGGGCGGCTTCGCAATCGCTGTCACGGGACGCGACGCCTCGTCGCCGGTCTCCGTCGGATGCTGCGGCTGTACCGCGTCGGGTGGAAGATGCAGGATCCAGCCGGGTCGGATGAGATCGTCTCCGGCGCGTAGCGCGCCGCTGTCCGGTTGGCGTCGGCCGACGTTGAGGTCGTGGATCTCGCGCCAGCGCAGTCCGTTCCCCAGCACGGTCTCGGCGATACCCCACAACGTGTCCCGGGGCGCGACGGTCCACGTCGGTGAATCGGCCCTCCAGCGGGACACCTCGCCGTCGGAGGCCTCGTCGGCGGCGGGCGCGGCCACGAGGGTGGAGTGCGACTCGACTGGACGTCCGGCATGCGTGGGACCGTCGCCGGCCACGAGGGCGCTGGACGGTCCGGTGGCGAGTGCCACGTGGAGGTCCGAGGGAGGAAGAACGGCAGCGTCAGCAACTCGGCCGGCAGAGCCGAACAGGAGCGCGGCCGTGGTCACGAGGTTCGCAGCGGTCACACGCAACGGCCGGGCGGACGGGACGCGGCCCATCCGGTGTCCGCGCGCGATGGCGATCGTCTCGGCGACGGTGCTGGTGGCGAGCTGTGCCCACGCGATCCAGACGAGGAGCGCCAGTCCCTTGACCAGCGTCCAGTTCTCGAGTTCGCCGGTAGTGAGGGCTCGCTCGAGCGACGACCAGCCGGGGAGCTCGGTCGGTAGCGGCGATCCGACGACGGTGACCAGGGCGGCCGGGAGCCCCAGCAGCAGTCCCGCCAGCAGCAGGAGTGCGGTCAGGCCACGGACGAGTTCGACGCTTCGTTTCCGCATCGGTCAGCCTCCTGGTCCGGTGACGCCTCGGACCGCTCGTGCATGTCCGGTCCCGGTGACGGTCCTGGTGTCGAGACCGACGGCGTCGAGCAGGTGCATGTCGACGGTGGTGGAGACGACGACCTCGACGCGGTCGCCGTCGATCATGACGCTGCCGGTGGCACCCACGCGGTCGAGGTAGCCGTGCGCCGCTGCTATGGCGGCTACCGGCTCGAGGCGGGTGGTGTCCCCCGCGCGGAGCGCACCGATGTCGAGTGCCTGCGCGCCGGCCCGTGCGGCGTTGTCGGCGACAGCGAACGCTTCGCGGCGGGCACTGAGGATCTGACCTCCGTCGTAGAGCAGGCCGGCGACCATCAGCAGAGCTGTGGCCAGACCGACGACGAGGATCGACACTGCGCCGTCCTCACCCTGGCGGGGCGCGACGGCAGTCATGGCCCGGCTCCGCGGTAGGTGTCGATGACTTCGACGGCTCGGGCGTGCACGGTCTTGTCGCCGGGCAGGCCGGTGAACGCGACGTCGTCGAGGTCGACGGTGCAGGTCACCTCGACGGCGACGTCCCCGCCGGGTTCGAACCGGCTGGTGTTCACCACCACGTTCAGCATCGTGCAGACGATGCCGAGTGACTCGAGGTTCGCGCGTGCGGTCGAGTCGGCCGTCGCGTGGGCGGCCGTCGGCGCTCCCATGAGCGTGGCGGCCCTGGCGGCTTGCTGGGCAGCGTTGGTGACGGCGCCGTCGACCTCGCCGATCCGTCCGGTCATGACCACGAATCCCAGCAGGACGAGCATGACCGGGGCGAGCAGCACCACCTCGGTGGTCACCGAGCCGTCCTGGCGCCTCATCGGTCGGGCCCGCTGACGAAGCGCTCTGTCGGCCCCTCTGCGTGAGCGGAGATCCCGAGCTTCATCCCGGGTATGACCGCAGGCGTGTTGCCGGTCACGGACACGCGAGCTGTCGCCGCCTCGCGTACTGCCTCGATCTGAACGTCCCGAAGTCCGCCGGTCGCGGCAAGGAACGCCGCGGCACGCTCCAGACCGGCGATGTCGGTTCCGAGCTCGACTTGGACGGCGACGAGCCCCTCCTGGGCAGCGGAGGTCGCGACCTGTCGGGCGTGAAGCCACAGACCGAACTGCACGATCAACATCACGAGTAGCAACACGACGGGCATGAGCATCACCAGCTCGGTGGTGACGCTGCCGGCCTGTCGACCGTCGTGCTCGTGCGCTGGTGTCGGCATGACGATGCTCAGTCGGTCGGGATCGATTCTGCCTTGGCCATCACCTTTGCCACGATGAGCGCCCCGACGGCGAGTGCCAGTCCGGCGAGGATCGCGGTGATGATGGCGGTTTCGGTGGTGACGGCACCGTCCTCGTCGCGTGAGGCGTCGAGCCGGCTCAGGTAGTGGTGCCACAGTGCGGTGAGTTGGCGTAGCTCGGTCATGTCCCCCTCCTGGGTTCAGAATCCGAGAATCTCGTAGGCGGCGGGGTAGCCGACGAAGACGATGAAGCCGACGACCAGCACGACCGAGGGCACCGACATCCGCTCCGTCGCGGCCTCGGCGTGACCTTCCATGTCGGCGAGGTCGCGCGAACGCATCGCCTGGGCGCGGGCCTGCAGCGAGGCGCGGACCCGTGCGCCGTGTGTGCCGGCGAGTGCCAGACCGGACGCGGTCTCGCGCAACTCGGGCAGATCGAGGTCCTCACCGAGCCGACGGAACGCTCGCCACGGACTCTCGCCGGCCAGTCGCGCCCGGGCCAGCGCGGAGCGCAGTTGCGCGAACGCCCACCCATGGCCTGCATCGGCCGCGTCCGCGAGAGCGGTCTCCACCCCGGCGCCGGCGGCGAGGATGACGTTGACCAGGTCGAGGTAGGACGACAGCGCGTAACGGAACCCACGCCGACGCTCGGCCGCCCTACGGCGCATCAGCAGATCGGGCAGCACGAAGCCTGTGGCGGCCAATCCTGTGGCGGCCAGCACGACGAACGCCAACGGCATGTGCACGCCACCGAGGCTGACGATCAGCAGTAGCACTGGTGGGAGCGTGAGTCCGACGACGGCCGCAGTCAGCTTGTCGGCAAGGTGCTGTTCGCGCGTCCGGCCGGTGACCCGCAGGTCCCGGTCGATCTCCCGGGTATCCCGCCCGCTACGGGCCAAGACGTCGCCGAACCAGCCGATCGTGCGGTTTCGTATCCCGCCGGCGGCGGACCGGCGTGCATGGCCGTTGCCTGCCAGCCGGTCGAGGGCGTCGGCCAACGGCTCGGGTCTAGCCAGCAATCCGGCGGCGAGAAGCATGGAACCGAACGTGATTGCTGCCCCGGCGGCCAACCCTGCGGCGATCATCAGACCCACCGCCCGACGGCGGGGCGGGCAAGGAATCGTTCGGGCGTCTCGATCGTCGCCATCTTCTGCAAGAGCCACCAGCCCGCCGCGAACACCGCGCCGACGCCGAACAGCACGAGCTGGCCGACCGCGGTGCCGTAGGGGGCGAGGTAAGGCCGGTTGAACAGCAGCAGTCCGCCCGCGAAGATTCCCAGCGTGCCGACCACCACCCGCACCGCGGTGCGTATCCGAGCCCGGCTGACGTGCACACGCAGCCGCATCTCGGCCTCCGAACGCGCCGAGACGGCCAGGGCGGTGAGCAGCGGGACCAGCTCGCGGGCTTCGCGCCTGGCGGCGGTCAGCAACGCTGCGACCACGAGGTCGGCGGCCGGATTGGCCAGCTCGTCCGCGAACCTCTCCAGCGCGTCAGGCAGCGATCCCCGTTCGAGCCGGCGGCCGAGCCGCTCCACTTCCTCGCGGATCGGTTCGGGAGCTGCCTCGGCAGTCGCCGCGATGGCTTCCTCGAGTCCTGCCGCAGCCGAAAGCGTGTCGCGCAGCATCTCGGTCCAAGCTGCGACCGCCTCGGTGTGGGCGACCGACGTGGCTTCGAGACGCATCCGCCCGAGAGTGCTTGGCAGCACGGCTGCGACGAGCCCGGCGAGCAATGCCCCGACCGGCCAGCCCGTAACCAGGAACGCGATCAGCGCCGCGATCGACGCGACCGCTGATCGAAATAGCCAATGTGGCTGTTCGCTCATTCGTCGCGCAGGCGGATGGTCGACGGGCGGGATGCCGCGCATGCCGAGCACGACGAGCAGCATCCCGAGCCCGAGGGCTGCGCCGCAGACCGCACCGATCAGGACCATGCCGGCTGCCCTCCCACCCCGGCGAGCAGGCTCCGGTCGAAGCCCACGTCCTCGAGGTCGTCGAGCGTCTCGTCGTGCATCGTCCCGGTCGGGACGGCCCGTCCGTCAGGTCCGCGCCTGAACACCTCGTTGGCGACCACCTCGGTCCCGTCGACATCACGGACCTCGAGCACGGCGGTCGCGATCCGGCGGGTCGTGCCGGTCCGAGGGTCGAGTTGCCGGTCGAGATGGACGACGAAGTCGACCGCGTTCGCGATAAGCATCGCCGTGTCGGTCGGCGTGAGCCGGTGCGGCGGCAGCATCGCGTACATCTGCAGCCGGCGGAACACCCCACGAGCGCTGTTGGCGTGGATCGTGCACATCGATCCGTCCTGCCCCTGGCTCATCGCCAGCAGCATCGGCAGCACCTCCGAGCCGCGGACCTCACCGACGAACACCCGATCCGGGTCCATCCGCAGGCCCATGCGGACCAACTGTTCCAGCGAGATCCCGCCGTGCCCTTCCATGTTGGGCTCGCGGGCCTCGAGCGTGACCACGTTCGGATGCAGCTGGTCGAACCGGTCGACGTCCAGCTCCAGCGCGTCTTCGATCGTGACCAGCCGTTCGTCGGGTGGGATCTCGTTGATCAGCGTCCGCATCAAGGTGGTCTTGCCGCACCCGATCCCGCCACCGATCACGATCGAACGTCGTGCCCGTACTGCCGCGCGCAGGAACCCTTCCAGCGGCTGATCGACGGTGCCGCGCGCGCGGAGGTCGCCGAGGTAGGCGAGGTCGAACTGGTGCTTGCGGATGGTCAGCGACGGTCGGGCGGAGACGTCCATGATCGCGAACAGACGTGACCCGTCGGGCAACCGCAGGTTGAGCTCCGGCTGCGAAGAGTCGAAGCGGCGTTCTGTCCGTCCGGCCCGGGCGGCAGCCGTGCGCAACAGCTCGATCAGTTCCCTGTCGCTGTCGGCGATTGACTCGCCCCGGTGGCGGCTGCCATCGGTGTGCTTGAGCCAAACGACGTCACACCCCTGGACGTGGATGTCGGTGACGCGTTCGTCGTCGAGGTAGCGCTGGAGCCGACCGAGGCCGAACAGCCGGTCGAACGCCTGGCGTGCGATCTCGTCCTCGACCTGCGCGGTCAGTGCCACCAGGTTGTCGCGCAGCCTGCGGTCCGCCTCACGGTCGAGGGAGGCCGCGATCAGGTTGCGCGCGTAGGCGCGTTCGTCCGCGCCCGAGAGATGCCCATTGCCGTCCGCACCATCGGCATGCTCGGCTGGGCCGTCGGCCGAATGGTGGTCGCGCTTACGAGAGAGCCGGTCGGCAACCTCGGAGGCAACCTCGGAGGCGAGCGCGGTCACCTCGACGTCCATCAGTCGCCCTCTCTCGTCGTGAACGGGCCGCGCGTGAGCGCCGTCATCCATCCGGACCGTTCACCATGCCCGTTGCCACTCACGGATCCCTCACGAGCAGGTGACGTGGGGGCTGGTGGCGGGGTTCCGTCACTCACGAACAACTCACGGCCGTTGCCGATCTGGCTCGTGAGTGTTGCGGCGAGCATCTCGGCGACACCGCGAGCGGTGCGCAGCAGCAGGCTGCGGGCCAGCCGGTCAATGCGGCCACCCTGTCCATTGAGCCTGTGGGCGGTATCGACGTCGTGCGGCAGTGGGGTGAGCACCGGCACGTCGAGGACCCGGGCGACCTCGGCGGCGGGATAGGGCCGGTCGCCGATCAATAGCAGCGCCGGCCGCATCCGAGCGTCAGTGAGTCTCGCGAGAGCCGGACGCAGGTGCTGGAGTTCGTCCAGCTGTGGCCGTGCGACCAACACGAGCAGGTCGGCCTGTACTGCGAGCGAGGCCGCGGGCGAGTTCGGTCGCAACCGGCCGCAGTCGACGAGCACGTCACGGCCGGTGAGTCCGGCTGCGGCACCGGCAAGCCGCCCCCCGACAACGTCGAGCGCACGGGCCGCGTGGTCGCCATCGGCCGGAGCCACAATCGCGGGAACGCCGCCCGGCAACGGCTGGGAGTGCCGGTCGAGTTCACCGTCGACAAGTTCACGGCGGCCCGCGGCGGCGAGGCTCGTGAGACCGGGATCGGTCGTCAGACCGGTGCGTGCCGCAAGGTCCCCGCCATCAGGGTCGGCCTCGATCAGCAGCAACTGCCGGTTGGTCGGCCACGTAGCGGCAAGTGCCAATAGCGTCGTCGTCACCCCCGGCGACGCCTTGACCGACGCGAGCGCGACGAC
>JGI24113J20146_1000251_pt1 | contig 15111 bp, 20 predicted proteins | sample SubbioAug_CSWold_FD_20146 | JGI IMG/M metagenome (IMG submission 20146) | reverse complement strand
CCGTCGACCACGACGCCCCGATGTGCTTCGAGTGCGGCATCAAGATGAAGCGCGCCGGCGCCTGCCACGTCTGCGAGAGCTGCGGCACCACCAGCGGCTGCTCGTGATGTGCATCGTCAGCTGACGTCAGTCGGGTTCCGGTCACCGGATGTCAGTACCAGCGTCAGGGGATGTCAGTACCGCCGCGGCGGTGCGGCATCCCCTGACGCCGTGAGGGGGAGAAGCCGTGCCACCCCGCTTCTCTCCGCGCGATCTCGTCACCCCACCCGAGGCGTTCTGGAACGACGAAGTTGATGGCGTCTGGGCCGCTCCGCGCTCCAGCGAGGAAGCCGAGCAGCTGCTCGTCGCCTACTACCTGTCGCAGGTGAGCCGCAACGTCGCCGCCGTGCTGCGCGAGGTCGGCTGGACCCGAGGCGACCTGGCCGACGCGATTGGCGAGGACGCGCGGAACCTGCGGCGCAAGGTCAACGGCGAGTACCCGGCGATGTTCGAGGACGTCCTACGCTGGGCCCTCGCCCTCGACCGCCCCGACATCGTCTACGCCCCGAACAGCACGGCCGAGTTGGCGCCGACCGGCATGCTCGACCAGGTTCGGGAGGGCCTTGGCTGGGATCGGACCTGAGCCACAGCGCCGCACCGACCGGGGGAACCACCGGAGATCATGCACCGTTTGCCTGCGACCAGTCAAACATCTGCTCGATCTTGGCGGCTGCGGCGGGGACGCCGTTGAGGCCCCCGTATTCGAGTAGCGTCATCCCATCGAGCCCAGGTGCCGGGGTGTGCAGTATTGCTTCGATTCGGTCGCTGGTGATGTGTCGGGCAAGCAGTTCGTGCAGGCGCTGCTCGATGGCGGGATCGGTGAGCGAGAGCTTCGACGGTTCCCGCTCGGCCGCCCGTTGGGCGAGTTCTGCACGCACCCTTGCCCGCTCGGGTGTCATGCGGGTCAGTCGCTCGAACCGCCCTGGGCCGTAGAGCGATTCGTCTTCGTCGGCCGGATCACGAGTTCCCATCAAGCTCTCCGAACTTCAGCAGTCTCACCGATCGTTCGCCCGGCACGGGACGCCCCTCAGTATCCCACGGCCGCCCCTGTCCGTCAGCGCCTCGCCCCGTGCGATCGCGTTGGGAGCGAGTCGCGCGCCGACGGGCGGATACGGCGGTTATGCGCGGGTTCGACGGCCATCCGTTCAGGGTTGCTCGGCGGTGGCGGGCGTGGGGATGGCGACACAGACGTCGTCGCGGCAGTCGGCCGGGTCGAGCGTGGCGAGCCGTCCGCGAAGGGCGAGCAGCTCGGTACGGGTGTGTTCGAGTTCGGCGAGCCGTCGGTCGAGCTGTCCGATGCGTTGGTCGACGAGGTCGGCGACGTGGTCGCAGGGTGGTTGGCCGCCGTCGCGGATGGTGAGGATCTCCCGGATCTGGGCGAGGGTGAGGCCGGCGGCCTGTGCTTGGCGGATGAAGGCGACGCGGTCCACGGCGGGGTGGGGGTAGTCGCGGTAGCCGGCTGGGGTGCGGTCGGGTTCTGGGAGCAGCCCGTCGGTCTCGTAGAACCGCAGCGTCTTGGTGCTCACGCCGGTGCGTGTGGCGAGCTCGCCGATCAACATCCGGATCTCCTCTTGACCTTCCAGTGTGGTGGAAGCCGTAGCGTCACCGTACCGAGACGGCTGGGAGGCACGCTGATGGGTGTGACGTTGCGGTACTTCGATGGGTGCCCGAACTGGGAGGTCGCCGATCAGCGGTTGCGCAGCTTGGCGGACGAGGTCGGTTTCACGCTCCGCTACGAGCAGGTCGAGTCGCCCGAGGAGGCCGAGCGGCTGGGGTTCGCCGGTTCACCGACGGTGCTGGTCGACGGCGTCGATCCGTTCGCGACCGGGGACGAGCCGACCGGGCTGGCCTGCCGGGTCTACGCGACCGACGACGGTCCGCAAGGCTCACCCGGCCTCGGGCAGCTCCGTGCGGTGCTCGCGTGACAGGCGCTCGCGGGATGCTGGCGGCTGTGGTGTCGGTGGCGGTGTGTTGCGGGGTGGCGTGGCTGCTGGTGGCTGCGGGGGTGATCGGCGCCGCCGGCGGGCTGTTGTCGAGCCCGGAGTTGACCGTGGCTGCGGTCGCCGTGACCGGTTGGGCGGTGATCCGTGTGGTGGTCAGGCTGTATCGAGCACGGGTCGAGGAGACACGATGAGCGTGAGGAGTTCCGCCATGTACGAGCACTACGACCTGATCGTGATCGGCGCCGGCATGGCCGGTGTCTCCGCGGCCAACAAGGCCGGTACGGCAGGTTGGCGGGTGGGGATCGTCGATGCGCTGCCCTACGGCGGAACGTGTGCGCTGCGCGGGTGTGACCCCAAGAAGATCCTGCGGCGCGGGGCCGAGATCGTCGACGCCGCCAGGCTGCTCGAGGGCAAGGGCATCGACGCCGGTGGGCTGGCGATCAACTGGGCCGAGCTGATGGCCCACAAGCGCGGGTTCACCGACCCGGTCCCCGGCAACATGGAACGCGGACTCGCCGGCAACGGTGTCGACACGCTGCACGGCACCGCGACCTTCACCGGACCCGCCAAGCTCGAGGTCGACGGCCGTCCGGTGACCTCCGAGCGGTTCCTGATCGCCACCGGTGCCCGACCTCGGCCGCTGGACCTGCCTGGTGCCGAACATCTCGTGGACAGTACCGGCTTCCTCCACCTCGACGAACTACCCGGCCGGGTGCTGTTCGTCGGCGGCGGGTTCGTCAGCATGGAGTTCGCCCACATCGCCGCGCGTGCCGGCGCTGCGGTCACCGTCATCGACCGCGGCCAGCGGCCGCTCGGCAACTTCGATCCCGATCTGGTCGACCTGCTGGTCGAACGCTCCAGCGAGCTCGGTATCGACATCCGCTCCCGGACATCGGTCCTTCGCGTCGTGCCGGGACCGGGCGGCTACCAGGTCACCGTCGACCGCGACGGCACCGAGTCCACGATCGAGGTCGACCTGGTCGTCCACGGCGCCGGGCGGGTGCCCGAACTGTCCCGACTGGATCTGGACGCGGCCGGGGTGGACACAGGCCGGCGCGGGGTGACGGTCGCGCCACACCTGCAGTCCACCACCAACCCTGCCGTGTGGGCTGCCGGCGACGCCGCCGACACCCCCGGCATGCCACTCACCCCGGTCGCGGTGTTCGAAGGCAAGGTCGCCACCTCCAACATGCTCAAAGACACCACGACCGCCCCGGACTACGACGGCGTGGCCACCGTCGTCTACACCATCCCCGAACTCGCCCGCGTCGGCCTGCTCGAGACCGACGCACGCCAGGCCGGGATCAACCTCGACGTCCGCTACCACGACACCAGCAGCTGGTTCTCCAACTACCGCACCGGCGAGCGCACGGCCGCCACCAAGATCCTCATCGACCGCGCCACCGACACCATCGTCGGCGCGCACATGTTCGGCCCCGAATACGGCGAACTCATCAACTTCCTCGCGCTGGCCATCAACCTCGGCCTCACCACCCGCCAGCTCAAGTCCATGACCGCCAGCTACCCCAGCATCACCTCCGACCTCGGCTCCATGCTCTGACGCCGCGCCACGCGCGACGGCCCTATCGACCCGGAGGGGGCGGATGCATCGAAGTCGGCGACGGCGGCCCGGGGTCTCTGTAGCGGGGGTCGGTTCGCGTCCGAGGGTCGCGTCTGCCACGCTGCGCCGGCCCATCGTGGAGGTGTGTGATCGAGCGGTTGCGGGTCGTCGAGGACCGCCTCCTCGTCCTCGTCTTGGTGACCGTGGTCGCGGGCCTCGCGGTGCCGACGGTGGGGCGAGCCCTGTCGGGTGCGGTCGCCCCGATGTTGGCGTTGCTGATGTTCGCGGTGTCGTTGTCCTTCGACTTCGCGGCCGTGCGTGTCGTGCTGCGCCGTCCGGGGCTGCAGGTGCTGGCCACCTTGCTCGTCTACGTGCCGATGAGTTTGATCGCGTTGGGGATCGCCCACCTGGTGTTCGGGTCCGGACCGCTGTGGCTGGGCGTGATCTTGCTGGGCGCGCTGCCCACGGACGTGTCGTCGCCGTTGTTGGTGTGGATCGCTCGCGGGAACGTGGCGTTGGCAACGGTGTTCAACGCGGTCAACACCGCGCTCGCGCCCGTGCTGGTTCCGCTGTTGTTCCTGGCCTACACCGGTATCCAGCTCGACGTCCCGGTCGCATCGCTGGTGGGCGAGCTTGCGGCAACGGTGCTGCTGCCCACCATCGCCGGGGTCGCGATCCGGAGCTGGCAGCCTCGACGCATCGCACGGATCGAGCCGGTCCTCTCGGCCACCGGTGCCCTCAGCTACCTCGCGCTGCTGCTGGCCGTGATCGGCCCCAACGCCGAGGCGATCATCGACGCGCCGGCCACGATGCTGCTCCTCGCCGCGGCCGGTCTGGCGCTCAACGTCAGCGGCTACGGCCTCGCGTTCGCCGCGCGACCGTTGCTCGCCGAGCGCGGTGACCGGGTCGCGATGCTGTTCACCGTGAGCAAGAAGGAGTTCTCTATCGCCGCGATGGTGGTGTTCTCCAGCGGGCTACCCGCTGATGTCGCGCTCCCCGCAGTCATCTACGCCATCGTGCAGATGATCACCTCCCCTGCTGTCGCCAGCCGAGTCGCACGCTCAGCCGCTCTCGATGAATAGCCTCGCTGAGCGCTACTACGCCTCGCGCCGTCGATCGGCAACGCACGGAAACGCCGGTGATCCACTTGTCGGAGTTCACTCGTGGCTCGGTCTACGGTCGCGGCTGGGACGATGGGGAGTCCATGCAGGTCACGTTGCTGTACTTCGACGGTTGCCCGAACTGGGAGACCACCTTCCAGCAGCTCGAGACGCTCTCCGCGGAGCTCGAGTTCGACCTGGAGCGCCGCCAGGTCGACACATCGGCGGACGCCGAGCGTTTGGCCTTCCGCGGCTCCCCGACGGTCTTGGTGGATGGCCGCGACCCCTTCGCGACCGGTGACGAACCGGTGGGGTTGTCCTGTCGGGTGTACGCCACGGACGCGGGGCTGGTCGGTGCCCCGACCGAGCAACAGCTTGTAGGGGTGCTGGCCTCCCGCTGACCCCTCACCCGTGCAGAACACCCGGATCATCTACCTGGCTGTGGCGGTTATGGCACGGAGCCGGCTCCGGTTCGGGGCTTACGAGGCAGCTTCCACGAGTCGGCAGTAGCGGGGGGCCGGGTTGCCCGGTGCCTCGCTGGGCTGGTGGGCAGTGTCGAGCAGTCGGTGTAGTTCGTCGCGAAGCGCAGCCAGCTCGCGGATGTGGCGGTCGATGTCACGTAGCTGCCGGTGCACGACGTCGAGGACGTAGTCGCACGGCTGTTCGCCACGTTCGCGTAGGTGAAGGACCTGGCGGATCTCATCGAGGCTCAGTCCGAGACGTCGGCCGGTGCGGATGAACTCGAGCCGATCGATGTCTTCGTCGGTGTAGTCGCGGTAGCCCGCCGGTGTCCGTGGCACGGCAGGTATCAGCTCGATCGACTCGTAGTAGCGGATCGTCTTGGTGTTGATACCGAGCTCGTCTGCGACCTGACCGATCCGCATGTGACCTCCCGAACGTGGCGGCTGACGACACGGTAGGGGTTCCAGTTGCTGGAAGCTCCAGGTGCTGCACGGTCCCTACCCTCCCGAGGTTCCGCCCCCTGTGAGGTGACCGTCGTGCCGTCCTATCCGGACCGTCAGGGTCTGCGCTCGGTGCTGTCGCGTCCGGCGTACCGGCGGCTGTGGACCGCCCAGACCGTCTCGCGCTGGGGGGATGTGTTCAACACCGTCGCGCTGGCCGTGCTGGTGTTCCAGCTCACCGGTTCAGGCATCGGGGTGACCGGTGTTGTGGTGGCCGAGATCATCCCGGTCCTGCTGCTGGCACCGGTGGCGGGCGCGGTCATCGACCGGTTGCCGCCGGTCAAGGTCATGATCGCCGCCGACGTGTGGCGGATGGGACTAGCACTACTACTGCCCTTCGTCGCGGACCCGGTCCTGGCCGTCTACGCGATCGCGTTCGGACTCTCAGCCGGTGCGGTCTTCTTCAACCCCGCGTCCCAGGCCACCCTCCCGGCGATCGTCGACGAACGCGAACTGATCGCCGGCAACTCTGGACTGTGGACCGCCGCGGTGATCTCCCAGATCGTGCTGGCCCCCCTGGCCGGCGGCATGGTCGCGATCCTCGGGGTCACCCCGGCGTTCCTGCTCAACGCCGCCACCTACGCCGTCTCCGCGGTCGTGCTCCTACGCATCATCCACGTGGCCCCCGCTGCGGTCGACGACGCCACCGAACAGCGCTCCTGGTGGTCGCGTGCGGCCGAGGGGGTCCAGGTCATCGCCACCACCCCGTTGCTGCGGCTCATGGCCTCAGTGCAGGCGCTCGCGGCGCTCTCTGCCGGTGCCACCAGCGCACTGCTGATCGTGCTGGCCACCGACCACCTCGCTGTCGGCGCGGACGGGTTCGGGATGCTCCTGTCGGCCATCGGGGTCGGAGCCGCCATCGGCCCCCTGGTGCTGACCAAGCTGGTCTCCGACCCGCGAAGGGTCGGGTTCGTGTTCGGCCCCTTCGTGCTGCGCGGCCTGGTCGACCTCGTGCTCGCCACCTTCCGCAGCCTGCCCGTCGCACTCGGTGCGCTCGGCTTCTACGGCGTGGGCACATCGACCGGCATGGTCACCTTCAACTCGCTGCTACAAGCCGAGACCACCGACCAGACCCGCGGGCGCGTCTTCGCCAGCTTCGACGCGATCTGGCAGCTCGGCCGGCTCGTCTCCCTCGGCATCGGCGGATTACTCACCGACGCGATCGGCATCGCGGCGGTGTACTACCTCGGCGGCATCCTGCTGCTGCTCGCCGGACTCGCGGGGCTCACCCGCGCCCGACCACCCAGCACCACTGGCTGACACCAACCGCGATGATGACCCCGCAGGTGGCTCAGATCGGCCAACCACAGCCGTGCGCTAACGCCCGTTGGAGCTACCCGAGAACGCACCATGAACGCGAATGGTCGACTGTCCTGGGGACGACGGAGACGTCTGCTACATGAAGTAGGAGTAGCGCGACTGCACCGCATCATGTTCGGTCAGATGGCGAAGGATCGTTCCGACTCGGCGCGCGGTATGGATCGTGATGGGCTCGCGTCCATCCAAGCTCGAGTTGTTCCAGTTCATCTTGGTCAGAGCGAGCACCTCGGCCGCCAGTTCGGCCGGCGAGGTCTCGACATCCTCCATGCGCAACGCGATCGGACTTGGCACGTACATGCCTGGGTATGTTCCGTACCACGGCACCATGCCGTTCGTGTAGACGGTGAGTTCATCGGCTGCGGTTTCCAGGGCAGTACCTCGTAGCGGAGGGTGATCGCCGCTGCGGAAGAGCCGGTAGGTCGAGCCGCGCTGGATCCAAACCATGTCGGTCACGGAGATGGACTGCTCGTCGGCGGCGGACCTGAGACCCGCGACCTCCTCCTGCCTGAAGCGCGACGTCTTGTGGACGACGATCCGGGCCGGCGACGTCAGATGCGTGTCCCGATACCGCTGTAGCGCTGCGATGAGTAGGTCGTGGGCCGCACTCTCGTCCAAGAAGGGCTGGCGTCCCTGCTTGCTGATCTTGGCCGGGCCTCCCCGAACGACGACGCCGTCGCCACGCTCGTTGAAGACCTGAGCCACGGACGTGTGGAGTGACTCGCGACCGAGCGTTTCGTAGAACGAAATGCCCACGAAGCAAGTCATCAGCTCGGTTGCTGAACGAGGAAGACGCCAGGGTGTACCGCCGGCCTTGTAGTAAAGTGCGGGGAATAGGTTCCAAGCCCGCGTAGCGGCGTCCTGGGCTGGCGATGATGAGCCGCGCTTCGCGGTCTTCTTGCCGGTCCAGAGGGTTTCAGTGATCACCTGGGTGTGGGTGCTCGCCCCCATGGCCTTGGCCTTCAGGAGGTCATGAAACTCAGGTGATCGAGGCTCGCGTCGCGAGCGGACCGTGTCCGGTGAAGCCGCCATGCCGGCCGGCTTGATGCACAAGATCACGTCCGCGCTCGCGGACTCAGACATCGCCCGGAGGTGATCAGCGAAGAGTCGGGACAGTTGGATCGTTGACTCGGGTTCAGCAAGATTGAGAGCGCTCGTGATGTCCTTGCGTGGAATCGGATGAACTAGGCTGTCCACGATCCTGAAGTCACACCGCAGTGGGCCGTACTCGTCGCAGACTGGGAACGCCCGGAAGAGGTTCCTGTACGGGCTCTCCTTCCGGTGTAGACCGGACATGGCGTTCGTTATCCACTCAAGACAGGACGCCACATCCTGGCGCTCGCCCAATAGCCCAAGTCGGACGGACTTGGGTGCCTCCGGTGTCCCCAGATCGGAAGGGCCGTAGTCACTGAGCCCCACGCGAGGATCAACGTGGTTCCGGCCATCGCCGAACTGCAGTTCTGGCTCAGCCAGGTGCATGGCCCTCATAGGAAGTCCAAAGTGTCGTCGTCAAGCGCAGCGTCCGTCGCGGCAGCCTTTGTGGGGAGTGTCGAGTCGTCGTAGCTGACCTGGATCGGGACGGTCTCAACCGGTCCGAACCGAAGGCGCCGCGGTGGCGCGTCATCCAGCAGTGACAGTTGGTTGCTCGAGAAGTAGCTCGACCAGAAGGCCAAGGTGCTGCGGACGGCCCCGTGTCGTTCCAGTCGCTTGATCCCCGACTTGAGCGCAGCAGCGTTCCAGTGCTTCGTGTAGCCATCGACTGTGAAGCGGTACTCCGGCTGGATCGCCATGAACCATTCGTTCTCGACATCAACGAATCTGAGCTCGGCCGCGTGGTGGCGGATGTAGCCACCCTTGTTCACGACAACCGTGCGCTTCCGCCCGTCCGGCGTCTTGACTACCCGGTCGATCGCGCCATCGAGAGGTCGGAAATAGTTCAGCCGGTCCTCCCTGTCGTAGCCGAGATCCGAGAACTCCCGCCCCAGCAGCATCCGCAACAGACGCATGAAGCGATAGCGCTGATCCTCGGTCCCAGCAGCCCAGCCAGCGGACTCGTCCACCTCCACATCCCCGGAGCACAGGACCTCTAGCGGAGGCTGCTTCAGTGATTCGAAGCTGTAGATCATCTCGTCGAGCAGCAAGTAGCTAACCGGAACGCGCGTTCGGCCATGACTTGCAAGGCGGGCGCGAGACTGCGGGAACGTCTTGATATTCGTCGGGGCAAAGTAAAGCTTCTCGGGGAAGGAGGTGACCGGCAGCAGGTTGGTCGACAACGTCTCCGGGACCGTCCGAGTCGTGATTGCAGGTGCGGCGCTGGGGGCTCCGAGTGCCAACCAGTCCAGGCCGGTCGTCGCCAACTCCAAACGGTCGGACACTTTGTGGAACTCGACACGACCGGTCTCACGGACGGCCGGATCGCGGAACCACGACGTAACGTCTTTCCACCAGGCCTCCTTGGTCGCTCGCTTGACGACGAGGAGCAAGACCGGGACGTCGGCGTTGAGCCAGTAGTCGATGTGGTCTTGCTCGCAGACGAAGTAGAAGGATTCACTCGTCTCGCCCCGGAGGTCGCTTCGACCCTTCACCTGGGCGAGGAGCAGCTTGTTGAGCGCCCGGCGAGTGACGGGGTCGACGAGTTCGATCTCCCCATCGACTCCGAAGTCCTGCTGTCCTCGCGGATGCCAGACGTGCCCAAGTTCGGCCACGAGTCCGTGGATGGTCGCGATTGCCGTCTCGCCCGTCTGGGCGCCGTGCGTGTACGTCTTCGGCATCTGCGTGCCTTGCTGCGAGTGAGAGAGGCCTACGAGACCACATCCCTGTGACATCCATCTCGCGTAGTTACCCCAGTGTGCTTCATCTGGGGGCTCCCGTCGACCGAATCTGGCTTGCTCCCCCATGCGGAGGTCGGCCGCCCGCGACGCAACAAGCGCCCGCTCGCGCGCATCCCACATCGCCCGCTGCCGAAACCCGGTGGGCAGAGCGACACGGGCCTGTGCATAGGGACCTGTGAAGCCGCCCGGCGGCGCCGGAGACCCAGACGATATGCTATCCGTTCGGATAGCTCGCCTGCAGTCCTGGAGCTCGACGTGTCCCCGGGAACCTTGATCCGCTCGGCCCGGCAAGCCAGCAGACTGTCTCAGCGTGGGCTCGCAGAGCTGGCTGAGACCTCCGGCCCGACGGTGGCCGCCTACGAGGCGGGAACCAAGGATCCGCGGACGTCAACGCTGCTCCGGTTGCTCGCGGCCGCCGGCTGGGACATCCAGCTCGTCGCACGACGGCCGGCAGCGGACCGATTCCGGGACCTGCTGGCCGCTGCGGTCGCCGAGAAGATCGCGACCGATCCAGCGCTCCTCGACCGTGCCATCCAGGTCATGGACGGAGACGTCTGGCGCTCCGCCTACGAGCAGCAGTGGCGAGCGCTGATCGCCGCGGGCACTGTCGCGGTCATCGGCGTGCTCACCTCCCCGCATCCCGACACCCTGGCGTTGAAGGCGGACTCACCGTTCACGATGCTCGGGCTGGTCGGAGACGACGAACGGCAGCGACTGCTCGCCGAGACGCGCGCTGCGAGTCTGGGTGTCGCCCGGTGACGGAGCGCGGGCTCGAGGTGGTGAACGGCGGCAGGACGTGCCCGGCCCACCCGGCCAGGCAGCAACGCCCGCTGCAGCGCGCTCGCGAGGCCCGGCGACTTGTGCCCAATGCCATCACACGGGTGCAGCGCCCCGGCATCAGCAGCCAGTCGAGTGCGATTCGTGAGCGACGGCCGGCCTAGCTCATGACGGCGGGAAGAGCTCGGGGCTCCTATGCGGGGATTGCCCCGCCGGACCGACAAGGGACGGTGAAGGGCAACAGACCCACTACGCCGACCGAAGGCTCGCATCGTGACCGTGCACTTCAAGATCTCCGACTGCTCTGATGACCCGTTCGACCCCGACTCGTGGACGTTCCTGTCCGGCAAGGTGGAGGGCCGGTGGACCGCACTATCGGGCGCCACGGTTGCCGCCGCACGCCGGGCCCTTCAACTGGCTGAGGACCCCAACTCCGACGTCTACTCGGTCGACGTCACGATGTACCTGGATGATGGATCGGCAGGCATGGGCGTGGCTTCTTTCCACGTGTGGCACGACCATGGCGACGATCGGCGCTGGCGTGACGCCCTCGAGGCCAGCATCAGCGACTCGGCGACTCAGATCACCCGAGCCTGAGTTCGGCAGCCAGTGTTGCTGTTCTACTCACAAAGCGACGCGGCGACCATCGACTCGTCGGCCGACCCCGCAGTGACCTGCGGCCAGCTGGTGTCCGCCAACTACTCGGGCGGGTCCAACGGGTGGCATCCGGGTAGCCGGAACGGATGGGGAGACGGCGGGACGTGGTAGTTGTGAGGTGCGTGAACCACCCGTTAGCTACCCCGAAGTAGCGGTGGCTGGTGGGTCACTTCAGGTCGGCGACTTCTGCCTTGCCCGCCGCCGCGAACGCGCCGGCGTCATGCGGCAGCCCGACACGCATGAAGAAGCGGGCGAACGCCTGCGCGAAGTGCTCCTTGTACGGCGAGCGCATCCTGAGCCGCTGACGGGAACCGGGTTGCGTCGTGAAGTGGTCCAGGTGGGCGCGGTCCACGGTGTAGAGCTCGCGGAAGTCGCAGACCGACCATGGCAACGCCGGCGCTTCGGTGCGTTCGTGCAGCAGCGTCAGTGGTGGGATGTCGCCCCGGATCAGGTTGGTGACGTACGCGCTGCTCTTGACGGCACTGTTCCCAGCAGCGAACTGGGCCGAAGCGAAGTCGCGCCACGAGACGACACGGGCGAGCAGGACGCTTCGGACCTTGGTGTTCTCGAGGTCGCACGTCTGCGTCACGACGATCGCGTCGATGAGGTCCACACGGTAGGTCACCTCGGGCCGGTCACCTTCGACGGTGAGGTGGGTGACGGTGGGCACGGGGAGCTTGAACAGCAGGTCGCCCTGCTCGTGACCCACCGCAGAGACGCGCGTCCACCAATCAGACAACCGCCGTCTCCACAGCCCAGACTTCCCGGTCCTCTTCGGTGTCGTACGCAGACACCGGGGCCTCACCGACTGCGGTCAGTGCGCAGGTGACGGTCACGCTGAACTGCGGCTCGACCTGCACGTACGGCGTGTCGAGGGTCTCGTCGTCGGACGTGTCGGCCGCCGGGTCGTCCTGTTCGTTGTTCGAGTCTCCTGTGAGCGCTGCGACGGCTTCGTTGATGTCGAAGCGTCGGTGCCCGCCAGGTGTGGTGTCGAACGGCACCCGGCGCTGCCGCGCGTATTTGCGTATGGTCGCTGGTCCGACGTGCAGAGCCCGCGCGACCTCTTCTGTCGTGGCGGTCCTGGGCATGACGGACTCCGTTTCGGTTTGCGCGGAGGTTACGGTTGTTACGGTTCACTGTACCCGGCGCCCCGTCCGATGCAACGTGCTGTTCGCTCCGCCTCGGACACGAGATCAGCGGCCCGGTATCCATCCGCTGCCGAACGACCGGGTAGATCACACCCGCCGTGTTCTCGCGGTGGCAGCACGCGAGCCGGCGGTCTCACTTCCGTGACTTCGCCCCGCTGCACTGCTCACCTGGCCACGCGAGCAACACCCACTCACCCCCGGTCTTGTGCCCATCCAGCAACACCCGCTGCCGAACTCACCCGAGCCTGACGCCGCCAAACGGCGGACGCGATCCATCCGGCAGTGTCGAGGTCAAGCCTGCCGACGCTGACGGGACCGCGTCGCTCGAGGTCCACCGCTTACCCACTCATGACGTCGTGGCGGCGATCCTGATCACTCCTGGTTGGGATCCTCCACCGCAAGACCTGGACGTTGTGGTCGTAGACGCTCTCGACCAAGCGACGCAGCTGCTCGAGCGGCCGGCGTCTGGTGTCTGGTCGTGCTCGACGACGGTGTGCACGTACCCCCAGAGCTCATCGAGTGTGTGAGGGAAGTCGTCAGGGCGAAGGCTCGTGGACCACAGCGCATCGATGCCCCAGTGCGCAACCCCCAGCAGCTGCTCGACCAGTTGCAGCCGCTCGATCTCATCCAGCAGCCGCTCAACGGACAAGTCCTGCACGGTTGCTCGGTCCCACAGTTCACGGTCGTCGCCGTGCTCGATGTGCTGCAGGTGCAGCGAGCGCTCGACATGCCGCCGAACATGCGCCAGTTCTTCGTGGGTAAGCGGGTCAGGCATCGTGGCGATCTCCTAGCTGCGCGTGCACGAACGCCGGAGGTGACGTGGTTCGATCGTCGGCGCCGCCGTGACGAGTTTGCCCCGAGGGTGCGCGTCCGGCCGCTGTCTCGGTTGACGTGCGCTGCCTGGGCCAGCCGCGCGGCGGCCGCGGGTGGTCGACGCTGAATCTGTCACCGCAGGCGCTCGTACCAGCCGACCTCGGCCACTGGGCGCTCGCGAACAGCGGCTGACCGTCTGTTCTGCCTCTTCAGTCCGGCTCTTGCCTCGCGCGGTGCGCGTGTGCCCAGGCCAGATCGAGGCCTTCGCGGTTCAGATAGTTGATCGTCTCGTCGTGGGCTTGGTCGAACAGGTTGATGATGGTTACGGCGAGTCGGTCATGGAGTTGATCGACGGTCTTGCACAGGCGAACGACCGAGGCCGCGAGCTCAAGTGCGATGTCACGGTCGGTCTGCATGTCGGTGTGAGCGAACGCGGACGGTTCCCAAATGTCGAGCCAGTCCTCGGCGTCGGCCCGCAGCCGGGCGAGCGTCTCGGCGTCGACAGGTTCGGTCGTGCTCGCGAGCAGGTGGCGGCGCCATGCGGCACGGATCGCGTCGGTGCGCTCGTCACTCATCCGCTTCCTCCTCTTCGGATGGCCCCCGTTCCACACGGCCGGCGGCATCTTCTGGGTCGCCATTCGCGGCACGGTCGCCCGGTGCTGCCCGCATGTCGTCCGCGACGGGGGCATCGCTGACCGGTGGCGTCAGTTGGTGCAGTCGCTGCTCGAGCTCGTCAGTGAACGCTTCGAGATCGGTTTCGGGCCACACTTCGACGGCGTTGCCGGCTTCGTCGACGAAGCGGTGTTCGCCTTCCATGCTGGCGAGCAGCTGTCTGGCGAGCCGGGTCGGATCGTCACCGGCGAGGAGGAGCAGTGCAGCCGCGTTGACGAGCCTGGCCAAGGCGCGTGCATCGTCGACCGCAGTGTCTGGCGGCTCGGTGTCGATGACGGCCTGGATGAGCCGCCGCCCGGCGACGATGGTGGTGCTCACGCCGGTCAACAACTTGAACTCCTGGGTGGGCTGCGTCAGGAGGTAGCTCAGGTCAAACCGCAACTTCACCAACTCGCTCTGGCTCAGCTCGGCGGTGTCGCCGACGATCCAGTCGCCCAGTTCGGTCTGCAGTCGGACGCGCACATTCATACGGGTTCCTCTTCGGCGAGCATGAGCGTGCATCGGACGTCGTTCTACGGTCGCGGCTGGCCACAACTTCTTGCTGCCGTGAAGGCGACAGCGGCTGGTCCATTCAGCACGAACCCGTCGTCTTCCTCCTTGATGAGACCGGCGCGGAGCAACGACGCGAGCGCACGGCTCCGCGAGTGGGAGAGACGTTGCCGATCGAGCGACCCGTTGGCGATCGCCGCAACGACCTCCTCCTCCGGTCCGGTCAGATGCCCTGCGGCGAGCCGGTCGCTGACTTCCTCGAACACGCGGGGCAGCCCCGGGACGTCATCACATGCAACGAGCTCGAGGTGGCCGGGCTCGGTCTCGGCGACGGTCATGCCGATCTGCTCGAGCTTCGCGCGAAGCGCAGGTAGGGCGCCGTCAGCCGCAGCCGCACGAACATCGACATCTCGCAGCCGGCCGGTTCGCACGAGCTCGGCCCCGAGCCGCTCAACGTCGGTCGCGTCGGCCGCAGCGTCCTCGCGCTTTTCCAGGTCCGTCCACGTGAGGCCGAGGGCCGTCAACAGCGTCTGCACCAACCTGAGCGGCCAGTTCCCGAGGTCGCCTCCGTTCTCGAGGGCCTGCACCGCTCCGATGCGGCAGCCGACTTGGTCTGCCAGCTCACGCCGAGAGAGCGCGAGCTCCAGACGTCGCCGTTCGATGAGTCCGCTGACGTTACGCACCGGTCCACTCGATTCCGAGGTCTCGTAGCTGCTGGGTCGCGTCGACGTGGCGTCGACGCAGGTGGTTGCCGATCGTTGGCGCGAGGTGGTCAGTGGCCGCTAGCCGTATCCAGCGGCCG
>JGI24113J20146_1000227_pt1 | contig 15795 bp, 13 predicted proteins | sample SubbioAug_CSWold_FD_20146 | JGI IMG/M metagenome (IMG submission 20146) | reverse complement strand
GGTGGGCGCCGGGACACCGCGGGTAGCGACCTCGTAGATCGCGCCGGCGGGGGTGACGCCGGCGAGCGGCGAGGCGGACCCCAAGAAGTACGAGACGGCGCCCAGCAGTCGATCGCCCACCATGATCGGCGATCCCGACATGCCACCCCAGATGCCGCCGACTCGGCGGATGTCGGGTGAGTCGGCCTCGACGACGATCAGCGGGTAGCCCGCAGCGATGCCGTCGCGCAGGACGTCCACCACGGTGACGTCGAACGTCGTGATGTCGGTACCGGCAACGACGGTCAGACCCGTGCCGCGCAGCCCCGGCCTGATCTGATCGACCGGCAGCGGTTCGGGACAGCCGGGTGGCGGCGCGGCGGTCTGGGCGTACGCGGGAGCCGCGCCGACCCTGGTCAAAGGGTTGTACGCCCGGCGGGGACCGGCCGCACAGGGGCATTGTTCCCCCTCCCCCGAAACATCACGAAGGGCGCCCACGAGGGGCGCCCTTCGTTGCGTGGTTCGTGTCGTTACTGTTGCTGCTGGCCGGCGTCTCCCGGGAAGTCCTCGAACCCCCAGCCGCCGTCGAAGCCCCACGACCCGTCGCCCTCGTAGGACTCGGTCGACGCGAGGAACTCGGCGATGTCGGCCGGCAGCGCCTGCTCCGGCATCTCGGTGTGACCGACCTGGATGGCGCCGTACTCGGCGATGCCGGTCCCGGCCGGGATCAGCTTGCCGATGATGACGTTCTCCTTGAGTCCGACCAGCGGGTCCGAAGCGGACTCGAGGGCGGCTTCGGTGAGCACGCGGGTGGTCTCCTGGAAGGAGGCCGCCGACAGCCACGAGTCCGTCGCGAGCGACGCCTTCGTGATGCCCATCAGCATCTGGCGACCGGCCGCGGGCTGCCCACCTTCGGCGAGCACGCGGTCGTTCTCCTTCTTGAACTTCACCCGGTCGATGTTGTCGCCCGGCAGGAACGTCGTGTCGCCGGCGTCCACCACGTTCACGCGGCGGAACATCTGGCGCACGATCAGCTCGACGTGCTTGTCGTGGATCGGCACGCCCTGCGACCGGTAGACGTCCTGCACCTCCTTGACCAGGTGCAGCTGCGCCGTGCGGACACCGAGGACCTCGAGCAGCTCGTGCGGGTCGATGGCACCCGTGGTCAGCTGCTGGCCGACCTCGACCTCGACGCCCTCGGCGATCTCGATCGAGCCGTCGTCGGTGCGGTACAGGCGTGCGCCGCGCAGCAGTTCGTGCTCGTCCACCTGGTCCCGGGTGCCGAGGATGCGCAGGATCCGACCGCGGTCGGTCTCCTCGATCTCGACCTTGCCGGCGATGCGGGCGATCTCGGCCTTGCCTCGCGGCGAGCGGGCCTCGAACAGCTCGACGACACGCGGCAGACCCTGCGTGATGTCGTCGGCCGACGCCACACCACCGGTGTGGAAGGTACGCATGGTCAGCTGCGTGCCCGGCTCACCGATGGACTGGGCGGCGACGATGCCGACGGCCTCGCCCATGTCGACCATGGCGCCGTTGGCGAGCAGTTCGCCGTAGCAGGCGCGGCAGACCCCGATCTCGGTCTCGCAGGTCAGCACCGAACGGACCCGCACGATGCGGTCCTCGTCGCTGGCCTTGGTCTCGAGCTCCTCGCCCGTGTCGGGGTGGATCCCCTTGACGAGGGCGGCACGCATGCGACGCACGCCGGTGTCGACCACCAGCGTGCCCGCCGGCATGGCGAGTTCGTCGGTGCCCGGGATCTTGACGTCGTGGGCCAGCACGCGGCCGTAGAGCGTCTGCGAGTCGTGCTCGCCGACGACGGCCTCGACACCACGGTCGGTCCCGCAGTCCTCCTCGCGCACGATCAGGTCCTGCGAGACGTCCACCAGGCGGCGCGTCAGGTAGCCGGAGTCGGCGGTGCGCAGCGCGGTGTCGGCCAGGCCCTTGCGGGCACCGTGCGTGGAGATGAAGTACTCCAGCACGGACAGGCCCTCGCGGAAGTTCGACTTGATCGGCCGCGGGATGATCTCACCCTTCGGGTTGGCCACGAGCCCACGCATGGCGGCGATCTGCCGCAGCTGGGTCATGTTGCCTCGGGCACCCGAGTTGGCCATCATGAAGAACGGGTTGCTGGCCTTGAAGTTGGACTCCATGGCGTCCGCGACCCGGCTGGTGGCCTCGGTCCAGATCTCGATCAGTTCCTGGCGCCGCTCGTTGTCGGTGATGACACCGCGGCTGAACTGCTTCTCGATCTTGGCGGCCCGGTCCTCGGACTCCGACAGGACCTGCGCCTTGAGCTCGGGAGTCTCGACGTCGGAGATGGCCACGGTCACGCCCGCCTTGGTGGCGTTCTTGTAACCGAGGTCCTTCATCGCGTCGAGCACCTCGACGACCTGCCAGCGCGGGAACTGGTCCGTGCACTGGTTGATGATGTCGCCGGCGCGGGCCTTGGTGACGGTCTCGTTGACGAACGCGTACTCGGCGGGCAAGGCCTCGTTGAAGATCGCACGGCCCGGCGTGGTGAGCAGGCGCACCGGTGCACCGGAGTCGCGCACCTCGGCCCATGCCTCGTCGTCCTCGCGGTAGGCCGCGGGACGGTCGGCGGGCGCGAGCTCCTTGTTGCGCATGCGCAGGATGATCGGGTCCTTGACGTGGACGACCTTGTCGTCGAGTGCCCGCTCGACCTCGCCCATGGACGAGAAGATCGGCACGCCCGTGGGGTCACGGTCCGCGGCGATGTCCTCCTCGGTGTAGGTCAACCAGTAGATACCGAGCACCATGTCCTGGGTCGGCGACGCGATCGGACGACCGGTCGCCGGCGAGAGGATGTTGTGCGGGGCCAGCATCAGGATGCGGGCCTCGGCCTGGGCCTCGGCCGACAGCGGCAGGTGGACCGCCATCTGGTCGCCGTCGAAGTCGGCGTTGAAGGCGGTGCACACCAGCGGGTGCAGCTGGATGGCCTTGCCCTCGACCAGGGTCGGCATGAACGCCTGGATGCCGAGGCGGTGCAGGGTCGGCGCACGGTTGAGCAGCACCGGGTGGTCGGCGATGACCTCTTCGAGGACGTCCCAGACCTGGGCCCGCGAGCGCTCGACCATCCGCTTCGCGCTCTTGATGTTCTGCGCGTAGTTGAGGTCGACGAGCCGCTTCATGACGAACGGCTTGAACAGCTCGAGCGCCATCTGCTTGGGCAGACCGCACTGGTGCATGCGAAGCTGCGGACCGACCACGATGACCGAGCGGCCCGAGTAGTCGACGCGCTTGCCGAGCAGGTTCTGGCGGAAGCGCCCCTGCTTGCCCTTGAGCATGTCCGAGAGCGACTTGAGCGGACGGTTGCCCGGCCCCGTGACGGGGCGACCGCGGCGGCCGTTGTCGAACAGCGCGTCGACGGCCTCCTGCAGCATCCGCTTTTCGTTGTTGACGATGATCTCGGGCGCGCCGAGGTCGAGCAGACGCTTCAACCGGTTGTTGCGGTTGATCACGCGGCGGTACAGGTCGTTGAGGTCGCTGGTCGCGAACCGGCCACCGTCGAGCTGGACCATCGGGCGCAGGTCCGGCGGGATGACCGGGATCGCCTCGAGCACCATGGCGCCCGGCTTGTTGTTGGTCTTGCGCAGGGCCTCGGTGACCTTCAGGCGCTTGGTCGCGCGCTGCTTCTTCTGGCCCTTGCCCTCGGCGATGGTGGTGCGCAGCTCGGCCGACTCGGCGTCGAGGTCGAGCCCGTCGAGCAGCGCCCGGACGGCCTCGGCGCCCATGCCGCCGCTGAAGTAGTCGCCGAACCGGTCGCGCATGTCGCGGTAGACCAGCTCTTCCTGGATGAGCTGCTTGACCGAGAGCTTCTTGAACGTGTCCAGCACCTTGTCGAGGTGCTCGACGTCGTTGGTCGCGCGCACGGAGACCGTCTTGAGCTGCTTTTCGATCTCCTTGCGTTCCTTCTTGACCACGTCGGCCTTGGCGCCCTCGGCCTCGAGCTCGGCCAGGGTCGCCTCGAGCTGCGCGAGCAGCTCCTGGCGGTCGATCTCGAGCATCTTCTCGATCTCGGCCTTCTCGGCCTTGATCTCTTCCTCGAGCTCGGGCAGCGCGTCGTGACGCTTGTCCGCGTCGACCGACGTGATGACGTAGGCCGCGAAGTAGATGACCTTCTCGAGGTCCTTCGGGCTCATGTCGAGGAGGTAACCGAGCCGCGACGGCACACCTTTGAGGTACCAGATGTGGGTCACGGGGGCGGCGAGCTCGATGTGGCCCATGCGCTCACGGCGCACCTTGGCCCGGGTCACCTCGACGCCGCAGCGCTCGCAGATGATGCCCTTGAAGCGCACGCGCTTGTACTTGCCGCAGTAGCACTCCCAGTCCCGCGTGGGACCGAAGATCTTCTCGCAGAACAAGCCGTCCTTCTCGGGCTTGAGCGTGCGGTAGTTGATGGTCTCCGGCTTCTTGACCTCGCCGTTGGACCACATACGGATCTGCGGCGCTTCCGCCAGCGAGATCCGAAGCGAATCGAAGTGGTTTACGTCCAGCATGTGGGGACGTCCTCCCTACTTCATAGACCTCGGCGTGTCGGCCGAGGTACGACCCGAAGGTCGCGGACAATTGCGGTGCGGGGTGCAGGAGCCGGACGGTGGCGGTCCGGCCGGGAATCCAACGATCGCTGTCGCTGATCGCAGGATTCCCGGCGCGGCACCGGTGGCATCCCGGGGAGGGCGCTAGCCCTCGGCGGTGGGGCGTTCGGGGCGGGACAGATCGATCCCGAGCGCTTCGGCGGCCCGGAAGGCGTCGTCTTCCGATTCGCGAAGCTCGATTTCCTGACCGGTGGCGTTGAGGACCTCGACGTTGAGGGCCAGCGCCTGCATCTCCTTGATGAGCACCTTGAAGGACTCGGGGATGCCCGGTTCGGGGATGTTCTCGCCCTTGACGATCGCCTCGTAGACCTTGACGCGGCCCAGGGTGTCGTCGGACTTGATGGTCAGGATCTCCTGCAGGGCGTAGGCGGCGCCGTAGGCCTCGAGTGCCCAGACCTCCATCTCGCCGAACCGCTGGCCACCGAACTGCGCCTTCCCGCCCAGCGGCTGCTGGGTGATCATCGAGTAGGGGCCGGTCGAGCGGGCGTGGATCTTGTCGTCGACGAGGTGGTGGAGCTTGAGCACGTACATGTAGCCCACCGTGACCTGCGCATCGAGGGCCTGACCGCTGCGGCCGTCGTAGACGGTCGCCTTGCCGTCGACGCCGACCAGGCGCACGCCGTCGTCGGTCGTGCGGGTGTTGGCGAGCAGGTCGATCAGTTCGGTCTCGCTGGCACCGTCGAAGACGGGCGTGGCGAGCCGGACCGGGCCCTCGACGTCGGCGAGCTTCTTGTCCCAGCCGACGCGCGTGAACCAGTCGGGGGCGGTCTCGAACTCCCAGCCGTTGGCTGCGGCCCACCCGAGGTGGGTCTCGAGGACCTGTCCGACGTTCATGCGCGAGGGCACGCCCAGCGGGTTGAGCACGATGTCGAGCGGCGTGCCGTCCTCGAGGAACGGCATGTCCTCGACGGGCAGGATCTTGGAGATGACACCCTTGTTGCCGTGGCGTCCGGCGAGCTTGTCACCCTCGGAGATCTTCGACTTCTTGGCGATGTAGATCCGCACCATGTCGTTGACGCCGGGGGGCAACTCGTCGCCGTCGGCGCGCGAGAAGCGCTGCACGCCGATGACGATGCCGCGGTCACCGTGGGGCACCTTCAGCGAGGTGTCGCGCACCTCGCGGGCCTTCTCGCCGAAGATCGCGCGCAGCAACCGCTCCTCCGGGGTCAGCTCGGTCTCGCCCTTCGGGGTGACCTTGCCGACCAGGATGTCGCCGGGCTGGACCTCGGCGCCGATGCGGATGATGCCCTCTTCGTCGAGGTTGGCCAGCACCTCTTCGCTGACGTTGGGGATGTCGCGGGTGATCTCCTCGGGACCGAGTTTGGTCTCGCGGGCATCCACCTCGAGCTTCTCGATGTGGATCGAGGTGAGCACGTCCTCGCGGACGAGCCGCTCCGAGAGGATGATCGCGTCCTCGAAGTTGTAGCCCTCCCAGGACATGAACCCGACCAGCAGGTTGCGGCCGAGCGCGAGCTCGCCGTTGTGGGTCGACGGACCGTCGGCCAGGGTCTCGCCCGGCTCGATCCGCTGCCCCTCGGTGACCAGCGGCTTCTGGTTGATGCACGAGCCCTGGTTGGAACGCATGAACTTGGTCAGGTAGTAGCGGTCGATCTCGTCGTCGTCGGTGCGCACCACGATGTGGTCCGCGGCGACCTCGACGACCTGGCCGCCGCGACGGGCGATCGCCACGTCACCGGCGTCCTTGGCCGACTTGCGCTCGATGCCGGTGCCGATGAACGGCGACTCGGCACGCAGCAGCGGGACGGCCTGGCGCTGCATGTTGGCGCCCATGAGCGCGCGGTTGGCGTCGTCGTGCTCGAGGAAGGGGATGAGCGCGGCCGAGATCGACACGGCCTGGCGCGGCGAGACGTCCATGTAGTCGACGTTCTCGGGCGTGACCTCGCGGACCTCGCCGCCCTTGGCACGCACGAGGACCATGGCGTTGACGAAGGCCTGCTTCTTCTCGTCGACCGGGGCGTTGGCCTGGGCGACGACGTAGCGGTCCTCCTCGTCCGCGGTCAGGTACTCGATGTCGAGGGTGACCTTGCCCTTGACGACCTTGCGGTAGGGGGTCTCGACGAAGCCGTACTCGTTGATGCGCGCGTACGACGCGAGCGAGCCGATCAGGCCGATGTTGGGGCCTTCGGGCGTCTCGATCGGGCACATGCGGCCGTAGTGGGACGGGTGCACGTCGCGCACCTCGAACCCGGCACGTTCGCGCGACAGACCACCGGGGCCGAGCGCGGACAGACGCCGCTTGTGCGTCAGGCCGGCCAGCGGGTTGGTCTGGTCCATGAACTGCGACAGCTGCGAGGTCCCGAAGAACTCGCGGATGGCGGACACGACCGGACGGATGTTGATCAGGGTCTGGGGCGTGATCGCCTCGAGGTCCTGGGTCGTCATCCGCTCGCGGACCACACGCTCCATCCGCGACAGGCCGATACGGACCTGGTTCTGGATGAGCTCGCCGACGCTGCGCAGCCGACGGTTGCCGAAGTGGTCGATGTCGTCGGTGTCGTAGCCGTCCTCGTTGGCGTGCAGCTTCACGAGGTAGCTCATCGTCGCGAGGCAGTCCTCGCGGGTGAGCACGTGCTGTTCACGACGACCGAAGCCGAGGACCTCGAACTCGTCGGTCAGCTTGCCGTGCTTGACGTGGCCCTGGCCGTCGTCCTCGAGGCCGGAGATCTTGTAGCGACCGACGCGGGCGAGGTCGTACTTCTTGTTCTGGAAGAACATGCCCAGCAGCAGTTGGCCGGCCTGCTCTGCGTTGGGCGGCTCGCCCGGACGCAGCTTGCGGTAGATCTCCTCGAGCGCCTGCGCCGGCGTGCGGCCGGTGTTGTCCTTCTCCAGCGTCAGCGCGATCGACTCGGCGCCACCGAAGAAGTCGAGGATCTCCTCGTCGGGGACCTCGGCGGTGAGCACGTCGGAGGGCGCGAGCTCGTAGCGGCCTTCGTCGTCGTTCCACGCGAACGCTTGAGCGCCCGGTAGAAGACGCTGATCGGCTGCTTGCGCTTGCGGTCCACGCGCACGGCCACGAGGTCGCGCTTGTCGACCTCGAACTCGAGCCAGGCGCCGCGGGCCGGGATGACCTTGCAGCCGAACACGTCGCGACCGGTGGTCTTGTCGACCGAGGTGTCGAAATACACACCCGGCGAGCGGACCAGCTGCGAGACCACGACACGCTCGGTGCCGTTGATGACGAACGTGCCCTTGTCGCTCATCACGGGGAAGTCCCCCATGAAGACCGTCTGGGACTTGATCGTGCCGTCCTCTTTGTTCAGGAACTCGGCCGTGACGAACAAGGGCGCGGCGAAGGTGTAGTCCTTCTCCTTGCACTCCTCGACGGAGTACTTCGGGTCCTCGAACCGGTGGTTGAGGAACGACAGCGCCATCTTGCCCTGGCTGTCTTCGATGGGAGAGATCTCGTCGAAGATCTCCCCCAGGCCCTGGTCGATGAGCCACTCGAACGACAGTCGCTGGATCGCGACCAGGTCGAGTTCCTCGATGGGGAGCGCCTCACGGATCTTTGCGAAACTGAGACGCGAGTTGACGGCGGTGCCAGCCAACAGGGACCTCCCTGGCGTGGTGGTCGGTGCNTCCCGGNGAAANCGGGGACGCGGNCNANCGGCGCGGTGCGCGAAACGCACGAGGACCGCGGGTACGGACGGGGCGCCGGCCCGGCCGTGCGGTTGGTGGGCTACATCGGGAGACGCCGGGCGCGGCTGCGCCGGGCGGTTCCCTTCCCGGGTGTCGAACGTGCGGTGACCCGCGCGTCGTCGATCACGACGTCACCGGTGACGGGTCCGCCACGGGCACACGCCGTCAACGCCGAATTGCGCGGCGCGACGACATGGGAGATGGCGAGGACCTCGGTCAGCGGGCGACGCCTCGAGCGCGGACGCGAGCGGGGCAATACGCAGGGCACACGGCAGCCGGGCAGTGTAGGCCCAGCGACCGGGTTCCGTCAACACCGGACACGTGCGCACGCCGCCCAGCACCGGGCGGCGGCGTCGTGCGGCCGAACGCCACCACCGCCGGGCTGGCCCGGCGGCGGTGCGGGTTCGACGATTGGACTCAGGCCAGTTCGACGGTGGCGCCGGCAGCCTCGAGCTTTTCCTTGGCCTCGTTCGCGGCGTCCTTGTCGACACCCTCGAGGATCGGCTTCGGTGCGCTCTCGACGAGTTCCTTGGCCTCCTTGAGACCCAGGCTCGTGAGGCCGCGGACCTCCTTGATGACCTGGATCTTCTTGTCGCCGGCCGAGGTCAGCACGACGTCGAAGGAGTCCTTCTCCTCTTCGGCGGCGGCTTCGCCACCACCGGCACCGGCGGCTGCGACGGCGACCGGCGCAGCGGCGGTGACCTCGAAGGTGTCCTCGAACTTCTTGACGAGTTCGCTCAGCTCCATGAGCGTGAGCTCCTTGAAGGCGTCGATGAGTTCGTCGGTGGTCAGCTTGGCCATGGTGGTGGTTCCTCTTGCTGTGGTCTGGTTTGGGGGAAATCGCGTGCGGTCGGCATGGACCGCGACCTGCAGGTGCTAGGCCTTGTCCTCGTCGGACGCGTCGGTCTCGGCGGCGGCGACCTCTTCGGTCGCCTCACCGGCAGGGGCGTCGGCGTCGGCCTCGACGACCGGTTCGTCGGCAGCCTCGGCGGCCGGCTCGTCCGCGGGTGCGTCCTCGACGGTTTCGTCAGCTTCAGCGACGGTTTCGTCGACGGCCGGGGCGGCAGGCGCCTCGTCCTTGGGTGCACCCGCGTAGCCGCCGGCGTCGACCAGGGCCTGCATGAGGCGGGCCTGCTGTTCGATCGGCGCCTGGAGCAGGCGGGCGGTGTTGGCCAGCGCGCCGTACATCAGGCCGGCGAGCTTGGTGAGCAGGTCCTCACGGCTGTCGAGGTCGGCGAGCTTGTTGGCGTCCGCCTCGGAGAGCACGGCACCGTCGAGGTAGCCGCCCCGGACGACGAGGTCCGGGTGGTCCTTGGCGAACTCGCGCAGCGCCTTGGCGGGGCCGACGGGGTCCTCGTCGCAGAAGATCAGGCCGGTGGGCCCGGTCATCAGCTCGGCGAGGTCGTCGAAGCCGGCGTCGACGGCAGCGCGACGCGCAAGCGTGTTCTTGGCCACGCGCATCCTGGCGTTGGCCTCGCGCAACTTGGTGCGCAGTTGGGCCAACTCCGTGACGCTGAGGCCGCGGTAGTGGGTCAGCAGGGTCGCGGCGGAGTTCGACAGGCCCTCACGGACCTCGTCGACAACGGCGACCTTGTCGGGACGGGGCACGGGTTCCTCCGTCTGGCATCGTGTTACGCCGGACCGTGCGGTCCGGGCGGTTCGCGGTGAGACCCCGGAAAATGACGAACCCCCTGCGCACCGCGCAAGGGGAGCCGTTGGCGCACGTCGCGTGGACGGGCCGCGGAATCTCACCTGCGCGGGACGCACGGGACGCGTCGAGGTCTCTCTCGCGAGATTCTCAGTGGCGTCGCCGTGACCTTCGGCCCTTCACGGGCGTCCAGCGGTCTTCGGCTTGAAGTGTCGGGAAGCGTACCGGCCCGCTCACGTCCTGGCGAACTGAGCGGGCCGGGCCGGCTGGTTCTACTCGTCGTCTTCGAGCAGGTCGCGCGACTTGGCCGGGTCGAGCGGGATGCTCGGGCTCGACGAGGTCGACACGGCCACGGTCTGCAGGTAGCGGCCCTTGGCGGCCGACGGACGCTGCCGGATGATCTCGTCGAGCAGTGCGGCATAGTTCTCGACCAACTGCTCGGTCGTGAACGAGGCCTTGCCGAGGATCGTGTGGACGTTGCCGTTGCGGTCCGAGCGGTACTCGATGCGACCGGCCTTGATCTCCTTGACCGCCTGGGCGACGTTCATGGTGACCGTGCCCGACTTCGGGTTCGGCATCAGGCCGCGGGGGCCCAGCACCTTTCCGAGCCGGCCGAGCTTGCCCATCATGTCGGGCGTGGCGATGACCGAGTCGATCTGGTCGAGCAGGTCGCCCTTGCCGAGCTCCTCGACGAGGTCGTCGCCGCCGACGTGGTCGGCGCCGGCGTCACGCGCCTCGGCCGCCTTGTCGCCACCGGCGACCACGGCGACGCGGACGGACTTGCCGATGCCGTGCGGCAGCGACACGGCGCCGCGGACCATCTGGTCCGCCTTGCGCGGGTCGATGCCGAGCCGGAACGCGCAGTCCACGGTCGAGTCGTAGCTCGCGGAGNCGATCTCCCGCAGCAACTTGAAGCCCGCCTTGGGGCCGTAGAGTCGGTCGGCCTCGATCTTGTCGAGCGCCGCGCGGTACTTCTTGCCTCGCTTGGCCATGAGGTCATGCACTCCTCGTGGTCAGACGACGGGCAGTGCCCGTCTCCCACATTGTTCTCAACCCCCCATCGGCGCCTTCGGCGCCTCTGTCCCCCCTCTGCTAGGGGGGACACCCGGCGGGTCATACGGATGTCCTGCAGCTGTCAGCCCTCGACGGTCAGACCCATCGAGCGGGCGGTGCCCTCGATGATCTTCATCGCGCCGTCGATGTCGATCGCGTTGAGGTCGGGCATCTTCTTCTCGGCGATCTCGCGGACCTGGTCACGGCTGACCTTGCCCACCTTCACCGTGTTCGGGGTGCCCGAGCCGCCCTTCAACCCGGCAGCCTTCATCAGCAGCTGGGCGGCCGGCGGGGTCTTCATGATGAAGGTGAAGGAGCGGTCCTCGTAGACCGTGATCTCCACCGGGACGATGTCGCCCATCATCGGCTGGGTGCGCTCGTTGAACGCCTTGCAGAACTCCATGATGTTCACGGAGTGCTGACCCAGGGCCGGACCGACCGGCGGGGCGGGGTTGGCCTGGCCGGCCGGGATCTGCAGCTTGATGAAGCCTGCGACCTTCTTCGCCATGGTGTGTGTTCTCCTCGCGTGGTCAGACGGCCGTCGGGGACGGCCTCCCACGTCGTTCGCGTGCCAGGTCGTTTTCCGGCCCGCGGTGTCGGGGTTCGTGGTGCGGTGCGTGCCGCCCTACAGCTTGGCGACGTTGTCGAACGGCAGCTCGAGGGGTGTCTCGCGTCCGAAGACGCTGACGAGCACCTTGAGCTTGGCCTGGTCGAGGTTGATCTCGGCGATGGTGCCGGTGAAGTCCGCGAACGGCCCACCCGTGACGCGCACGGTCTCGCCGACCTCGAGGTCGATCTCGGCCACGACCTTCTCGGGCTGCGCCGGAGCGCCACCTTCCTCGGCCTCGACCTCTTCGACGTACACGTCGGGGAGCTTGAGGGTGGTGGCCACCTCGCGCAGGGGCAACGGTACCGGGCGCGTGCCGGGCGAGCCGACGAAGCCGGTGACGGCCGGCGTGTGGCGCACGATGCCCCAGACCTCGTCGTCCATCTCCATGCGCACCAGCACGTAGCCGGGCAGGAACTTCTTCTGCGACGTGGTCTTCTTGCCCTTCTTGTACTCGGTGACCTCTTCGGTCGGGATGTGCACCTCGTAGATGCGGTCCTCGGCCTCGAGTGCCTCGACACGGCTGAGCAGGTTGTCCTTCACGCGCTGCTCGTAGCCGGCGTAGGTGTGCACGACGTACCAGTCGCCGAGCAGGCGGCCGAGTTCCTTCTTGTCGCGCACGTCCTCGAGCGAGCGGGGACGACCACGGCGGACCGGTGCCGCCTCGACCGGCTCGGCGTCCACAGGTGCGTCGGTCGTGGGTGCGTCGGTCGTGGATTCGTCGGTCGCGGGTGCGTCGGCAACCTCGGCGGGGGCATCGACAGCAGCGGCGGGCTCGTCGCCGGCGTCGACCTCCTCGGCCGCACCGGCATCACCGTCGTGCCCGGCGCCCGAGGCGATGCCGAGCAGATCGTCGAGGTCGTCCGCGCCTTCGTCGACCGGGACGGCGTCAGGGGCGTCGGGGGCGTCGCTGGTGGACGCCTCGGTTGCGGGCAGCTCCTCGCGGACGACGCCGTCAGCGGGCGCGTCCTCGGAAGTGGTGGGGGGAGTGGCGTCGGACACAGTTTCCTCTTAACCCAGGGTGTTGATGACGGCGCGCCGGAAGACCTCGTCCATGCCCCAGATCAGGACGACCAGGACGAGCGTGACCACGAGCACCACGATCGTGTAGGAGGTGACCTCCTTGCGATTGGGCCAGGCCACCTTGCGCAGTTCGCTGCGGACCTCCTTGAGGAACTGGCCCGGAGAGGTGCGCCCGCTACCGCGGGGCGCCTCGTCTGCGGCGCTGACCTGCCCGGCCGTGCGGCGTTCCTCACGGCGGGCGTTGCGCTTGGACTCGCGACTCATGTGTTGGGACTCCTGCCCGCGCTGGTGGGCGAGGTCGACGCGGTGGGACGGGGAACACCCGCGTCCGGGGAGGGACGACGCGCGGCGTATCGGTGACGAGGCGGCGCGTCGGCCCGGATCGTGCGCTGTGCCCGGTGGGCTAGCGCCTTGCACGGGAGGAGGGACTTGAACCCCCAACCGCCGGTTTTGGAGACCGGTGCTCTACCAAATTGAGCTACTCCCGTCCGCTCCCGAACCGGGATCGAGGTCCAACGGACATCAGGCCCCGACAAGGGAACGCTGCCTCACGCGGAGGCAGCCCCCACAGGGTAACCCCCATGGGCCACATCCGACAACCAAGATCGAGCCGGGCCCCCCGTCTCGCTCGCTTCGCGTCGCTCGTTGCCCCCCGGCTCCGGGTCGTACGGGCATCTCTGCGTAGCGTGCAGGGGTCTAGGCGCGGATCTTGCCGACGCCCTTGAGGATCTGGTCGCCGTTGTCGTTTCTGCCCCACAGTTGGACCGTGGCCTCGTCGCCGTCGACGTTGGTGATCGTGCCGCCGAACGTCGTGGTCGAACCGAGCGGCCACGGCCGCGTGAAGCGGACGTTGACCTCGATCACCTTCTCCGGTCCGCCGGCGAAGCCGGTCAGCACCCGCGAGGCCAGGCCCATGGCGAACATGCCGTGCGCGATGATCCCGCCCGTCGGACTGACGTTGCCCGCGAACTCGGGGTCGTAGTGCAGGGGATTCAGGTCCCCCGACGCCGCCGCATAGGCCACGGAGGCGGTCAGGGTGGACTGCTGGGCGACCTCGGGAAGCTCGGTACCGACCTCGAAGCTCACGCCACGCCCTCCTGCTCGTCAGCCGCCGGCGCAGAACCGTCGCCGCCGGCGTCAGCCGCCGGCGCAGAGCCGAGGAACACGATGACGGCCTTGGACAGCACCGCCCTGGTGTCATCGTCGGCGAAGCGGCAGTCGACCTCGATGGTCAGCATCTCGTTGCGACCACGCACCGAGATGTCGGTGATCTTCGGCGTGCAGGTCAGCACGTCGCCGGGGCGCACGGGCCGCTCGCCGTAGGTGTAGCCCTGCGAGCCGTGCACCAGGGTCCAGTGGGCGCCGAGGTCGGGGTCGGCGAAGACGGCCTGGCCGCCTTTGGTGACGGTGAACGCCGCCGCGAAGGTCGGCGGGGCGACACAGTCGTCGCCGTCGCTGTAGTAGCGCGGGTCGTTCTCGCCGAGCGCCATGGCGTACTCGCGAATCTTCTCGCGCGACACCTCGTAGGTGTAGGACGGGTAGACGGTCCCGACCTTGTCGGTGTTGAGCGCCATCGGCTGCCTTCCCTGCAGGACGTCTGCCGCATCCTAGGTGTGGTCCGGGGCCGGCTTCGAAATCGCGACGACCCGCGTCCGGCATGGCCGGCGCGGGTCGTGTGGCGATGCGACCGTGGAGGTCAGCGGGTCTCGCGGTGCGGCTGGTGCGCGCGGCAGCGCGAGCAGTACTTCCTGAGCTCGATCCGCTCGCGCTGGTTCACGCGGTGCTTCGAAGTGATGTAGTTGCGCTCCTTGCACTCGGTGCAAGCCAGCGTGACCCTGGGGCGGTTGTCGTTCTTGGGCATGTCGTGGGTCTCCTCCCCGTCGCGGCCGCGTCGAAGGAACGCATCTGGGCCGGCGCCGGAGGATGGTGTCGGTGCAGCACCCTTCGGGTGCGGCAGGGATGGTGCGCGAACGCGCTCACCGCCGGAAGCGTACGGCCTCCGGCGGTGAGCTGCGAGCGGACTACTTGATGATCTTGACGACGCGGCCCGCGCCGACCGTGCGGCCACCCTCACGGATGGCGAACTTGAGACCCTCGTCCATCGCGATCGGCTGGATCAACTCCACCGTCATCTCGGTGTTGTCACCCGGCATCACCATCTCCACACCATCAGGCAACGTGACCGCACCGGTCACATCCGTGGTACGGAAATAGAACTGCGGCCGGTAGTTGTTGAAGAACGGCGTGTGACGCCCACCCTCTTCCTTGGACAGGATGTACACCTGCGCCTCGAAATCGGTGTGCGGCGTGATCGAACCCGGCGCCGCGAGCACCTGACCACGCTCGACGTCCTCCTTCTTGGTACCACGAAGCAGCACACCGACGTTGTCACCCGCCATGCCCTCATCGAGCAACTTGCGGAACATCTCCACACCGGTCACCGTCGTCGAGGTCGTGTCCGCCAGACCGATGATCTCCACCGTGTCACCGACGTTGACCTTGCCACCCTCGATACGACCCGTGACCACCGTGCCACGACCCGTGATCGAGAACACATCCTCGATCGGCATGATGAACGGCTTGTCCAACGCCCGCTCAGGCTCGACGAAGAACGTGTCGACCGCCTCCATCAACTCCATGATGGACGCCTCGAACGCCTCATCACCCTCGAGCGCCTTGAGCGCAGACACCCTGACCACCGGCGTGTCATCACCCGGGAAGTCATACGAGTCCAACAGCTCACGGACCTCCAACTCCACCAGCTCGAGCAACTCCTCGTCATCGACCATGTCGACCTTGTTGAGCGCCACGATCAACTTGGGCACACCAACCTGACGAGCAAGAAGCACGTGCTCACGCGTCTGCGGCATCGGACCATCCGCAGCCGACACCACCAGGATCGCGCCATCCATCTGCGCCGCACCCGTGATCATGTTCTTCACGTAGTCAGCGTGACCCGGAGCATCCACGTGCGCATAGTGACGCGCATCCGTCTCGTACTCCACGTGCGACACGTTGATCGTGATCCCACGCTCACGCTCCTCAGGCGCCTTGTCGATCGCATCGAACGCCATCGACTGCACATTCGGATTGTGCTTGTGCAACACGTTCGTGATCGCCGCCGTCAACGTCGTCTTCCCATGATCGACGTGACCAATCGTGCCGATGTTCATATGCGGCTTGGTCCGCTCGAACTTCTCCTTGGCCAT
>JGI24113J20146_1000225_pt1 | contig 15806 bp, 11 predicted proteins | sample SubbioAug_CSWold_FD_20146 | JGI IMG/M metagenome (IMG submission 20146) | reverse complement strand
CCAGCGAATTGCCGCTGGCCGTGGCCACCGATTGCGACCAGTACCTGCATGACCGGCTGACGCTGCTGGAAACGCAGCTCGCCACCGTCAACCGCATGGCGCTGGCCAACGAGCTGCCGGACGCCATCATCACGGAGTCGGGCCTGAAGATCACGCCGCTCGATGCGGCGGTGCCCGACACCGCGCAGGCGCTGATCGACCAGACAGCAATGATCCTGCCGCACGTCAAGATCACCGAACTGCTGCTGGAGGTAGACGAATGGACAGGCTTCACCCGGCACTTCGCGCACCTGAAATCGGGCGACCTGGCCAAGGACAAGAACCTGCTGCTGACCACGATCCTGGCCGACGCCATCAACCTGGGTCTGACCAAGATGGCGGAGTCCTGCCCCGGAACGACCTACGCCAAGCTCGCCTGGCTCCAAGCCTGGCATACCCGCGACGAAACCTATTCGTCGGCGCTGGCCGAACTGGTCAATGCGCAGTTCCGGCATCCCTTCGCCGAGCACTGGGGCGACGGCACCACGTCATCGTCGGACGGCCAGAATTTCCGAACCGGCAGCAAGGCCGAGAGCACTGGCCACATCAACCCGAAATATGGCAGCAGTCCTGGGCGGACTTTCTACACCCACATCTCCGACCAGTACGCGCCATTCCACACCAAGGTGGTCAATGTCGGCGTGCGCGACTCGACCTATGTGCTCGACGGCTTGCTGTACCACGAGTCCGACCTGCGCATCGAGGAGCACTACACCGATACGGCAGGATTCACCGATCATGTATTTGGCCTGATGCACCTGCTGGGCTTCCGCTTTGCGCCGCGCATCCGCGACCTGGGCGACACCAAGCTGTTCATCCCCAAGGGCGACACCGTCTACGACGCGCTCAAGCCGATGATTAGCAGCGACAGACTGAACATCAAGGCTATTCGCGCCCATTGGGATGAAATTCTACGGCTGGCCACGTCGATCAAGCAGGGCACGGTGACGGCTTCGCTGATGCTGCGCAAGCTCGGCAGCTATCCGCGCCAGAACGGCCTGGCCGTGGCCCTGCGCGAGCTGGGGCGTATCGAGCGCACGCTGTTCATCCTGGATTGGTTGCAAAGCGTGGAGCTGCGCCGTCGCGTGCACGCTGGGCTGAACAAGGGCGAAGCCCGCAATGCGCTGGCCCGCGCCGTGTTCTTCAACCGTCTGGGTGAAATCCGCGACCGCAGCTTTGAGCAGCAGCGCTACCGTGCCAGCGGCCTCAACCTGGTGACGGCGGCCGTCGTGCTATGGAACACGGTCTATCTGGAACGGGCTGCGCACGCGCTGCGGGGCAACGGCCACGCCGTCGATGACGCGCTGTTGCAGTACCTGTCGCCGCTCGGCTGGGAGCACATCAACCTGACCGGCGATTACCTCTGGCGCAGCAGCGCCAAGATCGGCGCGGGCAAGTTCAGGCCGCTGCGGCCGTTGCAACCTGCTTAGCGTGCTTTATTTTCCGTTTTCTGAGACGACCCCAGGTAGCCCACGGCGCCTGGCTCGCCATCCACAGGGTACTTGCCTTCACCAAAGTTCAGCAGCGTGTTGGTGGTGCCGCGCCAGCCGAGCTTGTGGTTCAGGCCCGCCAGGGCCACGTCGTTGCGCACGCCAGTCAGTTGGCCTTCGGCATCCACCAGTTTCTTGGGCACGATGAACAGCGAGATGCCCTTGGTGCCCGGCACCAGCTTGCCGTCCGGCCCCGGGATCTTGGCCAGCACCAGGTGCACGATGTTTTCGGTCAGCTCGTGGTCGCCGGAACTGATCCACATCTTGTTGCCTTTGAGGCGATAGCGCGGGCCCAGCGGGTCGCTCTCAAAGCCCTCGCCATCCGGCACGGCGCGCGTGGCCACGTCGGACAGGGACGAGCCCGCCTGCGGCTCCGACAGGCACATGGTGCCCGACCAGCGGCCGTTGAATTCGTTGAGCGCAAACACCTGCTTTTGCAGATCGGTGCCATGCACCATGAGCAGGTTGGCGTTGCCCGAGGTGAGCAGGTTGGCGTTGCCCGAGGTGAGCAGGTTGGACCCAATGCTGATCGACGCGGCCGCAAAAAAGCTGTTGGCCGCAGCCTCCACCGTGTAGGGCAGCTGCATGCCGCCAATGTCGTAGTCCTGCGCCGCGCTGAGCATGCCCGAGGCGGCGTAGGCGTCATACGCATCCTTGGTGGCCTGCGGCAGCGTGACGCGTTCACCATCGAAATGCGGCTCGTGCGTGTCCACCGTGCGGTTGAACGGCGCGTACTTCTCGCGCGCGATGCGCTCGCAGGTGTCGAGCACCGCGTCAAACGTCTCGCGCGAATGGTCGGCAAAGCGCTCGCGTGTGTTCAGCGTTTCGGCTTGCAGCCAGTTGTAAAGCAGGAAATCGAGGGTGGAGCGCAGGGTCGTCATGCGGGAAATTATGGGTGTGCACATCCCGTCGGGCATGTCCGTTGCGCGACGCGGCGAGGAGGGTGACCCAGGCCGACCGCTCCCGCACATTACTGCGGCCACACCCCTGCTGTGGCAATGGAATGCCATTGGCTCCGTAAATCCCGGGGGTTTACCCGTAGAACCATCCGTCACTGCGCATTTTCTACAACGCGCGTGCGCAGGACCTTCAATACGGGAGGGCAATGCCTCCGAATAATCAGTCGCTGCTCACCACAACCGAAGGAGACATGCATGGGTACTTCACCCCAATCCGATTTTCTGCGCGCGCTGTACCAGTCCTGGTCAGACCGCATGGCCGCCAACCCCGCGATGACCCTCGCCGACCTGCGCAGCCTGTTCGACGAGTGGCATCAACCCACGCTCGAGCCTGAAGGCGTGACCTACAAGTCGGACGTGCTCGCCGGCGTGGAAGCCATCTGGGCCCTGCCCCATGGCGCAGACACCAAGAAGGTCATCCTGTACACGCACGGCGGCGGCTTTGCCGTGGGCTCGGCCGCCAGCCATCGCAAGCTGGCCGGTCACCTGGCCAAGCATCTGGGCGCGACCGCGGTGGTGATCGACTACCGCCGGGCGCCCGAGCATCCGTATCCGGCCCAGATCGAGGATTCGACGGCTGTCTACAAAGAACTGCTGGCGCGTGGCTTCAAAGCAGCCGACATCGTCACCAGCGGCGACTCGGCGGGCGGCAACCTGGCCATCTCCACGGTGCTGAAGCTGCGCCAGGACGGCGTGGCGCTGCCGGGCGCGGTGATTGCCTTTTCGCCCTGGCTCGACATGGAGCATGTCGGCAAGACGCTGCAGACCAACGCGGCCACCGACGCCCTGGTCAGCAAGGCCGTTCTGGAGGGCATGTCGGGCATGTTCCTGGGCGAGAAGGGCTCACGCACCGACCCGCTGGCCAATCCGCTGAAGGCCGACTACACGGGCTTTCCGCGCCTGTACATCAACGCCGGCAGTGCCGAAACCCTGCTGGACAACGCGCAAGACCTGGAGCGCATCGCCAAGGCGGCGGGCGTGAACGTCACGCTATCGGTGGTGGACGGCATGCAGCACGTCTTCCCGTTCCTGGCGGGTCGCGCCCCCGAGGCCGACGACGAGCTGCGGCGCATTGCCCAGTGGTTCAAGGGCGCCTGAGCTCCAGTTAGCCAAGACCCCGAGGCCGAGGAGCCTTGGGGAAATTTTCCTCATTGCAACAACGCAGGCCACTACGTCGCCGCCAGGCGCAGCTGTGGCCGCAACTTAGAGAGACTCACCATGAAAAACACCAAACATCTGGACGCAATCGTCATCGGCGCCGGCTTTGGCGGCATGTACATGCTGAAAAAGCTGCGCGACGAGCAGGGCCTGAAAGTGCGCGTCTTCGACAAGGCCGGCGGCGTGGGCGGCACCTGGTACTGGAACCGCTACCCCGGCGCGCTGTCGGACACCGAGACCTTTGTTTACTGCTATTCGTGGGATAAAGAGCTGCTGCAGGAGATGCACATCACCACGCGCTATGTGACGCAGCCGCAAATCCTGTCGTATCTGGAGCATGTGGCCGACCGCTACAACCTGCGCCCCGACATTCAGCTGAACACCGGCGTCACGGCCGCGCACTTCAACGAAACCACCAACCTGTGGGAAGTGAAAACCGACACCGGCGAGGCCTACACCGCCAAGTTTTTGGTGACCGCGCTGGGCCTGCTGTCGGCCACCAACGTCCCCAAGATCAAGGGCCTGGACACCTTCCAGGGCGAGTGGCTGCACACCGGCAACTGGCCCGAAGGCGTGCAATACGACGGCAAGCGCGTGGGCGTGATTGGCACGGGCTCCACCGGCACCCAGGTCATCACCGCCATTGCGCCCAAGGTGGGCCATCTGACGGTGTTCCAACGCTCGCCCCAGTACAGCGTGCCCGTGGGCAACGGCCCGGTCACGCCCGAATACGTGGCAGAGGTGAAGAAGAACTACGACGAGATCTGGGAGCAGGTGAAGGGCTCGGTGGTGGCCTTTGGCTTCAAGGAGAGCACCGTGTCGGCCATGAGCGTGTCGGAAGAAGAGCGCCAGGCCGTGTTCCAGAAAGCCTGGGACAACGGCGGCGGTTTCCGCTTCATGTTCGAAACCTTCTGCGACATCGCCACCGATGAGCGCGCCAACAAGGCGGCGCAAGACTTCATCCGCGGCAAGATTGCCGAAATCGTCAAGGACCCCGAGACGGCGCGCAAGCTCATGCCGCAAGACCTGTACGCCAAGCGCCCTTTGTGCGACAGCGGCTACTACGCCACCTACAACCGGCCCAATGTCGATCTGGTCGATGTCAAGGCCAACCCGATTGTCGAAATCACCCCCAAGGGCGTGAAAACCACCGATGGCGTGGAGCACGAACTGGACATGCTGATTTTTGCCACCGGCTTTGATGCGGTGGATGGCAACTACACCAAGATCGACATCCGTGGCCGCAATGGCCTGACGATTCAAGAGCAATGGAAATCGGGCCCCAGCAGCTACATGGGCGTGGCCAATGCCAACTTCCCCAACATGTTCATGGTGCTGGGCCCCAACGGCCCGTTCACCAACCTGCCGCCGTCGATTGAGAGCCAGGTCGAGTGGATTGCCGCGCTGATCAAGGATGTGAACGCCAAGGATCTGAAAACCGTGGAAGCCACCACCGAGGCCGAAGCCGGTTGGACCAAAACCTGCCACGACATCGCCCACATGACGCTGTTCCCCAAGGCCGACTCCTGGATTTTTGGCGCCAACATCCCGGGCAAAACCAACACCGTGTATTTCTACATGGCCGGCCTCGGCGCTTACCGGCAAGAGCTGTCTGCAGTGCAAAACAAGGGCTACGAGGGTTTCGTATTCCAGTAAATGCGCATTTTTTAAAAAACCAACCAAGGAGACAACATGAAACGCGTAGAAAACAAAGTGATTTTGGTGACCGGCGGTGCCATGGGCATGGGCCGCTCGCACAGCGAGCTGCTGGCAGCGCAAGGCGCCTGGGTGTTCGTGGCCGACGTGAACGCAGCCGAAGGGCAAGCCACCGTGGACAGCATCCGCAAAAACGGTGGCAAGGCCGACTTTTTGCAGCTGGATGTGACACAAGAAGCCCAATGGAACGCCGCGCTGGCGCAAATCACAGAGCGTGCAGGCCGTCTGGATGTGCTGGTGAACAACGCCGGCATTCTGATCCTCAAGCCCATGCAAGACACGACCAACGACGAGTGGGATCGCGTCTTCGATGTGAACGTGCGCGGCCTGTTCATCGGCACCCGTGCGGCGGTGCCGCTGATGCAAAAGGCCGGCGGCGGCACCATCGTCAACGTGTCGTCGATTTACGGCCTGGTCGGTGCCCCCGGTGCCAGCGCCTATGAAGCCTCCAAGGGCGCGGTCCGCCTGTTCACCAAGTCTTGCGCCGTGGATCTGGCACCGTTCAATATCCGCGTCAACTCGGTGCACCCCGGCGTGATTGAGACCCAGATGACCAAGGCCATGCTGGACGACCCGGTCATCCGCCCGGCACTGCTCGGCCCCACGCTGCTCAAGCGCCCCGCGCAACCGATCGAGGTGTCACAGGCCGTGCTGTTCCTGGCCTCGGACGAATCATCGTTCGTGCATGGCGCAGAACTGGTCGTTGACGGCGGCTACACGGCCAATTGATCGTCAACCGCAACGCGCCGGACTCAAGCCGCGAGCGGGTAGTCCGGGGCGTCGCTGCAAGCACAAGACCCCCATCAGGAGACAAACCAATGAAGCAATTTTTCAAGCGACTGGCACCCCTGGCCACCGCACTGGCTGCCCTCGCGCAGGCCGGCACGGCCAGCGCCATCGAACTTGACGCCGGTGACTACACACCGCTGCCGGCCGGCACCACCGCGCTGGTGGTCTATGGCCAGCACACCACGCGCGACAAGCTATACAGCCAGGGCAACCGGCAGGCGATCAACCCGCAGCTGGACTCCACCGTGGGCATCTTGCGCGGTGTGCGCTTCATGGAAGTGGGCGGCCTCATCATCGACCCGCAGTTTCTGCTGCCCTTTGGCCGGCTCAGCGCCAAGGACGACATTGCGGGCCTGGGCTCGAAAAGCAGCGTGGGCGACCTGATCCTCGCGTCCGCAATCTGGTTCACCAAACCCGGTGACAAGAACCACTTCGCCATCACGCCTTACCTGTGGCTGCCGACCGGCTCGTATGACCGCAACCAGTCTTTGGGCCTGGGCGAAAACCGCTACAAGTTTGCGCTGCAGGCTGGCGGCATCGTGCAACTGGCGCCCGGCATCCACTGGGACTACGCCGGTGACGTGACGCTCTTTGGCAAGAACGACGACTTCAACAACGGCGCGGGCGGCAGAACCGAGATGAAGCAAAAGCCGCTGTACCAGCTGCAGACCCATTTGCGCTACCAGCTCAGCCCGACGCTGGACCTGCGCGCTGCCCTGTTCCACACCTTCGGTGGCGAGACCAAGGTGGGCGGCGTGGACCAGAACAACCGCCAGTCCACCACCAAGTTCAACGTGGGCACCGCGTGGTTCATGCAGCCCGACCTGCAGTTGATCGCCACCTATGGCCGCGACATCCATGTGCGCGAAGGCTTCAAGGCCAACAACCAGATCAACCTGCGCCTGCTGAAGCTGTATTGATCGCGCAGGCGGCCGCCGGGCACCGACGGCCGCCTGAAGAATTGGATGGCTCAGTTATAGCAAGCTGCCATTAGGCGATGGCCGCTGCGATGTAGCGTCTGCCATTTTTTGAAATCCAGATACTCAAGGAAACACACACCATGCGCTGTTATTGCGTGATGCACCATTCAAAGCCGCTTGAACTCGTCGAGCGTGAGACTCCGCAGCCCGTGGAAACCGAGGTGCTTGTGCGGGTGAAGGCCGCTGGCCTTTGCCACACGGACCTGCACATCTGGGAGGGCTTTTACGACCTGGGAGGCGGCAAGCGGCTGAACCTGGCGGACCGGGGCATCAAGCCGCCCATCATCCTCAGCCACGAAATCTGTGGCGAGGTGGTATCGGCCGGTGCGGACGCTGGTGAGGTCAAGGTGGGTGGCCGCTTCCTGATCCATCCCTGGATCGGTTGCGGTGAATGCCCCACCTGCCTGCGCGGCGACGAGAATCTCTGCCTGAAGGGCCGCGCCCTTGGCGTGGCACGCCCCGGTGGTTTTGCCGACTACGTGATCGTTCCCCACCCGCGCTACCTGGTCAACATCGACGGCCTGGACGAGGCCGAGGCAGCGCCTCTGGCCTGCGCGGGCGTGACGACCTACAGCGCCATCAAGAAGCTGGGCGACGGCATCCACCATGAGCCCGTCGTCATCATCGGTGCCGGCGGCCTGGGCCTGATGGCCATCGAGGTGCTCAAGGCCCTGGGAGGCAAAGGCGCCATCGTGGTGGACATCGACCCTGCCAAGCGCGAAGCCGCATTGGCCGCTGGCGCGCTGTCGGTGATCGACGGCAAGGCGGCCGATGCGGCCAGCCAGATCATCGCGGCGACCGAAGGCGGTGCCGGCCAGATTCTGGACCTGGTGGGCTCGGCCCCGACTGTCTCGCTGGCGATGCAAAGTGCCCGCCGCGGCGGACACATCGTCATCTGCGGGCTTATGGGTGGTGACCTGACCATCTCGCTGGCGACCATCCCGCTGCGCCCGCTGTGCATCGAGGGCAGCTACGTCGGCACCCTGTCCGAACTGCGAGAGCTGGTGGAACTGGTCAAGCGCAGCGGCATGAAGTCGATTCCGGTGTCGCGCCGCCCGATGGCCCAGGTGAACCAGGCCATTGACGACCTGCACCACGGCAAGGTGATCGGGCGTGCCGTACTGATCCCATGACTGATCCCATGAGTTTCTGAAAGAGCACACCATGTATCCCCAACTCAGCCTCTACATTGACGGACAAATGCTGCGCGGCGAAGGCCGCCGCGAGCAGGATGTACTGAACCCCGCCAACAACCAGGTGATCGGCCAGCTGCCGCATGCCACCCAGGCCGACCTGGACATGGCGCTGGCAGCGGCACAGCGCGCCTTCGCGTCGTGGCGCAGCAGCACGGCGATGCAGCGCGCGCAGGTGCTGAAAGCCGTCGCAGGATTGATTCGCGAACGTGCGCCGCAAATCGGCCGCAATCTCACCCTGGAGCAGGGCAAGCCCCTGGCCGAGGGCGTGGGCGAAGTGGCGGTCTGCGCCGAGCACGCCGAGTGGCATGCCGAGGAATGCCGGCGCATCTATGGCCGCCTCATTCCACCCCGCGATGCCAGCGTGCAGCAGACGGTGCTGCGTGAACCCATCGGCGTGTGCGTGGCCTTCTCGCCCTGGAACTTCCCGTTCAGCCAAGCCTTTCGCAAGGTGGTCGCGGCCATTGGCGCGGGGTGCACTGTCATCCTCAAAGGTTCCAGCGACACACCGGCCTCGGTGCTGGCAATTGCCCAGCTGTTTCATGACGCCGGCTTGCCGCCGGGCGTGCTGAATGTGGTGTCGGGCGATTCCGGAATGATCTCGGACTACCTGATCCGCTCTCCCATCGTGCGTAAGATTTCCTTCACGGGCTCCACACCTGTGGGGCAGCAGCTGGCAGCGCTGGCCGGTGCGAACATGAAGCGCAGCACCATGGAGCTGGGCGGCCACGCGCCCGTGATCGTGTGTGACGATGCGGACATCGACCGCGCGGCAGACGTGCTGTCGGGCTTCAAGTTCCGCAACGCGGGACAGGTGTGCATCTCCCCCACGCGCTTTTATGTGCAGGACGGCGTGTATGACCGTTTCGTCGAACGATTTGCGCAGCGGGCACAGGCACTGGCGGTCGGAGACGGGCTGGTTGAAACCAACCGCATGGGGCCGTTGGCGCAACCGCGCCGCGTCGCTGCCATGGAGGGTTTCGTGGAAGACGCCCGCCAGCGCGGCGCCAAGATCGTAACGGGCGGCCATCGGCTGCAAGGCGACGGCAACTTCTTCGCCCCCACGGTGCTGGCCGACCTGCCCGACGACTCGCGCTTCATGACCGAAGAGCCCTTCGGCCCGATGGCCGGCATGGTGCGATTCAAGACCGTGGAAGAAGTGCTTTCGCGCGCCAACAGCCTGCCCTTTGGCCTGGCGTCGTATGCCTTCACCACGTCACTGAAGAACGCGCACCAGATCTCGCGCGGGCTGGAAGCCGGCATGGTGTCCATCAACCACATCGGGCTTGCGCTGGCCGAGACACCGTTTGGCGGCATCAAGGAAAGCGGCTATGGCAGCGAGGGCGGCAGTGAAACCTTCGACGGCTACCTGACCACCAAGTTCGTGTCGCAACTCAATTAAGGCGCAAAGACTGCCAATCCACAAAAATGGGCAGTCTCACTGAAGCGCAGGCTGCCATTGCCCGCCAGCAGCACCCCATGGCGGCGCGGGCGTGTCGCGAACGGGCAGCTGACATTGGTACTCGTCAATTATTGATATTGCACGGTTTATTGCTGAGACATAACCCCGTTCAACCTGTGCTTGTCGAAGGGCTCAGCCCGAACGGGGTTGGCGAATAAATCCCGCCGGATCAACAGATCGCCCCCAGGCCCCGCTTGGCGCGTGCCACATGGATGAGGACCCTGACCTCGTCCATCGTCGGGTTTGACCAGCAGGCCGCTCAGTTGATGAAATTTTCGGTCGCGCGCAGCGCCGCCGCGTTCACCGTGCTGCGGTACTCCACGGGCGTTTGCTTGAAAGCCCGCTTGAAGTGGCGCACCAGATGGCTCTGGTCGGAGAAGCCGCAGTCCATGGCAATGCACTTCAGCGGCACAGCCACCGGACGGCTGAGCAGGCGCCGGGCGCGCTCCAGGCGCTGGCGCAAAACATAGGCGTGCGGTGCGCAGCCAAACTCTGCATGGAACTTGCGGATCAGCCCGGACACACTCACGCCCGCCTCGCGCGCCATCTCATCGAGCTTGAGGTTGCGATCCAGGTTGTCCTCGACATACTGCACAAGGCGCCGCCGCTGCCAATCTGCCATGCGGCCGGCCAGCGGCACCTCGCGCACGCCGGCCTTGGCATAGCGGCGAAGCAGATGAACGCAAAGCTGATTCACCAGCGACGACCGGTACAGCCCGCCGCCAAGCCCGCCGCTTTCCAACTCGGACTCGAAGGCGGACATTAGGCCGGGCAGGATGTCGTCCTGGGCACGCACGCAGTCTTCCATGCCCACATCACTCACGCTTCGCTCAAAAACTTCTTCGGCGACACGGCACAGCTCGGTGTGCGCCAGGTAGATGTGCGTGACGTCAATCGGGCGGTCCCACTTCCACTGAGACGACTCGCCGCGCGTCAGCAGCGAACACACGCCCCGCCCCACCCGCTCGCTGCGCCAAGCGCCACCTGCGCGCCGGCTCATGACCGCGTCATCGCACTTGTAACGCACGAGCATGTAGTCGCGCATGGAGGGAATTTCAACGTCAAGGGACGTGTACTGATAGCCCTTGAGCGTCACCTGATCCCAACCGACCGGCACGCTGTCAAGCGTCAGCTGGCCGGGTATCCAGCGGGGAACTTCATCAGGCGCAACAAGTTGACTCATAAACAGCAACTCCGGCAGGCCCATATGCAGGCCAAAGGTTTGATTTTCATCAAAGCAACCGGCGCCTACATCGGGGTTAACCCCATTTGCGGACTGCGCTCTGAGAACGAGCAAGATTGGACGTGGCCTTCATGCGGTCGAGCGGCGCGCACCCTTGGCATCTCCTCTGCGCGACACAGCGCGACGAAGCTGCGTTGTCAACTTGAAGCCGCCCGTTGGCAGGCCGTTCCACCCCCGACTGTGGAAGGCTGGCGTCCGGCCTGCGCAGGGCGTGTTCGCTTCAACCCGTCGTCAGCAACTACAACACTTCAAACACGCCCGCCGCGCCCATGCCGCCGCCAATGCACATGGTCACGCAGACTTTCTTTGCCCCGCGGCGCTTGCCTTCGATCAGCGCATGGCCCGTGAGGCGCTGGCCCGACACACCATAGGGGTGGCCCAGGGCGATGGCGCCGCCGTTCACGTTCAGGCGGTCCGCCGGGATGCCCAGCTTGTCGCGGCAGTACAGCACCTGCACGGCAAAAGCCTCGTTCAGCTCCCACAGGTCGATGTCCTGCACCGTCAGGCCCAGCTTCTTGAGCACCTTGGGCACGGCGAACACGGGGCCAATGCCCATTTCGTCAGGCTCGCAGCCGGCCACCGCAAAGCCGAGGAAACGGCCCAGAGGCTTCAGGCCCTTCTTGCTGGCGTACTCTTCGCTGGCCACCACGCAGGCGCCAGCGCCATCGCTGAACTGGCTGGCGTTGCCAGCAGAGATCAGACCACCCGGCAGTGCCGAGCGCAGGCCGCTGATGGCATCCACCGTGGTGCCTTCCCGCGTGCCTTCGTCCTTGCTCACCGTGACCTGCTTGGTGATCAGGCCCAGCGTCTTGTCAGCCACGCCGGCCGTCACGGTGATGGGGGCGATTTCGGCATCGAACAGGCCGGCGGCCTGGGCAGCGCAGGCCTTTTGCTGGCTGCCCGCACCGTACTCGTCCATGGCTTCGCGGCCGATGTTGTAGCGCTTGGCCACCTGCTCGGCAGTCTGCAGCATGCTCCAGTAGATCTCGGGCTTTTGCTTGGCCAGGGCCAGGTCCTGGATCATGTGCAGATTCATCTCCTGCTGCACGCAGGAGATGCTTTCGACGCCCCCGGCCACAAACACATCGGCCTCGCCCGCGATGATGCGCTGGGCAGCCATGGCGATGGTCTGCAGGCCCGACGAACAGAAGCGGTTGACGGTCACGCCCGATGCCGTGATGGGCAGGCCGGCCTTCAGCGCGATCTGGCGTGCGATGTTGCTGCCCGTGGCGCCTTCGGGCGTAGCGCAACCCATGATGACGTCGTCCACGTCAGCGGCGTCGATGCCGGCGCGCTGTACGGGGTCTCCTCGTTTTCAGTGCAATAAGTGACGGTACGCAAAGCTAGCACTGGCGCGGGGGTGGTCTGGGTAGACCGTTGATTTCATTGACTTTCCTGTTCGCTTTGTAAACGGGTATGGTGGCCTCCCACTTTTGAGGTTCACGATGCAGGGTTGGCACACAACGTTTTTGGGGATGCGTGGGCTCCCCCGCGATATCAGCGACTTCGAGATGAAGGCATTTTTCACCCTCGATGGTGCCGAGCGCGACGCAATCAATGCACGCCGAGGTGATTCCCACAAGCTTGGTCTGGCGCTCCATATTGGTTTCCTGCGCATGAGTGGGCGTTTGCTCGGTGCCTTTCGGGTAATTCCAGTAGCCTTGTGGCGCCACCTTGGCAACGAGCTTGGCATTGCAGCACCAGAAGTCGCCTCGCTGAGAGCCATGTATGAACGCGGGCGCACGCTATTCGATCACCAACAAGTAGCCTGCACGGTCCTTGGATTCCAGTGGATGAGCGAGCACCAGCGCCGCTCACTGGTACGTGAACTGCGCGACGAAGTGGCGCGCTGCGCCGACCGCGATCAGCTACTCGTGCGGGCGCGTCAATGGCTGTACAAGAACAAGCTGGTGATCGTGCACGAGCGGGCAATTCGGACACTGATTGCGGCGGCACTTGCCCAGCTTGAAGTTGAAACAGGCACCGCCATCGCCGCCAGCGTTGATCCAGCAACACTTGATCGCTGGCGAGCCTCAGTTTCAGAGCTGCGCCCAGATGGACAAACCCAGCAGAGTTGGCTATGGGCTGCACCGGCGAAACACTCAACCCGCCAAATCAGCGAGGTACTGGAGCGCATCGACCTGCTTTACACGCTGGACGTTCATAAGCACCTGGCAGACATCCCCGATCTCATCTTGCGCCGCTACGCGCGCCGACTTGTCTCCAGGCCGCCCTCAGCCGGAGCCAAGATCAAAGAGCCAGCGCGCACCGTGGAGGTCGCATGCTTTCTTCGGTATTGCCTGTTCACCACCACAGACCAGTTGATCCTTATGGTGCAGCGCCGGATCGCCGATCTGTGGCGTCAGGCTGCCGCCGATGTCCCCGCTACCGTCAATTGGGCCGCAATGTACAAAACGCTGCTCGGCGAACTTGTTGCCTTGAGCGCGCAAGGTGCGGTGCCAGATGCTGAGTTGCGTGCCCGTCTTGAAGCCTTGATCACCGAAACCCAGAAACGCAAACCACCGAGCAGGGCCTCCCTGGTCCGCGAGGGATTGATTGATGGAATTCGCCCCGTGCGGTCGTTGCTCGTCGCCATTGCAAAGCTGCCCTGGCAGGCCACCGGCGAGCATCCTGCCATCGAGTACCTTGCCAAGCTGCAAGCTTTATATCTCAAAGGATCCAGAAAGCTGCCAGTTGAAGTGGTGGCACCAAGTCTGGGAATGATCTGGCAGGTTTCGATCTCCAGCCCAGACCGGGAACGGGCGTTTCAGGCGTTGGAGGTGGCCACCCTGTTTGCCCTGCGCCGCGCGGTGCGCAATGGCTCGGTCTGGATTGAGCACAGCCTGAGCTTTCGGGGTCGTGCGCGCTTGTTCTTCACGGACGAGCGTTGGCAGGCAGAGTCCAAGAAACACTATGCCCGTCTATCGTTACCCAGCAAGGCTGCCACTTTCTTGAAGCCTTTGCTGGCCAGAGTAACTGCCGGTGTCGATGCGGTGGCCGCTGCAGCCCGCAGTGGCGTACTGCGCGTGGATGATGAACTCCATTTGTCGCCATTGCCCGCAGAGGACGAAGACCCAGAAGTGACCAAGCTGCGCGCGGCTTTGGATCACCGCATCGGTGAGGTTCAATTGCCGGAAGTGATTCTGGCCGTTGACGCCCAGGTGCGCTTTAGCTGGATCATGCTCGGACGTGAGCCGCGCTCTACCGACGAGCTGCTGATGGTCTATGCCGGCATCATGGCCCACGGCACCAGTCTGACTGCGGTCGAATGCGCGCGCATGATTCCGCAATTGTCTGCCACCAGCATTCGCCAGGCCATGCGCTGGGCGCGGGACGAACGGCGTCTGAGCCAGGCCTGCCAGGCTGTGCTGGAATTCATGCAGCGACACCCGATTGCCGCCACCTGGGGGCGGTCCGATTTGGCATCTTCTGACATGATGACCATGGAGACCACCAAACGGGTGTGGCAAGCCCGGCTTGATCCTCGGCGCAACACACCTTCCATTGGAATCTACTCCCATGTAAAAGACCGGTGGGGCATCTTCCATGCGCAGCCCTTTGTGCTCAATGAGCGCCAGGCGGGCGTGGCCATTGAAGGTGTCATCCGCCAAGAAAAGCTGGAGACCAGCCAGCTTGCTGTGGATACCCATGGCTACACCGACTTTGCCATGTCACATGCCCGTTTGCTTGGTTTTGATCTTTGCCCGCGGTTGAAGGAACTCAAACAGCGCCACCTCTTTGTGCCACGCGGCACCAAAGTGCCCGCAGAAATCGCTGCGGTGTGCGAAGCCAATGTCGACGTCGCTTTGATCGAAAAGCATTGGGATAGTCTGGTGCACCTGGCAGCCTCGGTCATGAGCGGACATGCCAGTGCGGTGGCAGCTCTTGCGCGGTTCGGTTCTGCCGCCCAGGGCGATCCAATCTATGAGGCTGGCGTGCAATTGGGGCGGTTGCTGCGTACGGCGTTTTTGGCTGACTACTTTGTCAAGGACGCTTTCAGGAACGAGTTGCGCCGGGTGCTCAATCGGGGCGAGGCTGTTAACGCCCTCAAGCGCGCCATTTATACCGGCCGGATCAGCCCGGCGCAGGCCAAACGTGTCGATGAAATGCAGGCTGTGGCCGATGCGTTGAGCCTGATGGCCAACATCGTGATGGCGTGGAATACCTCACAGATGCAGGCGGTCCTGGATCGCTGGTCGAACCGCCGCCAGGTCATTCCACCGGAACTGATCGGGAAGATTGCGCCCACCAGGCTGGAGAGCATCAACTTGCGGGGTGTGTTTCGCTTCCCGGTTGACCGCTATGCTGACCAAATCCTGCCTTCGCGGCCAAATGCATCGATAACTGGCACCAATGGATGAAACCGACCACGGTTTGACGCCACGAATCGCAGATTTGAAAGTGAACAGGAAAGTCAATGAAATCAACGATCTACCAACACCACCTCCGCGCCAGTGCTAGCTTTTCGTACCGTCACTTATTGCACTGAAAACGAGGAGACCCCTACCGGGCTAGCGGCCTCAATCTGGTAACGGCTGCCGTCGTGTTGTGGAACACGGTCTATCTGGAACGGGCTGCGCACGCGCTGCGTGGCAACGGCCATGCCGTTGATGACGCGCTGTTGCAGTACCTGTCGCCGCTCGGTTGGGAGCACATCAACCTCACCGGCGATTACCTCTGGCGCAGCAGCGCCAAGATCGGCGCGGGCAAGTTCAGGCCGCTACGACCGCTGCAACCGGCTTAGCGTGCTTTATTTTCCGTTTTCTGAGGCGACCCC
>JGI24113J20146_1000218_pt1 | contig 15903 bp, 12 predicted proteins | sample SubbioAug_CSWold_FD_20146 | JGI IMG/M metagenome (IMG submission 20146) | reverse complement strand
AGAATTAGCCCAGGTCAACTTGAAGCAGGAGGACTTTCAGGGCAAATGGAATTATACAATATTACCCAATTGTTATGCGTAAGTTATTTCGATACGAGCACCTAGTTCTGAAAAGGACTTTTCTTCTATTTTTGAAATTCGATTATTTATCTTATCAATTAAATACATATCTCAAGCCTCCAGTCTACCTACTACTTAAAACTTCCTATAAGCTCTTCTTTCAGCATATTCGGCACATTTATAGCATACAGCAATTTTTTTACCTTGTTGATCAATGTAATACCTTTTTTCTTTAGTTGGTTTATTGCAAAAATAGCACTTATCACCGAAAAGTATCCTTCTGATAAAATCAAACATATCCATCCCTCTTTCCTAATCACATATATATTAGTTTCACTCATGGTATATTGTGAAATTTTAGGATCTGAAATTTTAATTCTACTATTACTTCTTCATAGTAGACATCAGCTACTTCTGCGGATAGTATAGTACTGTTTTTCAACTTCCAAAGTTAGCCTGTGGCGTAACATATTAATTTCTCATCTCGAATCCCATTGAATATTTATCATAATTACCTTAATTGTTTTGTTTGAGAGGTTAATCCAAATAATACCTTATCTTATCGGGCTCTTGACTATATCTGACCCCATATTTGTCAAATATAATCACAATTTCACTCATGAATTTCTTGCTTTTTTCACTTGCTTCATTTAGATATTTACTTGCTAATTGGTTATTTGAAGCGGAATCAATTGAAAAAGAAATGGCATTATAAACATACCTTGTTCCATTAAACAAGTCCCACAATTCTAAAAGAAATATATTATGAATTTGACTGGTCTCTGCAGGAACTTTCATTCCTTCTAACTCTACCTGCAAGTTCCATATATCTTCCCTTATAGATACCAGTTCGCTTTGAAAGTCCTCTAATGTTATGTTTTGATTATTCCATTGTGCACCTAATTCATTAAACCTTGTTAAAGTGTCATTTTTTTTATATAAAATAGGCTTTATTATTCTTAGATACTCATATACTTCCACTCTATTTTTATATTTAGGGTCAAGTCCCCTAACGATGCTACTATTGGTTTTAGGATTATTAATATTTGAGTAAGCCAACAAAATTAATGTTAATATAACTACTCCTGTTATTACTTTTATCTTGTTATTTTCTTCTCCAGGATCAGTATATTTAGTTCGCTTGGACGGTGTATATTTATCTTCTAAGCCGTTACGCCTCTGCTCTTCTTGGAATCGTTTCATTTCTTCTCTAAACTTTTTCTGTGTCTCAGTTGGCATTATAAAAACCCCTATTATATATTTAGTCTCCAAGCTACATAAAACATTATGATAAAATGAGGCAGAAATCAGGATAATAAGGTGGAAGCTATATAATCTAATTGATTCTTTATATCTTCCCAGCTTTCACTTAAATCTAGTGTCTTAACACTTATACGATTTCCACCCATTAGATAGTCATTGTCAGGGGTAATGGCCTCATCTGTTTTAGCATAAAGAAGCACACCGCTTATATTCCCGGTTTTACCCACATCCTTATTTTTAACATAAGTGAAAATCTGGTATAGGTTTGCAGAGATGATGGTGGTACTGTTGAATATGGCATTTGATTGCATAGTTTGTCCGTAATACTTTGTTTCAATAATAATTGTTTTTACTCCGTAAGTAAGGGTAATATCAGATTTCATTACTGGTAAGAACGTTTTGCTATCGTCCTCACCTAAATCCCAATTAATATAAGACGCGCTTGTGGCAAACTGGGGATACTCTTTTTTGTAATACCCTAGAACGAACTTTTCATAAAGTCGATGCATTTGTTGGTCATCAAGGAATTGTGCCATTTTATTCTTTCCATCATCGGTGGTAAGCAGTAGACCTTTAATGACAAGCCAGCAAATGTTAATAAGCATTTTGTATGTAGCATTGTTCCTATGATAGCTAACAGCACTCCAATTTACCCGATATGGATTAATTTCCATAACATTCTCGAAATACAGGAGTATCTTGCGTAGAGTCTTTTTATTGATGAGTTTGACATCACCGTGCCGGAGCAAAATCATCATTGCGGATTTTAATATCTGATTGAGCTGGGTATCTTCTAAAAACAAATCATACTGACAAACCATCTGTCTGGTCATTGTCGTTTGTCGTTTAACCGAACTGGTTAAGTCGATTTTTCCCCTCAGGCTGCCAATCGTTTCTGTTTGTTGGACATAGTCACGGTGTAGCCCACGTTTTATTTGACCAGAAACCCCTTTGATTAAAATAGAAGATAAAAGGTCATGAATATTTTTAAATTCTTCAGTTTCCACATTCTTATACCCTACTTCATTAAGGGCTTGATATGCATAGGCTAACATATAGTAAATATTTTTAATTCTTATGCTATTAGCCATGAATAACACCACGTAGTTTTAACACCCAGCTCTCAGCTTTGGAAGGCTCATCAAACCAATATTCCTTTATGAGAGGAACAATTTCGTATTCAACCAAATCAGACAACCAGGCATCGTTTACATCATCTTTTGTACAGAAATAGCTGTGGCCAACCCGGAAACCACTACCTAAAGAAGCATCTTCAGAGATGTCCTTATTCATTGCTACTATAATATCAATTAATTTATCAAATTTTTTATTGGAAATTGAAGCCTGATATGCTTTAAAGCCTTCTGTACTAAAAGCAGGCTCAAATTCATAGAATGCAAAACGGCGACGTAGTGCATAGTCAATCATAGCCAAGCTACGGTCTGCTGTGTTCATCATGCCGATAATATAAATGTTTTCCGGTACCGAGAATTGCTCATCAGCGTACAGCAACCTTACATCTTTGCCACGCTTATCATTTTCAATCAACATCAGCAACTCTCCAAATATTTTACTGAGATTGCCACGGTTAATTTCGTCGATAATAAAGAAGTATTTTCTATCATCGGGTTCAGCTTCTTTGCAAAAGTTGTAAAACGGCCCTTTGGTCAAAGAGAATCCGCTATCATTTGGGCGGTATCCCATAATAAAATCTTCATAGCTGTAGCTTTGGTGGAATTGAATCACCATAACACGGCTGGTATCTTTTTCGCCCATGATAGAATACGCCAGACGCTCTGCAGCATAAGTCTTGCCAACACCGGGTGCACCTTGAAAAATTAAATTTTTCTTTTTGAGTAGAAGGTTCTTCAATATGATATATTGTTCCTCACTCATATAAACATCAGTTAAAAAATAGTCTTGAGTATAACTGTCATACTGAGCAGGCTCATCATCTGAAGTCAAATCCTCTTCTGTGGTGACGGCAAACATATTTTCCAGGCGTTTATAGTAATCGGTATATGGAGTAATATTGGTGAGGGTTTTCATAACAATTTGCCCCTCGTGGTCCCATTCGCCATGATGGGTCCAATCCATCATATGGATGTGGCGATATTCGCTTCTGGAATCATCAAAAATGTATTCTGATGTTACAACACCACGTCCGATAATTTTTTTTAAACCTCGTTTTACAAATACTATATCACCAGGCTTTACTTCATTGGCGAACTGCCAAGTGGCATGACCGGCATTTTTATAAGAATATTGTGCACCATAAATGCTCTTCATTTTCTCTTTCATGGAATCTTTTGAAGGGAACTGAGATAAATCACCGAGTTCATCCCAACCTATACCCATAATACCCTTATTGTAAAACTCATCCCACATATGAGAACCTTCGCCGGGTGCATACATCCAATAACGCTTTTTATCTACTGGGATTGTGGCAACTGCTGTGGTTGCAGGAATCCTCTCATAGCTACCGTTGATAATACTTTCAATAACTGCATCTTGTTCCTTTGTCACGCGAAAGTTTGTAGCGCCTGGATATTTCAATATTTCTAATCCCTTTGTACGTTCATCCGTGAGCAATAAGCTCCGGAGTACAATATTAGAAGTCAGTTTTCTTTCAATTTTAATATCAACAGCCAAGTAAGGCTCTGTATTAAGCGATTCTCCACGTAAATACTGGTCCTCTACATCAGGTTCTTTCATATCAGGATTACACATAATTGTACCGGCAGCGATTATGCCGCCTTCTGATCCAGATAGCCAGATATAAGCCTTATCCCCATCTTTAATTTGCTTTTGATGCTGATTGACCGCCCAGGTAATGCTATCTAGATCATTAATCGCACTAACAACGTCATAATACTTAGGGTTACGTTGAAAAATCCAACATGCAGGTTCAGACATCTCTTTAAGAAACTTAGCGTATAGAATCATTCCGTTGGAATATGCTTTGTTGCCCGCTGCAATATCAACTTCTTGGAAGTTGGGTGCACTGGTAATGATGTTATATACCTCATCGAAGGATTCGGAGTTTGTGTAGTAGAACAAATCTGTCTTAGTGGCTTCTCCTAGGTTTAACTTTGAGGTAGCGTTTTTTAAAGCATTGGTATAGGCTATAATTGTACCAGATTTGTAAGGCTCCCCATTAGATTTTTTCTGATTTCTCATCCAGTTTTGAAAAGCTGTTTTTAAATATTTTTCACTCATCGTTTACACTCCATTCTTTAACAAAGCAATCTGTTCATCTAGCAGACTTAAATTGCGAATTAATAATGTGCCACTAATTCAATAAAAATACTATTAATTAAATCAATCAGCAATCTGTTTTGTTACACTGTCTATTTAAATTTATAATAACAAGCTGGTGTTACCAACTGCATATTATTAGCCTTGTCTGAAGTATGGCATCCTTATCCCGGTATATGGATTAATAGTAGTTGATAAAAAGGTTTAAATAATAAATTATGCTACTTAATCTTGATTTTTCTTCTTGATCCCCTGGTGAGTGAAAGATCCTCCTCTGGCCATCCACGCTCTATTCGATCACTTATTGTCTTAGGCAGCACCCCTGCTATTTCTGCCCATTCTGCCATTGTTTTTGTTACTCCTTTAATTGTAATATGCCTATTGTTAGATTTATTCCTGGAGTTCTCTTTAGCAGTAACCCACCGGCAATTTGATGGCTCGTAATTGCCATTATTATTAATTCTGTCAATCTCACGATTTTTTTCATAGCCATTTTCCAAAGCCCAGAAAAGAAAAGCAGGAAATTCTTGCCATTTTTCGCAAACTTTAATACCTCTGCCTCCGTAATTAGCATAACTTTCGTAGTTAGGGTTAGCACACCTCTTCTTGATTCCTTGCCATATCCTATATATTCTAGGGTAGCTTTTATATAAGTAGCTAGGATTATCAAATTGGTTCTTGCCTTTAAGACATCCACAACTTTTAACAGCATTCTTAGTTAAGTCGCCAGTCGCTACCTCCGTATTGCTACCGCAATCACACAGACATTGCCACAAAAACTCCCCATCTGCATTTCGTTTATTAAGAAACTTTTCAACTTTGAGCATGTTAAATATTTGTCCGGTTAAGTCTACGGATGCTCTGCGTTTCTTATTATACATACAACTACAGCTTCTTTTCCTGCCACCTTTTAAATCCTTTGAACTGGCAATTACGACTTCGCCTCTGCCGCAAGCACATTCACACTCCCAGAGAAATCGCCTATCGACAGACTTAGCAGTATGCAATCTAACAACCGTTAAATCATTAAATGTTTTGCCTGTTAAGTCTTCTTTAGGCTTTCTTTCTTTATTTAAGCAACCACAGCTTTTGGTAGATCCGTTGCCCAAATTTGACGAGGTTACATAAACTAAAGAATTATTGCCACAGCTGCATTTGCACACCCAAATGCTTGTCCCGTATTCATTTTTATTAAAGTATCTCATAACGGTTAATCGCCCAAATGTTTGCTCTGTTATATCTGCCATTTGCTTATCCTCCTTGAAGCTCTACCAGACCATCTTCATAAATTCTTCTTCACTAATGATCTCCAGTTCACTGCCTTCATTAATCATCTTTTCAGCCTTAGCTAACTTGCTTGACTTTTCACCTTTGATCATCACATTGTCAAAATCGCCAGTTACTATTAAATTTGTTTGCCTATTGACTCCATTTTGGGGAATACCACCCCTGACAGCAACTAACTTTCCTGCTTCATCTCTTGGAATTACTAATTTGCCGGTGAATACTATATACTTTCCATAAAGCGGATCTTCTTTGTTTGCATTGTTATTTATTTCAAAATTACTTAAATCAAGTTTTCTGCCTTGGACAAAGGAAGTATGAAAAGTACTAGAAGATAATTGACCTGGCTTGATACGGGTCTGTGAAAAAATTGCATCAAAATCTGTTAGGTCATAATCTTTAATCAGCTTAATGAACAATTGAGCACATGCTAAAGCGTCCTCTAATGCGTTATGGTGTTTTCCTAAATCTAATCTGAAATAATGACATAATGATTTCAATGTATAACTTGCATGACCCGGAAGCAATCTTTTTGACAGTTGGTGGGTGCATAGTAATTGGTTTTCAGTCGGCAGAATGTTATACCGAGCCAAGTTATCTTTTAAGGCATATCCATCAAAAGGCAAGTAATGAGCCACCAAAAGCTGACCTTCAATTTCATTTTTTATTTCCTGGTATACAACATCAAAGGTTTGTGCCTCCACCACATCTTCTGGAGTAATCCCGTGAATAGCAATATTATAATTATCAAAGTCTTCTTCCGGATTTATTAAACTATAAAATTTGTCTGAAACTATACCATCCTTAACAAAAACAATCCCTACAGCGCATATGCTATGCCTTCTACTGTTTGCAGTTTCAAAGTCTATCGCTATCCAGTCCTTCATACTCAACACCCCTATAAAATATCTTGTACTGACATTTCTACAGGATTAACATTATAATACCTAATCTCTTCCTCCTAATACTCAAAAAAAATTAGCTCTTTCTCTAATCAATTTTTTTTACTTCCAGTTATTAGCCTTATACGAAGTTACAACTATCCATCCGAAGCTACTTTTCCAAATGAATATTTCTGTTCTTATAGTGTCAAGGTATGAGAACCTTTTGTACTAACAGGTTTTGATATCATCTAAGTTTAAAGATATTTTCGAAACGTATAAGATTCCTATCTTAATAAACATTAAATTAAGTAAATTTTTTCAAACTTATGTTTAGATCTCTCTAAATTTACTCTATAGATTTTTATAAACTCCACTCCTTCTTATACCAATTTCTCTCTATGAGCGTCCTGACCTCCAGGAAAACCTTTAGCTACATTTCCTATTCTATTAACAACTCTATGATATGAGATTTCAATAGGGGCATATTTTAATGCTCGAGATACTACCAACCCTTCTTTGGACGGATTTCTTCCTACTGCTTCTGCTACTTGACCATATGTAGCTACTTTCCCAACAGGAATTTTAGATACCACTTCCCAAATTTCTTTCACCAAACATCTCTCCCAAGCCTTTTGTAATGGTAATTTTAAATTATTTACACTTTACTTTTAAAGTTTGTTCAATCTCCTCAAAAACCTTTTTTGTTATTTCAATTAACCCACCTAGCACCAGTCTCATCTCTAACCCATACTTCTCAATCATTGTCAGTTATCCCAACGTACATTTTCATAAGTATCCGATTCCTTAACAAATATTGTGTTTTTCTAAGAGACATATCATATCTATCCTTCAACTTCATAAAATTTAGCCAGGTAAAAGTACTTGTAAAAATGCTTTTGAAAGTTCAAAGCCCTTCCCTTTAGCGGCGCTTGTCGCCCGATGAGACGGTTGCAGCAACGACCCGTGAGCACATCCGAAGCGTGACGTCGACCCCTCAAGTCCTCAAGTCCTCAAAAAGTACTCTTCAAAATAACAGAAAGTAATAATGCAATAATAGAAATGTAACTGGTTAACAATCGTGCCTCGCTGAGAAAAATCTATTGGAATGGAATATTTTCATGCTATATTTTTGGCAAACTAACGTTATCTAAATATTTTTTTATTTCCTTTTCTAAATCTTCTAATATCTTAATTTGCAAATACAAATAACCATCCTTTACAAATTGAGGGAGCCTGCCTAACAAATCCTCATCTAAATATTCATAGAATATAGCTTTATAATTAGAATCTATTTCTAAGTGATTAGCAAAATTACGATACATTCGAATTTTATGAAGAACACGCTGCACATCAGGACATAAAGTTTTAAAATTCCCCCAGAAGTACTTCGGTATATTTGATCTTTTTCCAGTAAAGTCCACAGATTCAGAGAATGATTGATTAGCTATATTTATAAATTCTTTGAAAGTCGTCTCATTTACTGCCTTAGGAGCCTTTTGAATATTAGCTATATTTGGAATAGGATAATCTCCTAGCCAACCTATACCATTATGACCCTTTAACTCGTCATCGAGAGTATTCACCAGCATCATAATATTGTCCATTTTAGATTCAAGCCATTTTTTGTTGATTTTTTCAGGAATTAGCGCCTTCAAAGATTCTATTTCTGGATTTACTAAAACAACTTGTATATATTCAATTGCAGTTTTATCTAGTAAATATCCGCTTTCAACATAACCTACCTGAGTTTGATCAAGGTAAACATTGTGTTTTTGATAGTCCGATAAAATACCCTTTTGATCATCTACAATAATAAACTTTTGCCAAAATAAAGGAACATGTATTAATTGTAAATTATTTATCTTAAGCAACTTAGAATACTGTTCCTTCTGGTATGCTGACGCAAATTCTCTTCCACTATTAATAATAGTAATATGGACTCCTCTCGCTAAAGCATTATGTAATAGATTAATCAATGTATCATCTGGACTAGAAAGTTCAATCATTGGCATATTAATTAGGATTTTAGACTTTGATTTTCCAATTAATTCAAACCATTGATTAAATATCTGACCTGGCCCCAATGCATCGCCCTTTAGGTTTAATTTTGAAATGATATTTACCTTAGGGTATGTATCTGGAATCGGTTTTAATAAGCAGTACCCACTTTTTTCCAGAGAAATTAATGCTTGCTCATACTTATCTTCACGTTCACTACCCTCATATACTGCTATTCGGGAATGACCATCGCTGTTGGAATAGAATACAACGTATAAGCGTTTGTAGAATGTCTTATTTCCCTCAACCTTTGATACGTCAAGTAAATCTCCCTCATAATAATCCTCATCTATCTTCTTGTAAGAACTGATAACATACTTTACTTGCTGAAATTCTATGTTATTTTCATTAATTTCAGTAATCACAGGGTGCAACGCTCTTAGACCATTCTCTCGAACATTCTTATTCCTCATTAATTGAGAGTTGTCCATTGTTATTTTTCCGATGAGCCCATCTATACAAACTGGAACTGATATTTGATCGACCTTTTCTAGCTTCCGTTCTTCCAAATATCCATAGCCTATATCGTTTATTCTCTTTGTGCGAAAGTCAATAAAGTCATGATGTATCAAATCCCACCATGAATCCATAACTAAATCTTTATCAATTCCTAATATCTTAGTAATTTCATCCAATTGAACATCTAAGCTATAATAGTAAAGTACAAATTCAGTGACTACAGGAAGCTGCCCCTTGCTAGCCATCAAGCAGTTTAATGTCCGTTTATATACCGGAGCACAGACCTCGACATATCCAGCAAGATCGTACCCAGAAAGCTCACCCTTAACTTTTTCTGCAATTTGCTGAATAATCATTAACTGTTTCCTCCAATAGCATAATAAGTTTTAGCATCTTCAATCAAGCATTCTGAATGATTTTTCTTCATATAAGTTAATAAATTCAGAAAAGGATTGCCGGTATTAGACTGAACCCGTTCGATGAAGTGTATGTTGCCGACAATTATTAATGCGTTTCTTGCCCTAGATAGTGCAACATTAAGTCTACGAGAATCGTGTAAAAAACCAATGCAATTATCTTTATTGCACCTTACAACGCTATAAATTGCAATATCAGTTTCAGATCCTTGAAATGCATCAACATTATCAATTATGATCTTGATATTCTTCCATCTTTCCGAATTGCTTGGGGCTACAAGATTTATTAACAAAGCCTTTTGTGCTGCGTATCCAGATATTACGCCGACTCGTATTTTGGCCAAAGAGCCCCGATACTGTTTATTAATATCCTTGAGAATTTTAAGTATTACCTCGGCTTCAGCATGATTTCTTTTTGATAGGCCAACTTCTTGTTCTAGGGAATTATTAAGGTTTTGAGTATTAAACCATGTGATGGTACGCGGCCACCAAGAAAGTTTATGCATTCGTTGCTCTGGCTTTATATTCGTCATTATATTTACATTTGGATAAAAAACTTCTGCAATAAGCTTCGCAATTGCTGGATGCATTCTGAATTGTGAGGTAAGAATTACTTTAGCATCATCAGGGGCTTTTTCAATCAAATCTTCAAACAAGCTTTTTTCGAGGTCTGAAAGGCGTATATCCATTTTTTCCAAAGCCTCTTGGTTAAGTTCACTTCTTACAACAGGCGGTAATTGTTTATGATCGCCTACCAAAATGATTTTTTTACCTCGAATTATAGGTACTAGAAGTTCTGGAGGAGTAGCCCGTCCGGCTTCATCAACGATTACCCAATCAAATACCATACTGTTTAAAGCATTTCGTGAGGCAATACCCAAGCAAGTAGATGCAACAATCGAAGCTTTCCGTGCAAATATTGCATCAAATTCCTCCGATTTTCCAAGTCTTCTGTACCACTGCCGCGTAATAGAAATCAACTTAGAAATTTCACTGTCATTACCGTTTTTTGAAACACTCAAAGGTTGTCGTATTTCGGAGTCAATATCGTTTAACAAGCTTCCGATATAAACACTGCTATCTTCTTGCAAGATGAATTTGGACCGTAGATAATTTAGCAATTCCTTTCTTGATTTTCCCACTACCACTTCGATCCATTTTTTAATCTGGTTCGGCATCATCAGGGAGACTACATCTTCGGAAATTTTGTCAGCCCTACCAATACGAATAATATTAGACTCCGGTAAGAGTTTGGTAATATTCTTTAATGCATGATCTACGGCAACATGAGACTGTGAACTCAATAATATTTTAGCTTTAGGATTTGTCTTTAGAATTTGGCAAGCAATTTCTGTAATAACTGTAGTTTTACCCGTTCCTGGTGGCCCCTGTATCAGACAAATATCTTTTGTAGACAAGGCTTTTTGTACGGCTCTTTTATTTGCAGGATCAAGTTCTTGCATATATTGACTTATCGGACTAACTTTAAACATTTTGATTAATTGTGGTTCACTAAAAATATCAGAAAGTAAGGGATTAACAGAAGACTTTAATTTAATAGCTTTTACTGCACGACGTAAACGTTTAAGATTTGTTTGAGTCTGTTGAACGTCTATTCCTATAATCCCTTTCATAGCGATATGTTGTGTATCAATATCCCAGTTGAGATTAATAAGTATTTGATCTTCCTGAATTTCTGCGAGAGTCCCTACATTCATTGACTTGTCGGCAATCGTGCTCATTTGAATATAATCACCTTGTTCAAATTGCCATTTTCCTTTTTCTATATTAACAATCAATTGCTCCTGGTTATCTGTCAACTCGTAACTTGAGTATGGGCAAAGTGATTTTCTTTTTTCTATAGAAATAGCCTCTTCATCAATAACTTTTTCCCATTTTGTTAATAGTTTATTGCGTAATTCTTCTCGAATAATGTTTACCTGTCGTTTTTTTTCTTCTATTTCTACTCTTACCAAAAACTCCTGTAAGAAAGCATCTTCGGATAACTGATAATTATTCTTTATGACACGCAAATTGGCCTCAATATCTATAGCTTTTCTAGTTTCTTTTTCCCATTCTGTGTAATCGTCTATGTTATTTACTCTGAAAATTATAAGACAGTTTTTTTCCATTGAAAGATGGCTGTGGTACTTTCCTTTCTTACCTATTAGATAATAGGTATTTTTTCTTTTATAAATCTTACTTATTTTAAGATCATTTTCCACGCTAGATTTTGCATGATCATAGGAATGATAACTAGCTAATCCTAAATTGTAGAGCTCTTTTGGGATGTTATTGGATAATAATAGATGATAATTTGCTCTATCTGAGTTTCTCTTGATTAATGAATGGACATCTCGAATCACTTGGTGAATACTATCGGGACGATGACTAGGATTAGTTTGTAATAAAGCTCTCATTAAATGTTTTAATTCATTACTAGAGTCTAATTTATCAATTTTAGGAAGTACAAGGTCTTTGTTCTCAGGGGGATGTTCTCCTGTTATTAAGAAATATATTATTGCACCTAACGAAAATAAGTCGCTCGAAGGACGTACTTCATTTCGTAACAACTGCTCTGGAGATGCGTAAGCAATTGTCATATGGTCGCAAACAGTATCTTCAGATATATATGAATATCCGATTATCTTGCTTATGCCGAAATCAATAATTTTTACGTTGAATTGTTCATCAACAAGAATATTCGAGGGTTTTAGATCCCTATGAATGACATTGTTTTGATGTGCATGTGATAGACCCTGAAGAATATTGTATATTATCCTGAAGATATCATCTTCAGTAAAGTTTTTGCCTTTTTTGAAGTCATCAAGGTTTTGAGATTTAAAATATTCTGTGACAATATAAAAAGAATCATTTTGTATATCAACCCCAGAATCAATAAAAGTAATTATATTTTCGTGATGAAGCCTAGCAAGTGAATCACATTCACGCCGAAACAATTCTTTCATACCATCCTGCGTTGTATCAATGCTTTCTAGGATTTTTACCGCTACAAAGTTATCTGAAATCCCACTTTTAAAATCCTGAGATAACCAAACGTGGCTCGTACGAGTATATCCTATTTCTGAAATTAAGTTATATCTGTTATCTACAATCAAAATAAGTCCTCCTCTTTGAGTATATCCTTATAATTTCTGTTTAAATTCCCCATTATTTAAGATAATGGAATGGAATTAGCAACTTTAAAGTCTATTTGTTCAATCCGTGCCAACTTCGCCTAATACATATTTTGGATAGCTATATTATTACAAAATTCAACAAACAGTTAATAATTTCCTTTAATTTGACAAATTTTTCTTTAAGAATGTTTTTAGACAGGCCATAGCCTGTCTTCCTTAGACCTAGCGAATGCAGCTTGTTAATTTAGCAGGATTATAGCAGGAGCGGATGAAACTGCCGGTGAGTTGGCTCCGATGGAACGTCCGGGCATATGACCCGTGAGAAATAGTCTACATAACGCAATGTTATCGCTGAAGTTGGCGGTCAAAAAATCCATGCTTACCCAGCTTTCGATAACATTTGTTATGTAGAAGCCACCTGTCCTGGATAGACTCCGGCAAGTAGGTGGCTGTACTAGAGGACATACACAGATTTGGACAGCAGCAGCTGGCTTAATTGACGGGAAAGGAATACAAAGTAAATGCTGGAGGGGTTGGCCTGAAAAAGAGACCCGTTAGACAGGGCAATAAAAAGTAGCGGCTGGCCTGGCTCAAAAGTCTACTTTGGGGCAGCGGCTACCAACTGACCCAGCACTCTTTGCTGGACAAGTCAATGGCCTGGTAAAATGCTCTTAAGACTTGGACTGCAATGTGTGCGGCAGAGAATGCCAAGATTATTGGACCAAATGTCCCTCTCAGAAGATGATCAAAGTAACATTGCTTAAAAGTGGATCCATAGTCAAAAAAAGGCGTTGGCTACTCTATTAATCCAGTGCTCCACCTAAAGGTTTTAAGCTAAAATAGACCAATGCCTGGTTGACATCTTCTATGTTGAATATTTTTTTCTCAAGGCAGAATTGGATAACTAAATCATATGTTTCATTATCAGATAGGGAGTAACCGGCTGCACTTAGGAGCTGGTCCGTTGCTTCCTTATTTAGCTCTAGAGCTAGAGCCAAGGCAATAACTGTATTTTTGCCTGGACGATACTGAGGCTTGGAGCGAATCTTGGAAAAAAGCCTCCGGTCTATACCTGCTCGGCGATAAACATCTGCGTCGGTTATTTTTTTAGTATCAATCAAGTTGAACAATACCTGATTAAAGATGGGTTGACGCTTGCTATTAATATAATCTTCTAATTCTGTCTCTTGAATATCTGGTAAATATAACTTGCCTGCAGAGGATGAAATTGAATAAGCAATATGCTTGTGATGATCTGCGTTTAGTTCAACGTACTCCCTTAATTCCTGTAGCAGCTTTTCCGTTAACATCTCCATATCCTCCTTTGAAAATGTCGCTTAAAAAGCGACCAAATTACCAAATATTTCTGCTACCATTATATCATAAACAAATAGAGGAGATGATAAGGATGAAAGCTGATTTGACTGAAATTATTTTTTTGCTGGACCGCAGCGGCTCCATGAGTGGTCTGGAAGACGACACCATTGGAGGTTTCAATGGATTTATGGAAAAGCAGAGCACATTTCCAGGTGAGGCCATAGTTACAACAGTTCTCTTTGATGACCAGTATGAAATTTTGTGGAATGGCATAGATATTCGGAAAGCCACGCTAACTGACAAGGAGTATTATGTGAGAGGATATACTGCTTTATTGGATGCTGTAGGCAAGACTATTTTGGATGTTGGTTGCAGGCTAGCCAATACCAAAGATGAGGAGCGGCCAAGGAAAATTATTTTTGTCATTACAACTGACGGTATGGAAAATGCCAGCCAAGAATTTACCCAGGGAAAGGTGAAAGAGCTGATCATGCACCAGCAGGAAAAATATAAGTGGGAGTTTATCTTTCTGGGTGCTAATATTGACGCTGCCAAGGAGGCCGATAATATTGGCATAAGCCAGAGCGACGCCTATAGCTTTAAAGCTTCAAAGGCTGGTTTGCAGAATATGTACAATATGGTATGTGATGAAGTTGCTAATAAAAGACGGAAGTAACTGCCTATGCTTATATACCTAAGCAGCCACAGGAACTGTCCATGTGGCTGCTATATCCTTATGGTAACAAATTACTTGCTATTTATATTATTATTTTTATGCCCACTGCAAATGTTTAAGATATAATAAGGTAACTGAAGTCCAAGGAGGGTTATTGATGTGTGGGCGATTTGTCCTTAGTACTGAAGAGTTTGTTAAGTTGGCAACACGATTTTTAGTTGAGAAAAATAATGTAACTGATTATAGTCCAAGCTACAACATAGCCCCTTCCCAGAATTCAATTGTCATTACAAAAGCCGAAGGAATTACTATAGCATCACATTTTCGCTGGGGCTTAGTGCCTTATTGGGCAAAGGATTTGTCAATTGGCTCTAAAATGATAAACGCCAGAGCTGAGACCATTGATCAAAAGCCTTCATTTAAACCTCCATTCCGCCGCTACCGCTTGCGGCACAAATAGTAATGAAAAATGGTGTGCGGTTTCCATCACTTGGTTATAATTTAGTTTAAGGGGAAGATATACTACAAAGCACGGCAAGGTGAGTCGTAGATTACTTCTCAGTTCAAAACAGTATTTAAACCAGTGTAAGAACCATCTTTCAAGCACAAATAAGTGGTTCTATAAGACCGCACGCTAATTATTGTTTTAGCTCTTTGTTAAATGTGTGATGGTTCAGTCAATGTCTTCCTCCTCACTAATGAAAGGAGGCTGTGCCATGAAAGTTGTTTATCCAATCTGTTGTGGTGTCGATGTGCATAAGACTTTTCTCGTAGCCACACTTATTACTTCACAGGGGATTACCCCCCAATACTTGTTGCCGGTCACTTTAATCTGGACCAGAAACCTTATTGCAGTCAAATTAAATTGGACTGAAAAAATAATACCCTGTTGGTCATAAGACCAGCAGGGTTTTGTTCATTTAGGTGGTAAATTTATCAAAAAAAAGGAATGGGTAATGAAAATGCCCTTTTGGTTGGAATAGACGTGGCAGTCAACAACCAAAAGGGCATACCCTAAAATAGGTATGATAAATTTACCATATTTCTATCCACATTGCAAGACATGGACTGAGCAAAAAGCGATGAAT
>JGI24113J20146_1000216_pt1 | contig 15975 bp, 14 predicted proteins | sample SubbioAug_CSWold_FD_20146 | JGI IMG/M metagenome (IMG submission 20146) | reverse complement strand
GGGTGATCGCAGCCGCTGGCGGCTATGTGCTGGGTCGGAGGCGCAAATGATCCCCGGCGAGGTGTTGCCTGCCGACGGTGACATTACCCTGAATGCTGGCGCTCTGGTGACCGTGCTGATGGTTGCCAATACCGGCGACCGGCCGGTGCAGGTCGGCAGCCATTACCATTTCGCCGAGGCCAATAGTGGCCTCAGCTTTGACCGCGACGCGGCGCGCGGCCTGCGTCTGGATATTCCTGCTGGCACCGCCGTCCGGTTCGAGCCGGGGCAAAGCCGCGAGGTGCGGCTGATCCCCTACGGCGGCGCGCGGCGGGTGTTCGGCTTTAATCAACAGGTGATGGGAGATTTGTGATGTCATTTCGGCCTGCGCCAATTGTTGAACAGCCAGTCCAAAAGTTTGCTTGCAAAAAGCCTGAAAACCTCGATCAAAAGGCGCGCGATTATCTCGACAGGGTCCATTTGTTGCCTCGCTTCATTCGTCATCGCGAATCAGTTTCGCGACGGGGCAACCCTTTCAATAAGCGCATTACGAAATCAGGAAAGGTTAAAGCCTACTCACAGTTGGAAAACCAACCGGGCTTTCAACCGCGTGCGCTTAAATGTCAGCATACTGAGGTCGAACTAACAAACAGATTCTTAATGATTTTTTTGTCACCGATGGCGTTACCTAACCTCTGCTGCATTTCGGCTCCTATCGCTTGTAAAGAGCTGCTTCCACTTACGCAGATCGCGCATAAACGCGTTCAAGCTTCTGAGAACATTTTGGGAGACCTCTAGATGCCCTATGCGATCCCCCGCTCTGCCTATGCCGCCATGTATGGCCCCACCACGGGCGACCGGCTGCGGCTTGGCGATACCGATCTCATCATCGAGGTAGAGCGTGATCTGACCACCTATGGCGAAGAGGTGAAATTCGGCGGCGGCAAGGTCATCCGCGACGGGATGGGTCAAAGCCAGATCCCCCGCGCTGGGGGGGCGATGGATACCGTCATCACCAACGCGCTGATCGTCGATCACCAAGGGATCACCAAGGCGGATGTCGGCCTGCGCGATGGCTTGATTGCCGCCATAGGCAAGGCGGGCAACCCAGATACGCAATCGGGTGTCGATATCATCATCGGTCCGGGCACCGAGATCATCGCCGGAGAGGGCCGCATCCTGACCCCCGGCGGGTTTGACGCGCATATCCATTTCATCTGCCCGCAGCAAATCGAGGATGCGCTGCATTCCGGCATCACCACCATGTTGGGTGGCGGCACCGGCCCCGCCCATGGTACGCTCGCCACCACCTGCACGCCGGGGGCGTGGCATATCGGGCGGATGCTGCAATCGTTAGATGCGTTCCCGATGAATTTCGGCCTGTCATCCAAGGGCAATGCGAGCCAACCCGAGGCGCTGATCGAAATGATCCGCGCGGGGGCCTGCGCGATGAAGCTGCACGAGGATTGGGGCACCATGCCCGGTGCGATTGATTGCTGCCTGAGTGTTGCCGATGACATGGATGTGCAGGTGATGATCCACACCGACACGTTGAATGAAAGCGGCTTTGTGGAAAACACCCTTGCCGCTATCAAAGGCCGCACCATCCACGCCTTTCACACCGAGGGCGCAGGCGGTGGGCACGCGCCGGACATCATGAAAGTGGTGGGCTATGAACATATCCTGCCGTCTTCGACCAACCCGACCATGCCCTACACTGTCAACACGATCGAGGAACATCTCGATATGCTGATGGTCTGTCACCATCTGGACAAAGCGATCCCCGAGGATGTGGCCTTTGCCGAGAGCCGGATCCGGCGTGAAACCATCGCCGCCGAGGATATCCTGCATGACATGGGCGCGTTTTCTGTCATGGCCTCGGACAGTCAGGCGATGGGTCGCGTGGGCGAGGTGATCATCCGCACATGGCAAACGGCCTCAAAAATGCGCAAGCAGCGCGGGCGTTTGCCGGAAGAGACCGGCGACAACGACAACATGCGGGTGAAACGCTATATCGCGAAATACACCATCAACCCCGCCATTGTGCACGGGATGAGCACCCATATCGGAAGCGTCAGCCCCGGCAAGCGCGCTGATCTTGTGCTCTGGAGCCCGGCGTTTTTTGGTGCAAAGCCGGAAATGGTGCTGATGGGCGGCACGATCGTTTTGGCGCAGATGGGTGATCCCAATGCATCTATTCCCACGCCCCAGCCGGTTTATTCGCGGCCCATGTTCGGGGCCTATGGGCGGGCGGTGGAACGCTCTGCCGTGCTCTTTGTCAGTGCCGCAGCGCAGGCCGAGGGGATCGGCGCGGCCCTGGGTCTGACCAAAGAGACAGTCGCCGTCGCCAATACCCGCAAGATCACCAAACGCGACATGATCCACAACAGTCTCACGCCTGAGGTCGAGGTGCATCAGGAAACTTACGAAGTGCGCGCCAATGGCGAATTGCTCACTTGCGAACCAGCCTCTGAGTTGCCGCTGGCACAACGCTATTTCATGTTCTGAGGGCCTGCCATGACCAACCTGCCTGTTGCCCGCCACCTGCTTCATCACGCCCCTGATCGGGTGTCTGATACGGTCGTGCTGGATTATGACGCGCGGCTGATGCGCCGCAAGCGGCTGGTGGGGCGGGATGGCCTAGCATTTCTAGTCGATCTGGCAGAGGTGACGAACCTTGACGATCACTGGGGCTTTGCGCTTGACGATGGGCGCGCGGTGGCGGTCGAGGCCGCACCCGAAGATCTGATTGAGGTGCGTGGCGATCTTGCGCGGCTGGCTTGGCATATCGGCAACCGGCACACGCCATGCCAGATTGGCGCGGATCATCTGTGTATCCGCCGCGACCACGTGATCGAGGCGATGTTGGCCTATCTGGGTGCAAAGTTGACGCCCGTCACTGGCCCGTTCCGGCCCGAGGGCGGAGCCTATGGCAAGGGTCGCACCATGGGGCATGACCACGGGGATCACAGCCACGCCCATCACAGCCACGCCCATCACAGCCACGCCTGATGCTCAGCTCTGGGCATCTCACGCTTGTGCAATGGCTCTCGCCAGCGTTTCCAACCGGGGCGTTTGCCTATTCACATGGTCTGGAGGCTGAGATTGCGGCGGGCACAGTGCGGGATGCCGCAAGCCTTGCGGTGTGGCTTGGCAATATCCTGCGATACGGCGCTGGCTGGCAAGATGCGGTTTTGCTGGCCCATGCGCTGGATGGGGAATGTGACACGCTCGACGATCTGGCACGCGCGCTGCAACCCTGCGCCGAACGCTTGCAGGAAAGCCGGGAACAGGGGGCGGCACTGGCGCGATGCGTGGCGGGGATCACCGGGCGCGCCTTGCCCGCGCGTTTGCTACCTGTGGCGGTGGGCGAGGCGGCGGCGGCGCTGGACCTGCCCAAGCGCGATGTGATCGCGCTTTATCTGCAGGGTTTTGTCGGGAACCTTGTGACCATCAGCATCCGCCACGTGCCATTGGGTCAGACCGACGGGCAGGCTGTGTTGGCGCGGCTTTTGCCGGATATTCAAGCGCAGGCAGATCGGGCGGCGCAAGCCACCCTTGACGAGATCGGGACCTGTGCGCTGGCGGGTGATCTTGCGGCGTTGCGACATGAAACTCAGGACGTGAGGATATTCCGGACATGACAGGCAAGAGCATGAATGGCCCGCTGCGTGTGGGGATCGGTGGTCCGGTGGGCGCGGGCAAGACGACGCTGACCGAGATGCTGGCGCGTGCGCTGGCGCCGCGCTGTTCTATGGCGGTTATCACCAATGACATTTACACCCGCGAGGATGCCGAATACCTCCTGCGTGCGCAGGTCCTGCCCGCAGACCGCATTCGCGGGGTGGAAACCGGCGGCTGCCCGCATACGGCCATTCGCGAGGATGCCTCTATCAATCTGGCCGCAGTGGAGGAGCTGACGGTCGCCTTTCCTGATCTCGATCTCATCCTGATCGAGTCTGGCGGTGACAACCTTGCCGCGACGTTCAGCCCGGAATTGGCGGATATTACCCTTTATGTGATTGATACTGCCGCCGGTCAGGACATTCCGCGCAAACGTGGGCCGGGGGTAACGAAATCGGGCCTGTTGGTGGTGAACAAGACCGATCTTGCCCCCTATGTTGGCGTCGATCTGGTGCGTCTTGAGGCGGATACGGCGCAGGCCCGCGCCGGCAGGCCCTATGTGCTGGCGCAATTGCGGCGCGGCTTGGGCGTTGATGCCATTGTCGATTTCATCGTTGAGGAGGGGGGATTGCAGGTGCAGCCGCCGCTGGTCCTGGCGGCTGGAGTGCCGGACAACTAAGGCACAAGGCCGTTGAGAAACACCCGGATCGCCAATCTTTGCCGCATGGCAAGTGCCTGTGGTGTTGCAAGGCAGGTGGGATCAAGCAGCGACTCCAGCGGCCATGGCCGCACCATATCGAGCAGCAGGAGCGCCGCGTCGGTGGTATCTGCGACCGCAATTTCACTTCGGTCAAGACCACGGTCCAACTCGGCTTTGAGGATCGACAGATCACGTCGCATCAGGGTTTGGACCAGATCACGGCCTATATCCGGAGCCTGCGGCACCTGTGCTATAAAGGCGCGCAGGATTTCCAGCGGCAAGCCATAACCCTGATGCCGGACACCTTGGGATAACACGCGCTCAAGTCGCGCGGCGATAGGCAGGGCCGTGTCGGTGTCGGACAACGGACGGATGAACGCATCGGCCACTTTGTTGATATAGGCCCGAAAGAGCGCACTGCGGCTGGAAAAAGCGGCATAGAGCGTCCGCTTGGACATCCCTGCATGGGCGGCGATTGCCTCCATCGTGGCCCCGTCTAGACCGCGCTCGGCATGCACCGCTTCGAGTGAGGCAAAAATGGCGTCGCGCCGGTCTTTGCAACTGCGTGTGACCGGGCGACCGCGCCGGATCTTGTTCTGGGCTTGCTCGCGTCGTGTGCCATCTCGCATCACGTGGCCTCATTTTCGCACATTGGTTGTGCGCATGGCGCTGTGCTGTTGCCATTTGCCCGTTTGTCATATTTATAAAACGCACGCGTTTTATATCTGACTGGACGCCGTTCTGCCAATCCATATCGTGAAAGGGTCTTTGATGGCTGCGTTTCCCCGAATGATCCGCGTGCTGGCGCTCTGTGCTGGCTTTGTGCCGGGATTTGCCATTGCGCAACAGGCGCAGGGGCCGACACCCGTGACCGTGGTAACGCTTGCGCCGCAGGATGTGACCTTGACCTCGCTCTTGCCGGGGCGCGTTGCGGCTTCGGCAGAGGCTGAGGTGCGTCCGCAGGTCAACGGGATCATCACCGAACGCCTGTTTGAAGAAGGGGCTGATGTGACCATTGGTGATCCCCTCTATCAGATCGACAAGGCCACCTATGAGGCCACTGTGCAGCAGTCGCGTGCCGGTGTGGCGCAGGCCGCAGCGCAGCTGCGCGCGGCAGAGCGCGAGGCGAGACGTTTGGTGGAGCTGCAATCCCGAAATGTCGCCAGCGAGCAGGCGCTTGACGAGGCGACATCGACCCGCGATGCGGCGGCGGCAGGGCTGGAACTCGCCGAAGCACAGCTCAATTCTGCGGAAATCGAGCTGTCACGCACCACTATTCGGGCCCGCCTGTCGGGGCGGATAGGCCTGTCATTAACCTCGCAGGGTGCGCTTGTGACCGCAAGCCAAGCCCAGCCTTTGACTGTGATCCGCAACATCAATCCGGTTTATGTCGATGTGACGCAATCCGCTGCAGACCTTTTGCGGTGGCGGCGCGGTGAGACGGAGCGCGAGCTTGAGGATGCGGATGCCACGGTGCGGCTCAAGCTGGCGGATGGCTCGGACTATAGCGAAACGGGTCAGCTCAAGGCGGCGGAACCAAATGTGAATCCGCAAACCGGGGTTGTCACGCTGCGGATGCAGTTCGACAATCCTGATCTTCTTTTGCTGCCGGGGATGTATGTGCAGGTAGACATGCCGGTTGAAGTGGCGCGCGATGTGTACCTCGTGCCGCAAGAGGGCGTGGTTCGCGATCGGCGCGGTCGTCCGCTTGCTTGGGTGGTCAATGGCGACGGTGTGATCGAGGAGCGCGCGCTGAATATCATCCAAGACCGTGGCAATGCCTGGGTGGTGGATGAGGGGTTGAACCCTGGTGATCGCGTGATGGTTGCAGGGTTCCAGAAAACCGCACCGGGGGCGACCGTGACGCCTGAAGAGCGCGCCGCCGCACAACAACAATAACCGACCGGGCAGAGGATATTCCGAATGGCCAGCTTTTTTATCGACCGCCCGGTGTTTGCATGGGTCATTTCGATCCTGATCATGGGGGTCGGGGTGCTGGCCATCCTGATCCTGCCTGTGGCGCAATATCCGCAAATCGCGCCGCCTTCTGTCACGGTCACCGCCAATTATCCCGGGGCCTCGGCCGATACTGTGGCCAATACGGTCACACAGGTGATCGAGCAGCAGATGACCGGGCTGGACGGCCTGCGCTATTTCTCGTCTCGCTCGACCTCGGCGGGCAGTGCCGAGGTGACGCTGACCTTTGAGACGGGCACAGATGCGGATATCGCGCAGGTGCAGGTTCAGAACAAGCTGGGTCAGGCCACGCCACTCTTGCCCGAGATTGTGCAGCGTCAGGGGATCACGGTCGAGAAATCCTCGGCAGGCTTCCTGATGGTGGTGGGGATGATCTCGACCGATGGCACGCTCGATCAGGTGGACCTGTCGGATTACATGGTCACCAACCTTGTTGATGAACTAAGTCGGACCGAGGGGGTCGGATCTGTCAACGTCTTTGGTGCGCAATATGCGATGCGGATCTGGCTCGACCCGTCCAAGCTGGCGGGATTCGGCCTGACGCCATCAGACGTTGTGGCGGCGGTTTCGGCGCAGAACGCGCAGATTTCTGCTGGTGCCTTTGGCGCGCAACCGGCGGTCGAAGGCCAACAACTCAACGCCACGATCACAGCGCAATCGCTGCTCAGCACGCCTGAGGATTTCCGTCAGATCGTGCTGCGTGCCGAGACTGACGGCGGCCTCGTGCTGCTCGACGATGTGGCGCGGGTCGAGATTGGGGCGGAAAACTATGCCACGACGGCGCGGTTCAACACCGATCCTGCGGCAGGTATGGCGATCACTCTGGCTCCGGGGGCGAATGCCCTCGACACGGCGCGCGCGATCAAGGACCGCATGGTCGAATTCGCCCGCTTCTTTCCCGAAGGTGTGGATTACGTGATCCCCTATGACACCACGCCCTTTGTCGAAATTTCGATCAAGGAAGTGGTCAAGACCTTGTTCGAGGCGATTGGTCTTGTGTTTCTCGTGATGTTCCTCTTCCTGCAAAACCTGCGTGCGACGCTTATTCCGACGCTCGCGGTGCCTGTTGTCTTGTTGGGCACCTTCGGCGTGCTGGCGGCGGCGGGGTTCTCGATCAACACGCTGACGATGCTGGCGATGGTGCTGGCGATCGGTCTTTTGGTTGATGACGCGATTGTCGTCGTTGAAAATGTCGAGCGTATCATGGAGGAAGAGGGCCTTGGCCCGCGTGAGGCCACGCATAAATCCATGGGCCAGATCACCGGAGCGCTGGTGGGCATTGCCATGGTGCTTTCGGCGGTGTTCGTGCCAATGGCGTTCTTTCCCGGCTCGACCGGTGTGATCTATCAGCAATTCGCGATCACCATCGTGTCCGCCATGGCGCTGTCGGTGGTGGTTGCGATCACGCTCACGCCCGCGCTCTGCGCGTCCCTGCTCAAGGCCAAGAATGGCCATGGTGCGACGCGCGGACCGTTCGCGTGGTTCAACACGGGGTTTAGCAAGCTGACCAATGGCTATGGCGGCGCGGTGGGCTGGTCGGTGCGCCGCCCGGTGCGGGTGTTCGTCGTCTATTTGGCGTTGGCGTTGGGCATGGCGCTGATGTTCCTGCGTACGCCCACCGGGTTCCTGCCCGAAGAAGATCAGGGCATTCTCTTTACCCTCATCCAAACCCCTACCGGATCAAGCGCCGAGCGCACGCTGGAGGTGATCAAGCAGGTCGAGGATTATTATCTCGAACAAGAAACCGATGTTGTGAACTCGATGTTCGGCGTCGTCGGCTTTAGCTTTTCGGGGAATGGGCAGAACATGGGTCTGGCCTTTGTGCAGCTCAAGGATTGGGAAGAGCGGACCGAACCGGGACAGAGCGTGCAGGCCTTGGCGGGCCGTGCCTTTGGGGCCTTTAGCCAGATCCGTGATGCGATGGTGTTCCCGGTCGTGCCGCCCTCGGTGATCGAACTGGGCAATGTGTCGGGCTTTGATTTCTACCTGCAAGCGCGGGCGGGGCAAAGCCATGCCGATCTGATGGCCGCGCGCAATCAGCTGCTGGGCATGGCGGCGCAAAGCGATCTTATCGCCTCGGCTCGGCCCAACGGGCTAGAGGATGCGGCGCAATACAATCTTGATATCGACTGGCGCAAGGCGGGGGCTATGGGGCTGACGCCGACGGATGTGGGGCAATTGCTCCAGATTGCTTGGGCGGGAAACTATGTGAACGACTTCCTTGATCAAGGCCGGATCAAGCGGGTTTATGTTCAAGGAGAGGCCGACGCGCGCGCACAACCCACCGATATTGACAAATGGCGGGTACGGAACGCCAGCGGCGGGCTGGTGCCGTTTTCCAATTTCGCCGAAGGGCGATGGGATTACGGCGCGCAGGGGCTTTATCGCTACAACGGCATCCCATCGGTGCAGTTGCAGGGCTCGCCTGCGCCTGGTGTGTCGACGGGCGAGGCGATGGCCGAGATGGAGCGTCTCGTGGCGGAACTGGGACAGGGCTATGAGCTGGCCTGGACTGGGCTGTCGCTGGAAGAGCGCGAGTCGGGCAATCAGGCACCGCTGCTCTACGCGCTTTCTTTGGCGGCGGTGTTCCTGTCATTGGCAGCCCTCTATGAAAGCTGGTCAATTCCCTTTGCGGTCATGTTGGCCATGCCCATCGGCATCGTGGGCGCGCTGACCGGCGCGTGGATTGGCGGGTTTGAGAATGGGGTATTCTTTCAGGTGGGGCTGCTGACGGTGGTGGGCCTGACGGGCAAGAATGCGATCCTGATCGTGGAGTTTGCCCGAGAACGCTATGAGGCAGGCGAGACCATTCTGGAGGCGGTGATCGAGGCGGCGCGTCAAAGGTTCCGACCGATCATCATGACTTCGATGGCGTTCTCTCTTGGCGTTCTGCCGCTTGTGCTGAGTTCTGGCGCAGGGTCTGGTGGGCGCAATGCCATTGGGTCCGGCGTGCTGAGCGGTACCATTTCGGGCACAGTGTTGGGCGTGGTCTTTGTGCCGCTCTTCTTTGTGATCGTGACGCGTCTCTTTGGCCGGGTCAAGTCGCGCGATTGACCCCGCGCAGTTCCCGGCAAGAGCCGGGGACTGTCACGTGATTGTTGCCTGAGCATTCTAAACGCCTGAGCAACTCGGCCAGTTTTGGGCCGGAGTTGATCAAACTCAGGAGACAAGAATGACCTACCCCCTTCAATCCCTGTCCCGTCGTGCCGTGCTGGCCACGGGTGCCGCCGCCCTGGCGACCCCGCTGATTGCGCGCCGCACGCTTGCCTCGTCTGGCGAGGTGAATGTATTTGCTTGGGGCGATTACTTCCAGAATGGCGAGATCCCCGAAGCCTTTACCAAGGCCACCGGCATCAAGGTGAATGTCTCGACCTATGGCTCGAACGAAGAAGCCGCGTCCAAGCTGCGCGCCGCTGGCGGCAAGGGCTTTGACATTCTCTTCCCCTCGGTTGACACCCGTCCCAATTATGACGAGGGCAACTTGTTGGCTGAGATCGACGAGAGCCGCCTCAAGGTGGATCGGATCGAGCCCGCGCTGTGGCGTTCGTCGCTGGAGCTGGGGGCTGCACATCGCGGCAAGCGTTATCTGGTGCCGTTCGATTGGGGCACTGAGGGCATGACGTGGGATTCGAGCGCTGTCGATGTCGCGCCTGCCGATCTGTCCTATGCCCATCTCTGGGCTGATGGGCTGGATGGCAAGGTTGCCATGCGCCAGAAATCAGTACTGATCACCCTTGCGATCTATCTCGACTCGACTGGCGAAGTGCCGTCGAACCGGGCCATGGACCTCTACAAGACCGAAGAAGACACGCGCCGCATCTTTGATGCCTGCGTGGCCTTTGCCGCCAAGAACAAGGCCAATATCGGCGCTTATTGGAATAACGCTACCGAGGCCACCGGTGCCTTTACTGATGCGGGCTGCACCATCGGCCAGACATGGGATACGACTGGCATCAAGCTGCACATGGATGTGGACCCCAAGTGGCGCTATGCCGCCCCGAAAGAGGGCGCTCTGGCGTGGATGGATACTGCTGCGATCCCCTCGGGTGCCGAGAATGTCGATCAGGCCTACGAGTTCCTCAACTTTCTGATGAGCCCGGAAATCGGCGGCATGTTTGCCAATGCGACCGGCTATAATTCAGCGGCTGTCGGCGCATCGGCGCATCTGAGCGAGGCCAACAAGGAGGCGTTTGCCTTTGCCTATCAGAACGGTGCGATCGAGAACCTGTGGTGGTGGCCGATGTTCACGCCGTGGTTCTCGGCGGTGCGCGAAGAGTATTCCGAAAAACTGACCAACGCCTGAGCTGACAGAATGGCGCGGGGAGAGTTCCCCGCGCCCGTTTCATGGAACGACCCCAATGACAGGTTCCGCTCGCGGTATGGACATCACCCTCTGCTCAGCCGCCGTGCGCTTTGGCGACTTTCAGGCCGTGCATCCCACGGACCTGACCATTCGCGCGGGCGAGTTTTTCTCGATCCTTGGCCCCTCGGGCTGTGGCAAAACCACGATTCTGCGCCTTGTCTCGGGGTTTTTGGACCCCTCAGAGGGCAGCATACTGATAGGCGGCCGGTCGATGGCAGGCATTGCGCCGTCGGACCGTCCCACTGCGCTGATCTTTCAGAATCTCGCGCTCTTTCCCCTGATGCCAGTGTGGGAGAATGTGGCCTTTGGCCTAGAGATGCGCGGTTGGAGCAAGGCCAAGCGCCGCACGCGGGCGCTTGAACTCCTGACGATGGTCGCACTTGGCGAACAGGCCGACAAACTGCCTTCGGAACTGTCGGGGGGCCAACGTCAGCGGGTGGCAATTGCCCGTGCTCTGGCCGTTGAACCGGCGGTTCTGCTGTTGGACGAACCGCTCTCGGCGTTGGATCTCAAGCTGCGGCAGCACATGCGCGCCGAACTCAAGCAGTTACAGCGCGAGACTGGCATCACCTTTGTCTATATCACCCATGATCAGGGCGAGGCGCTGACCATGTCCGACCGGGTGGCCGTGATGAACGCTGGACGGCTGGTGCAATTGGGCACGGCGGACGACCTTTATGACCGCCCCACTGATGCCTTTGTTGCAACCTTTGTCGGTGAAACCAACCGATTGACCGGGCGCATCGAAGCAGTAGACGGGCAAAGCGCCCGCATCGCCACACCCGAGGGGGCCTTTGTCGCGCTCAATCCGGCGGGTTTGGGTGTTGGCGCACAGGCGTTTCTCTTTTTGCGGCCCGAGCGGTTGCATGTGCTGACCGAAGGCGAGAGCCGCGCCAACATGCTGACTGGTGGCCTCATGCGTCGCGATATGGAGGGGGCATTCTCGACGCTCGTGATTGACACCGGCCAAAGCCATGTGACCGTGCACCGCGTGAATGGCGGGGGCATCCCCCTTGCGGAGGGCCCGTTGCGCCTTGGGTTCTCGCAAGAGGCTGGGGTGATCCTGCCCTTGGGCGAAACCGCCCATGACTGAGTTGCGCCGCGCCTTTGGGGCACCCTTGTCGGCACTGATCGTGTTTCTGGTGGGGGTCTGGATTCTGGGCCTGATTGCCGCGCCACAGATCATCATGATCGAGCAGTCGTTCTGGACCATGCAGCGCCCCGACGGCGCCGCTGAACTGTCGGTCAAAATCGACGGGCTCTACAATCGTCTCGATGTTCTCGCGCTGGACCATCAGGCCGCCGCAGACGCCATAGCCCGCGCCGCTATCGACACCGAGCGCGACACGGTTCGGGCCGAAATTGCCACGCTCGAAGCCCAGGAAACCACGCCTGTCAAAACCTGGACGCTGTCCAATTACGGGCAGATGGGGCAGGCGCATCTTGCAATCTTTGCCAAGACGATCCTTGCCTCGCTTGCGGTGACGGCCATCGCCTTTGTCGTCTGCTATCCCATCGCCTTTGCCATCGCCAAGCTCGAGCCGCCGCGCCGGGCCGCGATGATTATGATGGCGCTGATCGTGCCCTATGCCCTCAACGAGCTGCTGAGGGTCTTTGCCTGGCAGATGATCCTGAACTACGGTGGGCCGCTCAATGCGGCGCTTGGGCTGGTGGGGATTGGCCCTGTGCCCTATCTAGAAAGTGGGTCTGGCGTCTTTGTAGCCATGGTCTATGCCTATATCCTGTTCATGGTTTTTCCGCTCTACAACGTGCTGGAAACGCTCGATACCAATCAGATCGAGGCGGCGCGGGATCTCGGGGCTGGAACCCTTCAAATCCACCGCCGCGTGGTGCTTCCACATGCCCGCCCCGGGATTGCAGTAGGCTGTATCATGACATTCATGCTGTCGGCGGGGTCTTATGCGGTGCCCTATATCATGACGCGCGGCACCGCTGATCCGTGGTTCACGCAACTGGTCTACAACCGCTTCTTTCAGGCGACCAACTGGAACGTGGGGGCAGCCTATGCGCTTAGCCTGCTGGTCGTCTGCACCGGGTTCATTTTCCTGATGATGCGGCTGCTCAAGGTTCGGCTCAAGGATATTGCGAAATGAGAGGGCAGGGCAGCGGTGTTATCCTCCGCCTCTATATGGGGCTGTTCTTTGTCTATATGTTCCTGCCGCTCGGGATCATGGTCGCAGCGGGATTTAATGCCTATTCGCCGCCGTCGGTCACGGTCTGGCAGGGATTTACCCTAGGCTGGTTTGGCGAACTTTGGGCGGATGCGCGGATGTGGTCGGGCCTGCGCAACTCGCTGATCATTGCGGGGGCCGTGATCGCGCTTGCTCTGCCGATGGGGTTGGCGGGGGCCCTTTTGCTGGGGCGGTTGGGCACCCGGGCGGCTGGGGTGCTCTATACGTTGATGGTGTCGCCGCTTTTGACGCCCGGACTCATCTTGGGCATCTCAACCGTAATTTTCTGGCGCAATTTTGAGGTGGCGGGGGGGCTGTTCACTGCGATTCTTGCGCAGACCACCTTTGTTGCCTCTTACGCGATGCTGATGTTCATGGCGCGGTTGCAGCGACAGGATGCAGCGCTGGAAGAGGCGGCGCGTGACCTCGGTGCCACGCCTTTGCAGGCGTTTCGCCGGATCACTCTGCCGTTCCTGCGCCCCACCATCGTCACGGCGGCTGTCATCGCCTTCTTGCAGAGCTTCGAGAATTACAACACCACCATGTTTGCCATCGGCGGTCAGCATACGCTGGTAACGGAAATCGGATCCCGTATGCGTTTTGGTCTCTCGCCGGTGGTCAATGTCATCGGAATTCTCTTTATCCTTGCAACGATCACCTGTGCGGTGATCTGGGCCATCCTCAAAGAGCGCGAGCGCCGCGCCGCAAACGGAGCATCGCCATGATCGACACATTCTCGGCCCCCGGACGGTTCTGGCGCGGCAATCTGCACACCCATTCGACCCGCTCAGATGGGGTGTTGCCCCCTGAGGAGGTCTGCCGCCGCTATGCCGCCGAGGGCTATGATTTCATGGCGCTGACCGATCATTTTGTTGGGCGCTACGGCTATCCGATCACCGATACCCGCGCCTATCGCAGCAATCGTTTTACCACCCTCCTTGGGGCCGAGTTGCACTCTGGCGCTTTGGTCAATGGCGAGGTGTGGCATATTCTGGCCGTGGGTCTGCCGGATGATTTCGCCCCCTCCCATTCACCCGAGTTCAAACCGGTTGCCAATCAAGAAACCGGACCCGAAATTGCGGCGCGGGCTGTCGCCGCCGGGGCCTTTGTTGCCGTGGCACATCCACAATGGTCAGGGCTGACACTCGCCGATGCGCGCAGTCTTACGGCGGCGCATGCGGTCGAGATTTACAACCATGGATGTCATATGGGCTGTGACCGGGGAGACGGCTTTGGGATTGCCGACCTCTTGTTGAGCGAGGGGCGGCGTCTGAGCCTGATTGCTACGGATGACGCGCATTTCTCGGAACCGGATCATTTCGGTGGCTGGGTCATGGTCAAAGCAGAGGAAAACAGCCCCGAGGCTCTGCTTGCCGCACTCAAGGCGGGGCTGTTTTATTCCAGCCAAGGTCCTGAAATTCGCGCGCTGCATCTGGAAGACGGGGCGGTCGAGGTTGAATGCTCTGCTGCGTCTGCGGTGATCGTGCTGGGCCATGGATCGGCCGGGGTGGCGGTGCATGGCCATTCCATGACCCGCGCGCGCGTTACCCTTGACCCCCGCTGCGCGGCCTCACCGTGGTTGCGTGTCACTGTCGTAGATGCGGCAGGCAAACGCGCGTGGTCCAACCCGATCTGGAAGGGCTGAGTTGGACTCAGCCCGCCGCATGATCCGCAAGGATCATGTCCGAGGCTTTCTCGCCGATCATGATCGCGGGGGCGTTGGTGTTGCCTGACACGATCTCGGGCATGATCGAACAATCCGCCACGCGCAGCCCGTCGATGCCATGCACCCGGAGCCGGGCATCGACGACGGTATCCGGCCCCTGTCCCATCTTGCAGGTGCCTGTCGGGTGATAGATCGTTGTCGAATAGCGCCGCGCCCAGTCGAGCGTGCCTTCGTAATCGTCCAGATCCAGCGTGCGGTCTGGGCGAAATTCTTCTGAGATCTTGGAGGTCAGCGGCGCGCAGCGCGCAATGCGACGGGCAATCCGTATACCTTCGACGATGGTCCGGCAGTCGGTCTCGGTTGAGAGATAATTTGGAATGATCCTTGGATACTTCCGCGGATCCGATGAGGCGAGGCGGATTTCCCCGCGGCTTTCGGGCCGCAATTGACAGACCGACATGGTAAAGGCCGAAAAGCGATGCACCCCTTCGCCGGGGCTGTCGGCGGACCATGGCTGGACGTGAAACTGAATGTCTGGTGTCTCGACATGGTCGCCCGTACGCATAAAGCCCGTGGCAAGGCTTGCGGCCATGGCCATGGGGCCTGAACGAAAAAGAGCATACTTCAAGGCGATCCGCGCCTGATTGGACAGGCTGCGCACCTCGTCATTCAACGTGGCATCATGGCACTTGAATACTAGGCGCGCTTGCAGATGGTCCTGCATGTTGCGGCCCACGGCACGCAGATTCTGGCGCACCTCGATGCCGTGATCCTGCAAATGCGCCGCCTCTCCGATGCCCGAGAGCATCAAGAGTTGCGGCGAACCAATCGCGCCTGAGGATAGGATAACCTCGCGTCCGGCCTTGACCACCTGATCCAACCCCGCCCGGTCACGGTAGGCCACGCCAACAGCGCGTCGCCCCTCCAGCATGATACGGCTGGCTTGCGCATGGGTGATGATGGTCAGGTTCGGTCTTTTGCGCGCCGGGTTGAGGAATGCCACGGCAGCAGAGCACCGCCTGCCATTGCGCGTTGTCAGTTGGAAATATCCCACGCCTTCTTGCGTGGCCCCATTGTAATCGGGGTTGAATGGATAGCCCGCCTCTTGTGCCGCTGCGACCCACGCATCGCAGATGGGCCTTTGCAGGCGCATGTTCGACACCCAAAGCGTGCCCTGATCGCCGTGATACTCGTCGGCGCCGCGTTCCTGTCGCTCGGAGCGCTTGAAGAGCGGCAGCACATCGTCCCATCCCCAGCCGGGATTGCCCATCTGCGCCCAACGGTCGTAATCCTGCGGCTGTCCGCGCACATAGAGCAAGCCGTTGAGCGAGGATGAGCCCCCTAAAACTTTGCCACGTGGCCAGTCTAGTGCGCGGCCATTCAGACCCGGATCTGGCTCCGTGCGATAGCACCAGTCCACCGCCGGGTTATGCATCGTTTTGAAATATCCAACCGGAATGTGAATCCACGGGTT
>JGI24113J20146_1000215_pt1 | contig 16059 bp, 11 predicted proteins | sample SubbioAug_CSWold_FD_20146 | JGI IMG/M metagenome (IMG submission 20146) | reverse complement strand
CCACCGCTCCGGCAACGACCTGCTCGAACTCATCAACGACATCCTCGACCTGTCGAAGATCGAGGCCGGGCGCATGGACGTCGAGCCCGAACCGGTGACCACCCTCGACGTCGTCGAGCCGCTGCGACAGAGCCTGGCGCAGGTGGCCGCCGACAAGGGCCTGACCTTCGAGATCGACTTCGATGCCGCCCCCGAGGAGCTCTACACCGACGTCCGGCGGCTGCAGCAGATCCTCAAGAACCTGCTCTCGAACGCGATCAAGTTCACCGACGAGGGCGGCGTCCGGGTCGAGGTGACCGCCGACCTCGCCGACGACCCGGTCCTGACCGGGCTCGGCGGTGGGGACTTCGTCGCCTTCCGGGTGACGGACACCGGCATCGGGATCAGCGACGAGCAGCGACTGGTGGTGTTCGAGGCCTTTCAGCAGGGCGACGGCTCGCGCAGCCGTCGCCACGGCGGCACCGGGCTCGGCCTGTCGATCAGCCGTGAACTCGCCAACCTGCTCGGCGGTGTCATCACGCTCGACAGCACGCCGGGCGAGGGGTCCACGTTCGCGCTCTACATCCCGGTGACCTACGCGCCAGAGCACTCCGAGACGTCGCGTGCGAGCCGCACGGCGTCGGCCGAGCGGCTCCACCCGATCGGTCCCGACACACCGCCCGTCGAGCTCCCACCGGCGCCTTCCGGCGACGCCGACGTCGGGGCCGGGTTCGACGACCGCGAACATCTGCGTCCGGGCGACCCGTGCCTGCTGGCGATGGTGAGCACGAAGGAGGAGGCGGAGCGGATGGTCGGCCTCGCGCACGCCGCCGATCACCGGGTCGTGGTCGCCTACGACCGCACCGCCGGTTTCGCACTCGCGACCGGGTTCCGGCCCAGCGGCATCCTGCTCGACAGCGGCACACCGACCGAGACACTGGCGACGCTGACCTATCTCAAGCGGCGGCGAGAGACGCGCCACGTGCCCGTGTGCATCCTGGGCGACGAGGGGGTCGAGCGGGCCGCGCTCCGCACCGGGGCCGCGTTCACCGTCCCGGCGCACGCAGACGACGCCGTCGTCCGCGCCGCCATCGACCGGGTGATGTCGCTCGGACTCGACGCCAACCGCCGTGTCCTGATCGTCGACGACGACGTCACGCAGCGCCAGGCGGTCGCGGAACTGCTCGGTCGCGCCGAAGGGGTCGAGATCATCACGGCGGCCGACGAGGCCGATGCGCGCGACGCGCTGGCGGCCGGCGACGTCGACCTCCTCGTGCTCGACCTGATGCTCGAGGAGGGCAACGGGCTCGGACTCCTCGAGGAGATCCGCACCGACGAGGAGTTGCGGTCGCTGCCGATCATCATCCACACCGGACGTGACCTCTCGCGCGAGGAAGAGGCGACGTTGCGCGGGCTCGCCGAGACCATCGTGGTCAAGACGGTCGGCTCGCCGGCGCGTCTGCTCGACGAGACGCTGTTGCATCTGCACCGGGCTCCGACTGCGCTGCCCGACGAACAGCGCCAGCAACTCGAGGAGTTGTATGCGGCCGACGAGGCCCTGCGCGACAAGCGCGTGCTGGTCGTCGATGACGACGAGCGCAACGTCTACGCACTGACCCGGGCGCTCGAGGGGCAGGGCATGCTCATCGACACGGCCGAGAACGGTCGCGTGGCGCTGGAGAAGGCGACCTCGGGCGGCGGCTACGACGTGGTGCTCATGGACATCATGATGCCGGAGATGGACGGGCACGAGGCCACACGCCGGCTGCGCGGCGTCCAGGGCTACGCCGAGACGCCCATCATCACGTTGACCGCGAAGGCGATGCGGGAGGACCGGGCCGAGAGTCTCGCCGCCGGCGCGTCGGACTTCATCACCAAGCCGGTCGACATCGACCAGTTGCTGTCCCTGCTGAGGGTCTGGCTGTACCGGTGAGCGAACCGGACCTGCCGGATCCCGCGACCGAGCCGAACGCGTCGACCGACGTCGAGAGCGTCGAACTCGACGTGTTCCTCGAGGCCATCCAACGGGTCTACGGCTACGACTTCCGCAACTACGCGCGGGCATCGTTGCGCAGGCGGCTGTGGCGCCGGGTGCACGGCGAGGGGCGGCACAGCCTGACGGGACTGCTCGAGGCGGTGTTGCACGACCCGCAGGCGATGGAGCGGTTGCGGGTCGACCTGTCGGTCACGGTCACGAGCATGTTCCGCGACCCGCAGTTCTTCCGTGCGCTCCGGGAGTTGGTGGTCCCGCACCTGGCCACCTACCCGTTCGTACGCATCTGGGTCGCCGGCTGCGCCTCTGGGGAGGAGGTCTACTCGCTGGCGATCCTGCTGCGCGAGGAGGGCCTGGCCGATCGCGTTCGCATCTACGCCACCGATGTGAGCGAACAGGTGCTCGAGCAGGCCCGCGAGGGCCGCATGCCGTTGGACAAGATGAAGGCCTACTCCTCGAACTACCTCGAGGGCGGCGGCCGCGAGGGCCTGTCGCGCTACTACACCGTCGATGGCCGCTGGGCCCGCATGGATCCGACGCTGCGCGACGGGGTGATGTTCGCCCGGCACAACCTCGCCACGGACGGGACCTTCAACGAGTTCCACCTCGTGCTGTGCCGAAACGTGATGATCTACTTCGACCGCACGCTGCAGCACCGGGTCCACGAGTTGTTCGACGTGAGCCTGGTCGACCTCGGCATCCTCGCGCTGGGGGCCCGCGAATCGCTGGTCGGCTCGCCCCTGGAGTCGCACTTCGACGTGATCGACGCCGAGTCGCGGCTGTACCGGAAGGTGGCCGGATGAGTGTGGTGACCCGGCTGGTCGCACTCGGGGGCTCGTGGGGTGGGATCACGGCGATGCAGACGATCCTGCGCGATCTCGATCTGCCCGACGACGCGGCCCTCGTTGCGGTGCTCCACCGCCAGCCCATCCGCAGCGCCCTGGCAGACGTGCTCGTGCGCGGCAGCGCCTACCCGGTCGAGGAGGCGGAGGACAAGGCGCCGCTGCGGCCCGGTACGGTCTACATCGCTCCGCCCGACTACCACCTGCTCGTCGAGCCTGCTTGGCTGTCGCTCTCGACCGAGGAACCGGTCAAGTACAGCCGGCCGTCGATCGATGTCATGTTGGAGTCGGCGGCGGAGGCGTTCGCCCACCGACTGGTCGCCGTGATCGTCACCGGGGCGAGCGACGACGGCACAGCAGGCGCACGGGCGGTACACCGCCGCGGAGGAACAGTCATCGTGCAGGACCCGAAGTCGGCCGAACAGGCGGTCATGCCACGATCGGTGGTCGAGGCCGGCGTGGCCGATCGCATCGCCCCGTTGCACGAGTTGGCGGCGACCATCGGTCTGGCCGTTCGTTCGCGTCCGGGGCCGGGACATGAGTGAGATGATCCGGATCCTCGTGGTCGACGACGACCCCCAGTTCCGTCACCTCGTGCGCCTGGTGCTGCGGCACGCGGACGACTTCGAGTTCGTCGGCGAGGCCGCCGACGGCCAGGAGGGCGTCGACCGGGTCGGCGAGTTGCGTCCCGACGTGGTGCTGCTCGACCTGATGATGCCGGGCCTGGACGGTTTCCACGCCCTGCCCCTGATCCGCTCGGCGCATCCCGAGGTCGCCGTGGTCGTGCTCACGGCCCTGGATGCCGACGAGGCCGCCGAGGGCATGCTGCTCGGCGCCAGCGGGTTCGTCGAGAAGCGCCACATCACCGAACGCCTCGAGCCCCTGGTCCGCCGCTGCGCGAGCCGCTGAGACAGGCGGCCGCCAGGTCGGTTCAGCGCCGTGGCGTACGGCGACGACCGAGGTTGAGCAGGTCGAGCGCGCGGTCGATGGTGCGCAGCGAAGGACGCCCCCGGCCGAACAGCGCCATGGTGCGCACGGGCGAGGTGCGGATCATCGTCTCGAACATGCGGCGGGTCGCCGCATCGGGTTCGTGCGAGGAACCGATCATCGCCCGGGTCGCCCCGCCGACCAGCATGGGGCGTACGAGTCGCCCGAGCGGTGTGGCGCCAAGGTCCTCGACCGGGGAGTTTCGATGCAGCGGCAGGACGGGATCGGGTCCGGGGATCCTCCGTCCGAGTCGTGCGGCGAACTCGGCGTCGTCGGCGACGGGGCCGGCGGCCGTGGGCAGGGCGGTGACGTCACGGTCGCCGTCGACCTCGACCAGCACGCGGCCACGGACGTCCACCGAGGAGGAAGCCACGCGGATCTCGTAGGTGCCGGCTTCGACCCGCCACCCGGGCAGGCGGGGGTCGTAGAACGCGAACGCCCGGGGGCCGAGGTCGACCTCGACGCGCTGGGACGCGCCGGGGGCGAGGTGGGCCTTCGCGAAGCCGCGGAGTTCCTGTTCGGGGCGGTGCACGGTGGCGCCGGGGTGGTGGACGTAGACCTGTACGACCTCGCTCCCTGCTCGCTCCCCGGTGTTGGTGACCTCGACCTCGACCCTGAACTGTTGCCCGTCCCCGGTGACCGTGGGCTCACCCCAGGTGAACGTGGTGTACGACAGGCCGTGCCCGAAGGCGAAGCGGGCCGGGACGTCGGCGGTGTCGTGGAAGCGGTAGCCGACCAGCAGACCCTCGCGGTAGGTCACCTGCTTCGGATGGCCGGGGAAGTTGGCGTCGGCGGGAAGGTCGGCTCCACGCACGGGGAAGCTCTCGGCCAGCCTGCCGCCGGGTTCGGCGTCACCGAAGAGCACGTCGACGATGGCGCTGCCACCGGCCTGGCCGGCGAGGTAGCCCTCGACCACGGCGGCGGCACGGTCGGCCCATGGCAGCTCGACCGGCGCGCCGTTGGACAGCACGACCGCGGTGCGCGCGTTGGCGGCGAGGACGGACTCGATCAGGCGGGTGTGCCCGTCGGGTAGACCCAGATGGTCGCGGTCGAAGCCCTCGGACTCGTACACGCCCGGCAGCCCGGCGAACACCACCACGGCGTCCGCGGTGGCCGCCGCCTGCACGGCCTCGGACACCAGCGCATCCGTCGTGGCGCCGTCCTCGTCGTAGCCGGCCGCGTGGACCAGGTCGAGGCCGCCCCCGGCCGCGCGGGTCCGGAACGCGTCCCAGGCGGTGTCCACCCGCGTCGGGGTGACCTGTGAGCTGCCCGCACCCTGGTAGCGGGGCACGGTCGCGAACCGACCGACGACGGCCAGGCGCCCGGTCCGGTGCAGGGGGAGGAGCCCGTCGTTGGTCAGCAGCACCGTGCCCGCCGCGGCCGCCGCGCGCGCCAGGTCGTGGTGCGCGTCAGGGTCGTCGGGTCCGGCCATCGCCTCGGCGGCGACGGCCCGGTCGGCCAGCGAGGCCAGCCGTCGCGCACAGGCGGCGACCTCGGCGGGGTCGAGCCGACCCCGTCGGACGGCCGCGACCACCTCGGCGTCGAAGGCCTTGCCGCTGCCGGGCATCTCGAGGTCCATGCCTGCCGCGACCGCTGAGGCGCGATCATTGGTGGCGCCCCAGTCGCTCATGACGACCCTGTCGAACCCCCACTCGTGGCGCAGCACGTCGCGCAGCAACCTGCGGTGGTCGGAGCAGTACACGCCGTTGACCCGGTTGTAGGCGCACATGACCGTCCACGGCGCCGACGTGGTCACGGCGATCTCGAACCCGGTCAGGTACAGCTCGCGCAGCGTGCGTTCGTCCACGATCACGTCGACGAGCAGGCGGTTGGCCTCCTGGTTGTTGACCGCGAAGTGCTTCAGGCAGGCGCCGACGCCCTCGGCCTGGATGCCGCGAACCAGGGCCGCCGCGAGGTGCCCGGACAGCAGCGGGTCCTCCGAGAAGTACTCGAAGTTGCGTCCACCCGCCGGATGCCGTTTGAGGTTCAGACCCGGACCCAGCAACACGTCGACGCCACGGGCTCGGGCCTCACGCCCGAGGGCCGTACCGACCCGCTCGAGCAGGTCGGGATCCCAACTCGACGCCAGCGACGACGCGGTCGGGAAGCAGGTCGCGGGGACGGCCCCTCCGATGCCGAGCTGTCCCGCCGGGGGACGCCGCACGCCGTGTGGCCCGTCGGCGACCACCACCGGTCGGTGCCCGCCGACCGCCTCGGTACGCCAGTTGTCCTGTCCCGAGAGCAGGCGGACCTGCTCGGCCAACGGCAGCGTGGCGGGGTCGATGACGGCGTCGGACATCGCGACTCCAGTTCCTCGGGCGGCCGCCGGTTCGCGGGGACCGCACCCTATGGCCGCAGGGCATACGCTTGCCGGTCGCCCGAACCCTCCAGACGAAGAGCAGCGCCGTGGTCGACGTCGTCGCACCCGATGCCGGGGGGATCGCCCGTGCCGTGGCCGCGTTGCGGGCCGGTGACCTCGTCGCTTTTCCCACCGAGACGGTCTACGGCCTCGGCGCCGATGCCATGCGCGAGGACGCGGTCAGGGCCATCTTCTCGGCCAAGGGCCGGCCGCCGGACAACCCGCTGATCGTGCATCTCGCCGACGCGGCACAGGTCGACCGGGTGGTGCGCTCGTGGACACCCCTGGCCCGGCGGCTGGCCGCCGCGTGGTGGCCGGGGCCGCTGACCCTCGTCCTCGACGCGTCCCCGGACGTGCCGGCGGTGACCACCGGTGGCCTCGCGACCGTCGCCGTCCGGGTCCCTGACCATCCGGTCGCGCAGACGCTGTTGCGCGAGGTCGACCTGCCGATCGCGGCGCCCTCCGCGAACCGCTCGGGACGCCCGTCGCCGACGCGCGCGGACCACGTCGCCAACGACCTCGGCGAGGGTGTGGCGGTGGTACTGGACGGCGGGCCCTGCCCTGTCGGCGTCGAGTCCACGGTGGTCGACGCTCGCGGCGATCATCCGCTGATCCTGCGCGAGGGCAGCATCACCCGCGAGCACCTCGGGGCCCTCGACGGCTCGGCGAACCGGGCCGCACGACGCGCCTCGCCAGGCACCCGCTACCGGCACTACACCCCGGACTGCCGCGTGGTCGTCGCGTCGCCCGGGGACGCGTCGCAAGCGGCGACCGGCCTGCGCGACGAGGGCTGGCGCGTGGGTCTGGTCGCAACCGTGCCCGCGCCCGACGGAGTGATCGAGCTGGCCCGGTTCGTCGACGCGGCCGGGCTCGCGCAGCAGTTCTATGCGGCCCTTCGCGCCGCCGAGACGGCGGAGGTCGACGTGGCCGTGGTCGAGGCGGTCGACGAAATCGGCGTCGGCCGCGCGGTCATGGACCGGCTGCGGCGCGCCGCAGCCGGCTGATCAGGCCACCTCGGACGACGGGGTGAACAGCCCGTAGGCCTGGTCGACGTAGTCGGCGACCATGCGGTGGGTGGAGAACTGGGGCGAGAGCAGCGCGATCGCGTCGGCCATCATCGCGACCCAACGGCGGGGCACCCCGTGCTCGTCGCGGGTGTAGAAGGTCGGCACCAGTTCACCGGTCAGCAGCCGGTACAGCGACTCGGCGTCGGCGGCCGTGCGGGTCGCCTCGTCGCCGGCCTCGGAACGGTCGCCGATCGCCCAACCGAAGCCGACCTCGGCCTGGGGGGCGAGATCGGCCACGGCCTCGTCCCACCAGCCGTCGAGGATCGACAGGTTGAGCACGCCGTTCATGGCGGCCTTCATGCCGGAGGTGCCCGACGCCTCGAGCGGCCGCAGCGGGTTGTTGAGCCACACGTCGACCCCGGCGACCATCGAACGTGCGAGTTCGAGGTCGTAGCCCTCGAGGAACACCAGCCGGCCCTTGAGCCGCGGGTCACGCGACAGTTCGACGAGTTGCTGGATCAGCCGCTTGCCGCCTTCGTCGCGGGGGTGGGCCTTGCCGGCGACGAGCACCTGGACGGGTCGGGCGTCGTCACCCAGGATGGCGGCCAGCCGGTCGACGTCGTGGGCGAGCAGCGTGGCACGCTTGTAGGTCGCGAACCGCCGGGCGAAACCGATGGTCAGTGCGTCGGGGTCGAGCCCCCGACCGTCGGGTATCCCTCCCGGGGCCCACCCCTGACCGCCACCCACACCGAGACGCCTCGCCTGCGCGGCGAGTCGGTCGCGTGCCTGCCCGACGAGCCGCCGACGAGCGGCCACGTGCGTCGCCCACAGCACGCTCGGATCGATGTCGCGCACGCGCTGCCACGCCTTGTCGCCGTCGCTGGCGCGCCAGGCAGGACCCAGTCGGGCGTCGAAGAGGGCGGCGAGGTCGGGGCCGACCCACAGGCCGGGGTGGACGCCGTTGGTCACGTGGCCGATCGGCACCTCGTCGACGGGGCGGTCCGGCCACAGGCCGGCCCACATCCGGCGCGACACCTGCCCGTGCAGGCGGGCGACGCCGTTGGCCTTGCCGGCCAGTGCGAGCGCCAGGACGGTCTGCGACCACTTCTCGCCCCCCGGGCCGGTCGCCAACTGCCACAGCCGGGTGAACTCGACGCCCAGTTCCGCGGTCAACGGTGCGAGGTGGTAGCTGGCGAGCTCCCAGCCGAACTCGTCGTGACCCGCCGGTACCGGGGTGTGCGTGGTGAAGACGAGCTCGCCCCGGACCAGTTCGACGGCCGATGCGAAGCTCTGGCCGCCCTCGAGGTGGCGGCGCAGCCGCTCGATGGCGGCGAAGGCGGCATGGCCCTCGTTGAGGTGGTGGACGTCCACGTCGATGCCGATGGCGTCGAGGAGGCGGGCGCCGCCGACGCCGAGCACCAACTCCTGGCGCAGGCGCATGTCGTCGTCGCCGCCGTACAACTGCCCGGTCACCTCGCGGTGATGGGGCAGGTTGTCCTCGAGGTCGGTGTCGAGCAGGTACAGCGACACCCGGCCGACCGCGACGTGCCAGGCCTGGATCCGGACCCGCCCGTCGCCGAGCGACACCTCGACCGTGACGCGGCTGCCGTCGTCGGCGAGCACCGGACGCAGGGGTGCCTCGGCGAAGTCGTTGCGGGCAGGGTCGGCGTGCTGCCAGCCCGACGCGTCGAGGTGCTGGCGGAAGTAGCCGTCGCGGTAGCCGAGCCCGACCGCGACCAGCGGGATGCCGAGGTCCGAGGCCGACCGCAGGTGGTCGCCGGCCAGGACCCCGAGACCGCCCGAGTAGGTGTGCAGTGCGTCGGAGAGCGCGAACTCGGCCGAGTAGTAGGCGACGACACGGTTGGGGTCGCCGCCCGCGCGGCGGTACCAGGTGTCCTCGTCGTCGAGGTAGGCGGCCAGATCCTGGGCGGCGTCGTGGACCCGCGCGGCGTAGCCGGGGCGCGCGGCGGCAGACCCGAGGTCCGACGCACACTCGCGGAGCAGCCGTACCGGGTTGCGCCCGACGCGCTCCCACCCGACCGGATCGAGGTCCTCGAACACGCTGCGGGCCGGGCCGTACCACGCGTGGCGCAGGTTGGCGGCGAGCCGGTCGAGATCGGCGACGAGTCGTGCAGCGTGCATCACGGGGTCCTGACGGGCCGGGTCGGCGCGGGCGCCGGGGCTGGGTGGGTAGAGCGGCGTGACGGTACGGGGTCGTCGAGGTGAACGTCGGCGGCAACCGCCCCCGCTGCAGGGGCCGAACGTCCTGGCGTCACTTGACGTCCGGCTACTGCACAGGCGGAGGCCGCACACGGGTGTTGGCAGCGTACGAAGGCGCGCACTCGCAGCCGGGCAACCTCGACCGCCGGCGGGCGAGGCGTCGAAGGGCCGGGTTCGCCGCCTCGGGGCGGACCACCGAACCCCTACGTTCGATCGTGGACGCCCGAGGAGGCCCGGTGGACACACGAGGAAGCTCGATGGAGAGCGAGACGCCGGTTGCCCCGGGAACGCATCGCCTGTGGCGGCTCGGTCGCAGTGCGTGGTCGCTGCTGGGGGTCCTGGGCGTCGCAGTCGCCGTGCTCTTCGCCATCTCCCAGGTGTCGTTGTTGGTCGTGGCGGCCGTCCTGGCCCTGTTCCCCGCCACGCTGCTGCGACCGGTGGCGGATTTCCTGCGACGGGCCGGGGTACCGGACGCTCTGGCGTCCATCCTGGCGATCGTGGTGGCGATCGGCGTGATCGCCGGGGTCATCGGCGCGATGGTGCCGGTGGTCGCCGACCAGATCCCTGACCTGGCCGAGTCCGCCTCCGAGGGCGTCGACGAGATCGAGGCCTGGCTCGACGGCGAACCGTTCGGCCTCGAGGTCGGCGGGTTGTCGGACCTCGTTGCCGCGGCCCAGGAACAACTCGGCAGCGCCGGCGAGTACGCCGGGCAGGCCGCCGAGGCCGCGATGGTCGCCTTCGAGGTGCTGGTCGGTCTCGTGCTGATGTTCGTCGTGCTGTTCTTCTACCTGAAGGACGGCAAGCGTCTGCGCGACGGCATCGTCTCCACCGTCCCCGAGCGCGGTCGCGCCCGGACGCGCCAGGTGTTCGACCAGGCATGGGCAACGCTCGGTGCCTACTTCCGGGGCCAGTTGCTCGTGGCACTGGCAGACGCGGTCTTCATCGGGATCGGCCTGCTGATCCTCGGGGTCCCGCTGGCCCTGCCGCTGTCGGTGCTGATCTTCTTCGGTGGCCTGTTCCCGATCGTGGGGGCGGTCACGACCGGCACGTTGGCGGTGCTGGTCGCGCTCGCGGACGGCGGCCTCACGGCCGGCCTGATCGTGCTCGGTCTGGTGCTCGCGGTGCAGCAGATCGAGAGCAACGTCCTCGAGCCACTCATCCTCGGCCGAGCGATCTCGCTGCATCCGCTGGTGGTGCTGCTGGCCATCACGGCCGGGTCGCTGCTGCTGGGCATCCTCGGCGCATTCCTCGCCGTCCCGGTCGCCGCGATCATCGCCCGCATCCTCGACGACGTGCGGGCCGGACCAGCACCACCCCTCGACGACGGCGCCGTTGCCTAACGCCGGCCATCGTCGAGCGCGGCCGGCATCAGGCCCAACGGGGGTGCGCCCAGCCGCAGCACCGCCTCGTGGAAGCGTCGCAGGGTGAACCCCGCACCCCAACGACGCCTGGCTCCGTCACGCAGGGCGAGCAACTCGAGCTTGCCCCACGTGTAGCGCCCGTAGGTCGGGTCGAAGGTGGCCCGGGCGGCCTCGGCCTCGGCCGGCGCCGCCCGCAGCATGGCGTCGTCGCGGAACCGTGCGACGGCGTCGGTCATGTCCATGGTGCGCCCGTGGACACCGATGGCGACGGCCAAGCGGGTGACACGGAGCAGGGCCTTGAGGGCCACGCCGACCCGGAACCGGGGATCGTGCTCGCGATAGCCCTGCTCGATCATCAACTCCTCGGCGTAGTGGGCCCACCCTTCGACGAAGGTCGCCGAGTGCAGGCTACGGCGGACGTCGCTGTCGAGGTGTCGCAGCGCGCGGCCGTGCGAGAAGTGGCCCGGGGCCACCTCATGGGCCGTCGTCGACGGCAGGGTGGTGTGCGAGAAAGCCGACAACCACGACTGCTGGTGGTGCGCCTCCCAGCTCGGGTCGGGCGGTGTGATGTAGTACCACGACGGACCATCGGGCTCGTACGGCGCGGCCCACGACATCATGGCGGTCGCCCAGCGGCGGGCCGGGGGACTCGGCGCGACCTCGCAGCGGCCGCCCCAGTCGGGCAGCAGACCGCGTGCCTCGACGAAGTCGATGACCTCGGCGGTCAGGCCATCCGCCGTCGTCAGCACGCCCGCCGCGTCGGGATGGTCGTCGAGCAGGCGCGCGACCACCTCGGCGGGGGTGCTGCTCGGGTCGAGGTCGCGACACGCGTCGGCGAGCAGGTCACGCAGGCGGTCGCGTTCGCGGTCGGCAGTCTCCTCCAACCGGCCGAGGTCGACGTCCATGGCCTCGCCCGCACCGAGCCAGCGGGCCAGGGTGCTGCTGCCGAGCGCCGCGTCGGGATCGCCGTCACGCGCGAACCGTTCGAGGTGGCCGACCAGGCGACCGTGCGCCGCAAGGGCGTCGGTGGCGCCGGGTTCGTCGGCGTCCACCCCGACGGCCACGCCGCTGACCGACCGCAGCAGCCCTTCGGCGAGCGGTGCCGGGACGGCGTCGAGTGCATCGATGCCGGCCTCGATCGCCGCCGGCCACGCCTGCAGGTGTCGCGCGCGGGCTGCCGCGCGGGTTTCCTCGGGTGCGTACGGCCGGCTGTAGCCCGACACGTCGAGGGCCTGCAGCAACGGACGGGCGCTGCGCCGGTGCATGCCCGCCTCGCCGTATTCGACGCGGAGGAGTTCCTCGAACGCGCGCAGGTGCGCTTCGTCGTGGGCGTCGTCGAGCGTCGGACCGCCGAGGTCACGCAGCGTCGCGGACACGCCGTCTGGGGAGAGGTCGGGCACGCTCCCGTCGAGGTCGTGGCGTCCGGCGCTGTCACGCAACGCCGGCAGAAGCAGCGGTGCGAGCGCGTCGAGGCGCTGCTGCACGGCAGCCGGCAGGTCGGGTGATGCGGACACGTGGCGCCTTTCGGGATCGGTCTCCCGATGCTCCCAGGCGAACGGTGGTGCCCTCGGTGGTTGGGCCCGGCCGTTCGGCGGCACACCTGCGGCGGGCGGCCCGCCGTCGCGGCATACGGTCGCGCGTCATGGACCCCCGAACCGGCGCCCCCGGCACCGGCCCCCATGTCGGGGGCCGCTATGCCCTCGTCCGCCGCATCGCCCGCGGTGGTGGCGGGACGGTGTGGCAGGCCCATGACGACATGCTCCACCGCACGGTGGCGGTCAAGGAAGTCGAGATCCCCGACGAACTCGGCGACGACGAACGCGACCGGTTGCGTCGTCGGGTGCTCGCCGAGGCCCGCGCCGCCGCACGGCTCGAGCACCCGGCGGTCGTGGTCATCCACGACGTGCTCGAGGGCGACGACTCTGTCCACCTGGTCCTGGAGTACGTCGAGGCGCCGACCCTGCGCGCCCTCGTCGACGAACGCGGCCCGCTGGACGAGCGCGTGGTGGCGGCGGTCGGGTTCGGACTGCTGGACGTGTTGGCCGAGGCCCATCGGCGCGGGGTGGTCCACCGCGACGTGAAACCGAGCAACGTGTTCGTCCTCGACGACGGGACGGTGAAGTTGGGCGACTTCGGCATCGCGGCGCTGACCGGCGAGGTGAGCCTCACACGAACGGGCGTCGCGCTCGGCTCGCCCAGCTACCTGGCGCCCGAGCAGGCGCGTGGCGAATCGGCCGCCCCGCCCGCCGACCTGTGGGGGCTCGGCGCCACGCTGTACTACGCCGTCGAGGGACGGCCGCCCTTCGACCGCCGGACCGCCCTGGCGACCGTGCACGCGGTGGTCAACGAGCCGATCCGGGACTTCGAGCGTGCGGACGCGCTGCGTCCGGTGCTGACGTCGCTGCTGCTCAAGGACCCCGCGCAGCGACCCGACATCGAGACGGTGCGGGCCCGGCTCGCGGCGATCGCCGGGCTGCCCACGCCGGAGCTGCCGGCGGCATCCGAGACGAGTGACGCTGCGGTGGCCCCTCCGCCGAACGCTTCGCCGACCCGCGATGCTCCGCGCACCCCCGACGAGGATGACGCGGCCGGGTGGGGACGTTGGCTGGTCGCGGCGATGCTGCTCGCGGTCGTCGCGGTGGTCGCGGTCGTCGCCTTGAGCGGGGAGGGTGACCAGGGTGAGGACCCGCCGCTCGCCGACCAGGGCGCCGACACCGAGATCGAGGGCGACCTCGACGAGGCGGAGCCTGCGGACGACGAGGTGGAGCAGACGGCCGAGCCCGACCCGGCGGACGGCGCCGATGACGAATCGGACGCCGATGGGGACGGCGCCGAGCCGCCGGCCCAGGACGAGGACCCTGCGGACGACGCCGCGGGTGGCACGGACGCCGACGGTGCCTACGTGGTGCCCGAGACCGCCCCGCCCGGTGACTGGCAGGTCGTCGAGGGCGAGACCTACCGGGTGGCCGTCCCAGCCGACTGGCAGCGTCGCGACCTCGACGGCAACCGCACCGACTGGGTCGACCCCGACTCCGGGGCCTACCTGCGGGTCGACTGGACCGACGAGCCGGCCGGCGACCCGGTCGTGGACTGGGAGCGGTACGAGCCCGTCTTTGCGGAGAACCAGGACGACTACCGGCGGATCCGTCTCGACCCGGCGCGCTACCGCGACTGGGACGCGGCGATGTGGGAGTACACCTACACGGCCGGCGGCAGCGACCTGCACGCGATCAACCTCAACGTCCTCGCCCACGACCGAGACCATGCGTTCGCCCTGAACCTGCAGGCACCCGCCGGACAGTGGGAAGACGTCGCCGCAGCGTTCCCCGCCATCGCCGGAAGCTTCGAACCCACGGTCGGTGGCTGAGGCGCGTCGACCTCCCCGCTACGACCCCAAGCACGGACGCGTGACCTCGGACCCTGGCGTGAGCGTGGTAGGTGTGGTCGGGTGCCCTCGTCCCGCCTCAGGAGACCGACATGCCCGATGCCCCCCGCCCCCTCGGCCGCACCGGCCGGTCCGTCCCGCCGATCGGGCTCGGCTGCTGGCAACTCGGCGGCGACTGGGGGGAGGTCACCGAGTCCGACGCACTCGCCACGCTCCACGCCGCCGTCGCTGCCGGTGTCCGGCTGCTCGACACCGCCGACGTCTACGGAGACGGGCGGAGCGAGCGGCTGATCGCGCGGCTGCGTCGCGACCTCGGGGCGGACGCGGACGAGTTGTTCGTCGCGACCAAGGTGGGCCGGCGCGCCGACCCCCACGTGGCTGGCGAGTACACACCGCAGGCGATCCGCGCCTGGGTGCAGCGCTGCCTCGACAACCTCGAGATGGACGCGCTCGACCTGGTGCAGTTGCACTGTCCGCCGCCCGACGCGCTCGAGGACGACGCCGTGTTCGAGACGCTCGACGATCTCCAGCGCGACGGCAGCATCCGTGCGTATGGCGTCAGCGTCGAGACCGTCGGTGAGGCCGAGCGCGCCATGGACCGGCCCGGCGTGGTCAGTCTCCAGATCATCCTCAACGCGTTCCGCCAGAAGCCGCTGGAGTCCGTGTTGCCACGCGCGGTCGCCTCGGACGTCGGCATCCTGGCCCGTGTGCCGTTGGCCAGTGGGCTGCTGTCGGGCAAGTACGGCAAGGACACCACCTTCGCGCCGGATGACCACCGCAACTTCAACCGCCACGGCGAGGCGTTCGATGTCGGCGAGACCTTCGCGGGGGTGCCCTACGAGGTCGGGGTCGAGGCGGCACGCGAGTTCGCAGCACTGGCACCTGACGGGGTCACCCCCGCCCAGATGGCGCTGCGCTGGCTGCTCGACCGAGGTGGTGTCACCGTCGCGATCCCCGGCGCACGCAACCCGGAGCAGGCGCAGGCGAACGCCGCGGTCATGTCGTTGTCGCCGTTGGGTGCCGAGGTCGATGCCGCGATCGCCGACGTCTACGACCGCCGCGTGCGCGAGCACGTCCACGGCCGCTGGTGACCGCTACGGCGTGATGGTCTCGGGCCCGTCGGGCAGTTCGACGACGACACTGACGACCCGGTAGGTGCCCTGGTCGTCCTCGTCGAGCTCGACGGTCTTGCGCCCGAGCACATAGTCCTCGGTCAGCGCCATCTGCTCATCGCCACGGCGACCGACACGGACATCGGGCGCGAGTTCGTCCTCGGCGAGGCCGAGCATGGCCGTTGCGGTCTCGCGCTCGGTCTCGGTTTCGAACGCGTCGGCATCCGCGCCGAGGTCGACATCGACACAGTCGGTGACCCCTGGAGCGCACATACCGCTCGTGGGGTCGGCGCCAACGTCACTGGTCGGCGTGTCGGGGTCGGTGGGGACGTCGCTGCCGCAGCCGGCGATGGCGAGCAGCAGCGCGGCCAGCACCGCAGCGTGGGTGGTGCGCATGTCGTGTCACTCGTGCTCGTGCGGGCCGTGGATCGGCCCTGCTGTGCGGTCCGACGTCAGGGAGGGCGTCCGGGTTGCAGCCCGTCACGCGCAGCCCGTCAGAGCGAGCGGCGCAGCCGTCGTTGCAACCATCGGACGGCCGCCGCGGAGATGGTGAGCGACCACATGGCGGCGAGCGCCCACGGTGCGGGGCCGGACCTGCCGGCCTCGGCGAGGCCGAGCAGGACCATGCCCGGGAACCCGACAGCGGTCAGCGCGACCTGGGGCAGCAGCACCCACTGCGCGAGTGCCAGGGCGGCCCCGGTCTCGCCACCGGACAGCAGCAGCCCGGGATCGACGTCGGGCGTGGTCGCCCCGAGTGCGGCGAACGCGACCATCGGCGGGACCGCCAGCACGCCACCGAGCGCAGCGGGACCGA
>JGI24113J20146_1000205_pt1 | contig 16582 bp, 14 predicted proteins | sample SubbioAug_CSWold_FD_20146 | JGI IMG/M metagenome (IMG submission 20146) | reverse complement strand
GCAGGGTCTCGACCTCGGCGGGGCGGAAATAGCGCGGGTCAATGCGCATGATCACCTGCCCCGGTGCTATGGCGGGGGCCTTGTCGCCGGTCACGCCCGTCACGGTGGCAATCTCGTCCACCCCGGTGCCGGTGAAGTCGAGCGTGATGCCCAATTCGCGCGCCGACCATGTGATGAACTCGCGCACGGAATATTGCACGCCGGTGGCGATGACGAAATCGTCGGGCGCCTCTTGTTGCAGCATCATCCACTGCATGCGGACGTAATCCTTGGCGTGGCCCCAATCGCGCAAGCTGTCGATATTGCCCATATAGAGGCAATCCTCGAGCCCCTGCGCGATATTGGCCAGCCCGCGGGTGATCTTGCGGGTGACAAAGGTCTCGCCGCGCCGGGGGCTCTCGTGGTTGAAGAGGATGCCGTTGCAGGCATAGATACCGTAAGCCTCGCGGTAATTGACCGTGATCCAATAGGCATACATCTTGGCCACCGCATAGGGGCTGCGCGGGTGAAAGGGTGTTGTCTCGCGCTGCGGGATTTCCTGCACAAGGCCATACAGCTCTGATGTGGAGGCCTGATAGAAGCGGGTCTTATTCTCGAGCCCCAGAAAGCGGATCGCCTCGAGCAGGCGCAGCGTGCCGATGGCATCGACATCGGCGGTATATTCGGGGGCCTCGAAGCTGACGGCGACATGGGATTGCGCGCCGAGGTTATAGACCTCGTCAGGCTGCACCTCGCTGAGGATGCGGGTGAGGTTCGAGCTGTCGGTGAGATCGCCGTAATGCAGCTTGAAATTCTGCCGCCCGCCGTGGGGGTCCTGATAGATGTGATCCACCCGCTGGGTGTTGAAGAGCGAGGCGCGGCGCTTGATGCCATGCACCTCATAGCCCTTTTCAAGCAGGAATTCCGCAAGGTAAGAGCCATCCTGCCCCGTAACCCCAGTGATGAGCGCTTTCTTCATTCCGTCATCTCTCCGTTATTCACTAGAACCATCCCGCCAAACCGCAGGGCGTTACAGCACAGGGGGCGGACCATCGCAAGCGCGCCCCTCATGCGCGTGTCTTCTTGCGCGCGAAGGCGATGCAGTTCTCGAGATGCGCGCTCAACTGCCGGTCAGGGAAGGCAGGATCAAGCGTGCGCGCAACCGTCTCTTTGACTGCCGCATCACTGTCGATCCGGTGCAGGGCGTCTGCGGGCGCGCACAGAAGTTCTGCCGCGAGGGCAATCACCTGAGCCGGCGACGTTCCGCGCAGAGGCGCGAATAAGCCTGCCGGTCTGGGCGCATCGCCCAGTCCAAGCCCCGCCTCGGACACGACACGACTGACGAGCGCGCGCCACGAATGGGTGCTGCGGTACTCAGCGCGCACCTTGGAGAGGCCCGGCAAAAACTCGGCGTAGCGCTGCGCCACAGCCTTGACCGCCGCAGCCAGTGACACCGGGTCTGGATCGGCACAAAGGCCGATATGCCCGGCCTCGACAATATCGGAAAGCCACGTGTTCTTGAGCACGACAACGGGCTTGCCCAGAAGAAAGGCATCAACCAGAATACCCGAGGTCCGCCGCCGAAAGGCCTCGGAAAGGTAGGGGATGACCACGATATCCGCCGTGCGGATCATGTCGATGAACTCATCATCGGACATGTCATCCCCCAGAATGTCGACCTTTGACCCGACTTCTGCGATCAAGTGCTGCAAGGCGCGCTCGAGGTCCTTGCCCGACGCATGATCCATGCGTGCGCGCAACCCAAGCCTGAGGTCCGGGTCGTCCGCCAACAACGCGCAAGCGCCTGTGGCGAGAGCAAACCCCTTTTCCTTGCGCGTTCCGCCGGGGAACACAGCCCGAAGCGGTTTGCCCGGCTTGGACACTGGCAATTCATCCAGTGTCACGACAGTCTTGTCGTCAAACGTGGTGCTGGGATGGGGCAAGACCGGAAGAAAAACCGACCAATCCGTGCTGAATTCATCCGCGATCTGCTGGGTGGAGTGCATGAGGAAGACTTGGTCCGACCGCTCCAGACGCTTGGCCACGCGATACCACTGCGATTTGTATGCTGGGGTGCTCTGGTCGAAATTGTAGGACCAGAACAGATTGATCACCGCCCGGAACCGTGGCCGCATCATCAAAAGATGCTCGACCGTCTCGGCCACTTCGAAACTGCCAATATACATGAAAACGCAGATTGCGCCCTCAGGATAGCGGGCTTCGAGTGCGGCAAACGCCTCGTCCAGTTCCTTGGCAAATTGGATCACATTGGCGTTGCTTGTGCTTGGCCACTTGTTTCCCACTGTCCAGCTATGAACCGAAAAGACCGGTAAAACGACTTCGGCAGTGTCCGGGAAGAACTTGGGATCAAGCTCTTTGCGGCAGATCAGCGCGAACTCGGTATTCAGATCATGACAGCCCTCAGCGACGCGCTTGTCATAGGCCAGAAAATGACCCCAGTCATCTTTGGCATCCGGGTCGATCATCGCGAAAACCGCAACTTTCGATCCGGCGGCCATGCTAGCTGGGTTAGGGGCTTCGCGCATGCGCAGGGCTGGAATCATCGAAGGTGTCGCGGTTTCGATCACCCTTCCCGCAGCTTCGAGAGCGGTCAGCACCTCTTCTACGTCGCGGCAATGCTCGGTGTAGTAATCGTTGTAATCAATCGCAAAAAACGCCGGATGCGCCGCCTGAATCTCGGACATCTTGTCGTTGAACTGTGCCTTTTTGTCATGCGACCAGAAGAAACTGTCATCCGTAAGATTACGCCCGTCGCAGCCAACGATCTCGATCTTGCGCGCGATACTGGCCGCGATCGGTAAGAGCGCCAGTGTCAGGACGTTCGGATAGGGTTTGAGATAGAATGTCTCTGCGAGATTGCTGGGCGGTGCGCCCTCTTTGTCGAAGGGCACGCCAATGATACGCGACCGCAGGTCAACGGGCAGGAAGGTGTCATAAATCGCGAAATCCCGCATCGGGCAAACGAACCATGCGCCGGTCTCGCGCAGCGCCTGAATAAGCTCGTCGCGAAAGGCCCCCGCATAACCAGAACAGCCCGCATGATAGAGCGGATCGGCGGCTGTAATGATGCGCGGGCGTGTTGCGGCGATGATATCGCGGTTCTTGACGATGGAGTTGGAGATAACGCAGATGCCATCGCTAAAGTCGTGCCCGTCAACAAAATCACTAAGCGTCGGGCCGCTGCCGAAAACATAGGCTTTCTCGTGCTGCCCGATGTCAGCCACCATCGCACGCATTCGCGCATGGTTCACCTCGAGCAGTGCCGCTCGGTCGGCGTAGCGGTTGAGACCGGCCCAAAGGTAAAAGGATCCCTCCATCCGTGTCCGCAAAGGATCGACCCGGTAAAGCCCCTGTTTTGCACCCAAGGCCTTGATGGCCGCCTTGACCGGCGCAGGTGCATTATTCTCTGCCGTTTCATCCCAAATCAACAGGAGGTCCCGCGCAAGATCGACCTCGGACATCGCAGCTGCAAAATCCTCGTGATCCAGCAGCTTTATCTTGGTCTTCACCGCCTCAAGATCATCCGCCACCAGCGGATCAAGCTGCGGTGCCAACTTTGCCGCGTCGACCAATGCGCGGCGGCTTGTGAAATGGATGTTGTCAATCTTGCTCAGATAGGGTTTGAAATACCACGCCAAGCGACACATGACATTGTCAATGTCTTCCAGATTGAGCAGGGCTGGATAGATGAAAACTTTGGACATTGGATCTCACGTTGCGTTTGCTTTGGCAATTTGCAGTCATAGCAAAAGGTGGGCGGTCTAAAAAAAACCGCTTAATCGCTCGATGGCGGTGTGGCTGGCGCGGATAACGGCATCGACGGTGTTCGAGCCGTTGTGCGACCCAAAGATGCAGCGTTCCATGCTGCGCAGAGGGCTGTCGGTTGGAAGCGGCTCGATTTCGAACACGTCCAGGGCTGCGGAATGCACATGGCCCGATTGCAGCGCCGCGATCAGCGCCGCCTCGTCGATCAGCGGGCCGCGCGCGACGTTGACGATGCGCACCCCCGGCATGCAGCGCGCCAGAACATCGGCGTTGAGCATGTGGAAATTGTGCTTGTTCAACGCGCAGGTAAACACAAGAAAGTCACACTCCTCGACCCGTTCGGGCCAGGCGGCGCGCGCCAGCCCATCAATTCCGGCATCTCCGGTAACGCCCGGATCATAGGCAATCGCCTTGAGCCCGAGGGCCTGTAGTCGCGTGACCGTATTACGACCGATGTCCCCCAATCCGATCACGCCAACCGTGCGACCCGCAAGGCTGATGCCCGCAGGTTTGGGCCAACCGCCTGCACGCACCCCCCGGTCGATCAGGAAAAGCTGACGGGCAAGCCCAATCACAAGGCCCGTTGCAACATCGGCCACCTCTGCCCCGAACATTTGCGGCGTGTTGATGATGGGAATGCCCAGATCCTTGCAAGCATCGAAATCGACGTTATCGACGCCGATGCCCCATTTCACAGCGGCCCGCAGCCGCCCGGCGCGGCCTGCCGAGAACACCTGCCGCGTGGCGGGATCATCGCCGATGATCCAGCCATCATAGCCCGGCAAAAGGTCCATCAGTTCCGCCTCGGTCATCACTTGCGTCACCTTGGCCGGATGCAGGCGCAGGCCCTTTTCGGCGGCAGGTTTCATGAACAGGTCGATTTGGCCCAGCATCGGCGGGCAGGTTACAAGCACGTCTTTCATTGGGTCACGCCGTTTTTTGGTGTTGCATGTGCAGACTGGCCACCGCCTCGGCGAGGGCCCAATCCTCTGGAGTGTCGATATCGACAGCTTCCATCTTGTTCATCTCATGCAGGATCGGTTTGTGCCCGATCCGTGCATTGGTCGCGGCAAAGCTCTGACGTGAGAAGATGAACAGATTTGAGTTCTCTTCGAACCACGGTTCAAGATCCTGTGTCTGAACGAGGTTGTCCGGATCATGGTTCACCGGGCTGGCATCGGCGCGGTAAAATCGGGTCTGGATCTTGTTGACGGTAAAGAGCGAATCCGCCGTGCCATCCGCAACCCCCGCCTGATAGGCCGCCAAAGCCGCTCGGATGGTTTCGGGCCGCAGCATCGGGTTGGTCGTATGGGTCATCAAATAGGTCTCCGCCTCAATCGCGGCGATATCATCGGCCAAGATCAGATTCATCGACACCGTATCGCCACACAGCTCTGCCTTACGATCCCGGATTCGCACGCGGTCCGACTCTACCAGCCCATTCTCTGCAAGAATGTGACGGGCATCGGTATTGATGACGACCTCATCAATTTCATCAAGCGCCAGAAGCGAATCCAGTATCCAGGCAAAAAGGGGTTTGCCGTGTAGTGGACGGAAATTCTTGCCCTTAACTCTTTGACTGTTGGCTTTCATGGGGAGGAGTGCGACGCAGCGGCCTGAGCCAGTCATCTTGTGCGGCCTTTTCATTGACTTGTGGAAAGAAGAAACGTTCCTTGGCATGTTGCGACAACAGCCTGTGTTCGTGATTGCCCTTGTGCGATCCGACGTATTGGTTCCAGCGATACCGCAGCATATCCATGCGCGAGGTCGAGCGAATGTTGTTGAGTGCGGCCGCGCGCCAATCCCCGACTACACTGCGGATCACATAGCGCAGAACATCAAAGCGCGACAAATGCACCTCTGGCATGATCGAGCGCAGCGCGATTGCCTCGCGCTCAAACCGGCGACGGACCTGTGCCCAACTTTCTTGATGGTGGTGGAATACAGGCGCATCCGCCACATAGGCGATCTTATGCCCGGCGCTTACCAAGCGTTTGGCGAGTTCCATATCCTCAAGACCCGTCAGCGCCTCGTCAAAGGGATGCTTTTGCCATGCGCTGCGCAGCAGTGCCGAGTTGGCATTGTTGCAAAAGAATCCGTCCTGCGGAATGGCCGAGACATCCGGGAAGTATTTGGCAAAGATGCGCCGTTCACTGTAATTGCTGTCGTCATCCCCAATCTGGCGACCGTAACTATAACTGGCCACGCCGTCGATCAGCGGTTGGCACAGGTTTTGGAGCCACATCGTATCAACGGGCACGCAATGGCCAGAGATGAACACAAGCACATCTCCTGTTGCGTGATCGCAGCCACGATTCAACGAGCGCCCAAAAGAGAATTCAGATTTGTTGATGGTTGTGACCCGGCACCCATGGCGTTCTGCGATCTCAACAGTGCCATCTGTTGAGCCCGAGTCGATCAGGACCACCTCAACGTCAAGTCCATTGGTCTGTTGAGCGCCGATCATCACCAGAAGATCGTCGAGGTGCTGCGCTTCGTTCAATGTTCTAATCACAATGCTTGCAAGCATTTGAACCATCCTATGCAAGTCGCTTTAGGCACAAAACCCCACCGTTACCGGTACCATTTAAAAAATGCGAGAGACGAACACCAACCGAACCCAACACTATGAACACCCGGCATGCCTATCGAATTTGACCTTGCATGTCCATCCTCAGCACTGCGGCCAATCGGCGGAATCCGCCGAAATTCCAGCGGGATTGATCAAAAAATAGGCGAAGTTCCGGCTTGCATCCTTGGCTGAGAGCGTTAGCAAAAGAGGTGAATTGACGCCATCGAGGGGACTTTTGCGATGACCGACGCCCACTATCCCGATCTGAAGGGTCGCTCTGTCTTTGTCACGGGCGGAGGTTCTGGGATAGGCGCGGCCCTGACCGAGGCGTTTGTCGCCCAAGGGGCCAAGGTCGCCTTTGTGCAACGTTCGGATGCAACGGCGTTTTGTGACAGTATCGCGGATCGTCACGGGACCCGCCCGTTATACCTGCCTTGCGACATTACGGATCGCACGGCGCTCCATCAGGCACTGGAGTTTGCGCGCGATGCACATGGGCCAGTGCAGGTTTTGGTCAACAATGCCGCCAACGATCAGCGTCACCGCGCCGAGGATCTGGACGAGGCCGGATGGAACGCCAGTCTTGCGGTGAATCTTTCTGCCTATTTCTTTGCCATTCAGGGCGTTGTCGGCCAGATGCGGGCCGCCGGGGGCGGCTCGATCATCAATTTCTCGTCGATCAGCTATATGATGGGAAATGCGGGCTACCCGGCTTATGTGACCGCTAATGCCGGGATTACCGGCATGACCCGCGCTCTTGCGCGCGAATTTGGACCAGAGCGTATTCGGGTCAATGCGCTGGTGCCCGGATGGGTGATGACGGAACGCCAACGCACCCTTTGGGCTACGCCCACGGACCTTGCCGCGCATCTGGAGAAACAATGCCTCAAGGAACACCTTGTCCCCGAGGATATCAGCGGCGGTACGCTTTTTCTGGCCTCTGAGGCCAGCCGGATGATGACCGGTCAGGCATTGGTCATCGACGGCGGCGTGGTAGTAACGGGATGAGCGATCTACCTCAGGCTCAGGTCTTTGACCGGCGCATTTGTGATTTGGGCGAAGGTGCGTTCTGGCATCCACAGCGCAGGCAGTTTTTCTGGTTCGATATCACGGGGCGGCGTCTTATGTCGCGCGACCAAGGCAACAATCAGCATTGGCAATTTGACCAGTCTGTCTCTGCGGCGGGCTGGATTGACGCGGACACGCTCTTGATTGCGGCCAGCGATCAACTTTTGCACTTCGACATAGCCACAGGCACCAGAACCCCGGTCGCGCCGCTTGACTGCGCCGCTGGACGGCTCCGCCCCAATGACGGGCGCGCCGACCCTTGGGGAGGGTTCTGGATCGGCACCATGGGCCATGCCGCCGAATCGCAAGCCGGTGCAATATGGCGCTATTATCGGGGCGAAATGCGCTGCCTCTTTGACAAAATCACTATTCCAAACGCAATCTGCTTTGCGCCTGACGCGGGCTTTGCCTGTTTCACCGACACGCCGGGCCGCATCGTCTATCGCCAGCGTCTGGAAGCCACGCAGGGCTGGCCCATCGGCGATCCCGAACCCTGGCTTGACCTGCGCGCAGCGGCCCGCAATCCCGACGGTGCGGTTCTCGATGCTCAGGGCCGGCTCTGGCTGGCAGAATGGGGAAGTCACCGTGTGGCGATTTATGATCGGCAGGCGCAATTTTCGGGCGCCGTTGCCGTGGGCGCGCCCCACGCCTCTTGCCCTGCCTTTGGGGGTGACAACCTGTCAGTGCTGCACATCACCACCGCGCGGCAAGGGATGGACACCGAAGCGCTGTCAAAGGCACCCGAGGCGGGCATGACCTATGCCGTGGACCTGAGCGCCCACGCCTGCCACGGCCAAGCCGAGCATCAGGTTATTCTCTAGGCCCGTGATCGCGCGGCAACCCAAACACCGCGCGGTAATCGGCCTTTTCAAACACCGGGCAAGCGCCATCCAGAGTGGCATCGACAATCTGCCGCCCCGCCGCTTCATAGACCTCTCGCGCCACCTTGTAAGACGCCTCTGAACGCTCCAGATCCGGATTGTCCCAGACCTGACCCCGAAAATATTCGGGGCTAAAGTGATTGGGATCAGGCCCCTCCATCACATGCGCCTCGTGCGGCGCGCCGTGATAGGTGAACCGATGATCCATGCCGATGATCACAACCTTTGAGAACCCCATGTAATAGGCCACTTGGAGTGCGGCATGGGTGACGGTGCCGCCTTCGCGCAGCCCCTTGCAGATGTCAGGCGAAAACATGACGGGCGGGGTCAAAATCGGCACGTGAAAGGTGCGCGGCCCCTCCTCGAGATGCCCGGCTGCGCGCGCCCCTATAAAGCGGATTGCGGGCAAGGCCGCCAGCGCATCCCGCGCCTGTTCGACCACCTTGGGATTGACCGCCACCAGATAGCGTGGCTCAAAGCCGAACTTCTCCAATCCCAGATGGATCTTGTTCAGACCGATCACCGTGTGATTGCGCAAAAACCGCAGATCCATCCGGTTCAGTGAGGGGCCGTTACAGACGATGACACAGCTTTCGCCTTGGTGCAGGTTCTTGAACTGCGCCAATCCAGAGTTTGACCCGGTCACAGTCTGCCGCCGCAACCCGCCGAGCTGGTCAAGTTTCCTGCGGATGGTCTTGCGCAAATCCAAATCTGATCCTCAAGTGCTGATCCGCCTTAGGTTATCCGGCGGAGTTTGTTTACCAACCCCTCGCGTCGTCTGATACCGGGCCAGTCTGCGCGCGCGTTAGGGCTCATATCCCAGACGCACACATAATGCTTTGTAATCGCGAGAGCCGCGTTGCGCGTTGATCACTACTGGAACCTCGCGGCGTGGGCGCTCGGTGATCTGCGCGCCCTTGCGGCCACTGTCGCCGGACAGACGAATGATGGTGAATAGCTCCAAGGCTGAGGCGTGATATGGCAGGGCGATAATCTGGCAGATCTTTTCCAGCGTGCGTTCGGGTGCAGCCACAAAGTCTTCGTATTTGACGAGGTCAAGATCCGCATGGCGGTCCAGAAACTCTGCATATCGCTGGCTGTAGATTTCAAGGGTGGAGGGCGTAAAATGCAACCATCCGTTCGCATGCAAGGACAGAAAACTATCGAGCGGATGCCGCACCGTGAGCAGCGACACCACAGGATGACGCCCTGTCGCCAAAATCTCGTGAAGCGTAGGCCGGCTGTTCGGATCAATTTGGGTGCAGAAATGGGAATGCGCATGGTCCCGGATGACCAGGCTTTGTCCTCTGGATGCCAAGCCGCCAACGATTGTCTGCGTTGCCTCACGGAAGCCGTCGACGATCACAGTTGGGTTAACCTCGCGCCGAGAGATCTGCAGTGCCCCAAACAGATCCGTCGGCGCAAATTTCGGGGCGCGCCTGTTTTCCGGCAAGTGAATTTGGCTGAGCGGGTCAATCTCGTTCAACAGCACAACGCCGGGCAGTGCCGCGATACATTTCGCAATCAAGGTGCCACCAGAACAGGCAAAATGATGCAATGTCCGGATCGGTTCAGGGCCAGCAAAGGACTGGCACATTGCTTCGCATTGGTCCAGCAAACTTGGGAAACTGTCGGTGATCGGCACCGCCGGCACAGATGCTTTGTAGGCTTGCAGCATGTCCAGTGCCGCTTCGATTTCAACCGCGATGGACTGCGAGTGTGTCGCCGCCTTCATGCCTTTGACCCTTGCCCGGCCTTTGTTTTCTGCTTCTTGCCCCCACTGCGCCGACGAGGCGGCGATAGTTTTTGGGCGGGGTCCGACGCTAAACTCTCTTGCTCGCTCGGGGGCAACTGTCGCAGGTATTCGGCCGCCAGCGACAGTTTTGCCGTGAGCTTGCCCAGCAAGTCTTCTTGCCGTTGGCGCTGTGTCTCACTTTGCTCGAGACGAGCGCGCAAATTTTCCAGATCGACCTGCAACATCGCCTGAAAGCGGGTTTGAAAATCCAAGGTCGAGACAGCTTCGTCGCGCTTTTGCACGGCACTGTGGCGCTGTTTTTCCAAATCCAGCATGCTGGTTTCGATGCCAGATATCTTCTCGTCCGCCGCTTTCAGCGCCGCATCGCGCTCTGCCAATACCTTCGATTGTGCATCCGTGACAGCACGCGCCTCTGCCAACTCCGCTTCTAAATCCTCGGATCGACCCTTCTCAGCCTTGAGTGCCGCATCGCGCTCTGCCAAGGTCTTTGCTTTCGCCTCCGTCGCCGCCCGCGCCTCGGACAATACCGCCTCGAGGCCTTCCGCCCGGCCCTTTTCGGCTCTCAATGCCGCATCACGCTCTGCCAAGGCGCGCGACTTTGTTTCCATGGTTGCTTGCGTCTCGGATAAGGCGGATGCCAGCCTCTCTGCCCGGTCCTGCGCCGTCTTTAACGCCGCCTCTCGTTCGGCCAAGGTCTTTGCTTTCGCCTCTGTCGCCGCCCGCGCTTCGGATAAGGCAGCCTCTTGCAGCTCTGCCCGTTCTTTGGCTGCTTTCAATTCGGCCTGCGTCTCTGACAGCGTCGTTTCAAGGGACGCAAGGCTTGTGTGCAAGGTTTCGATGCGTGTTTGGGCCCGAGCCAAGGCGCGGGCCTTTTGATCGGCTTGAAGGTGCAGCACAGTCCAATCCGCATCCGCCTCGTCGCGCAGCGTGACGTCAAAACCTTCGTCACTCAGCCATGCTTCCAACTCGGCCCGCGTGACCGCCCCGTCGTAAAACGCCTCTTCAGCCGCAAGGATTTCGAGTTGGTCAATCTGATCCAGCATGCCATCGGCCTTGCAGGCGTTCAGAATGTTCATCTCGTTGCCGGGGGCCTCAAGAATAAGCGCCATTGGCCTTGCAACCGTCCCCATTTCGGACAAGAGCTGCGCGGGCGTGATGACGGGAACGATCTGACGTTCTTTGCGGATCAACCCCGGAAAAAGCTCGTAGAGCGCGGGCGTTGGTTCCTGCGTGCTGTTAAGCCGTGAAAAGTTCCAGAGGGACAACTCTGCATCGCCCTCTTCCTTGCCCAAAGCGGCCCGGATCACCTGTACATTTGACGCCGACGCGCTTTTCTGGGTCAATCGCGCCGCAGCGTTTCGGTCTGCTTCAACCAGCACGATCTTGTCTGGGTCATGCTTCTGAAGTTCTGCAAGACGTTTGCCGGTCCCCGCCCCAATATGAACGAAACTGCGCGGTTTTGTCTTGCTCACAGGGTGCTCACTCATGCCAAATTTGCCTAGCCAATAAAATTCTGTCGATCTCTTCCGCGAAATCGCCGCTTGGGTCAGCAGTAGTATGGTCATCACCCGAGAGGATTCAACCGATCTTTATTTCACCAATTCTGGGTGCCTTCATGGCGTTGCGCATCAAGGCATTGGTTAGGCCCGCGCTGGTTACGCCCAAGCTGCCCGCCTCAAAACCTGCGGCCTTATGATTTTACCGGCTAGGATCTGGGGTTACTTCGAGACCAAACGCCTCACGCCGCGCAGCGGGGCGGTGACACGCCAAGACGTGGACTCGTAGACCATGGCCAACATCGTGGTCAAACCCTCTACATCATGCACCAGCTTGGCGTTTTGGGTCTCTAGCTCTGCGCGTAGGGTCATGGCATTGCCAAGGTCTTGCGCTGCTTGCGCCAAGGCTTGATCCTTGTCGCGCAGCTCCTGCACATGGCGGGATTCCAGCGCAGTCTGGGCGGTTCTGAGGCGCGTCATGTCTTGGGTCAAACGGTTCAGTTGCTCGCGTAGCGCTGCGCTCTCGTCGCTGGCGCGGTGGGCCTCTCTGAGCTGAAGTTGCACCTGTTCGCGCAACAGGGCCAACTCTTCTTGATCGTCGTCACGCTCTAGTTTTTGCGCTTCGAATGCTGTCTCGACAGCCGTCAGACGCTGCATTTCCCGCGTGACCAGCATCACCTGGCTTTGCAACAAACCGCGCTCTTCGCTGCATTCTTCTGCTTCTTCGACCTGAAGCCTGACCTGCGCGCCGAGCAACGCCAATTCATCCTGACTAGCTCTTAGATCCTCAAAGACTGCCGCCGCCGCCTCGAGAGTGGCAAGTGCACTCCCCTCAGTCGCAGGAGAGACGCCGCTGGCTCTTAATTCTTCAAGAACCTCGCGCAGGCTCTCGATCTGGGGCACCGCAAGCCGTGCCACCGACCGCGACAGCGCTGATTGCGCCTCCGGCTGCGACAGCACGACATCCTTGGGGATATTGAGCCTCTTGCGCAGGACCTCCCACGCGGGGTCGGTGTTCGACGCAGTCAAAAGATCGCTCTCGACCAGCGTGATGTGGCGACGGTTCTTGCGAAGAAGCGTCAGAATCTCTTCCGCGCGCTCACGCCAGCCCTCAATTGCCTCTGCAATCGAAGTCCCTTCTTCGATTGCGCGGGCAAGGCAATTGGTCGGATCACTCCACATCAGGGCGCAGGGCAATTCATCAGAGGCGATTGCCTGCGATACCGCCATTTTATCCAAACGGGCCACATCAAATCCAGCGTCGTGCAGCGCCTCTTGGAAGGCTGGCGTCACATCTTCCATCACGAATAACAGCGCATGCGCCACCCGGCGCTTTGCCACCTGCGGAGCAGACTTGGCACCGGACGGCACCCCACCTTGCGCGCTCTTGTCACGTGGGCGGGCCCGGTTTTTGCTGCTCTTCATGATGTCGTCCGCTCGCTACTCAATGGGAAAATACTGCATCTTATCGTCTGCTACCAGCTACGCGCCCGTTCTATCAAGCATGTTTGGCCGCTTGAAGCCAGCCTTCAGGACAAGGTCAGTGGCGGTATCCCTGTCATCCACGCGCGTAGATATCCTCATACCGGATGATGTCATCCTCGCCCAAATACGATCCTGTCTGCACCTCGATCAGCACCATGGGCACCTTGCCGGGGTTTTCCATCCGGTGCACCGCGCCCAAGGGGATATAGACCGATTGGTTCTCGCTCACGAGCTTGACCACGTCATCCACAGTCACTTTGGCGGTGCCTTCCACCACAATCCAATGTTCCGAGCGGTGGTGATGGCTCTGAAGGCTGAGGGCGGCACCGGGGTGAACATGAATGCGCTTGACCTGAAACCGCTCACCGATCACCAAGCTCTCGAACCAGCCCCAAGGGCGGTGATCCTTTGGGAAACTCTCGGCCTGTTTGCGCCCCTTGGCCTTGAGCGCGGCGACGGCCTGTTTCACATCCTGCGCCCGGCTGACATGCGCCACCAGAACGGCGTCGGACATGGCCACCGTAATGATATCGTCAAGCCCGATCCCGACCACCTCAAGCCCTGCGTCTTCGGACCGCAAAAGCGTGTTGTCGCAATCAATCGCCGTGGCATGGCCAGAGGTCGCAACGCCGCGTGCATCCGGCCCGGTTTCCCGCCAAACCGCATCCCATCCCCCCAGATCCGACCATCCGGCAGCAAAGGGAATGACCGTGAGGTTGCGCGCCTTTTCCATCACGGCATAGTCGATCGAGATATCCTCGGCCTCGCCCCAAGCCTCGGGATCAAGGCGGTAAAAGCCCAGATCAGGGGTGGTCTTTTCGACTGCAGCCTCGACCGGTGCCAAGAGCTGCGGCGCATGGGCCCGGAATGCATCAAGGATGGTCGCCGCCTTAAAGAGAAAAATCCCCGCGTTCCACAGATATGTGCCCTCTGCCAGCATCGCCGCCGCCGCCTCGGCATTTGGCTTTTCAACGAACCGTTTGAGGCCGATAGGGCGCGGGGCCAGATCGCCGGGCACGCCGTCAAGTTCCAGATAGCCATAGCCGGTTTCGGCATGCGTAGGCTTGATCCCGAAGGTGACGAGTTGCCCCGCTTGCGCAGGCCCCACACCCGCCGCGACCGCCTGCCGAAACGCCTCGGGATCGGGCACGACATGGTCTGAGGGCGCGACAAGCATCAGCGCTTCCGGGTCTTGGCGCGCCTGCCAGAGGGCGGCCGCCAGAACCGCAGGCGCCGTATTGCGCCCCGACGGCTCGATCAGAACCGCGCCCGGAGTGATCCCGATGTCATCCAGTTGCTCGCCCACGATAAAACGGAAATCGGCATTGGTCAGCACCATGGGGGCCGCAAACTCTGGACCGGACAACCGCTGTGCCGAAGCCTGAAACAGCGTGACATCGCCCAAGAGCGCCACAAATTGTTTAGGATAGGATTTGCGAGACAAGGGCCACAGCCGTGTGCCAGAGCCGCCGCATAGGAGAACCGGAGTAATCATCTGATATCCTTTTCAATCCTGACTTAAATCACCAGAGGTATCCCCAATCCGGCACGGTCTATCAAGGCGAAACTTGGAACGTGGCGTGTTGAGCGGACCGAAAGCCGCCCCTGTTTCAGAGGCGCCGCGCGCGCGACCTTTCAGGCTGGGATATTGAAGGGTCAGAGAACGCCGGCAGTCACACGGCCGCTGGCATCGCCGCGCAGTCGCGCGCCACTGCCCCGCCCTTGTCGTTACAAAGCGCGAAAGCGTGCCTCTTGCCGCGCGGTCCAGCGCACTGTCAGATCAAAGCCGTCTTCGGTCTGCGTCTCGGCTTCGACCAGCTCTTTCTCAAAGAGCCATGCGCGTTTGCGCCCTTCGGCAAAGCGCAGATGCACCTCTGTCAGATGGGTTACATCAGACAGCTTGTCCCCAATGGCCGAAATCAGGTCACCGAGCCCCTGCCCCGAGATCGCGGAAATCGCAATAACATCCTCTTGCCGCGCCGCTTGGGTCACGGCAGCGGCGCGCGCATCCTCTGGCAGGCGGTCGATCTTGTTCCATATTTCGATCTGGGGTGTCTTGTCGCTGACCCCGAGGCTCTCGAGAATTGTCGCCACGTCGCGCGACTGCGAGACAGTTTCGGGATGCGAAATATCGCGCACATGGCAAATGAGATCCGCTGACAGAACCTCTTCCAACGTCGCGCGAAAGGCTGCGACCAATTCGGTGGGCAGATCGCTGATAAAGCCCACGGTATCGGACAGGATCACCTCTGGCCCGCCTTCGGGCAGGTTGACGCGGCGCATGGTCGGGTCGAGCGTGGCAAAGAGCATGTCCTTGGCCATCACATCCGCGCCTGTCAGGCGATTGAAGAGCGTGGATTTGCCCGCGTTGGTATAGCCGACCAGCGCCACCACCGGAAACGGCACCTTGGCGCGGGCGGCGCGGTGCAGGGTGCGGGTCTTGGCCACCTTTTCCAATTGGCGGCGCAGGCGCACAAGCTGATCGTCTATTGCGCGGCGGTCAGCCTCGATCTGAGTCTCACCGGGGCCACCCACGAAACCAAGCCCGCCACGCTGTCGCTCAAGGTGGGTCCAGGCGCGCACAAGGCGGGTGCGCTGATAGCTGAGCGCCGCCATTTCCACCTGCAACACGCCTTCACGCGTCGCGGCACGGTCGCTGAAAATTTCGAGGATCAGCCCGGTGCGATCCAAGAGCTTGACGCCCCAAGCCTTTTCCAGATTGCGCTGTTGCACCGGCGTCACGGGGCCGTCGACCAACACAAGCTCGACCTCAGCAGCCTCCATCGCTTGATGCAGCTCTTCCAGCTTGCCCTTACCAAAGAGCCTTCCTGCGTCCGGCTTGCGCAGGCGCACCAGATCGGAGCCGACCACCTCGATATCGGGCAGAGCATGGGCAAGGGCCACGGCCTCTTCCAACGCCAAGGCGGGATCACGGGCGCGGTTGGCACCGTCAATTTCGGGGTGGATGACCCAAGCCCGGGTGATCGGGCGCGCGTGGTCCATCAATTGGCGTCGTCACCATCGTAGAGGTTGACAGGCTGCGACGGCATGATGGTTGACACCGCGTGCTTGTAAACAAGCTGCGATTGCCCATCCCGGCGCAACAGAATGCAGAAATTGTCAAACCATGTGATCACGCCCTGCAACTTGACCCCGTTGATCAGAAAGACCGTCACAGGAATCTTGGTCTTGCGGACCTGATTGAGAAATGCGTCCTGTAAATTTTGTCGATCAGAAGCCATGCGTCTTCCTGCCTTTTTTTATTGCGCGCACCGCGAACCGGCGCGAGGGGTCTTGCGTACAATCAGAGTATGTCTTGCCCGTGCAAGAGTTTCCAGCCCAAAAATAAAATCGTTCCAAACTGCGGCGGAGAGTTGCACCAACGTCAATCCCGCCAGATTGACGGGTTGAGCAAGGCGATAAGGGCCAATGTTTCAAGCCGTCCAAGCACCATGGCCATGGCATAGATCATCTTGGCGGCGTCGCTCAACTCGAGCAGGCGAATGGGCGTGTCGCTTGCGGTCAGGATCAGCGGCCCCGTGGTTGAAAGCCCGGAAAT
>JGI24113J20146_1000200_pt1 | contig 16847 bp, 17 predicted proteins | sample SubbioAug_CSWold_FD_20146 | JGI IMG/M metagenome (IMG submission 20146) | reverse complement strand
TGAGAGAGGCCGAATACATCGCCATCCGCAGATTGACCGCCAGTGCAGAAATGAGCGCAATCGCGGTGGGCGCGCCATCACTGAGCAGTTGCAACGCGGTGAATTGTGCCGCGCCTGCGATCACCAGAACCGAGAAGCTGAGCGTTTCAAACACGTTCAGCCCGGCTTCGGTCGCGACTACGCCAAAGAGCAACGAGAAGGGCACGATCACGAGAATGAAGGGCGCGCCGTCGCGCACGCCTTGCCAATAGGTCGAATTGGTGGTTTGCCTATGCACCGCTTGCCCCCTAAGTTGCCCCGTGCCCTGACACCGCCTATCCAATGCCAGAAGGAGATGCAATTGGCCACGACCGAGGACCTCCTGTCTTATCTCATCGCGCCCGATCCTGCCGCCCCGCGCCTTACGCGCGCGGTCGAGGGCATGGATCACGAGGGCAACCGCACGCAGATTTCGGTGGTCGAGGAGCGCCCCTTGACGATTTTCCTCAATGCGCAGGAAATCGTGACTGCCATGACGATTGGCGATTACCCCGAGTATCTGGCGCTTGGCTTTCTGCGCAATCAGGGAATGCTGGGGCCGCAAGAGACGGTCTTGGGCGTGGATTACGACGAAGAGTTGGAAACCGTCGTCGTGCGCACCGACGGCCAGACCAGTTACGAGGAAAAGCTCAAGAAAAAGACCCGCACCAGCGGCTGTGCCGTGGGCACGGTCTTTGGCGATATGATGGAGGGGCTGGAGGGCGTGACCCTGCCTGCCGTGACGGTCAAGACCTCTGATCTCTACGCGCTGGCCAGTGTGATCAACCGCACGCCGTCGCTCTATCTTGAGGCGGGGGCGATTCACGGCACCGTGCTTTGCCAAGGCAACCGCCCGCTGGTCTATATGGAGGATGTGGGCCGCCACAACGCCGTGGACAAGATCGCGGGCTGGATGCTGAGCGAGGGTGTCGAGGCGGGGGACAAGCTGCTTTACACCACCGGGCGTTTGACCTCGGAAATGGTGATCAAGACCGCGATGATGGGCATTCCGGTGCTTGCCTCTCGCTCTGGCTTTACCGCGTGGGGCGTCGAAATCGCGCGCCAGGTGGGGCTGACGCTGATTGGCCGGATGCGCGGCAAGCGCTTTGTCTGTCTTGCGGGGGATGACCGCCTGTTGCGGGACGCGGACCCCGAGAGCGTGGGCGATGAGGAGAAAAAACACCGCCGCAAAGGGGCCGACGAATGACCAAGCCCCTTGGTGTTATCCTTGCTGGCGGGCAGGCCACGCGCATGGGCGGCGGCGACAAGGGGCTGTTGCCGCTTGATGATCGCCTGATCCTTGCGCATGTGATTGACCGTCTCGCGCCGCAGGTGGGGGCGATGGCGCTGAATGCGAATGGGGATCCTGCCCGCTTTGCGGCCTTTGGCCTGCCGGTGCTGCCCGATCCCATCCCCGGTTTCGCCGGGCCTCTGGTGGGGGTTCTGGCTGGTCTTGATTGGGCTGCGGGGCAGGGGGCCGATTCTATCGTGACCGTCGCAGCCGACACGCCGTTTTTCCCGACCGATCTTGTGGCGCATCTGACAGACGTGGCGGTGGGTATGGCGCATCCCCTTGTTCTCGCCGCCACCCCGCGTGGTGACACTGAGACCAAATCCATGAGCGGCAGCGGTTTGATCCGCCATCCCACCTTTGGCCTCTGGCCTACGGCGCTGCGGCATGATCTGCGTGCGGCCCTGTTGGACGGGCTGCGCAAGGTGGTGATCTGGACCGATAAACATCACGGGCGTGAGGCGGTGTTTGACGACACATCCGATCCCTTTTTCAACGTCAACACGCCCGAGGATCTGGACGCGGCACGCAGGAGACTATCAGCATGAGGATTTATGGCGTCACCGGCTGGAAGAACGCGGGCAAGACCGGGCTGATGGAGCGGCTGGTGGCCGAGATCACGGGGCGCGGCTATACGGTTTCCACTGTGAAACACGCGCATCACACCTTTGACGTGGACCAACCGGGCAAGGACAGTCACCGCCACCGCGTGGCGGGCGCGACCGAGGTGCTCTTGGCCTCGCGTAACCGCTTTGCCCTGATGCATGAACTGCGCGAAGAGGGCGAACCGACGCTTGAAGCTCTTTTGCAGAAACTATCCCCCGTCGATCTGGTGCTGGTCGAAGGCTACAAGCGCGACCGCCACCCCAAGGTCGAGGCGTTTCGCGCCGAAACCGGCAATCCGCTGATTGCCACCGATGATCCCACCATCCGCGCCGTGGCGAGCGATACGGCGTTGACGATCGACCGACCCCTGTTCGACCTTAACGACACCAAGGCAATTGCCGATTTCATCTTGGCGGAGGTGGCGTTGTGAACCGGTTTGACACGTTTGCGATGCTGGATTGGTCGGGCGGCAACGACACCGGGCCGCGCCCGTGTCGCGATGCGATCTGGCTAGGGGTGACACGCGACGGGGTGGATGAGGCCCCAACCTATCTGCGCAACCGGGCCGAGGCAGAGGCGGCGCTTGTCGCCTTGATTGCGGCAGAGCTTGCGGCGGGGCGCAGGCTGTTGATCGGGGTGGATTTTCCCTTTGGCTTTCCGGCGGGGTTTGCCCGAGGTCTGACTGGCTGCGACAATCCCTTTGCCGTCTGGGACTGGCTTGAAACGGTGATCGAGGACGGACCGGGCGGCAATAACCGCTTTGATGTGGCGGGCGAGATCAACGGGCGCTTTCCGGGCGTGGGGCCGTTCTGGTTCAACGGGGTAAAGCGCGAGATTGACGGGTTGCCGCGCAAGGATACGCGCGCAGGCCATGGCATGGCTGAGAGGCGCGCGGCTGAGGCGCGGGCACCGGGGGCCTTTACCTGCTGGCAGGTGGGTGGTGCGGGGGCCGTAGGTGGACAGGTTTTGACCGGGCTGCCGGTGCTTAACCGGCTCAGACGCAGGTTTTACGGGCAAGTGTCTGTCTGGCCGTTCGAGGTGTTGGACAAGCCCGTGGCGCTGGTCGAAATCTGGCCGGGGCTGATCAATGCCGCCGTCAAACCCTTGGGCGAGATCCGGGATGCGCATCAGGTGCGGCTGATGGCGCGCGCATTGGCGCGTTTGCCCCAAGACCAACTGGCCGAAATGCTGGCTGTGGATGCGCCGGAGGAAGGCTGGATTCTGGGCTTGGGATATGAGGCGGCGTTGATTGCCGCCTGTGACGACGTGCTCAAACCGCCGCCCCTGCGCAATGATTGCTTTGCACTGCCTGCGGGCGTGGATTGGACGCCGGTCGATGACGCATTGGCGCTTTTGCAAGACCGGCTGCGTCCCGTGGTGGGCCAGACCCGCGCGCCGCTGGCGCAGGCCTTGGGCCGCGTTCTGGCAGCACCCGTCACCGCGCTGCGCGCCAACCCGCCCGAGGCGAATACGGCCGTGGATGGCTATGGCTTTGCCCATGCGAGCCTGAGCACTGGCGATCAAACGCTGCCGCTCGTTGAGGGGCGCGCCGCAGCGGGCGTGCCCTATCCCGGCAGCGTGCCCCGCGGCCATGCGGTCCGCGTGCTGACGGGGGCTGCGCTGCCTGAGGGCGTTGATACCGTGATCCTGCAAGAGGATGTGACCTTGGGCGCGGGGCGCATCGCGTTTCGTGCGGGGCTAAAGCCCGGTGCCAATACCCGCCGCGCGGGCGAGGATGTGGCGGCAGATGCGCCGGTGCTTGCGCCGGGCCGCGTGATCACCCCCGCCGATCTGGCGCTTTGCGCCGCTGTTGGCTTGGCGGATCTGCCAGTGCATGAACAGCTGCGCGTCGCGGTCATTTCCACCGGTGATGAACTGGTAGAGGCCGGTCATCCCGCCCAACCCGGCCAGATCTATGATGCGAACCGTCCGATGCTTTTGGGCCTTGTAGGGCAGATGGGCTATGCGCCGCTTGATCTGGGGCGGATTGCCGATGATCGCGCAGCGCTTCGCGCCGCGTTGGATCGTGCGGCGGAAAATTCGGATGCCATTCTCACCTCTGGCGGCGCGTCGTCGGGGGATGAGGATCACGTGTCGGCCTTGTTGAATGAGGCGGGGGCCATGGCCGAATGGCGTATCGCCCTGAAACCGGGGCGGCCCTTGGCGCTTGGCCTCTGGCGGGGCGTGCCGGTTTTTGGTCTGCCGGGCAATCCGGTGGCGGCCCTTGTCTGCGCGCTGATCTTTGCGCGGCCTGCGCTGCGGCTCTTGTCCGGGGCGGGCTGGTCGGTGCCGCAGGGGTTTGACGTGCCCGCAGGTTTTGAGAAACGCAAGAAACCGGGGCGCCGTGAATATCTGCGCGCGCGTCTCCGTGAGGGGCGGGCAGAGGTTTTCGCCTCGGAAGGCTCGGGGCGGATCAGTGGCCTAAGCTGGGCCGAAGGCTTGGTGGAACTGCCTGACGGGGCCGCCACGATTCAGCCGGGCGACCCGGTGCGATACATCCCCTATGCGAGCTTTCTGAGCGCCTGAGCGGGTTTCACGCCACCCCGGCGCGCAGGATGTCATGGATATGCACCAGGCCGCGCAATTGCCCTGTTTCATCCACGGCAAAGAGCGCGCTGATCTTGTGGGTGTTCATGACACCCAAGGCCTCGGACAAGAGCGCCTCGGGCAGGATGCTGCGGGGGTTGCGGGTGGCCACCTCTCCGGCGGTGCGTGCCATGAGGTCCGACAGGTTGCGGCGCAAATCGCCATCGGTGATCACCGCCAAGAGCCGACCGTCTTCGACCACCGCCGCCACGCCAAAGCCCTTGGCCGTCATCTCGATGAGGGTTTCGCCCATCGGGGTCTCGGCGCTGACCACAGGCAGCGCTGCGCCGCTATGCATGACCGAAGAGACGCGCAAAAGCTGTGCGCCCAGCGTGCCGCCGGGGTGAAAGGCCAGAAAATTCTCGCGCTCAAAGCCCCGCAGCCGCATCATCGCCACAGCCAGAGCATCGCCCAAGGCCAGCGTGCAGGTGGTGCTGGTGGTGGGGGCCATGCCGATGGCGCAGGCCTCGGGGGCATTGGGCAGGGTCAGACGGAAATCGGCCTGTTGTCCAAGGGTGCTGTCGGGTTTTTTGGTTATGGCGATAAGAGGGATCGCAAAGCGGCGGCTATGGGCAATGATATCGGCCAGTTCCCGGGTTTCGCCAGAGTTGGAGATCAGGATCAGCGCATCTTCCCGTGTGATCATGCCCAGATCGCCATGGCTTGCCTCGCCCGGATGGACATATTGCGCCGGCGTGCCGGTGCTGGCCATGGTTGCCGCGATCTTGGCGGCGATATGGCCAGATTTCCCCATGCCCGAGACGATGACCCGACCCTTGACCTCAAGAAGGCGCGTCACCACTGCATCAAAGTCGATGGGCAGGTCTGCGTGCAGGGCGCTGAGAGCCTCGGCCTCGATCCGGATAACGTCGCGGGCAATCTCGGTCGGGGTTTCGATCTGGGTCCCGGTTTGGGTCTTGGCGGTCGACATGGGCTGAGCCCTCCTTTTTGCGGCAAGTGTTAGCCTGTCGCGCACGCCGGGCCAAGCACGGGATAGAGATTGCAGCAAAATGCCGCCCCATCACAACCCGTTGAAGGCCGCTCTTTTCCATCTGGTCAGTCTCCGCGCGCCGTCCTATCGTCGCGCCATGAACGCCGATACCGCCCTTCTCGACAGCCGCTATGCCTGGACACGCCTTGGCGTATCGTTGGCCATTGCCATGATCGGTAACGCCGGTATGTGGTCCATCATCGTGGTGATGCCCGCCATGCAGGCCGAGTTTGGCGTCGACCGCGCGGCGGCGTCTATGCCCTATACGCTGACCATGGTGGGGTTTGCGCTGGGCAACCTTGGTATCGGGCGGGTGGTGGACCGTTTTGGTGTCACGGCGGCGCTGATCGGGGCAGCGCTTCTGATCTCCACTGCGACGGCCCTTGCTGCGATGAGCCCCACGGTTTTGTTGCTCTCGACGCTGCAATTCATGATCGGTTTCGGATCTGCCGCCAGTTTCGGGCCGCTGATTGCTGATGTCTCGCTCTGGTTTCTAAAGCGGCGCGGAATTGCTGTGGCGATCACCGCCAGCGGCAATTACCTGTCAGGGGCAATTTGGCCTGTGATCCTTGCTGGTATTCTGGCAGAGCAGGGGTGGCGGGCGGTCTATATGGTGCTGGCGGTGGTCACGGTGGCAGGGGTGATCCCACTTGCGCTGTTGTTGCGACGCCGGGTGCCTTTGGCGGCGCGCGCGCATGCTGACAGTCTGTCTTCGGCCCGTGCCGGGGCGACGGGGCTGTCGCCGCGCACTCTGGCCTTGCTTCTGGGCCTCGCCGGGGTGGGCTGCTGCGTGGCGATGTCGATGCCGCAGGTCCATATCGTAAGCTATTGCGTTGATCTGGGTTATGGCCCTGCCGTGGGGTCACAGATGCTGTCGCTCATGCTTTTGGGCGGGGTTGCATCGCGTCTGGTCTCAGGCCTGCTTGCGGATCGGTTGGGGGGCGTGCGGACGCTCTTGATCGGTTCGGCGCTGCAATGTCTGGCGCTGTTCCTCTACCTGCCCTCCGGTGGGCTGACCTCGCTTTATGTCGTAAGCCTTGTCTTTGGCTTGGCGCAGGGCGGCATCGTGCCCAGCTATGCGGTGATCGTGCGAGAGTATATGCCCAGTGCCGAGGCTGGGCGGCGCGTGGGATTTGTCATGATGGCAACCATCGGCGGGATGGCGATTGGCGGCTGGATGTCAGGCTGGATCTATGACCTGACCGGCAGCTATCACATGGCGTTTCTCAACGGCATTGCCTGGAATTTCCTCAACATCGGGATCATGGTTCTGATCCTGATGCGCACCCGGACCAGAACGGGCAACCCGCTGCCGGCCTGAACAGGCGGTTAATAGCTATAGTCGGCGTAAATCTGGCTGAGATCACCCGCCCAATCGCTATTATAGCGGTCGAGCAATTCATCCGCGGGGGCCTTGCCGGTCTCGACGCTCTCGCGCAGCGCGTTGAGGAAATGGGTCTCGTCGGGGATCATGCCGCCGCCGCCCGACCGCGCCCGCGCCTTGAGACCGGCCTCAGAGATGTTGAGAACCTCGCGGGCCAGTTCGTGCATGTGGATGTCGCCCACTCGCGCCTGCAGCCCGTCGACACTGGCCGCCACCCGCAGCGCATCGCGCGTCTCGGCATCCCAACCCTTGCAGACGTCCCATGCCGCATCGAGTGCCGATTGGTCATACATCAAGCCCACCCAGAAGGCGGGCAGCGCACAGAGCCTGCGCCACGGGCCGCCATCGGCCCCGCGCATTTCCATGAATTTCTTGATCCGCGCCTCGGGGAAAGTGGTGGTCAGGTGATCGGCCCAATCGCTCAGCGTTGGTTTTTCGCCGGGCAGGGCAGGAAGCTCACCGCGCAGGAAATCGCGGAACGACTGCCCCAGAGCGTCGATATACTTGCCGTCGCGATAGACGAAATACATCGGCACATCGAGCGCGTAATCGGCATAGGCCTCAAACCCGAAGCCCTCTTCGAACACAAAGGGCAACATGCCGGTGCGCGCGGGATCAAGATCGCGCCAGACGCGGGCGCGCCAGCTTTTGTGCCCATTGGGCTTGCCCTCGAAAAACGGCGAATTGGCGAAAAGGGCTGTTGCTACCGGCTGCAAAGCCAGCGCCACGCGCAGTTTCTGCACCATGTCGGGTTCTGAGGAGAAATCGAGATTGACCTGCACGGTGCAGGTGCGGCGCATCATGGTGCGACCCATGGTGCCGACTTTCTGCATATAACTGTCCATCAGCTTGTACCGGCCTTTGGGCATGAGCGGCATGTCGTCATGCATCCAGATCGGGGCAGCCCCCAGGCCGATAAAGCCCACGCCCACTTTGTCGGCGATGTCCTTGACCTCGCGCAGGTGGTCGTTCACCTCGTCGCAGGTTTGGTGAATGGTCTCAAGCGGCGCACCCGAAAGCTCTAGTTGACCGCCCGGCTCGAGGCTGACATTCGCCCCGTCCTTTTCCAAGCCGATGAGCTTGCCGCCCTCTTCCACGGGCGACCAGCCATGCACATCGCGCAGCCCTTCAAGCACCGCCAATACGCTGCGCGGCCCCTCGTAGGGAATGGGGCGCAGCGTGTCCTTGCAATAGCCGAACTTTTCATGCTCGGTGCCAATGCGCCAGTCTTGTTTGGGTTTGCAACCACTTGCCAGATATTCTGCAAGTTGCTCATGGCGTTCGATCGGCCCGCCGCCGGATTGTGGGATAGACATATTCGGGCCTCCTGATCAGGGCATTGTCTCGGGCGACACAGTTGGCGGCAAACACTCGGACTGTCAATGCAGCCTAAGGTGCGAGACTGCGCTTTGCGGGTTCTGCCAAATCACGGTTGGGTGATCGGGTAGGCGGCGCATCTGCGCCAGCATGTGTTCGGTGCGCAGGCCGGGCAGGGCGGCAAATGCGTCAAAGAGCGCTTCGGCCCCTTCGGCGTTGAGCGGGATATGCAGCGCGGGCGCGCCATCTATGCTCAGCACCCAATGTGGCGGTTTGCCTGTGGGATCGAGCGTGAGCGCATCAAGATCGCGAATGGCCACCACGCCCCCCGTCAGAGGCCCGAAATAGGCGACTTGCCCCTCGTCCACCTGCACCACGCCGGGGCCGCCCGCGCCTGCGCGAAACCGCGCGCGTTGCAGCCCCATCACCAGTACCGCCCCGGCAAGGATCAAAAGCGCGTAGCCCAGCCATTGCAACAGGCCATAGCTTCCGATCCCCCACCAAAGCCCAAGTGCTGCCAACCCGACACCGCTGAGTACTTCGCGCCAGCGCCAGAGAGCAGCGCGCGCCTCTCGCCGAATAAAGCTCATGCCCAATCCCCCAAAGCGCGTTGCCAGAGCGTCATTGCTGCCACCGCCGCCGTATCTGCGCGCAGGATACGAGGCCCAAGGCTGACGGCATGCGCCTGCGGCAGCGCCGCGAGGCGCGCGCGCTCAGGCTCTGAAAAGCCACCCTCGGGGCCGATCAGGATGGCCCAAGGCGCGCCGCGTGGCAAATCACCGGCAAGCGTTGCCGCGTGCCCCGCCAGCCCCTCATCGCAAAACATCAACTGCCGGTCCTTGGGCCAGTCCGCAAGCATCCGGTCAAGGCGGTGCAGATCGCCGACTTCGGGCACAAAAGTGCCGCCGCATTGTTCTGCGGCCTCGACGGCATGGGCCTGAAGGCGGTCCTGTCGGATGCGTTCGGCATTGGTGAACTCGGTCTGAACAGGGATGATCCGCGCAGCCCCCATCTCGGCGGCTTTTTCGACGATGAAATCGGTCCGCGCCTTTTTGATCGGGGCGAACAAGAGCCAAAGATCCGGTGGATCGCGCTGCGGGGCTGTCTGCTCTGCCACCTGCAACACCCCGCCGCGTTTGCCTGCTTCGATCACGTCGGCGCGCCATTCGCCGTGCCGCCCGTCAAAGAGCAGCACAGCATCACCGAAGCCTTGCCGCATCACCCCAAAGAGGTAATGGGCCTGTGGTTGCGTCAGAGGAATGGTTTGCCCTTCCCCCAACGGGTGCTCTACATAAAGCCTGATCTTCGCTGCTTTCATGGGGCCAACATATGACCGCAAAGAACCAGACGCCAGAGGCCACGGGACAGGTGGCCGATGCCTATGCGGGCAATTGGGTGGACCGATTGGCCCCTGCGGCGACGCGCCCCTATTTGCGGCTGAGCCGAGCAGATCGGCCGATTGGCACATGGCTCTTGCTTTTGCCGTGCTGGTGGGGGTTGACGCTGGCGATGCTGTCGGACGGGCAGGCAGGGTGGCATGATCTCTGGATCTTCGCCGGCTGCGGTCTTGGTGCGTTTCTGATGCGCGGGGCGGGCTGCACGTGGAATGACATCACCGACCGGCATATCGACGGCTCTGTCGCGCGCACCGCCTCGCGGCCTATTCCCTCGGGGCAGGTCACGGTGCGCGGCGCGCTGATCTGGATGGCGGCGCAGGCGCTGATTGCGTTCGGGATTCTTCTGACCTTCAACACCGCTGCGATTGCCCTTGGCGTGCTCTCACTCCTGCCTGTGGCGGTCTATCCCTTTGCCAAGCGGTTCACATGGTGGCCGCAGGTCTTTCTGGGTCTTGCCTTCAACTGGGGCGCGCTCTTGGCTTGGACGGCCCATACCGGGCGGTTGGAGGTGCCTGCGGTGATCCTCTATCTCGCGGGCATTGCCTGGACGCTCTTTTATGACACGATCTATGCCCATCAGGACGCCGAGGATGACGCCCTTATCGGGGTAAAATCCACGGCGCGGCTCTTTGGCGACAATTCCCCGCGCTGGCTGCGGTGGTTTTTGGTGGCGACTGTCTCGTTGATGGCGTTGGCGGTTATTCTTGCGGTGCCGGACGCCCGGATGACCGCGCTTCTTGTGGCGCTTTGCGGACCGTGGGTGATGGGCTGGCATATGCAAGGCCAGATGCGCCGCTTGCGGCTGGACGATACTGCGCGCCTGCTTCACCTTTTCCGGTCGAACCGCGATGCGGGTCTCTTGCCTGTGCCGTTTTTCGCCGTCGCTTGTCTGCTGTGATTGAACTCAGGTCGCCGCACGCCTAAAGACGTGGGCAGCACTCATAAATTGGCTATTGCCCGATGCGTTTATCATCTGCCTTTACGATCGCAGGAACCTTTGCCGGGGCAGCGGTGCTTGCGGTTGTTGCCGCAGGCTTTGCTGTGAGCGCCATCGAAGACAGCTCTCGGCGGGCGGTGCGTGACACGCTGGACCGGGTCGGATTGGTCTGGGCCGATGTCGATACGGACGGGCTGCAACTCTTTCTGGCGGGCACCGCGCCCTCTGAGGCGTTGCGGTTCAAGGCGCTGTCGCTGGCGGGCACGGTGGTTGATGCGGCGCGGGTGATCGACCAGATGTTGGTGCAGGATGCAGCCGATATCGCGCCGCCGCGCTTTGCCATCGAAATCCTGCGCAACGATAGCGGCATATCCTTGATCGGGCTGGTGCCTGCCGCCACGGACCGCGATAAACTTTTGGCGGATATCGCGTCTGTAACCGATGACGTCCCGGTGGCCGACCTGCTTGATTCCGCAGATTACCCGTATCCAGAGACATGGCCCGCAGCGCTGCGTTATGCGGTGCGGTCGCTGGGAAAATTGCCGCGCGCCAAGATTTCCGTGAGCGCGGATAGGGTCGAGATCAAGGCCATGGTCGACAGCACAGAGGCACAGCGCCGGATCGAGACGGATTTGGCGCGCACGGCCCCGGATGATGTGCGCCTGGCACTGGCAATCTCGGCACCGCGGCCAGTGATCACGCCGTTTACCCTGCGGTTCGTCATCGACGAAACAGGCGCGCGATTCGACTCCTGCTCTGCAGATACCGAAGAGGCGCGCGATGGTATTTTGCGCGCTGCAGGCAATGCTGGCATCCAGACCAAGGCCGACTGTGTGGTCGGGATGGGCGTGCCCTCGCCCCAATGGTCGCGGGCGGCAGAATTGGCCATCGCGGCGGTCGCGGATCTTGGCGGCGGCACGGTTACGTTTTCGGATGCAGATGTAGCGCTTTTGGCGCCCGAAGGCACGGCGCAGAGCCTTTTTGACGATGTGGCGGGCAAACTTGAGGCCGATCTGCCCGAGGTTTTTGCCCTTACGGCCACGTTGCCGCCGCCGCCCGATGCCGCGCAGCCCGCAGCGCCAGAGTTTGTGGCCACTCTGTCGCCCGAAGGCCAGGTTCTGATTCGGGGCCGGGTGGGCAGCGAGACCAGCCGCGAGACCGTGCGTAGCTTTGCCAAGGCGCGGTTTTCGTCGGATTCTGTGCATCTGACGGCGCGGGTCGCTGAGGGCTTGCCGCGTGATTGGCCGATCCGCGTTCTGACCGGGCTTGAAGCCTTGTCCTATCTGTCGAACGGTGTCGTGACCGTCACGCCCGATAATATCGGCGTTAAGGGAAATACGGGCCGCAAGACTGCCAGTGCGGAGATCGCGCAGTTTCTTGCGGAAAAGCTGGGCGAGGCAGAACAGTACTCCATCGACGTGACGTATAAAGAGGCCCTCGATCCCGTTGCCGGGCTTCCGACGCCGGAGGAATGCGAGGCGCAAATCGCGGGGATCCAAGCGGAGCGCAAGATCAACTTTGAGCCGGGATCGGCCAAGATTGATGCCCAAGGGGCAGCCATCATGGATGACATTGCGGATGTGCTGAAAAAATGCGGTGAGGTTCGGATGGAAATCGGCGGCCATACCGATAGCCAGGGTGGCGAGGACATGAACGCGCAACTCAGTCTCTCGCGGGCGCGCGCGGTTTTGGACGAATTGCGCATGCGCCGGGTGCTGACATCGAGCATTGACGCCAAGGGCTATGGCGAGAGCGTGCCCATCGCTGATAACGAGACCGAAGAGGGCCGGGAGACCAACCGCCGTATCGAATTTCGCCTGATCCGCCCCGAGCCGCTACCAGATGAGCAAACAGCGCTTGAAAGCCTTGAAGAACCGGGGGAAGAAGGTGCAGAGGTAGAAGAGACCACGCAGGACACTCCAGCCGAATGAATAGAACCGAATTCATCATCGCAACCGCCATCGTTCTTTTCGTGGCGTTCTGCATGGGCTGGTTCGCCAATTGGCTGGTACATCGCTTTATCCGCGTGCCGGGATCGGATGTCGGGGAACTGGAGCGGTTGGCGCAAGAACTGCACGAGGCCGAAGAAACCCGCGATCAGGCCATCACCTATTTGCAACAGCGTGAGGCGGAGTTGACCAATCAGATCAGCCAGACCGAGGCAGAACTGGCCGCCACCATGGACGGTCTGCGCGAGGCGCGCTATGAGGCTGAACAACTGCGCGCACATCTTGAAAAGATGACCGGGCGGGCGGTCGGCTGATATTTTAACGACGTTCGACAGAGCCTGATCAAGCGGAAAAAGTGTTTCGGTGTTTCAATGAACGACCGAAACACTTTGAAGGTGATAAGAAATCTGCTTTACGATGCCTTACGAGGGCCTAAACCGGTTAGTGTTTGGTCCCGTGCGCTTTGCCGTGGCCCTCTTCTGGCTTGCGCGCCAGATCGACGGGCACGTCGACCACGATCTCTCCGGATTTCTCGAACACCAGCGTTATCGGTATGATCTTGCCTTGTTCAAAGCTCTCGGTGAGGCCCATCAGCATGACATGCGCACCGCCGCGTTCCAACACCAGCGTCTCACCTGCCGTGATGGCAAAGCCTTCTTCGACATGGACCATCTTCATCACGCCGCTCTCTTCGATGTGGGTGTGCAACTCGACCCGTTGCGCGGCGGGAGAGGCCGCGCCGATCAGGCGGTCGTCAGTATCGCCGATATTCTCGATCAGCATGAAGGCCGCGCCGGTCTTGGCCGAGGGGCTGGCGCTGCGGGCGTAGGTGTCAAGCACTTGGATGTCTTGGGCCAGTGCGGGCACGGCAAGGATGGTTGTGGCGAAGGCCGCCAGAAGGGTGGATTTGAAGGACATGGGTCGCTCCTTGAATGTCTGAGTTACGGTCTGAAATTGGCTGTCAGACCGCCACAGGCGGTGCCCGTGCGACATTCGGGGGCAAGCTGCGCATCGCAGCATGGCGTTCCACTGTGATCGTGCTGATCCGCCGCTCTGTCGCCAGCCAGAGGCCAAGGGCAAGGGGCGCGTTCAGCACAACGGCAAAACCGGGCAAGCAATCGGGGCAGAGATGGGGCGTTGCAAGGGGCTGCCCCTCTGCGTCCACCGCGACTGTGATTGGCCCTGTGCCGGTGCAGAGCACAATCTGGCCTACGGGCAGTGCCATGCCGCGTGCCACGGCAAGGCTCTGGCTGGTAAGCGCCAGAACAAGGCAGAGGGCCAAGGCCAGGATCGGGTGCAGTGGTCTCATCGGCCAGAGGTATAGGCCTGCGCGCCCGGCATGGGCAAGCGACAAAAAAGCACAGCCCCGCCGGTTGGGCAGGGCTGTTCGCGAAACAGTTTATGCTTTGGTTCAGGCGGTCGCGGCCTGCGCCTTGGCAATCTCTTTTTTGACCTTCAGCGCGGATGCGGACAGCTCGTCGTCCTTGGCCTTGGCGAGAAACGCATCGAGACCACCGCGATGGTCGACGCTGCGCAGGGCATGCGCCGAGATCCGCAGCTTGATGCCGCGATTCAGGGTCTCGGATTGCAGGGTCACGTCGTTGAGGTTCGGCAGATACCGACGACGTGTCTTGTTGTTGGCGTGGCTGGAGTTATTGCCAACCATCGGGCCTTTTCCGGTCAGTTCACAGCGGCGCGACATGAGATCATCCTCGTTCTTGCTGAGGGCGCGTGCTGGCCCTTCTTAACACAAACGGGCACCACCACAGGCAGCGCCCCGAATTCCGTTTGGCGTCTTTAGGCTCAAAGCACAGGCGCGTCAAGGGATTCTCGGGCCGAATTTGGCGTAATCCCGCGTCAACCCCGCGCGTGCCATCGTGGCGGCCATCGACGCCTTCGGCGAGAGTATTTGGGCCATAAAGAAGCCGGTAGGTCAAACACCAGTGATAGCCGTCGGTTGCGGCGGGCGTCAAACTGGGTGATTATTGGCGGAATTGGTGGAGCCTAGGGGGATCGAACCCCTGACCTCTTGCATGCCATGCAAGCGCTCTCCCAGCTGAGCTAAGGCCCCAATTCCATGGCCGCATTGGGCCGTGCGCCGCTCTCTAAGCAAAGCGGCGGGCGGGATCAAGTGGAAAATCCCGCCCTCCGATCATTAAAGATCGTTGTCGTCCGAGGCCACGTCGGCGATGTCGTCGAGCGACACATCCTCGTCCTCGTCATCCTCGAGCAGATCATCATCCAGCTCGACATCAACGTCATCATCATCCAGCAGATCCGCATCATCATCAAGGATGCTCCCTGCCTTCAGTTTCTTCGTTTCCGCATCTTCAGCGTCCGGAGCCATCGAGCGCGATTTGTGGGACGACAGTTCCACCACCTCGCCGGTGTAGGGACTGACGATCGGGTTCTTGTTCAGGTCGTAAAAGCGTTTGCCGGTTGTCGGGCAGATACGCTTGACGCCCCATTCTTCCTTGGGCATGGGTGATCCCCTTTGAATCTCTGGTCTTGTCGACGATCCGCGTCCCCTGCCATAACATTGAATGGCTGTCAAAGCCTTTGACGGTGACACCCGGACCCCGAGCAGGAGCGCATATGGGCCATCACATGCTGACGGGCAACCCCCCGGTTGCCCTGACTTTGCGCCACAGTGCGCGCGCGCGGCGCATTTCGCTGCGTGTGTCGGGGCTGGACGGACGTGTGACCCTGACGATTCCGCGCGGTGTAAGCGAGGCAGAGGCTTTGGCCTTTGCCCATTCGCGGGCTGATTGGCTGCGCGGTCATCTGGAGGGGCGACCGGGGCAGATGGTTGTGGGCATTGGCTGCGATCTTCCGGTTGAGGGCGAGATATTGCGAATCGTGCCGGGCAGTGGGCGGCGTGTTCAGCGTGCGCCGGGGCAACTTTGTGTGCCGGGGCCAGAAGAGAGCGCTGCGGCGCGTCTGGAAGGGTGGCTTAAGGCGCGGGCGCGGGATCGGCTGGCGGCGGCCTCGGATCATTACGCGGGCCTTTTGGGGCGGCGCTATACCCGGCTGACCCTGCGCGACACGCGGTCGCGGTGGGGGTCTTGTTCGGCTTCGGGGGCGCTGAGCTATTCTTGGCGGCTGATCCTCGCGCCGCCCGCTGTGTTGGATTATGTGGCTGCGCATGAGGTGGCGCATCTGGCGCAGATGAACCATTCGCCCGCGTTCTGGGCCGAAGTGGCGCGGCTGATGCCCGAGTATGAAACGCGGCGCGCCTGGCTTCGGCGGGAAGGCGGGGCGTTGCACCGGTATCGTTTCGGCAATTGACCTAAGCGCAGTTTGTGATCACATGGGCGCATGCTTTTGCCGCCACGCCCCGATCCGTCTCCGTCTGCGCATGACCGCGTCTATCGTGGTCTGCGGTCGCGCATCATGCATGGCGAGATTGCTCCGGGGCAGGCACTGACCCTGCGGGGAATTGGCGCAGAGTTCGGCGTGTCGATGACGCCTGCGCGTGAGGCCGTGCGCCGCCTTTCGGCCGAGGGTGCGCTGACCATGTCCAGCTCTGGCCGCGTGTCTACGCCGGAACTCAACAGCGAACGGATCGAAGAGCTGGCGGCGCTGCGTGCGCTGATCGAGGTGGAACTGGCCAGTCGCGCGCTGCCGCGGGCGCATATCGCGCTGATTGACCGTCTCCAAAGCATCAACGCCCGCGTGTCTGAGGATATCGCCCGACAGGACGCGGTGGCCTATATCCGACGCAATCTGGAATTTCACCGCACGCTCTATCTGCGCGCCCAAGCGCCGGCCATGTTGGCGATGGCGGAAACCGTATGGCTTCAGCTTGGCCCGACCATGCGGGCCCTCTATGGCCGCCTGCGGCGCAAAGACCCGCCGCATTATCACCGGTTGATCATCGCGGCCCTCAAGGCAGGGGATGAGCCGAGCCTTCGTCTCGCGGTGCGCTCGGATGTCACCCAAGGTCTGAAGATGCTGATCGGCTAAGGCGTCAGATCAGAAGCGTCGAGACCGCCACCAAAGCCAGAGCCGCGCCCCATGCCCGCCAGAGCGCGCCGCAGGCGGCCTCAATCTCTGCCGCGCCGATGTCACGTTGCCCGGCCGCGTTCACATAGGGAAACTCTTGGCGCGTGCCGTGGTAAGAGCGGGGGCCGGACAGGGCCACGCCCAAGGCCCGCGCCATCGCGGCCTCGGGCCAGCCGGCATTGGGCGAGCGGTGTTGGCGCGCCTCGCGTGCAACCTGATCCCATTGCCACCAGAGCCCGTGAGTGGCGAGGATCAGCGCGGCTGTCAGGCGTGCGGGTGCCAGATTGAGCAGGTCGTCGAATCGCGCCGCTGCCCAGCCAAAGGCCTCATGTCGCGGTGTGCGATAGCCGATCATGCTGTCGGCGG
>JGI24113J20146_1000195_pt1 | contig 16919 bp, 16 predicted proteins | sample SubbioAug_CSWold_FD_20146 | JGI IMG/M metagenome (IMG submission 20146) | reverse complement strand
CGGCTCGGCATCGGGGCCGAGCACGTCCAGGACCTCGTCGAGGCTGCGGCCGAGATAGGCGCGGGCATCGGCGACGACAGATGGCATCGGGGTGCTTTCGTCGGGTGTCACGTCGGCTTGCCGACCAGTTCGGGCGTCGTGCCCACGGGCGCGTCTACCGGTGCATCGACCGGTGCATCGGACCCGCCCTCGGGTTGCTGCTCGGGCTGGCTCTCGACCTTGTCGAGCACCTTCTCGATCTCCTGCTTGGCCTGCTCGAGCTCGGGCGGCGGCGCGTTGTCCTTGGGGGCCTCGACGACGACGGGCACCTCGCCCTTCGCCTCGGGCTGGACCTGTGGCGCCTCGACCGGTGCCGGGACCCAGTCCGTGCCGAGCTTGACCATGAACGCATAGCGCAGCGGGCAGTCCTTCTTGAGCCGGTTGGGTTCGATGAAGTACACCATCGCCGCCTCGCAGATGTCCTCGGCGGCATTGGTCTGGCCGTAGGAGGTGATCGGCGACTCCGTGCGCTTGGGCTTGGGGAGCTTGGCGTCCTCGTCCTTCCAGTAGCCGGTCGCCGAGATGTAGTCGGAGATGGCGTAGGCGAGCAGACCGTGGGCGACCTCGTGCACGAAGGTGCCGGTCAATTGGTCCTCGACCGTGCTGAAGTCCGCGACGAACTTCTCCGAGGACTTGAACAGCCCCATGTTCTTCTTGCTGGCGAAGTACTCGCCCAGGGTCGACGTGTCGAGCTTGCCGGCCTTGGTGTTCTCGTCGATGGCCTGCGACACCTTGCCGACGCTGGTGAGTTCCTGGTCCTCGCCCTTGCGCGTGGACTCCTCGCGCTTGGCCCCGAGGATCTGGCTGTAGTAGCCCAGGGCACGCTTGAGCGCCCGAAGCTCCTTGATCCGCCACGGTCGGGTCGAGAGGCTCTTGCGGACCTTCTCGGTGACCTCGTCGTAGTCGTTCTGGATGGCCTTGACCGTGGTCGTCGAGCTCACCACGACCCCGTAGGTCTTCTTGAGCTCGTCGATGATCGTCGCGGCCTCGGCGAGCAGTTCCTCGCGTTCCTTCTTCGACGTGAAGAAGCCGATCTCGAGCGACTCGCCGGTCTTGCCGATCGGGTACTCCTTGCGCTGCACCGTCGCCACTGCGCTGCGGTGCGCCGCCTCGTCGCCGCCTGCGCCCGCGGCGCCCTGCTGGACGACGTGGGTCAGTTCGTGGGCCAGCAGTTCCTTGCCACCGGCCGTCTCGGGCGCGTACTCGCCCTGCCGGAAGAAGATGTCCGAGGCGGTCGTGAAGGCGCGCGCGCCGAGCTGCCGGTTGAGCCCGTCCGCCTCGGCGTCGACGTGGACACTGACACCCGAGAAGTCGACGCCGAAACCGGCCTCCATCGACCGCTGGACGTCGGGGTCGAGGGCGCGGCCACGGCCGGCGGCCTGCCGGATCGCCGTGTCGGCCTGCGTGTCGAGGTCGCCGCCCGCGGCACCACCGCCGCAACCGGAGCGCCGGATCGCGGTGTCGACGGTCGCGGACGCCGCCGGCGAACAGTCGGCGCAGGCCGGCCCCTCGTGGCCGTGCGCGCCGCTGACGACCCGCTTGGCGACCCGGTCGGCCTCGTGCTCGAGCGGGTCGTCGACGGCACCGACCCGGAGCTTGGCCTGGATCAGCGCACCGACCGCCCGGTTGCCGGCCATGTGCTGCAGCGCCTCGAGCTCACCCGTGCCGCCCGGTGGCGACGTCGGCCGCCGTTCGCGGCGGGCGTTGTCCCGTGTCGATGCGTAGTCAGAGGTCGACATCGCTGCCTCCGAGCCGCATGGCGGACCGAGTCCACGCGGCAACGGATCCACGCTAGCCCCGCCCCGCACGCCACGGTGGCCGTTTCCTCCGGTGACGTCCGTGCCGTGCAGCCACGCGGGCCGGCTGTGCGTCCTGGCCACGCCCGAAGCCCCACGATGAGGACGTTCAGCACTTCCCGAGACCGCCCGTGAAGAGGACCATCGAAGGGCGGAGCGCGACGAACGTCGCCTCGCAGGAGACCTCCGATGCGCCGCGGGCTGCGTGCCCTTTCCGTGTCCGTCCTCGCCCTCGCCCTCGTCCTTCCCGCCACCGCCGCTCCGGGCCAGGCGGACGCGGCAGGCGTCACCACCACGATCTACCTGCTCGCAGACCAGCCCGAGGGTGGGCCGTTCCTGATGCCGGTGGACCGTGACGCGGTTGCGACGCTGGACCTGCCGAGGGCCGCGGTGCTCGCGCTCCTCGCCGGGCCGACCGCCGCGGAACGCCAGACGGTTCCGACCATCTCCACCGCGATCCCGGCCGGGGTGGATCTGCTCGGACTCACGATCGAGGACACCGTCGCCACGGTCGACCTCGACGGGGCCTTCGACGACGGAGGCGGCAGCGCGTCGATGTTCGCGCGGCTGGGGCAACTCGTCTACACCCTGACCCGTTTCGACGCCGTGGACACGGTGGCGCTCAACCTCGACGGCGAGCCGGTGGAGGACTTCTCCGCCGAGGGGCTCGTCCTCGACGGCCCCATCGGACGGGACTGGTTCACCGGCCAGGACTCCGGGATCCTCCCGCCGGTGCTGCTGGACACGCCGGCCTGGGGTGCGTCCTTCCCGCCGTACGTGGAGGGGACCGTCCGCGACGCCTCGGAACCCGTCGTGCTCAGCATCTACGACACCGACGGGCGCGAACTCGGCGTGGCGATGCTCGTGCCCGAGGCCGACGGCCGGTTCTTCAGTTGGCTGCCGTTCGAGTTCCCGGCTTCGGGGTTCGGCGCAGTCATGGTCGAGCCCGCCGACAGCCCCGGGCTGCGGGAGCACCTCGTGCGCTTCGCCGCCGATCCCGTCCGTGGTACCGCGCTCGCCTGCCCGGACGTCCCCACCCGGTACTTCAGCGACGTCGCGGACACCTCGGTCCACGCGGCCGCGATCGCGTGTGCGGTCCACTGGCGCGTGCTGGTCGGATACGTCGACGGCACCTTCGCCCCGACGGCCGCGGTGACCCGCGCGCAGGTGGCCAGCGCGATCGCCCGGCTCCTCACGGCGGCGGGGATCGACCTGCCGACCGACGCCGACCTCACCTATGCCGACGTCGCGGCGGGATCGCCCCACGCGGCCGCGATCGCGCAACTGGACGCGCTGGGGGTGATCCGGGGCCTGACCACCGAGCAGTTCGGGCCGGGGCTGCCCGTCGCACGTGGCCAGCTCGCCTCGATGCTGCACCGGGCCCTGATGCTCTTCGACGGCGCGTCGCTGGTGGCGTCCGAGGAAGGGTTCGGTGACGACGACGGCAGCACCCACGAGCCGGCCATCGACGTGCTGGCGCAACTCCGGCTGGCCGCAGGCACGAGCCTCGCCGAGTTCCGCCCCGCGCAGACCGTGACCCGCGCACAGCTGGCGGCGCTGGTGTCGCGGACCGCCGACCTGCTGGTCGCGGCCGGACACACCACCGGGCCTGTCAACGTGTTCGACGTCCACCAGGCCGAGGTCGGCGACGTCGTCGTCGGCCTGACGATCGGGTCGCTCGAGGTGAGCGACCCCGACGCCGCGTACCTGACGGCGCACGTGGCCTTCACGGGCGAGGTGATCGTGTCCGGGACGGTGACCGCCCACGACGACCACGAACAGCTCGGCGACGCCGTGTGCATGACCGTCGACGCGGCATCGGAGCGGTCGCTACCGAGGATGCTCCAGGACACCCGCTACGCATGGTTCTGCTTCACCAACAGCGACGTCGCAGCCGCCGAGGCCTTCGATCGAGGCACCGTGACGGAGGCGACCGTGGCCACCGACGAGTTCACCATCCACTACGCACCCACGGAGATGTGGAACACCAGCCGGCTCCTGCGCGTCGAGGAGTTCACCGGCTGACGGGTCTGCCGACCCGTCGGCCCTTCAGCGCGTCGACATCGAGAGCCGTAACGAGGGGCGTTGGTCCCGTCGCGTACTGGCCGAGCGACTCGTTGACAGCAGCCGCCCCCTGCGGAAGATCGATGGTGGGCCGACCGGGCGGCGGCACGCCGATGCCGCCGTCACGGACGGCTCGTTCCGGCCGGCCGCGACCGTCACCCGGGCGCAGGCGGCGACCTACCTGGTGCGCACGCAACTGCTGATCAAACCAGGCCTACGACATCAGCGCCGCGGACCTCGAGAGCTACATCGGCACGCTCGGCTTCGACGCGGCGTTCGACGACCTCGCCGGCAACGTGCACGAGGACAACGTCGACCTGCTCGCACGGCTCGGGGTCGTCGGCGGGTACCCGGACGGGACCTTCCGCCCCGGCTCGGCGCTGCTACGCGGGCACATGGCCGCGCTGCTCGCACGCCACCTCGACGTCCTCGCCGACCTCGACCTGGACCACCTCGGCCCCATCCGCACGCAAAGCAGACCCTGACACCAGGAGCACACCATGAGCACCACCGGTTGGATCATCCTCATCGTCGTCCTGCTGATCGTCTTCGGCGGCTTCGGCTTCAGCAGGCGAGGCAGGTGAGGTGAAGAGGCCGCGGCCGCCCGGCTGATTCGCCAGGGCGGCCGCGTCAGCGTGCGTCGCGGGTCACGGGAGCAGGGTCAGCGGGGTCTCACGCANCGCCTGCACNGAACCGTCCTTCGCCGAGTANTCGAAGACGGTCAGGGTCGCCTCGGTCGGCGCNTCCACGCTCACGTCGAGNGTGATGTCGAAGCTGCCCCAGCCCATGCCGTTGTCGGTCATCGCGAAGCCCTCGTCGAGCACGGTGCCGTCGGCGGTCTCCAGGCGGTACTGGAAGGTCGCTTCGAACACGGCGCCCATGCCGGTCACGCGCAGGGGCGTCTCGACCTCGGCGCCTGCCGCGGGCGTGTCGACGAAGACGGTGGGCAGCAGGTCGACGAAGTCGACGCGTGAGGCCGGTTCGTCGATCGTGATGCCCTCGCCGGAGAAGACCGTGACCGGTCGTCCGTCGAGGTGGAACGTCACCTCGTCGACGGTCGGGAACTGCGTGACGGTGTAGATGACCTGCGCGAGCCGCGAGAACATCGAGAACGATCCCCCGCCGGACTCGAACTCGCGGGAGAGGTCCACGGTCGCCAGGCCGTCGGCGATGTTGACGCCCAGCACCAGCGACTCGGCCGGTACGGATGTCGCGATGCCGTCGATCATCTCCTCGTCGGCGGACGAGGGACCGTCGACGAGTTCGCGCAGCGTCGCCAGCGCGATCCCCTCGGTGGACGGGATCTCACGCTGGACGGACACGAGGAAGGGGTCGGCCCGGCCGGCCGTCCCGCCACCGGGAGCGACGAAGTACAGCCGCACCGGGGTCGTGGTCCGGTCGCCGGTCGCGTCGTCCTGTTCGGTGTCGTCCGACGTGTCGGTCGTGTCGTCGACCTCGTCGTCGGGGTCCGTGTCGTCGTCGGGGTCGGTGGTGGCGTCCTGGTCGGCGTCGACGTCGGTGTCGTCGGCGTCCGTCGAGGTGTCCTGGTCGTCGTCGGTGGCGAGGGGGCCGGTGTCGACGGCGTCGCCGCCGCACGCGGCCAGCAGGAGCGACAGGACGACGCCGAGGAGCAGTGGGAGCGGGATGCGCTTCATGGCGAGCCTCCTGCGGTTCGCGGTCGGCAGCGGTTGGCTGCCTGGGTACCTGGCTGGCACCTGCTGTCAGCATGGGCCCGCCCCGTCATGGGAACGTCCGTGCCGTGTCACAGATCGGTAACGACCTGCACGGGCAGCCGGAGTTCGACCGCGAGCCCGCCCTCGTCGCGGTTGCGCGCGGTCACCGAGGCACCGAGCACCCGGGCGTGCTCACGCACGATCGCGAGCCCCAGCCCGCTCCCGCCCGATCCGCGGGAGGTGTCCGCCTTGGTGAAGCGGTCGAAGATCCGCTCGAGCTCGTCCCCCGGCACGCCAGGCCCGGTGTCGGCGACCTCGACGTGCAGCAGCGACCCGTCCAGCCAGGCGGTCACCGTCACCTCCGCTCCCTCGGCGTGGGTGCGGGCGTTGTCGACGAGGTTGCCGACGATCCGCTCCAGGCGTCGTCGGTCGGTCCGCACCGTGCAGCCGGGGGGCGCATGGACCGTTGCCTCGGGCAGCCGCCGCGCGACCACGGCGTCGAGGAACCTCGCGACGTCCACGTCCCACAGCTCGACCTCCGCGGTCGCGACGCTCGTCCCGGGGGTCTCGGTCGCGTCCAGCCGCGAGAGCTCGAGCAGTTCCTCGACCAGGTCCCGCAGCCGTCGCACGTCGTCGTCCAGCAGCTCGACGACGCGTCGGCTCCCGGCCGGGAGCTGTTCGACCTGCGCCGACAGCTCGTCGGCCTCGTGCACCAGGGCGGTCACCGGCGTGCGCAGCTCGTGCGAGACGTCGGCCACGAAACGTCGCTCGCGGGTGCGGGCGGCGGTGAGCTCGGCCACCGTGTCGGCCAGCGACGCGGCGAGCCGACCACCGCGCCATCCGGCGAGCGCGCCGAGCAGGACCAGCAGCAGCGACGCGCCGACGAGCACGCGAGCGAGCTGTGCCAGCGCGTTCTCCGTGTCGCTGACGTCGGTGAAGAAGTAGAAGTCCGGTCCGGCGGGTGGCCGGCGGGCGGCGACGATCAGGTGCGGGACCTCGTTGATCGCGACCCGCTCCGCCGCGACGCTGCCGCCTGCGACCAGTGCCTGCAGCTCGGCCGACACCACCTCCGGCGCGTTGACGACGTCCAGGCCGGACACGAAGTCGTCGCCGGGGCCGGCGCCGAGGTCGACGTAGACGTCGATGTCGCGGCGCTGGAAGTCGGCGGCCAGGCCCGACGACTCGATGTCGCCGGGACGCACGGTCTCGAGCAGCCGTTCGGTGGCCAGCACCCCGACGTTGAACCGTGCCTCCTCGACGGCCCGGTCGAGGACCTCCGAGCGCAACGACCGTGACACCGCCACGTACGCCAGCAGCGACAGCGCCAGCGAGGTGATCGCGACCACGGCGGTGACCGTCAGCGCCAGCCGCCGGCGGATCCGACGGCCGGAGCGGGCGGCCGCCCGGTCGGCACGCGTCATGGACGGGCTGCCCGGTAGCCGACGCCACGGACGGTCTCGATGGTGTGCGGGTCGGACGGCTCCGCCTCGACCTTGGCGCGCAGGCGCTGGATGGTGGCATCCACCAGCCTCGAGTCACCGAGGTAGTCGTAGCCCCACACCAGCTCGAGCAGCTGTTCGCGCGACAGGACGTTGCCGGCGTGGCGGGCCAGTTCGGCCAGCAGCCGGAACTCGGTCGGGGTGAGCTCGATCCGTTGGTCGCCCCGCACGACGGTGTGGGCGGCGACGTCGATCCGCACGTCGCCGACCTTCAACACGTCGTCGCTGCGGCCGCCGGCGCTCGCACGACGTAGCGACGCGCGGACGCGGGCGACCAGCTCGGCCATCTCGAACGGCTTGGTGACGTAGTCGTCGGCGCCGGACTCGAGCCCGACCACGACGTCGAGCGTGTCCGAGCGGGCCGTGAGCATCACGACAGGGACCGCCGACGACGCGCGGATGGCCTTGCAGACCTCCAGGCCGTCCATGCCCGGCAGCATCACGTCCAGCACGACCGCGTCGGGCCGGTCGGCCCGGAACCTGGCCAGCCCCTGGTCGCCGGTGGCGGCGGTCAGCACCTCGAATCCGGCGTTGGACAGCCCGCGTTCGGTCAGCTCACGGATCGAGGCATCGTCCTCGACCACCAGGATGCGCGCGTCCATCGTGCGGTATCCGCTGTCTCGTCGTCATCGGTCCCGGGACAGTGTCGCCTGCGGCGCGCGCGCTCGCGCCGAACCGGTGCAGGCGCGCCGTCCCGCGGCGCCCTGGTCGCCTCGCCGCCACGCTCACGGCTCGAGGGTGAGCACGGACAGCAGGTAGGTGTTCTCGACGACGGCGGTGCCGTCCGCAGCCCGGTCGTAGCGCTCGAAGACCTGCTGCAGGTCGGCGCGCAGGGCACGTCGCCCGTCGTCGTCGAGACGCTCGGCCGCGCTGATGGTGGGACCGAACCAGCGCCAGAAGACGTCGACGGCGTGGTCGGTCGAGTGCCAGTACTGCAGCGCCGATCGGGGTTCGCTGACCAGGTCGGCGACGGCGTCGCCGAACAGGTCGGCCAGGCCGTCCGCGGTGCCCCACCGCAGCGGCGAGTCGATGCCGGGCGGCGGCGGGTTGTGGCGGGCATGGACGGCGAAGAAGTCCCCGCTCCAGCCGTGCGGCATCGGGCCGGCCAGGACGATGCGTCCGCCAGGGCGGGTGACGCGGACCAGTTCCGAGGCGGCGCGCGGCTGGTCCGGCGCGAACTGCACCCCGTAGACCGACACCACGGCGTCGAAGCGGTCGTCCTCGAACGGCAGCTGCTGTGCGTCCGCCTCGAGGAACTCGACGTCGACACCGTCCGCGGCGGCCCGTTGACGGGCGCGGTCGAGCAGGGAGGGCACGTAGTCGATGCCGGTGACCTGGCAGTAGCGGCGTGCCGCGACGAGGGCTGCGGTGCCGCTGCCGCACCCGACGTCCAGGACGCGTTCGCCGGCACGCAGCTCGCCCGCGTCGCACATGGCTTCCGCCATCACGACGTTGAGCCGCGCGATCTCGTGGAAGTCGCCCTGCGACCAGGTCTGGCGCTGGGTGGTCGTGATCGTGGGGTAGTCGATGGCCGTGTTCGCCGCGGTCGTCATGGTGCGCTCCTTCCTTCTCGACGTGACCCTTTCGAGACTGGCACCATGGGCCCGCGATTCCAGTCCGATTTCTGGACCTTCGAGCTGGGGCAGGGAGGATCGGTTCGTGAAGAGCTACGACCAGTACTGCCCGATCGCTCGGGGGGCCGAGGTCTTCGCGACACGTTGGACGCCCGTGATCGTCCGAAACCTCCTGCTCGGCTGCCGGACCTTCACCGAGCTGCGCGACGGTGCACCCGGGATCTCACGCTCGCTGTTGACCGAACGGCTACGGCAACTCGAGAGCGTCGGCGTGGTCGAGAAGCGGCGGCACCCGAACGGACGCGGCTGGCTGTACGAGCCGACCCAGGCGGGCAGGGACCTGCGCGCGGTCTGCGACGCGATGGGAGCGTGGGGTTCACGGTGGGTCGAGCTCGGCCCCCGGCATCTCGATCCCTACTACTCGCTGTGGGCCATCGCCCGCGGTCTGCGCAGCGTGGAACTGCCCGAACAGCGGCTGAACACCCGCTTCGAGTTCCTGTCCATGCCGGCCGACAAGCGGCGCTTCTGGCTGCTCGTGCAGGCTCCCGAACCGGAGGTCTGCGTCAAGCACCCCGGACACGACGAGGACCTGGTCGTCACCACGGACCCGGAGTGGCTGGCCCGGTGGGTCCTCGGCGAGCTCACCCTGGCGCAGGGGCTCAGGGCCGGCACGGTCGAGGTGACCGGTCGCCAAGTCCTCGTGCGAACACTCGGTGATCTCGGCGACGCCGGCGCGCGGGCCCTGGCGAACTGGGGCGACCCCCGCACCTGAACTGACCGCACGCCGCGTGCATGTCGCGCTTCGCCGAGGCGCTGACCGGCGCCGGATACCTCGTCCTCGCGCTGACGCCCGGGGCTCCGGAGAGCGCCGCCAACGGGTGACGCGGCACCGTGCTCAGTCGGCGTGTTGCGACACGGGGCCGAAGCCGAGGTGGTCGAGGGGGCCGTTGCCCGCGCCGAGGCGCCAGGTGGCCGCGCCGGCGATGGCGGCGGTGACGTAGCGTTTCGCGCCGGCCAGCGCGTCGAGCGGATCCAGGCCGTTTGCGAGTCCCGCCGCCGCCGCGGCGGCGAAGGTGCAGCCGGTGCCGTGGGTGTTCGGGGTGTCGATGCGGTCGACCGCGAGCTCGTGCTCGTCGCCGTCCACGACGACGACGTCGACGGCGCGCGGACCCACGAGGTGGCCGCCCTTGACCACGACGACCCGGGTGCCGAGCTCGGCGAGCGAGTGGGCCGCGGCGCGGGCGTCGTCGAGCGTGCGCAGCGGGCGGCCGAGCAGCGCCGCAGCCTCGTCGAGGTTCGGCGTCGCGATCGTCGCATGCGGCAGGAGCAGCTCGCGGTAGGCGGCCAGGGCGCTGTCCTCGAGCAACCGGTGGCCGGTCGCCGACACCAGCACCGGGTCGACGACCAGGTTCGACAGCTCGCCGGCGGCCGCGCGCGCCGCCACGAGTTCCACGAGTTCGGCCGTGGCGAGCATCCCGGTCTTCACCGCTGCGACCGGCAGGTCGCCGAGCACCGCGTCGATCTGCGCCGTGACGGTCGCGGCCGGGATCACGTGGACGTCGGTCACGCCGACGGTGTTCTGGGCGGTGACCGCGGTGATCACGCTGGCCCCGAAGACGCCGAACTGTCCGAAGGCCCGCAGGTCGGCCTGGATGCCGGCCCCACCGCCCGAGTCGGAGCCGGCGATCGTGAGCGCGACGTGGGGCGTGGTCATGGCAGCTCCCTGGCGTCGAGGAGTCGGCGAACGGTGTCCGCGGGGTCGGGTGCGGCCATCACGCCACCCATCACGGCGACGCCGTGTGCGCCGGCGTCACGCCACCTCGACGCGTTCTCGGGGGTGACGCCACCGAGCGCGAGGACCGGCACACCAGCCGCGCAGCCGACGAGCCGGCGGAAGCGTTCGGGTCCGAGCGCCGGCCCATGGCCGGGCTTCGAAGCGGTCGGCGCGACCGGCGAGACCAGCAGCAGGTCGGCCTGTTCCCGGACGGCCGCGGCCACCTCGGCGTCGTCGTGGCAGGACCGCCCGACCAGCATCCCGGCGGCCGCCCCGCCCGGGTGGGCGTCGTGGGCGGCGAGGTGGATCGCGTCCGCGCCGAGGTGGCGGGCGAGCTCGGGATCGGACGCGACCAGCAACATCGCGCCGGCCCGCGCGACCAGGCCGGCGACCTGTTCGCCGAGGGAGCGCCGAGCCGTCGGCCCGAGGTCCTTGTCGCGGAACAGCACCGCCGGCGCGCCGGCCTCCACGGCCGCGACGACCACGTCGGCCACCGAACGGCCGGCGCGTGCGGCGGCGTGCCGGTCGGTGACCACGACCAGGGTCGGGACCGCGGTCATCCGGCCGAGCCGTCGGTGTCCGGCCCGAGCAGGTCCGCGCGACCCTCGTCGGTGGTGGACGCCTCGGCGTACAGCCGGCGTGGGATGCGACCCGCGCGCCGCGCCAGCCACCCGGCTTCGACGGCGTGCCGCATCGCCGTGGCCATCGCCTCGGGGTCGCGGGCCCGGGTCACCGCCGACGCGAGCAACACCCCGTCGCACCCGAGCTCCATCGCCAGGGCGGCGTCCGAGGCCGTCCCGATGCCGGCGTCGAGGATGACCGGGACGTCGACCTGCTCGCGGATGATCGCGAGGTTGTACGGGTTGCGGATCCCCATCCCCGACCCGATCGGCGAGCCAAGGGGCATGACGGCGGCGCAGCCGAGGTCGGCGAGCCGGGTGGCCACGATCGGGTTGTCGTTGGTGTAGGGCCACACGATGAAACCGGCGTCGACGAGCTGCTCGGCGGCGTCGAGCAGCTCGACCGGGTCGGGCAGCAGGGTGCGCTCGTCGCCGATGACCTCGAGCTTGACCCAGTCCGTCTCGAACGCCTCGCGCCCGAGCTGGGCCGTGCGCACGGCCTCGCCGGCCGTGTAGCACCCGGCGGTGTTGGGCAGGACGCGGACCCCGGTCCGCTCGATCACGTCGAGCAGCGACCCGGGCTGCCGGTCGGTCACCCGGCGCAGCGCGACGGTCACGACGTCGGTACCGGACGCGACGATGGCGCGCTCGAGCACGTCGAGGCTGCTCGCGCCGCCGGTGCCGAGCACGAGCCGGGACCGCAACGGCGTGCCGGCGATCGTGAGCGGCTCGTCCATGGGTGCCTCCTGTTCTCGAACGGGTGCGGGTCAGCCGCCCTGGACGGCGCCGACCAGCTCGACCTTCGCCCCGTCGTGGAGCGTGGTGGTGTCCCAGCTCGAGCGTGGGAGCACCTCGCCGTCGACGGCGACCGCCACACCGCGGCGGTCGTCGACCTCGCCGTCGACGACCGCCCCCACGGTGACGGGTCCGTCGAACGAGCGCGGCTGACCGTTGAGCTCGAGGTTCACGTCGGTGCTCCTGCCCGGTCGGGGTGGGCGACGTCGAGGACCGGATCGACCTCGGCGCCGGTGAGGATCGCGGCGACCGCCTCGGCGGTGATCGGGGCCAGCAGCACGCCGTTGCGGTGGTGCCCGGTCGCGACGACGAGCCCGTCGATCGGGCCCGGGCCGATCACGGGCGCGTTGTCGCGGGTGGTGGGCCGCAGGCCGGCGATCGTCTCGACGAGTTCGAGCTCGTCGATGCCGGGGACGATGGCGGCCGCGTCGTCGAGCAGCTCGCGGACCGCGCCGGCGGTCACGGTGGTGTCGAAGCCCCGCTCCTCCTGGCTGGCGCCGACGACGAGCCGGCCGTCGTCGCGTGGGACGAGGTAGACGCTGCGGTGCCGGACCAGCCCGCGGACGGTGGTGGTCAGCACCTGCTGCCCCGACGGGTCACGCAGGTGGAGGAGCTGCCCCTTCACCGGCCGCACGGCCGGCCGGTGCGCGTCCGGGAGGCCCTCGATCGTGGCGGACCAGGCGCCGGCGCTGAGTACGACCTGGCCCGCGGGGTGTCGTTCGCCGTCGGCGGTCATCACGCCGCTGACGCGGCCGCCCTGCTGCTCGATCCGTGCGACCTCGCGGTGGTCCAGGGCGACACCGGCGTCGGCGCAGGCGCGCAGCAGCGCGGTGACGCACGCCCGCGGTTCGACCCGGTGGTCCTCGGCGGCCAGGAGTCCGACCCGGACACGGGGACTGAGCATCGGTTCGCGGGCGCGGGCCTCGCGGCTGCGCAACTGCTCGACCTCGAGCCCGAGTTCGGCCTGGAACGCATGCAGGTCGGACAGCGCGGCGACGTCGTCGCGGTCGAAGCCGACCAGCAGCGTGCCGGTCGCGCGGTAGCCGACATCGGCGTCCGTGGCTGCCTCGAGTTCGGCGACGAAGGCGGGCCAGCGACGTGCCGCGGCCACGTTCAGCGCGAGGCGGTCCTCCTCGCCGTACTCCACCTCGGTGACGGGGGCGAGCATGCCGGCGGCGACGTTGGAGGCGGCGGCGCCCGGGGCGGGGTCGAACACGGTGACGTCGAGGCCGGCCCGGGCCGCCCGCCAGGCGCCGGCGAGGCCAATGATGCCGCCCCCCACGAACGCCGCGTCGGAGGTCATGTCGCCCCCTCGTGGCCGGCGAGCAGGTCGAGCAGTTCGCGGGTGGCCGCACCCGGATCGGGCGCGTCGACGACGGCGCCGACGACGGCGATCCCGTGCGCGCCGACGGCCAGGACCTCGGGGACCCGTGCGGCGGTGATGCCCGAGATCGCGATGACGGGGACGTCGACCGCCGCGACGATCGCGGCGATCGTGCCCGGGCCGATCGGGTCCGGCAGCCCCTCCTTGGTGGCGGTGGCGTAGGTGGGGCCGGCCCCGAGGTAGTCCGCCCCCTCCGCGACGAGCCGACGGGCCGTATCGGGGTCACGTGCGGTCCCACCGATCACGAGCCGGTCACCGGCGAGCTCCCGTGCCGCGGTGATCGGCAGGTCGGTCAGGCCGAGGTGGACGGCGTCGGCGCCGGCGGCGAGCGCGAGGTCGACGCGATCGTTGACGACGCTGAGGGCGCCGGCCGTGCGGCAGCGCGCCACGATCGCGCGGGCCACCTCGAGGTGGTCGCGGTCGGTGCGGTTCTTCACGCGGATCTGGATGGCCGGGGCGCCGGCGGCAAGTACCGCGTCGACGACACGCAGGTCGTCGGAGCGTTGCGCTGCGGAGGTCAGCACGTGCAGTCGTGGCAGGGGGCGGCGCACGTCAGTCGCCCTTCGGTGTGCTGGCGGCGATGGCGCGTTCCCGGACGAGCGTGTCGAGCTCGGACAGCTCGACGGTCGGGCGGCCGAGCAGCGACACGAGGAAGGTGACGACGCCGCTGGCGAGGAGTGCGCCTGCGAACGGCGCCAGGGTCGGGACCGCGTCGGCGAAGGTGACCCGGGCGACCGCACCCTCGAAGGTGCCCGCCGCGACCAGGCTGGCACCGAGAGCCCCGACCGCGCCGGCGACGATCCCCGACCAGACCGCCGTGCTGGTGGTGCGGTGCCAGAGGCCGAGCAGGGCCGGCAGGAGCAGCACGGCGGCGAGCAGGTCGGCGATGAGGAACAGTTGCAGCACGGAGGTGGCGACGAGTCCGACGGCCAGCGCCGGCAGCACGACGGCCACGGTCAGCAGGCGTGCGTGCCCGAGGCGGAGGGTGGGCCGTTCGGAGACGAGCAGGGCGGCGAGGCCGTTCTCGAGCGTGTCCACCGACGACGCGACGAGGGCGATGCCGAGCACGAGGACGACCGCGACGACCACGCTGGGCAGTTCGGCGGCGAGCGCGAAGATGGACAGCGCGGGGATCTCGGCGAGACCGACCGAGGCGGACAGCACCCCGAGCCCGCCGGCGATCAGCATCAGGGGAACCGTGACGGCGGCGCCGATGAGGGCGCCCTGCCGCAGGGCCCGGTCGTCGCGAGCGGACCAGACCCGCTGCCAGTAACCGTGGTGGAACAGGTTCGCGGCGGTGACGGCGAGGATCAGCGTCGCGGCGCTCTCGAGGCCCACCCGGTCGACGCCGAGCAGGCCGCTGTCGCGCACGCTGGCCACGGGCCCGTCCACCCCGACCAGGGCGGCGACGGCGGCGACCGTCAGCAGCACGATCACGAGCCAGCTCTGCCACCGGTCGGTGCGCAGGGAGGCCCGCAGGCCGCCGTACGTGGTGTAGGCGAGGGTGGCCGCGACCACGGCGACGACGGTGAGCTGGCGCGGGATCCCGCCGAGCAGTTCGACCAGGCCGCCGATCGCGACGAGTTCCGCCGCGACGAAGACGCCCATGTACAGCAGGGAGACCGCGGTGACGAGGCGACTCGCCGAGCGGCCGAAGCGCACGCGCAGGAACTCGCTCAGCCCCTGGCCCGAGGGCACGATCCGGCGCAGCCGCGGTCCGACGAACGCGAACACCAGGAACGGTCCGGCGGCGGCGACCGCGTAGCCGACGACGGGGCCGATGCCGAGGATGGCGCCGAGCTCGGGCGGCGCGAACAAGATCCAGGCGCCCAGGCCTGACGCGAGGAAGGACAGGCCGAGGGCGAGCGGCCCCTGGCTGCCGCGGGCGACGGTGAAATCGTCGACGTCGGCGCGTGGCCCCTCGCGGCCGGCACGCACGCCGATGACCACGGATGCCGCGAGCACAGTGCCGAGCAACAGCACACTGAACGATGTCGCCACCACGACGCGCTCCCTCCGCCGGCATTACCCGGATCAGGTTCCGAGGTAGGGCGCCCGCCCGGCGCGTTCTCAGCCCTCGGTTCGAGAGGGCTCCCTCGGCGTCTTCGGTCACGACCATACCGAGCCACCGCCCTCCACGCGACGGCACGCTCGGGCAGCAGCTCCGCTCGGACGCTGCCGGCAAAGGTCGTCGTTTGCTTGGATGAAGACTCCCTTGGGAGGGAGAAGTCATGGCAACCGGTTACCTCTGGCACGAGTTGTTCGGCTGGCACGACACGGGGACGAACACGGGCCTGTTCCCGGCGAATCCGGCGGCTGGACTGCAGCCCCTGCAGCACTTCGAGAACGCGGAGACCAAGACCCGGATGAACTCCCTGGTCGGCGCGAGCGGGCTCCTGGAGCACCTCGTGCAGCTCTCGCCCCGGCCGGCGACCGACGACGAACTCCTGCGAGTCCACGCCCGGCAACACGTGGAACGCATCCGCGAGGAGAGCGAGCTGCCCAAGGGCGGTGACGCCGGTGACGGTTTCAGCCCGTTCGGTCACGGCGGGTTCGAGATCGCCAGACTGGCCGCGGGTGGAGCCATCGTCGCTGCGGAGGCGGTGATGTCTGGCGAGGTCGCCAACGCCTACGCGCTCATCCGACCACCCGGGCATCACGCGACCCCCGACACGGGCATGGGTTTCTGTGTCTTCTCCAACCTGGCGATCGCCGCGCGCCACCTACAGGCGACCGATCAGGCCTCGAGGATCGCGGTGGTCGATTGGGACGTACACCACGGCAACGGCACACAGGCGACCTTCTGGGAAGATCCGGACGTGCTGACCATCTCGGTACACCAGGACAACGTCTTCCCGCCCAACTCCGGCGCCATGGACGAGCAGGGTGCCGGGGCGGGCTCGGGTACGGCGATAAACGTGCCGCTGCCCGCCGGTTCAGGCGTCGGTGCCTACCTCGAGGTCTTCAAGCGGGTCGTCGTCCCCGCCCTCGACGCGTTCGAGCCCGAGATCATCCTGGTCGCGTCCGGGTTCGACGCTTCCGCCGCCGACCCGTTGGCACGTCAGATGATGACTGCCGGCGGTTACCGGCAGCTCACAGACTCCCTGCTGGATGCCGCCAACCGGTTGTGCGGGGGCAGAATCATGATGACCCATGAGGGCGGCTACAGCCCCGTCTACGTGCCTTTCTGCGGGCTGGCGGTCCTCGAGGCCCTCTCCGGTCACCGAACCGGCATCGAGGACCCGTTCGACCCGATCTTCAGCGGCTTCGCCGGCCAGGACCTCCAACCGCACCAGGCAGAGGTCATCGAGGCAGCGGCAGAACTCGCCGCGAGGCTGGCGACCGGCTGAGCGGCTGCGCCAGCTCGAAAGTCGCTTGCGGACGCCCGGGTGGTGGAACCAGCCCGGCGCGGTCGATGACCGCCGCTGGCACACGAGGTGCCACCAACCGCGTCTACGGTTGGACCCCGATGAGCCGGGCCCGGGAGGACGAGCGTGGAGCAGTCGACGACGACGGTCAGCACCCGTGACGGGCAGCAGTTGTACGTCTACCGCTGGTCGCGCGACGGTCCACCGAAGGCCGTGGTGCAGGTGCAGCACGGCCTCGCCGAGCACGCCGGCCGCTACCGCCGCTTCGCCGAGGCGCTGACCGCCGCCGGCTACCTCGTCTACGCGGCCGACGCCCGCGGCTCTGGCCGCAGC
>JGI24113J20146_1000184_pt1 | contig 17428 bp, 17 predicted proteins | sample SubbioAug_CSWold_FD_20146 | JGI IMG/M metagenome (IMG submission 20146) | reverse complement strand
ATTCAGTAGATGATAATTTCCAATTAAATTTTAGACTTTTTTACCACACTCTACCATTTGGTTGTGTTTTCTCCCTTTGAATTCCGAGAGGCTATTTAATTCTTTCTCTAATTAATAAAATCAATAATAATCCACCGCTTATAAAAGCTAACACCATGACAGCAGTTATCATATTGGGAATCAATGAAGGGGAAATGAAAACTAACCCCATTATCCCAAAAAAGTATAAGGCAATACAAAATACCAGTATCCAGCTAAGGACTTTAATCATTTAATTACCATCCCTCCCAAATTGTAATAACCTTAAACATATAGGATGATATCCGTTCGCAGCAAGAATCAGGTCATAACGCTACCTTTTTTTAGTGAAATCTTCCCTCGTGTAATCAATGGCATGATCTGCACCAATTGATTGCAAAATATCTAAATTTCTCGTACTGCACACACCTGGACCATAGACGGGCTAAGAACGGTTCTCCTTTCACCAAAGCCAAATTACCATAGTTCACGGATGAAGCATGAACTTTTATTAATACTTCATTGTCCTTGGGAATAGGCTTTTCGACCTCTTTTAATTCAAGAACATCATCAGGGGATCTATTGTTGACAAATAATTGCTTTCATTATTCTAAACCTATAAGCATCTTAAGCCTTTTCTCAACTTCTCCAAGTATTACTTCGTCTACTTCCCCGATTTTAGCGATAAGCCGCTCCTTAGATATACCTCTAATATCCTCTGTTTTTATAAAGGAGTCAACTGTTAATCCCGTTTCTTGAGCTTTTACCGGCACATGTAATGGTTGTCTTTTGTCATGCTTTGTAAAAGGTACTGCAACAACCATTCTTGAACCCCCAAGGTTAAAAGCGTCAACAGAAATAATAAGCACCGGTCTTTTTCCAGCTTGTTCTTTACCAACTACAGGGTCGAGGTTTGCAAACCATATCTCACCACGTTTCAGAAGAATCGTCCTCCAATCCATCCTTAAGGGTAATATCCATTTCTTTGCGTTCCGCTAATTCATTTTCCCAATCCTCTGAAGACATTTTTTCATATGCTAGATTAACTTCCTCAAAAAACTTTTCGGTTTTGTATAGTCTTGCCAGTTTTTCTAAAATCCCTTGCAAAGTTGTATTTTCTTTTTCAGCAGCTTCTTTTAGCATATCATATGTTGAGACCGCAACTTTAATCGATTTAGTTTGAATCATATTAAAACCTCCCGAAGTAGAATCATCATTCTACTTCTGACTCTACCACAAAGCAGAATATTTATCAAGAATCACAGGGACGGTTCTCGTGATTATTTAGGCTTTAGATATAAGAGTTTGTGAAACTCCTAAGATTCTTGCCAATTGCCGCTGCGACATTCCTTCTAAGGACTTAGCTATTTTAATTATAGTATCTCTTTGCTCTTTTGGTAAGCTTTTGATTTGTGCTACATTAACTCCTGGTATAATCTTATTAATTTCTAATCTTACTTCTTCATCTTTTAATCTTTTAGTAATAACCTCGTCTAAACAATTATCTTTATTTTTTTTTCATTAAATTCCCTGAATTTTTTTATTGCTACATACTTATCATCTGAGAATAATTTTAGTATCAGTTCACCATCTAATAGCCCTTCTTGATAAGGTTTTTCACCATAATATTCCGCACAACTACTCCATTTCCACTCCTGTGGCATACTTACAAGACCAGCTTTAACAGGATTTTGATGTATATACCGTATTACTGTTATTAGGTATTCTTCACTTTCCACATTCTCACTTTTGTACCTGTCTTGAAATAAATGTCCTGTTGTATCATATTTCAGATGATAATACCCTACAAAGCTTACACCTATCCTCTTCATAGTTGTTGCAAGCTCCTCATTACCTTCTTCCATAAGTAAATGTATGTGATTATTCATCAAACACCAACCATGTATCTTTATTTCAGTTTTCTCTTTAAATCTTTCTAAGATTTCTAGAAATCTTAAGTTATCCTGCTTATCATGAAATATCTCTTGTCTATTTGCTCCTCTTATAATTATATGATATATACCGCTTTTGCTTTTCCCTCTAGCAGTTCGTGGCATTTTGATTACCCCTTTACATTTTGCCTTTATTACACTTCAGTAGGTTAAATTAATCAACAGAACCGTCCCCATGATTTCCTGGGATCTCATGCACATTCCCGCAGGGGGACTGTCAAGGGTCCGTCGAGGAACGAGGCGGGGCAAAGCCTTGCCCTTGACAGTTGAGCAAGGGGATGTAAAATTTCTAAAGCAGCTTAGGAAAAGTCTTTTAACAAAAATAGCTATAAAATACTTCTTGTCAAAGTTAAATTTGCCCTTTATTGACTAGGGGTAGTTTTTTACAAACATAGTTACATTTTTCACAGTTGGGGGATTTTTAAGTGAATATATGGGGGAATTTTTAGTTGACAAATACAACGCCTACGGAATTTCAAAAAATCATTTAAAGTTTCCGCCCAGTCCTTCATATACATAGGTATTTTTTGCTGTGCCATATCCTCAGCATGATCTAAGAACATTGTTACAATACGGTTTAAATCCTCAAGTTCCTCTTTACTTAAGTAATTTTTCGCTACTGTAACATCACTTCTCCTTACTTTATTACTAGCAAAATTAGTAAGTCCCATATTATCCTTTGAAGCATTTGCTCTTTCAGAAATCAGTTCTGCTGCAGTGTGTCCATGAACTGAATAATGTAGTTTGTTCTGGACTGTTGCAAAGAACTCTTTGGTGAGTTCTATATTTGGATCATAATCTATCGAAAGCGCATATATATCTTTAATTTTCTGATAGAACCGTTTTTCTGAAGCACGTATGTCTCTGATACGTCCCAATAACTCATCGAAATAATCAGCCCCATACTTTTTCGGATTTTTCAGGCGTTCATCATTCATTGCAAATCCTTTTTTCATATATTCAGTTAGGATTTCGCTAGCCCATCGTCTGAATTGGTTTCCAACATGTGAGCGAACTCTATAACCAATAGCTAATATCATATTAAGGTTATAATAATCCACATCCCTCGAAACCTCTCTGCTACCTTCCTTTTGAACTATTCGGAATTTCCGAATAGTTGCTTTTTCCTCAAGCTCTCCATCTTCAAAAATATGCTTTATATGCTCATTTATCGTATTAACGCCTTTTTGATATAGTTGAGACATTTGTTTTTGATTAAGCCAAATAGTGTCATCCTCAAAAAAAACATCAATCTTTGTCCTGCCATCTTCTGTCTGATATATTAAAAGTTCACCTTTATAAAAATTATCTGATTCTTTACTCATATTTCATCTCCTCATTTCTTAGGGTGTAATATATACTTCAAAGTTGTTTCAGTTAGCTGTTTCAATCCACGCACCCGCATGGGGTGCGACCATCAGCACCCTGGAGACTTGGCTGATGGATTGGTTTCAATCCACGCACCCGCATGGGGTGCGACTAAAGCTAATCTGGTATTCTAGTTTTAGTCAAAGGGTTTCAATCCACGCACCCGCATGGGGTGCGACCTGGAAGGGGCAAAACTTCCGGTAGATTTAAAAGGGTTTCAATCCACGCACCCGCATGGGGTGCGACTTTTTGCAGCCGGACGCATCCACCAGCCGGAGGTTTCAATCCACGCACCCGCATGGGGTGCGACATAAACTTAGGATTAGGCGGCAGCGTGGAGTGCAGTTTCAATCCACGCACCCGCATGGGGTGCGACGAATTGTGATGGGAATTCTAACAGAGCGTCGAGGCGTTTCAATCCACGCACCCGCATGGGGTGCGACTGATGACAGAATACGAAAACAGTCAGATAGAAAGTTTCAATCCACGCACCCGCATGGGGTGCGACAATAAAAAAACGGATTATACACCACACATAGGCGTTTCAATCCACGCACCCGCATGGGGTGCGACAAAACAACAGCAACAATCGTTTATTTTTTGTCCGTTTCAATCCACGCACCCGCATGGGGTGCGACAAAGAACTATCAGAAGATGTTTTCCCGGAAGAATGTTTCAATCCACGCACCCGCATGGGGTGCGACGGTGCAAAATACTGCGATAAACATTGTCGGGATGTTTCAATCCACGCACCCGCATGGGGTGCGACCATAGAACGGGATTTTTAATTTAAGAAAGGAAGTGTTTCAATCCACGCACCCGCATGGGGTGCGACTGCAAGCAGGGAGGGCAAATACAGGATTTACTTAGTTTCAATCCACGCACCCGCATGGGGTGCGACGTAATGACAGGCGCTAAGCAACTGTCGGTTTTCATGTTTCAATCCACGCACCCGCATGGGGTGCGACGAATTGTGATGGGTATTTTAACTGAGCGCCGAAGTGTTTCAATCCACGCACCCGCATGGGGTGCGACGTAGATTTTCTTGCCGGTCTGATGCGCCGGTCCTGGTTTCAATCCACGCACCCGCATGGGGTGCGACTTCAAAAGCATTTGAACCATCGGGAAGTTTTGGTGTTTCAATCCACGCACCCGCATGGGGTGCGACGCCGGTAAGAGTATTTTTAACCTCCCCCTTTTTGTTTCAATCCACGCACCCGCATGGGGTGCGACAAAAGTTCAAAAAATTGGTTCACCTGTCATTGGGGTTTCAATCCACGCACCCGCATGGGGTGCGACATTATCACAACTACCATCATTCCAAAACTACTAGTTTCAATCCACGCACCCGCATGGGGTGCGACGAAATGCCCAGCTAACTCAGTTGGGCATTTCCAAGGGTTTCAATCCACGCACCCGCATGGGGTGCGACATTATCACAACTACCATCATTCCGAAACTACTAGTTTCAATCCACGCACCCGCATGGGGTGCGACGGAATGCGAATTTGAAGATTACGAAGATGAATGGGTTTCAATCCACGCACCCGCATGGGGTGCGACGCCAGAAAGAGTACGTCTTGCAGCGTACTGCCAAAGTTTCAATCCACGCACCCGCATGGGGTGCGACAAGTATCATCAGGTAGTTTATTAATTTTGAAAGGTTTCAATCCACGCACCCGCATGGGGTGCGACGATGGGCTCAATAAAAATAAGATTGACAAGGCGGGTTTCAATCCACGCACCCGCATGGGGTGCGACAAGTTGGGGCAAAGTTAGCAGCCCTGTATTAGCCAGTTTCAATCCACGCACCCGCATGGGGTGCGACAGTCATCGTGATAGAATTTGCAGACAAATAAATAGTTTCAATCCACGCACCCGCATGGGGTGCGACGGCTTAAATGATGATTTTATTTGAGCTTTAGTCTGTTTCAATCCACGCACCCGCATGGGGTGCGACATACAAAGCATCTCTCGGGGCAGGTAACAAGCTAGTTTCAATCCACGCACCCGCATGGGGTGCGACCCGTTTGGTGATGTTTGGCAATTTGTCGATGGAGTGTTTCAATCCACGCACCCGCATGGGGTGCGACCATCATCCGGCAGTATCACAAGTAATTCGGACGGGTTTCAATCCACGCACCCGCATGGGGTGCGACGTATTCATTCATCCATGTGGTTATCCATGCGCCGTTTCAATCCACGCACCCGCATGGGGTGCGACTTGTAATTGTATTTACCCCTGACGCAAGCTGCGGGTTTCAATCCACGCACCCGCATGGGGTGCGACATTAGAGGAGGTTGTATAAATGGCAGCAGAAGAGTTTCAATCCACGCACCCGCATGGGGTGCGACGGCAAAAAGCACTGCCGACGTTGAACACTTGCTGAGTTTCAATCCACGCACCCGCATGGGGTGCGACGCAGGGTGTACCGGATGCGTTACAGAGCGGGGATGTTTCAATCCACGCACCCGCATGGGGTGCGACGAAAATGAAACAAATTAGTGAGATTTCTATAGAGTTTCAATCCACGCACCCGCATGGGGTGCGACCGAGTTGGCAAATTTAACGCCAGAGCACCGGGAAGTTTCAATCCACGCACCCGCATGGGGTGCGACATTAAGCTGCGAAAAATGGAGACTGTCAAACTTAGTTTCAATCCACGCACCCGCATGGGGTGCGACGCAATCCGTTGCAAATTTACTGCAGTTATTTCCTGTTTCAATCCACGCACCCGCATGGGGTGCGACAAAAGCAATTTCTTTGTTGGTGAGTCGGTAATCAGGTTTCAATCCACGCACCCGCATGGGGTGCGACTTAATCATCCTTGTATCCTAGCAGCAAAGGCGGGTGTTTCAATCCACGCACCCGCATGGGGTGCGACTTGTTTGGCAAGCACCAGGGATTATATTGGTGGGTTTCAATCCACGCACCCGCATGGGGTGCGACTTAAAATCGGCTAATACTGATTGAAATATTGGATGTTTCAATCCACGCACCCGCATGGGGTGCGACGAATGTAATACACTTAAACTTGTCTACATACGAAGTTTCAATCCACGCACCCGCATGGGGTGCGACGGCTACTGCTGGGAGGACCCCAGCAAATAGCGATGTTTCAATCCACGCACCCGCATGGGGTGCGACGGCAAGTGGATTTAAAACAAATTGAGCATAGGAAAGTTTCAATCCACGCACCCGCATGGGGTGCGACGAAGTGGTAGTGTGGCAAAAACAGACTTAACATTGTTTCAATCCACGCACCCGCATGGGGTGCGACTCATCAAAGCTCTTAATGTGCCATCCGTTCCAGTGTTTCAATCCACGCACCCGCATGGGGTGCGACCTAGACGCATTACCAAGGGTACTGGCTAAGCTAAGTTTCAATCCACGCACCCGCATGGGGTGCGACACTGCTTCCAGGCGAGTGGCGGGCTGATGAGTGGGTTTCAATCCACGCACCCGCATGGGGTGCGACTGCCAGGTGTGACGGTCGCCCAATAGTTTGGCCAGTTTCAATCCACGCACCCGCATGGGGTGCGACGAAGTTGGATGCAATGACGGAATTAGTTTATATCGCGTTTCAATCCACGCACCCGCATGGGGTGCGACAAAGAAGAGCCTAAATATACCCGGGCACGGGTTGTTTCAATCCACGCACCCGCATGGGGTGCGACAAGACCCCTGTGTGCTTCATAATCTTCTTTTCTTTGTTTCAATCCACGCACCCGCATGGGGTGCGACAAACACAATCATCATGGACAACCTTGATGGTGCTGTTTCAATCCACGCACCCGCATGGGGTGCGACGTCAAGTTCATTGTTGACAGGGGTGTCAGTCATGTTTCAATCCACGCACCCGCATGGGGTGCGACGCTGCTGTTCAGAAATGGGAAAGTGGCAGGGTTGTTTCAATCCACGCACCCGCATGGGGTGCGACAACATGGGTTCAGCACTTCAAAACATACTACCCTGTTTCAATCCACGCACCCGCATGGGGTGCGACCTGATTGTTTTTTACAACTTTACTGCTGAAAAGGTTTCAATCCACGCACCCGCATGGGGTGCGACCAAAACGGTACTGGAAGCAGAAGACTTCCCAAAAGTTTCAATCCACGCACCCGCATGGGGTGCGACCCTGATTTCTTCCGTCACCTGCTTCCATAGTCAGGTTTCAATCCACGCACCCGCATGGGGTGCGACGCTACTACAGGTGAAAAGATTGCCTATGGTGCTGGTTTCAATCCACGCACCCGCATGGGGTGCGACTGCATACACAAATAAGCTAATTTTATTAATGGTTTGATACACATATTTTGCGAATGTGATATTAAACATAAAAAACAAATGCATGCAAAGTCCAAAAAAACCCATATTACAGTCAAACTAAGGGTTGCGAATGTTCCAGTATAAATATGTGAGCTATAGGTTCGCAAATTAATAAAATATCTACATAATTAGTATTCCTTGTGGGTCATATGTAGGTTTTGCACCAAAATGTTCAACACGGTTTTTCCAATTATTACCTAGAAAATAATACCTTAAACTGTCAGTAGAAGGATCTGCTATCTTTTCTAAATTATTTCTTAACTCTGAAAATTGGGCGGGATCTACCAAACATTCAAAAACAGAATTTTGAACTCGTTGACCATTGTTAACACATTGTTTTGCAATCTGCCTCAGTCGTTTTTTGCCTAAGTTAGTTTCTGTGTTAACATCATACGTTATTAATACCATCATTTCTATCACCTACTTCCACAAAAATGGTGGGTATGCATCTAAGTCACCTCTTAGATGGCGTGCTAATAACAAAGCTTGAACATATGGCAATAGACCTATGCTTATTTTTTCGTTTAAGAATGGGTGAGTTATTTCCTCTTGTTTCCGTTTTTGCCATGCGGTTAAAACATCTTTCCGTGTATCAGTATCCATTAAAACTCCGCCACTTTCTTTAGTAGTAAATCCTTTAGCTGTTATTTGCTTTCTGTTAATTAAAGAAAGCACCAATCTGTCAACAAAAAAAGCTCGGAATTCTTCCATAATATCTAATGCAAGCGAGGCTCTTCCAGGTCTGTCCCTGTGCAGAAAGCCAACATATGGATCTAGTCCTACAGTTTCTAATGCTGATTGTATATCATGTGCCAGTAAAGTATAAAGAAATGAAAGCATAGCGTTTAACTTATCTTTTGGCGGTCTTTTGTTTCTGTCATGCATAAAAAAACTATCTTTTTGCTGTAGAATCAATTCATTAAATACTCCAAAATATGTTTTAGCACAATCTCCTTCAATGCCTCGTATTTGATCTAATGTCTTACAGCTCTGCAACCGCATAGTACTACTTTTTAAATATGCAGATGCCTGTTTAATAGCAGCAACATTAATCTGTTCAGTATGGTCGCGAATACCGCGGTCTATTACCACTCTTGAATTTATCAGTTTACCGGTAATGAAATTAATAGCTATTGATATACAATCATTTTCATTATCAGAAACACAAAACTGTTTTTTCCTTAGCAAAACATTTCCACGCACACCACCAGACACACGTGCTAAAAATTTGCCATATGGGCTCAAAAAGCATAACCCGACACCTTTCTCCGCACAGAATCCCATTAAGGCAGGACTCGCTCCCATATAACCAAAGCATACTATGCTTTCAATATTATGCACTGGTATACGAAATTTTTCACTACCTTCCACTAATATCACAATGTTTTCCCCATCTAAAGACAAATAGGAATTTGGTGTGCTAACATATAAAACATTTAAAAGTTTTTTCATAATTATACTTCTAAATATTTATTGATGTAATTGTTAACACTTGCTTGTTTCGTGCTTAATTTAGGAACACAAATATCCACAAGAGAGCATGATTTGCAATTTTTATCAGATGTGTTAGCTTTAGGGGTACATTGTTTATCAAACAAACTATGCATTTGCTCTGAAAAATCTACTACTTTATTTCTTAGTCCACCCTCAAATAATACTTTCGTTCTGTGCCTAGTTTCTCCATAAAAAAGGTATCCATAATCTATGTTAATGCAAAGCATTTCTTCAAGACACATTGCCTGAGTACATAATTGCACCTCGTCAATAATATCTTTTTTAGGCCTTCCCCTTTTGTACTCAACTGGAACAGGACACCATCTTCCTTCACGTCCATTTAAGATTACACCATTTTCTTCAACAGCATAAAATTCCACCATATCAGCAACACCATAAAATCCTAGCACATATGAAGAGAGAGGCACAGAACGTGTTGTTAAAATCCCTCCTCTGGCTTCAAAGAAATCAGGGTTATCAACACGTTCGTGCAATTGTTTGCCTTCAACTGTACGCAGATTTTCACTCCATTGTTTTTCAATATGTATCAATGCCCATTGCCTTTGACAATAGGCAAAATGCTGAATTCCTGACAAAGCTAATAAATCATCATCTTTATATCTTGAAATCATAATTTTTCTATTACAGATACACCCTCAGGTACTTTTGACATATCAATTTCAACGTTATAATCACTATACTTGCGTGCAGGTCTTTCACTATCATTTTTGGTAATGCTTATCAACTCAAATAATAAGTGTGACGGTGCATTACCAAGATCGCTGCTGTGCTTGAATACAACTAACTTCCGAACTGCCATTTTGCCTCTTGCTGCTGAATGGTCATGTTCAAACATATTTAATATTGCATCCCATAAAAGTTCTAAATCTTCCTCAGAAAACCCTGTTGTTTTTTTTGCTATTTTTGCAGAAATATATCCTTCTGTTCTGTATAATGCATATGGTACAATATGTTTCCTGCCCATTTCGTTTGTTTTATTTTCAGCATCTTTTTCAGTTGTTACAGCCATACGAGTTATGGTTATTTCTTGTGCAACAATGGGGTCTATACTCCTTGCAAAATTAATTTGAATAGGTCCCCTAACTTGTCCACAATTAACTTTTGTCGTCATAACTGCACCAAATGCACGAATATCAAAAAAGTTTTTGCACATAAAATCTCTAAGTGGCTCACGATTTTCTTTTGAGGCTTTTTCATCTTTTGGATCAATACCTAATCCAATGTATGCTGTTTCATGCTGTTTATTAAGAACTGCACCCACTTTAACATAAATTTTATATCCTTCACAGTCATCTTTGACAACCTCAACATAGTTCCTGATTTTTCTTTTAATACATACATCTGTTACAATACCATACCCTGTTTCAGCATCAATTCTTGGCATATTTCCAGCATCAGGGTCACCATTCGGGTTTCCATTTTCAACATCAAACAAAACCACAAATTCATAACGATTTTTAATTATTTCACTCATTTTCAAATCCCTCCAATTATAATTTTTCTTTTTCTGCTTTATCAGATTTTTGAAATAATGCAACTCTTTGATGATAATATCCAAGTATAAAGATTCCCTGTTGCTCAAGTGTTAAATGAGATGGAAATTTGGTTATTTTATTTATAATAGGCTCAATCTTTCTGTCAATTACATAACCATAGTCTGATTTTGAAATATGGTGCTGTGCAAGCCTTAATAATATAGGAAATACTGCTGCCGGGGTTGCACATGCAGACGCAAAATAGCGGTCTTTTATGGTAGCATTTATGCCTGGGTTTGCATCTTGTTGTGCTTTTTCTAAAACAGAAAAAAGTCGTCCTAATAAATACTCGGTATTAGCTGATTCTTCATTCAAGCTCACTGTTAAGACCTCCCCTAACTTCTTATTATTTTGTATCCTTGCCTTTCTTAGCAAATATGCTTTAATTATTGCAACTCTGACGTAGTTCACTCTGTGAATATTTTTATCTTTATCGTCCATATCGGCTCTTATCCTAATTATGACAGCATTGAAAAGTGACGCTGGGTATGGCGTACCGCTTATAATCGAACGCATAACAGCACCTGCTAAAAGGGGGGGCGCATCTTTATCTCTGCTTTTAGGTGAAACAGTTTCTCCCAACATCATCCATATAGGTATATTTGCAGGTTTGTTGTCAAAATCTTTTGCTATTTCCATGTCCTTATAATGCTGCGCAGTTTTTTCTATAAATCCGCCAAAACTGTCGGAATGAAAAAACCTGATTGAAACACGACTAGCATTTGGTGATAAACCTAAAATATGAAATTTTATTTGTGTATCTACTTTTCCATCTAAATCATTAATTCTCATACCAGACTTTGCTTTTAATAAAATATCTTTAACTAATTCTTCAATTTGTGCATCCCGTTTGTATTTATTTGTATTTTCTTTTTCTTCTTGAGTAATAGAAGGATTAAAAAGCTCAGCTGCCAAATCGGTGTATATGTCTTCAGGACTTTCAGCCCAAAATACTGTTGTTGCATCACCTACTTGAATCTTTTGCTTTTGGCTTGAAAGCATATGATTTAATACTGTGGTATAGGAAAATGCGGCATATATGCCAACCGGTGCAATATAACCATTCTCTTTACCATAGGATTCATATGCATTTTCATTAAATGATACAATTAACGCCCCACTAGATTGAGCATTCTTGACATTCTTTATATTTGGATGTAACCTTGCTATTGAGTTATGCTCACCAGTTATAAGGCATTGACCTTTTATATCATCTTCACTTTTTGAGTTGTATTCTTCCCATATTCTTTTAATTTCTAAATCATTATGTATATAGCCTGTTTCGCCATCTAATCTAAAGACCAAATTACTTCCCTCTAATATTTCTTCTATAAAGTCTTTCAACGCAGGATGTTGTCTTGTTTCGCCAATATTCCAGTTGTCCAAAAAAGCTAAAATTGCTTTTGTTGCTTGTCCATTAGCAGAACTTAAAACTTGATAGTGTAATTCTTTGAATGCGATAAAAGCGTCTTTAGATCGTTGAGGCTTTCCTTTGCTGTCAATACCCAAAACATAGGTGCTATTATCACACATAAAGTTGGCTGAAATCCCTGATGATCGAATTTTTTGTTCCGGTACCATTAACATTCTTGATACAAGCCTTTTACCTTTATTGCCTTCCACCTTCAGAGGAATAACATCAAGTAATTCTCCTGCTACTGAAATATTCAGGGCAAACCCAACCTTGGCACTGGTATAACCATATAACGGAATCCCACTCTTTTCATCCTCTGCAAGTATTTCATAATACTTGTTTAACGCATTGATGATCATATGTTTATCACCTCGCTTTTAATAACTCTTTAAGATCAATGATTCCGTCTTTCATAATTGCCCTATAAAATATTGGCGTCATATCATTTTGAAAATCAATATCCCATAACATCCAGCCTAAATCCATTTCACCACCGTAAAAGCTTGTTGGAATTTCATTTTCAAGTATTTCAAAATTTGCGGCAAACTCTCTTGTTCCAAGGCATGGTTGGTGATAGCACTGGCCTTGACGTATACGTCTAAGTGCAATATTATAATGCTTTTCCGGTGTATCTTCTACACCAGCCTTTTCAGTCATTTCAAAATGTGCTTCAATAATATAGCACACATCCTTTAGTATCATAGATGCTCTCTGCTGTCTAACCTCTGGAGCTATTTGATATAATTCTAAATTGCTGCCATTCATAACTTTTTTTACGTTACTACTTGAAATTTTTTGACTAACCTCATTCCTCCTTACATTAGTAAATTTGATTTCATTCATTACATAAATTTTGTCAATAACCCATCGCAAGGCTGGTTTCCAGTAAATAGCTTCGATTATACCTCTTGCAGCTGACGGAGTGATTACATCATAGCTAACTCGTTCAACTTTCATTTCCGGTCTTGTAAAGCATGCATAATCTCCATACACCTTTAATTTAATTCCATATCCCATCTTTCACCCTCCTTTCTCTATGAAAATATAGCTTCACCATAGGTATCTTTTGGCATAATAAGTCCAGTGCTTTCATCATAATTCTTTTTGACATTATCAAGAATAATATAGCTATCGTTGACTGTTGTTAATGCAGCATTTTTGAGCAGCGTTTTATATTCATTTTCATAAACTGATATGGTATATGATTGCAGTTTACGTGCTACGCTACGCGGATACGGGCTAAATTGTGCTTCGTTTAACAGCTTTCTAGCAGCTTCGTTATATGGAATTACAATTGAGTATGTGTTGCTTTCAATTAATTTAAATTTTTCCGCAGCTGTTTGAAAGTCAAATTCCAACTGCTTATATTTTTCTTCAAAGCAGTCTAATACGCTTTTTTTATCTAGAGCTTGTTCACCCTCAATGTCATACAACATTTTAAAATAATAGTCTATAGCATCTAAAGAAATTGGGTCGTCGTATTTTCTAAACACCATCTCCGCAACCTTTGCAGTTCTTTCTAAATAGCCTTTTATTTTTGCATATTCTGAAACAGGTTTAAAGACGAAAACATTTCCTGTCAGTATACGACCCTCCCTGTTACATCTGCCAGCAGATTGTACAATAGAATCAATGCCTGCAATTGAGCGATAAACCACAGGAAAATCAACATCTACACCTGCTTCAATAAGTTGTGTTGATACAACTTTGCAAGGCTGTTTATTCTTTAGACGTTGCCTAATCTCTGCAAGTGTCTCTTGTCGGTGTACCGGGCACATCAATGTGCTTAAATGTAATGCATCATCTTTTAATCTGTTGAAAATCTCTTTTGCATGTTTTCGTGTGCTTACTATACAAAGGACTTGGTTATGTTCATTTAATTCTTCTGCAAGAGTATCGTCATCCATCTCTCCTTTTTTATCTACCTTTACTTTTTTAAAATCATTATATAACTGCTTTGGATTATCCATTATTTCTATTGGCTTAACAGATGGAGGGAGTAGTTCATTTATTGATGGTTGTGTTGCTGTACAAAGCACAGCAGTAGAACCATAGTTCTTCACAAGCTCAGAAACCGCTAACAGACAGGGCTTTAAATATTCAATTGGCAACATTTGTGCTTCGTCAAATATAATGACACTTTTTGCCATATTGTGTATTTTTCTGCATTTAGAACTTCTGTTTGAAAACAAAGACTCAAAAAATTGCACATTAGTAGTAACTACAATTGGAATATCCCAATTCTCCGATGCAAGTTTCAATTTTTCGTTAACAACCTGAATATCCTCAGAATCCTTGTTATCAAATTGATAATTGCTGTGATGCTCTAAGACGTTTTTATCACCTAACGCATCTTTAAATACCCTTGCATTTTGTTCTATAATACTGGTATATGGTATTACATAAATAATTCTTTTCAGATTATTTACTGTTGCATGATTTAATGCAAATGCAAGGGAAGAATAGGTTTTCCCTCCACCAGTTGGAACAGTAAGTGTATATAGGCCATTGGCCATTTTTGCCATGTTTAAGCAACGTTCCAGAATATCTCTACGCTTACTATTTATTTTAGTTTTTTCACCCACAAAATTAGATAAAAATTCATTAAATACACTATTTAATTGATAAACAGTAGCGGTATTTCCGCGAGGTTTTAATATATCAGACATATAGCTTTCAGTATCAATAAAGTCCGCATCAACTAAACAAGAATAGAGCATTCTAATAAAAAAAGATAATGTAAAACCATGATAATTATTTTCATCAAAAGGTCTAACTGGCAAGCTACGCAAAGCTTTAACAGAAGTTAGATTTATCTCATTCTTATATTCACTATATTCTTCTATTCCCTTATTGAGCCTTGCATATAATGTTCCCTCTGTAGATGCTGCAGTGCCATAATTAGGTAACCCACTATGGTGTCCAGCTATACAATAAGCCAGAAGTTTACCAATCTTATCCCCATACAAATTCACAATTTCCTGTGCTCCTGCGGTAGAATGATCAACACTTAAAATAGAACCTTGTAGCTTTTGCTGAAATTTCAGTGAATACTTTCCTAAATCATGTAACATCCCGCATATATACCCAAACTCTTCAGCATTGAATTCCGAGGCATACTCTCCTGCTATTTTAGCAGTGTTTTCCAAGTGTTCAACTATTGTTTGCCACGATTTTTCAGCATTTTCAGATGAATGTGCATAGTATTTCACAAATTATCCATCCTTTAAATTATTTAAAATTTCATGATAAGTTACTTTTTTAGCTTATCACCTTCACCATTACTAATTTCATCCCTCTGTCATTACTTATATAATAGCTATTACCCTGACAATTACTGTCAGCCAACACACGTTCTCCCTAGATTTTCTTATACATTCTCCTCATCTCCTCCGCTTCATCCAGCATCTTTTGTCGGTATTCCTCCGGTGCCAATATTTCTGCTTCCTTGCCAAATTGCCTCAGCCAGCGCAAGAATTCGTTACCGCTGCGGACAGCGGCTGTAAAATCAATAGAGCCATCTTCATTGTCAGTTATATCACATTTGGTGTAGTACTGTTCTTCTTTGATATACCGGGCTACCTCCTGCGAAAAGCACACCTTAAAGGTCACTTCCTCCATCTCATCTTGGACTCCCCACAGGGTAGCCAAGTAGGCATCAATGTCCAGATCATCTTCAATAAAAAAATGCTTATTAGCCAGTGCTACTGCCTTAAATCGGTTAAGGCGGAAAAACCGTAGCTCGTGTCTGGTATGACAAAATGCCAGCAAGTATAGATGCCCACCCCGGGGAATCAGGTAGTATGGGTCCATCATTCGCTCCGACTCTTCATCCCTGTACATGGAGTAGTAGGTACATTTAATGGTCAAGTATCTGATCATTGCTTCCACGATTTTTTTCATATTATCCTGTTCAGTTTCATCCATTTGACTCTGGTGGATGCGAATGCGTTGACCAAGAAACTCCCCTAGATTAGCCAGGTCACCTTTAATTTTCAATTGGGTAATGATCTTTTCTTTAGCTGTATTAAAGGCACCTAGAAAAGGACTGCGTTTTAACTTAGACTGGCCGGAAAGCACTGGTGCAAGACAGAGGGCAATATATTCGTCAATATTGAGGCTAGGTGGGATGTTTATACAACTTTCAACCAGGTAGTAGCCCTGTTTACCTTGTGAGGTTATATGCACACCCAATTCATCCAATTGTTTAATATCCCGGTAGATTGTACGAACCGATGTATTACATAGTTGGGCTAACTGCTGGGCAGTGTTCCCTTCTTGATGTTTGATCTTGTTAAGGATTAAGATGATTCTTTCAATGGTTGATAAGTTTTTCTTGACTGCTTCCGCCCTGTAATTTAAGAAAATATCATCTCTTCTCATCTTTATCGTATCCTCCCCAAGAAAATATTGGTTATAATGCTAATTTTCGCCAAGATACTACATATTTCCTCTTGCATAATTTATCTTTTTTATCACAAACAAAACCTCCTTGACATAGCTTTTTCTTTTCATTCTGTCCGAGGGCTCCCGGAGCAAGGATTTAATTAAAAAACTGGATCTCTATATGTCATGCGATGTCAGGGAATATTGGATTGTGAACCCGATTAGCAGGGAAGTGACTGTTTATTTATTTGCAGACAGGAACATCAGTAAAAATATCACTTACAAAAAATCTGAAAGGGCTCAATCCTATGTTTTTGCAGAACTGACTGCAGAGCTCGATAGAATCTTCAAACAAATCGGGAAATAATGTTGCGCTCACCACAACATAGTCGTTTATAGCGATAAAACATAAGCCACTACCGGAGTTTTTATCCTAGTAGTGGCTTTATCTTATGAATGTAGTTGAATGGATCGAGCAGTATAGGTCGGCTAAGCCACAACCTCTTCATCCACCTTAATTACCCGTTGGTTTTCCGAGCCCCGGAAGGTTAGCTCCTGATTGCGAAGCTCTTCTTTATATGGGCCGTCCACCAGCACATCGGTATAATTTAACAGCTCCAGCCAGTCAGGCCTGTCGCTGTTTAGAATCTGCTCTAGGGTATAGCCGGTATAGGTCCAAACATTCTTCCCCCGGGCTTTGACCCTTTTGGCTATTTCAGCACAGGCCTGAGCCTGGACAAAGGGGTCGCCCCCGGAAAGAGTAACACCGGCCAATAGGGGATTGGCATCAAACTGGGCCAATATCTCCTCCACTGTGGCAGCAAACCCACCGGCTAGGCTGTGAGTGTCGGGATTATGGCAGCCGGCACAGCGGTGAAGACATCCTTGGGTCCATACCACCATCCTCAAG
>JGI24113J20146_1000182_pt1 | contig 17667 bp, 22 predicted proteins | sample SubbioAug_CSWold_FD_20146 | JGI IMG/M metagenome (IMG submission 20146) | reverse complement strand
GTGGCCGTGGCCAGATCATCGTCGGGGTTCGCTGCCGCGCCGCTTTGGGCATGCGATTCGTCATCGCGGCTCGCCGATCCGCCGCGCTGAGTGGACGCAGCAGCGGCGCCCGTCGGGGTACCCGGGCGCGACGACACCACCATCACCGGCGCGTCTTCCGGCGCCTGGCCCGCAGGCTTCTCGCCGGTGGGTGGGTTCTGCCCCGTGCGCTGCACCCCGATCGGCTCGGCGTCGGCCGGGTCGGGCAGCAAGGCCGGCACGCGCGGGGTGGTGGGCGGCGTCAGGTCGAGCTTGCGCGGCGTGCTGCTGGCGGCCAGCGGCCGGTCGCGCATGGGTGAGGTGTCGGTCGTCGGTGGGTCGGTGGCCGAACAGCGCTGCACCGAGAATCCCGCAAACACCACCACCATGCACCCCATCAGCACCGTCGACAACAGGCCCTTGCGCGACCATTCCAGGGGCGCCCGCTCGGCCACCTGCGGAATGCCGGCTTCGCCCGCGAGTGGCCGCAGCGTGTTGCCTTCGTCGGGCTCGGGCGCTTGAGCTTGTGCTGGCGGTGGCGGTGATTCGGACGGGGCGTGGGTTTCGTCCCGTTCAGGTGCGCTTCTGTCCGGTTCATTCATGCGTGGTTTGTTCATGGGGCACCTCCTGAATGGCGTTCTGCACGCGGCAGCGGTTCCGCCTTGATGACGCGCTGAAGGCCCGGCACCGTGGTCGCGCCCACGGGTGCGATGCCGTCGGGGTCGAATGCGTCGTTCCAGATGCCCACCACCGCCTGGCCGGCGCGCAGCACGAGGCGCCGGCTGACGCGGTCGACCACCAGCAGGTCGTCTTCCATGCGCGTGTTCACCAGGCTCTCGCTGCCGTCGGCCAGTACCTGGAACACGGCGGGCAGTTCGCGCTGGCCGGCGATGCGCAGGTAGGTGAAGCGCCCGTCATCGAACACGAGGCTCGGTGCGATGTCGTGTGATGCCGCACCCTCGGCCATGGAGTACCGTGTGTTCAGCACCGCAGTTCTGGCCTGCAAGCGTTCGGCCACCAGCTGCGCCGTGGGAGGTGCTGTGGGCAGTGTGGGCAGGGCGGCGAGTTCGGTCAGCACCTGCGCCAGCGGGGACGGCTGTGCGGGCGGAGTCACCCGCATCGGGGCCTTCACCGTCAGGCGGTGTACCGGTGGCTGGCGGTCGTCGTCGGGCAGTACCTCCAGGCGAAAGCTGTGCGCGCGCTGGTTGGTTACCACGGCCAGGTTGTTGGGTGCGCTGGCCCCGCGCTTGGCCTTCACAAACACATGCCGCCCACCCGGTTGGGCCGCCACGCACCAGACGGCGTCAAGCTTGCTGCAGTCCGCGCCCAGGCCGGTGGCCACGTCGGTGATGGCCTCGTCGGCATCCAGCACCAGCAGCGCCAGCACCCCGCGCTTGACGGGAATCGTGACCACCGCCGACGGGTCGTAGACCACCTCGCGCAGCCGGGGATCGGGCTGCGGCTCGTTGGCCAGGGCATGGCCAGCGGACCAGTTGCCCAACACCGGACCAACCAGTCCCAGGCCAAGCAGCACCGCAGCACGCAGCGCGTTCATGGGCGGCCTCCAGCGGTTGAGGGGTTGATCTCGGGGTCGGACCGGTAGGCCGTCACGACAAAGCCGAACGGGTTCTCCAGCCGGTCGGCCTCCTTGGCCAGCACCTTGGGTTGGTACTGGTACACGAGGCTGGCCACATGGCGGGTGGTGATGTCCGGCACGGCGCGGTCGGTCTGGCGCACGACCTTGTCGTAGGTGACGCTGGCCTCGCGCTGGTTGGCGCGACGTCCCGGCGCTTCGAGCTGTACGCCCACGATCTGGATGCGCCAGTCCTGCGTGGCGCCCAGCTTCTTGTGCAACGCGGCTTCACCCTCGAACTGCCGGTTGTAGTCGGCAAACACCGTCGGCACCGCCATGCGCGCCACCTGGTCGAAGTCGCGCTGCAGGAACATCCAGCTGTAGCTCTCGCGCGCCCGGACGAAGCTCGCCAGGTTGTGCTTGTCCAGCGCATCGAGCGCCGGCACGGTTTCTTCGCTCAGGCGCTGCTGGATCGTGGTCTCGCCGGTGACGCGGTCCACCACGATCGGGATCTCGACCACGCGGCGCAGCGGGCCCTGCACGAACACCGCGGCGATGCCGACAAAACCCAGCGCCAGACCCGCCACGGCTACCGTCCAGGCCCGGCGTTCGGATCGTTCGAGCAACAGTGTGCGGTCGGTTTCCCAGTCGCGGTTGGTGCTGAAGGCGCTGGCCTGGGCGTCAGATGCGGCATTGAACGTGGCGGCAGCCTGGGCGTCAGCAGCAACCTCAGCCTCAACATCGAGGCCGTATTCCGGCCATACGGCGGCGTGACCTGGTCTCAGGTGGTCGGTCATGGGGGACTCCGGTGGTGCGGGTTTCAGGGCAGGAAATCGGCCAGCTTGCCGGTGCGGTTCAGCATTTCGTACTGGCGTTCGCGGTCGCGCGAGCGGGCGATGCGCTCCTCGCTGTCGGCCATGGCCTGCAGCATCTGCAGCTGCGAGGTTTCGTGGGCCAGCAGGGCGTTCTCGGCGCCCAGGCGGGCCTGCATCTCCAGCACCGACTTCTGGTCGGTGGTGGTGTTGACCTCGTTCATCAGCGCCTGTATCTGGCCCAGCCGCCCGGCGGCGCGCGTCATGGCGTCCTGCAGCAGACCCTTGTGCTGGTACGGCTGCGCCAGCGCCGCCTGGCAGCGGATCTGCTCAGCGCCGGCCAGGTCCAGGCAGTTGTAGCTCATGTCGGCGTCGCGCAAGGCCTTGGCGCTGGCGCTCAGCGCGTTGTAGCCCGAGGTGGCCACGGCATTGAGGTGCGTAAAAGCCTGGGCCGGCACGTAGTTCGTCAACAGCAGGTTGTGGTGCACATCGCCCAGGTTTCGTGGCCCGTTCATGCTGTCGATCTGGGTCTGCAGCTGCTGGATCTGTTGCAGCTGGTGTTGGATCTGGGTGATGTGGTGCGTCACCTGCTGCACCGCCTGCGCCAGATTGGCCACATCGATGACGGCCAGCGGGCCGGCCTGCGCCTGGCTGGCGCTGGCGGTGACAAGGAGGGCGACGGCTGCTCGACGAACGTGGCGCATGGTGAACTCCCGGGGTGTGAGGTGGTCAGGACTGGCCGCGCAGCGCGGCCAGGCGGTAGGCGGCGGCGCGGCCTACCTGGTAACCGCGACGCCCGATGGAAAGCGCCTGCCGGCCAGCGCCTGCGGTGGCGGCACCTGCGGCGTACGGCAAGCCGGCACCGGCGCGGATGACGCCACCAGACCGGGCCGCTGCGCCCTTGGAGGAGGAGCGAAGGCCGGAGACCATCAGCGCGTTCTGGATCATCTGGATGCCCTGCTGCACCGCCGGACCACCGGTGAGGGCCGATGCCAGGCTGGGCGCCTGGAAGCACAGGATGGCCATCAGGATCATGAGCACGCAGTACTTGAGGCTCTCGCCGACCACATTGAATGTGGGCCCGAGAAAGCCACCGTTGACCTGTATGGTCTGAACCACGGCATGGCCCATGTAGGCGCTTAGCCCAAGGGCAAAGAAGGCAAACCAGGTCAACACCACGGCGTTGAGGACCATGGACAACCAGCTGTCGAAGAAGCGGGCGGTTGGGCGCCAAGCCAGGCACAGGATGAACAGGGGCCCAACGGCAATGACGAACGTCAGGAAGAGTTTTGCCAGGGTGATCACGAACAGCGCAATACAGAGGAAGACCACGTTGCCAATCGAGCAGACGGCGGCGGCGAACAGCAGGTCGAGTCGGGTGATGCCCATTTCCTTCATCAAGTCGAGCACAAGTTGACTCGCTCCGTCGTTGAAGGTGTCCAGCACCGCATAGGGCGAGGTCATCGTCATGGGGTCGGCTGCGGTCGGCAGGAAGGTGGTGGCAACCCCTGTCGCGAGCGCATTCGCCGTGTCGGCCACATGGCTGATGTAGGTACCGGATTGCAGGGCAAACGCCAGGATCAAACCCATCTTGACGACCTTCCACAGGAAGACCGGCACCGTTTCGGATACCTCGTTCCTCAGCACCGCCCACCCGTAAAGCAGCACCCAGATCGTCATGGCCGTCAGCGCGATCGGGGCGATGGCCGTCATCAGTGTGTTCACCACCCCGATCACGTAGGTGTCGAGGACCGCGTCAAACTGTGCTCCAACCCATGTGAACATGATCGACCCCTGCTACTGGACAGCGCTCACCGGGAGCTTCATCAAGCTCACACAGCGGTTGGAGATGGTTGGCTCGGCGCATTGCATCCACGTGCCTTTCACCTTCACGATCCAGACGCGAGATCGCTTTTCGGTCCCGAATGTGGATGGGCGGCAGGTCGTGGGCCGGCCGAACACTTCTGTGCATTCGACCAAGCCATCGGTGCTTTCCAGCATCTTCCAGCCACCCGCAGCGCATCCCGGCTTTGCAGCCGGACAGGGGGCCCCGAGAGAAACCCGTGGCAGTGGTGGCACATCGACTGCGGTCGTGCCATTCGGCATCAAGCGCACCGCCTCGTTGCCCTTGACGTACTGGGCACTGGCGACGCTGGTGGTGATGGCTATGGCGATCAACGCCAGAGGACGAACAAGTGTTTTCATGAGCCGCTCCTGATAGTGCGAAGTTTTCTTTCCCGGACTTCCCGCTGCAGCGCAGGCAGCCACTGCGCGGGATCGTCGTCGTGCCGCTCACGCAGCACGTCGAGCAGGGCGACGTTGTCGGTGGTGGCGGAGAGCACGGTGATGAAGTCGTCCAGGCCGCCGAGGTCGAGTTCGCACAGCGCGCTGGTGTGGCCCTGCTTGACCAGGAAGCGCCGACCCCCTTGCGCGCCCAGGCCGCGCACGATCTCGTATTCGGCCTCGCTCAGGCCAAAGCCCTCGACGTACTCCTCGCGCACCGCTTCGGGGTTGGCCAGGAAGATCTTGGTCACGCTTTGTTCGACCATCGTCCGCCCGATCGGGTGGCGCAGCACGTCCGACGGGCTCTGGGTGTCGAAGATGCCCAGGCCGTTCTGCTTGCGGATCGTCTTCTGCTTCTGCTTGGCAAAGTCACTGAAGATGGCGTGGTCCAGCGCCTTCCAGAATTCGGAAATCACATAGATCAGGCGCTGCCCGTCGATCAGCTCTTCCATCACCTGCAGCAGGTACAGCATCACCGGCGTGCGCACCTCGGGCAGGTCCAGAAACTCGGTGGTGTCGAACGCAATCACCGATTCGGCGTCCAGATCCATCAGTTGGTCGCTGGCCTGGTCGAACACCCAGCCCAGCGCGCCGCCCTCGCACCAGCGCCCCAGCCGCTCGTACAGGCTGTTGTGGCCGGCCTTGGGCAGGTTTTGCCGCACGGTGGAGAAGCGGCGCAGGCCCTGCGGCATGCCCGCCACGGTGCGCACCGCGTCTGCAATGGCCCGCTCGTCGGCGGGCAGCAGGGGCAGGGTGGGCGTGGCCACACACAGGCGGATCAGCTGCTCCCAGAACTGCACGCGCGCCGGAGTCGGGTCGCGTTGCAGCGGGTTCAGCTGGGTGGGCTTGCCCGCTTCCAGCGTGAAGTAGCGGCCGTTGAGCGCGCGGATGGCGATCTCGCACCCCCGGTCCAGGTCGAACAGCACCAGGCGCGGCGCCGGGTGCCACTTGCGTGTGAGCGTGAGCAGGAACATCTCCAGCGTGGTCTTGCCCACGCCGGTGGAGCCGATGATGAGGGTGTTGCCCGGCAGCTTCTGGTCCCGGCAGTCTTCGCCCGGCGGGCTGCTGTGCAGGTTCAGGTAGAACGGCTGGCCCGACGGCGTGTGCAGCAGGGCCAGCGCCTCGCCCCAGGGGTTGCCGTCGCGCTTGCCGCGTGCAAAGTTGTGCGCGCTGGCCAGCGCGGCAAAGGCGCGCGATGAGAGCTTGGCCTCGCGTGGGCGCCAGGCCCAGTTGCCCGGCCACTGGGCAAACCAGGCCGCATCGGCCACCAGATCGACCGGTGCCAGCTGCAGGCTCGACGCCTCGCCCACCGCGCCCATGGCCTGGGCGGCCTTGCGCCCAGCGTCGCTCAGGCTGTTCTCACCCGGCTGGCCGAACACCACCAGGCTGTAGTGGTACTCGCCCATGCAGAACTGGCCGTCGCCCAGTTCATCGAGTGCCGTGTCCATGTCGGCGATCTGGCTGGCCACCACGTCGTCGCTGGCGATCAGCTGGTCGCGCTGCAGCTCGAGCGCCCGCATCGCTTCGCGGCGCGGTAGCACCGAAAAACTCTGGGTCTCGATGAACTCGCTCGGCTCATACAGCAGGGCGTTCAGAATGCCCGGCTCCACGGCATCGGCGTATTCCTTGATATCCACCAGCGCCGCGCATCGGCGCTGATCGCCGTGTCGCAGCTCCAGCTTGTCACCCCCAAAGCTCAGCCGCGTGTGGGGCAGGGTGCGGTAGAGCGGGCCGGCCGCCAGCGGCACCGGTTTCCACGACCCGTTGACCAGAAAACCCAGGAACTCGGCGACTTCGGAATAGCGCCGCGCGCCCTGCAGCCGCACGCCCAGGCGCTGCGGTGCAAAACCGCGCAGCACGCGCTCGACGAAAGTCGAGCGCTCCTCCATCACCCGCAGCGCGTCCGCCTGGGCCTGCGCGATGGCGGCCAGCGACCGTTTGCGTGGCTGCAGCACCCGGCTGATGCGCGAGGTGTTGGGCCGGTAGACCAGGGTGAGGTACAGCTCGTTGCTCATCATGGCGCGCCGGCCCAGCCGCGCCTGGTAGGCCTGTGACAGATCGCGGGCAAAGCCGGGTTGTGCAGGGTGCTGCAGCGTGTCGTGCACCGCGCGGTGCACGCGGTGGCTCCAGACCGCCCACTGCCCGCCCGAGAGGTTGCGCAACAGGCTGCACATCGCCTCGTGCCGTTCGCGAATCACATGCTCGTCCGCACATTCGAAGGGCACGCCCTCCAGGCGCCAGACCCGCAGGTAGTCGCCGCCCCGTGTGATCACGTCGTGCTCGGACACCAGGGAAGAGAACGGCACGAAGCGCGCCAGCGGGTTGTCGCGCAAGGCCTGTGTCCAGTAATGGGGCAGGGCGCGCGGGTCTTGTCGCTTACTTTGTTTCAGCTGGGGCGGCTGCCCCGGTGCCGGGCGTGCCGGCTCAAACATGCCAAACATCGCGGGCTCCTCGAAACAGGGTGGGGGAGTAGCTGCGCGCGCGCCAGAAGCGGCGGTTGCGGTCGTGGTGGCGCAGCTTCAGGGCGATGAACACCTGGCGAAAGCGCTGGTCGTCTTGCGCCGTGACCCAGCGCATCCAGAGCAGCACGGGCGCGATGGCGAGCAGAACGCCCGCGGCGACCCACCAGCTGAGCAAGACGCCGCCCCAGAGGATCAGCAGCATGCCGCTGCCAAACAGCACCACGAGTGGCACCAGCGGAATGCCCAGCTTCATCGCGGGCCGGGTGGCGCCTTTGTAGATGGCTTCGGCTTGCACGGTGCCACTCCAGAGTGTCAGGCGCTTTGCGCTTCAGGTCACGATGAAGCTGGCAAAGGCCGCCGCGCCACCAATGAGCGTGCCGCCGATCAGCACGTTGGCCACATCGGCCAGGCGCGCGCCCTGAAAGATCATCTTGAAGCCGGCCCAGATGATCGCGATCGTCACCACGGCAATCGAGATCGTCACCAGGATGGTGTTGACGTTGGTGACCGTGGTGTTGACCTTCTCGAAGCCCTGGGCCATGGCGGCCGGGGCCATGCACCAGGGTGCCAGCAGGGCCAGACGGCGAGACTGACGCAGGAAAGACTGGACGGGTTTCATGGCATTTCTCCTTCAGGGGTGGGGTGGAACAAAACGGGACGGTGACTGCGCGGCCAGCACGACCTTGCGCACATAGCCATGACGAAAGCCGGTCGAGAAATTGCCGCTGTAGTAGCAGGAGAGGGCGCGACGCAAGGCCTGCTGTTCGTTGGGTGCTGCAGGAGCGCGACGGGCGCGGTCGAAACACTCGGTCAGTACGCGCTGCATGGCAGCCAGGTTGCGGCAGGGTTCGAAGGCCGATGACGCGGTCAAGCCCAGGCGTGCCCAGTTGCCCACATTGATCTGCGCCAGCCCGACGCTGAAGTTGCGCCCGGCGTCCTGCAGCGTGCGCACGGCGGCAAGCGCCTCGGCGTGGTGGCGTGGCTGCCGGGGCAGCGCGCCACCGACGACGCCGATGGCCCAGGGGTTGAAGTTGCTTTCCACTCGTACCAGGGCCGTCGCTGTTTCGGGGTGTACCTCAGGGGCGCAGGCTAGCAGCAGGGACAGAAGCGTTGTTGCATCCATGGTCTGCTCCTGAAGGGTCTGCTCCTGAAGGGTCAGCCCTGGCGGAGGGAGGAGTAGTGTGGCTGTTTAAGCCAGGGCTGGCCGCCTATCCCACGAGATGCTTGTGGCGCCACACAAACGCAGGGGCGCATGATCCGTTGCCGAAATGGCACTCTGCAAGTTGTCGACGCTGATGCGGCCATGGTTGTGCTCCCGGTTAGGTGCAGTGAACTGGTGCATCGCGCGCCAGGACTTTGAACACCGTGGAGTCACTGTAGGGCGCAGCTGAGGCGTGTTCGATGCTGGATTCGATGGCTGATCCAGCGGGGTATGGACGATGCGGGGGATGAGGGCGGAGGTTGTGGTCACCATCCGACTTGGATGGGTTGCGGCGTGGAACGCGCAATGATGGGCCGATGGAAATTATTGTGGTGAGCGGCTGTTCTAGGCTGGATGCTGTCGCTCGATTTCTGAGACTGGGCTCTTTCGCGGTACTGAAGCCGGCTTTACCGCAGCCAGGAGGGCCAGTGGCCGGTGCTCACTGAACCGGTCGCTCGGCAGGTGATCACTGGTCAAGTGCCGGGAATGCCCGCTCGGGTCTTGGATGTGCTGATGCTCTCGACCAAAGCAGCTGTTCCTCTGTGTTCTGAAAACCGGACCTTCAGCTCTCAAATGCCATCGTATCCATTGGCTGGCTCTCACGCCCATTGCTCCGCACCCAGGGATCGAGGGCGGCGCCCGACCCGTCGGATGCCAGACCGCTAGCACCCGTAGCCTGTCGTGGGGACACCAGTGCGCCGTTAAGCGCCACCGATGCCGACTGTGACCAGTCCGGTGCCGTCGCACTCCGGACAGGTTGCCCCATCTTTTCGTCCGCTGCCACCGCAGCCACGACACACCGTTTCGCCGGTGCCTGGCGTGCCGGGGGGCGCTTCATCGCCCGGTGAGATGGGCGCCGCCGCCTGGGACGGTTCACGGTCGGCCGCGCAGGCCGGTTGATCGCTGGAAGGTCGTGTCATGGCGTTGTCTCCTTGCCGGTTATGCGGCAAACGGCGTTCCAGAGGCCGTCGGCCGGCACCGCCTCTAGCGACGCGAGCATCCGCTCAAGGCTGTTCTCGGACACTTGCCGAAGCTGGATAGGTGCGAGGACACTGCCCGGCGCAGCCGCTCAGTATGAGATGGCGATGAGCGGTCTACAGCGCTGACCGGTCATTAACTCGGGTTGATCCTGGATGGCACGCGCAAGCCTCACCGTTCGCGGCTGACACCAGCTCATCCAGAATGCCGCAGTGACCTGCATGCGTTCCAGCGCAACGCGCTCGCAGCTGAAGCAACTGCTTCTCCAGCGCCTTCATGCTCTCGAGACGCGCCCGTACGCGAGCCAGCTGAACATCCACCAGTAGGTCCACCTCTGCGCACTGGTCGTCAGGTGCATCCACGAAAACGAGAAGCCGGTTCACATCGGCCAGGGGCATGTCCAGGGCGCGGCAGTGGCGGATGAACGACAGGCGCTCCAGGTGGGCGGGGGCGTAGTCGCGGTAGCCGTTGTCTCGCCGCGCCGGCTCGGGCAGCAAGCCCTGCTTTTCGTAGTAGCGGATGGTTTCCACGTCCACGCCCGTCGCACGGGCCAGTTCCTTGATCTGCATGGTCAAACCCTTGTTTGAAAAGTGATTGACACTGTAGCGACTCCAGGGTTTCCAATGCAGGCATCGAAAGGAAAAACCATGTCTGCCCATTGCTGTGACCACGAAACCCCCAAACCCGAGACCCTCGTCAATCTCCCGCGCTACCGAAAGATTCTCTGGATTGCGCTGATCGTCAACGCTGTCATGTTTCTCATCGAGATCGGCGCAGGTGTGCAAGCCGGGTCGCTCTCGCTGCTGGCCGACGCGGTGGACTTTGCGGGCGACGCGCTCAACTACGCCGTGTCACTCGCCGTGCTGGCCTCGGCGCTGGCTTGGCGCGCTCGCGCGGCCATCCTCAAGGCGGTCAGCATGATTGGCTTTGGCCTGTATGTGCTGGGAACTGCGGTGTGGTCGGTGTGGCACGGCGAGGTACCACAGGCCATGACCATGGGCGTGGTGGCGCTGCTGGCGCTGGTGGCCAACCTGGCGGTGGCGTGGATGCTCTATGCGTTTCGCGAGGGCGACGCCAACATGCGCAGCGTGTGGCTGTGCTCGCGCAACGACGCCATCGGCAACGTGGCGGTGTTCATGGCTGCGCTGGGCGTTTTCGGCACCGGCTCGGCCTGGCCCGACCTCGTGGTGGCCAGCCTGATGGCAACGCTGGCGCTGCAAGGCGGCTGGACGGTGTTGCGACAGGCACGCAGGGAACTGGGTGATGCGCACGGATCAGCGGATCAGCATGGCCATGCGCAATGAGCCAGCAGGCACATGCCTGTTCGACGAGACAGTCCATGCCCGGCTGCTTCACGCAGCGAGGGCGGCGGGTTCCGCCGAGCACGCGTGGCGGTGTCTGGAGGCAGCTCATGTGGTGGGCCAGATCCACTTCAAGCTGCACTGGCAGACGCACGCGAACATGCTGGGTCTGGCGTGGCGCACCTGCGACTGGCCAGAGGCAACAGGCCAGTTGATCCGGCTGGCCCTGGTACCCGTGGGCCACCTGAGCGGGCGTTTGCCGCTGGGCAACCCGGGGCGAGCCACCGTGAGCGCTTTCAAGGCCATGTCCGTGCGCCCTGATCTGACCGCGCTGATAGACCGCGCACGCGGCAACTAAAAAGCCAGCCGCTTAAAATCCGAAGCATGCGAATCTTTCTGCTCGTGCTGCTCTTCACGCTGCTGCCGCTGCAATCGCCTGCAGCGGTAACGAAGGCGTGCTGTGTCCACACCCAGATAGCTGATGGTTTGCATAACAAGCACCACCAGCCTGTTCACGGTCTGGCGATCGCGGTGGTGGCATTTAGCGAAGACGGCGCAGTTTCCAGCAGCAGTTTTGATCTGGATTGCGGGACCTGCCATGCCAACTGCGCGGCTGCGGTGTTCTCGAACTCAGCAAGCTTTGCCGACTCCTCAGGTATCGAGCAGTTTGAACACCACGAAGCAACCCGTGTGCCGCCCTGGCATGCGCGCCCTTACCGCCCACAGTGGCCCACCCCGATCAGATCGGGGTTCAGCACCGCTGCCTGAAGCGCTGACCGGCGCTCCTTCCCCGATCCCCTGTTTTTATGGCTGTCGCTTTAAGCGGCAGCCGCCCCTGGATCGTTTTGGAAGGACTTCTCATGATGACTCGCTGGATTCAGCGAAATCCGCGATGGACATGGCTTGCTGCTGTTGCATCTCTCTTGCTGATGGATCAGATCAGCAAATCGTACTTTTCGACCGCCTTGGAACTTGGCGAAGCCATTCAGGTAACTGAGTGGCTCAATTTTGTGCATGTGCTCAACGCCGGAGCGGCCTTCTCTTTCCTGGCAGACGCTGGTGGCTGGCAGCGTTGGTTTTTTATAGGCGTGTCGGTGGTGGTGGTGGGAGTCGTTTCGGTGGTGTGTCTCGCCCGGCAGGCCGAACCTTTGGACCGCTGGCTCGGGGCCTTCGTCGTCGGTGGTGGAAGTGGCAACCTTGTGGACCGTATACAGATCGGTGCTGTGGTGGATTTCCTGGACTTTCACTGGCGCAGCATTCACTGGCCAGCCTTCAATCTGGCTGACGTGTTCATCGTCAGCGCCGCGCTGACCTGGTGCCTCTTCTCATTGAAGGCGCCGCCGCGCGTGCCGACCCGAAAGGTAACTGAGGAGATGCGTTCATGAAAGAAGGTTGGAGCTGGCTCATGACTGCCTGGGGCGTCGCCCTGGTCGCCACGCTGGGAGCCTTGTTCATTGGCGAGGTCATGGGCATGACGCCCTGCCTGCTGTGTTGGTACCAGCGCATCTTCATGTTCCCGCTAGCGATCATCCTGGGCATGGCGGCCTTTGCCGAAGACCGTCGCGGTGCTGTCTATGCGCTGCCGCTGGCCTTGGGCGGCGCTGCAATCGCTGGGTACCACACCGCATTGGTTGCGGGCTGGGTGCCCAAGTGGTGGGTGCCTTGCGGCAGTGGCCCGTCATGCAGCGAACAGAGCCTGGAAATCCTCAATGGCATCCAGATTCCCTGGCTGTCCCTGCTGGCGTTCGTCGGCATCACCGTATTGCTTATTGTTTATCTGAGAAAGACACGTTCATGAACGCCAAGAAATTTACCGTCGTCGGCCTGGTGGCCATCGTTGCCTTGTTCTTCTACCTGGGGATGAACGCCTATCAGAACCGTGTGCAGACAGCGCAGGATGTTCAGGTCAAGGCCGAGCAAACCCGCTTGGTGCGCATGCACTCACCGGTCTTGGGTCCGCAGGCCGCACCGGTCACCATCGTCGAGTTTTTTGATCCCGCCTGTGAGACCTGTCGCGCGTTCTATCCCATCGTCAAGGACTTGATGGCGCAGTACCCCAACGATGTGCGGCTCGTGATTCGCTATGCGCCGTTTCACCAGGGCTCAGACCGGGTGGTGAAGCTGCTGGAGTCGGCGAAGAGCCAGGGTAAATACCAGACCGTGCTGGAAGCTGTGCTGGCCGCGCAGCCCGCTTGGGCGGACCATGGCCAGCCCAACATCGAGACTGCGTTCACGGTGGCTGAACAAGCTGGGCTGGACATGGCGCGGGCTCGGCAAGACATCGAAAAGCCCGGTATGCAGGCCTTGCTGCAGCAAGACATTGAAGACCTCACAGCCTTGCAAGTTACCAAGACGCCGACCTTCTGTAAGCGATCAATAGACCCCACCCCTTGCGCGATCCCGGGTTTCAGGTCTTGAGTTCAGCGCGGCGCCAGGGCAGCAAGGCCTCGTAATCCTCGACGGTCCTGGCCCGGGGAAGCGCTACCAGCAGCGAGCGCAGGTACTGATAGCCATCCACGCCGTTGACCTTGCAGGTCTCCAGCAACGAGTACAGGTTGGCACTCGCGTTGGCGCCGGCCACGGTGTCGCTGAAGAGCCAGTTGCGTCTGCCGATGACAAACGGGCGGATCGAATTCTCACAGCCGTTGTTGTCGATGGGGTATAGACCGCTGGTGACGAAGCGCTCCAGCTTGACCCACTGCGATGACAGGTAGTGCAGCGCCTTGCCCAGCAGACTGCCCGGCAGCACCGCATGGAGATTGGCCAGCAGCAAGGCCTGGATTTCCTGCAGCACCGGCACACTGTGAGCCTGGCGGCTTTGCAGCAAAGCGCTCGCGTCCAGCCCTTGTTCCCCGGCCAAGACCTCCACACGGTAGAGCTTGCCAATCAGCGCGATGAAGCGGGCCGCCAATTGCTCGGGCCCCCGGTTGGCTTTGGGCAACGCCTGCAGTGCGTCGTGGAAGTAACGTCGGCAATGCGCCCAGCATCCAATATGCACGAGCTGGTTGGCCACGGCGATTTTGTTGTAGACCTCGTAGCCGTCGCTCATCAGCACGCCGCCCTCGCGAGCGCCGACGTACAGACGCTGCGCGGCCTCGGTGCTGCGTGAGGGCGAGTAGGCGAACAGCCGGATCGGCGGGCCCGTGCCGCAGGCGCCAGAGCCATTGGTCATCTGAGCCCACATATAGCTCTTGGACTGCGCGCTTCGTCCGGCCTCCTTGAGCACCTGGACCTCGGTCTCATCACCGAAGATCAGCGGGGCGTCCAGCAACAGGTCGCGCAGCAGGTTGATGATGGGTTGCACCGCCTGGCCCACACGAACGACGCTGGCGGCCATGGTGTTGCGCGAGAGATCGCGCCCGCCAAAGCGCCCCAGCAGGGCAGCCTGGCGGTACAGCGGCAGGCCATCTACGTACTTGGAGGTGATCACCCAGGCCAGCAGGCCTTCGCTGAACAGGCCTTTGGGGATGACCTGCTCGGGCTTCGGTGCCAGGCGCAGCGTGCCGTCGCAGCACGGGCAGGCGTACTTGACGCGTTCGTGGCGGATCACGCGCACCTGCTGCGGGACAATGTCGAGCTGCTCGCTGGCCTCGACGCCGATCTCCTGCAGCAGGGCGCCGTCATGAGGACAGACCCGCTCGGACTCGGGCAGTTCGTGGCGCACCACCTCACGCGGCAGTGCCGGATCCAGCGGCTTGCGCCCGCGCTTGATGCGTTTGTGGGCCGGGACCTCGACGGTGTTGTCCTCGGCCTCGGTTTCTTCCTGGGCCGGCTCGGTCGCAGCACCCGATGCCTCGGCCTCGTTGAAGAACATGTCCTTCTGGTGGGCGGCGCTGACTTCGCTCTTGGCCGCGAACAGCTGGCGCTTGAATTTGTTGAGCTGTTCCTGGAGCAGGTCGCGCTCGGCGCGCGTGATGCGCAGTTCGCCCGCGAGGGACTCGCTGGTCTGCCTGGCCTGGGCCAGCGCCTCTTGCAAGGCAGCAAATTCTTCGGCGGTGGGCATATGAACCATTGCCTGCTTCGATCTTCCTGTCGAGCAGACGGTTCCTGGTGCCCATCACTTCGCAGCCCATATTCTGCGCAGCGACCGTTGCCACCCTCAGCCGCGTGCGCTTCAGGCCACGCGTTCGTAGAACCGGTGTGGGTGGCGCTGCGCGAGCGCCACATCCATGCCCTCGAGCAGCCAGTGCAGTTGCTCCACCGTCAGCGTCGGCACCACCGCCTCGTCCGGCCAGATGAAGCGGTCTTGTTCCAGACGCTTCATCAACAACCAGAAGCCGTTGCGCTCCCAAAGCAGGATCTTCACCCGGTTGCGCTGGCGGTTGCTGAACACGTACACCGCCCTGGCGAACGGGTTCATCCCCAGGGCCTGCTCCACCAGGATGGCCAGGCCATTGATGCCCATGCGAAAGTCAATGGCCGGGCGGTGCAGGTACACCGTCAGCGTGTCGTCGAGTCGGAACATGGCAGGCGCCCCAGAAGTTCAAGGACAGGCAGCAGCTCGCCCGGGCCCGCATCGCTGAGGTCGAGCTGCACCCCATTGGGCAGCCGGGCGTGAAGCCGAGGCTTGTGCGCAGCAGCAGGCACGGCCTCGGGGGCCGCCAGCCGACACGGCACGAAAGCCTCGGTCGTGCCCATGGCCACGGCGGGCATGTTGGTTTGACTGGCCTTCATATCTGCACCCATGCTCTGGGTGATCCAGCGACGCAGCAAATTGGCGTTGATGCCGCATTGCAGCGCCATGCGCGCCACCGAAACACCTGGCTTTAGGCAGGCGCGCACCACCTCGGCCTTGGCCTGCGGGTCGTAGACGGCCCGCCCATCGTTCTTGCGCCCTATGACCAGGCGCCTCACCACCTCTGTGTCAATCTCTGACATACGTGTCCACCTTGTTCTACATGGACACGTAGCTTCCCCTCTCCGGATCTCTGTGGGAAGACGGAGTTGAAAGAGCGCTTACGACCTTCTTTGTCAACGGCCGCAGCTTGCCCAGCTTCGGGCCGGATCAACTGGCCGCGCTGGTGGCCGAAGAAGTGGCGAAAGCTAAGAAATGAAATCTACGACAAAAATGAAACTGCCGACTCGAATCAACAGACGCGGGGCACTGGCGTTGGGTGCCGCGTTGGTAGCGTCGGGCGGATTACTCGCCGCTTGCTCTCCGAAAACACCCACGTTCAAAAGCACGGATATCACGGGTGCCAGCTTTGTAAAGGATCTGAAGCTGACCGATCACACCGGCCAGCAACGAACCATGGCCGATTTCCGAGGCAAGGCGGTCGTGGTGTTCTTCGGGTTCACGCAGTGTCCTGATGTGTGCCCCACCTCCATGACCACCATGGCCGAGGTGAAAAGATTGATGGGCGATCAAGGTGAAAAACTGCAGGTGCTCTTCATCACAGTCGACCCGGAGCGCGACACTCTGCCGCTGCTCAAGGAATACATGGGCAACTTCGACCCAACGTTTCTCGCCCTGCGACCCGAGCCCGCCGAGTTGAAGGCAGTGGGTGACAGCTTCAAGATCTACTATCGCAAGGCCGTGGGCACCACGGCCACCTCGTACACGATGGACCATTCGGCAGGTAAATACGTGTTTGACACCAACGGCGCCGTGCGCCTGTTCTCCAGCTACGGGACTGAGCCGGTCGTGATTGCCGAAGACATCCTGACCTTGCTGAAATCCACCAAGGCTTGAAGTCTTGTTGTCTTCATGAAAACCCTGCTGCTCTGGCAGCGCAGCCGGTCTGGGCCAACCATGGCAAACCCAATGTCGAAATTGCATTCCAGGCCGCTGAAATGGTCGGGCTGGATTTGGCTCGTGCCCGGCAAGCCGTGGCCCGACCCAGCATGCAGGCGCTCCTGCAACAGGACATCCAGGACCTCCAGGCACTGAAAGTCAACAAGACCCCCACCTTTTTTGTGAACGGTCGCAGTCTGCCCAGCTTTGGCCCCGATCAGCTCGCCGCGTTGGTCGCTGAAGAGGTTGTCGGGAGTAAGCGATGAACACGGCCCAACGTACTGCACAACCCCTTCGAGGGCAAGGTCGTGGTGGTCTTCTTTGGATTCACCCATTGTCCGGATGTCTGCCCGACTTCCATGCTGACCATCGCCGAGGTGAAACGGTTGCTGGGCAAGGACGGGGACAAGCTGCAGGCGCTGTTCATCACGGTGGACCCGGAGCGCGATACCTTGCCCCTGCTCAAAGCGTACATGGCCAACTTTGATCCGACCTTCCTCGCCTTGCGGCCGGAACCGAGCGAACTCAAGTCGGTGGCAGACAGCTTCAAGGTGACTTTTCAGAGAGCTGAGGGGCCAACGCCCACGTCGTACACGGTGGGTCACTCAGCGGGCAAGTACATTTTCGATACCAACGGAGCCGTTCGGTTGTATGTTGCCTATGGATCGGAGGCCAGTTTGCTCGCCGAGGACATCGGCAAGCTGCTCAAGTCGACGGCGTCATGAGACGGATGACCACCCCCATTCAGAGGCCGACACATGTTGGCCCAGGTGGGGTGGCAGCTATGGCCACATTCCAGCCATCCGAACGCCTGGACTGCTGCCCAGTGCCGAGATCGTGAAAGCTGGCCACCGGTTGAACTGGCGCCTGAGCTGTCGTGCGCAAGCCATCAGCAGGCAGAGTGTTGGTACATACCATGTGCCTGGACAGTGGGACAGCAGCAGAATGCGATTTGATTACTTCCGACCACCATGGACGGTGGACGCAGGTCACACTCATCGGCGGTATCCGCTGCATAACTGCCAATCATGTGGCCATGTCGGTTGTAGGCTGCTCGGAGTCACTCGCCGCCGATAGCTAGAGCGACCGCTTCCTTCCTCACCGGTCAACCGATGGACAGAGGCAAGTTTGACCGCTGCACAGCAAAACAGAGCAATCGCGGAACTCTTTGCTGTATTCACGCCGGCGCGGCCGGCCTTCATTTGAAAACTGTTCCATCGTGTCCACGATCCTCCAATCGTGGACACGATGCCCGCTTCTCAGCGGGCTTTCAATATGGGTTCACCGGACGGATACCATTGAGCG
>JGI24113J20146_1000180_pt1 | contig 17690 bp, 14 predicted proteins | sample SubbioAug_CSWold_FD_20146 | JGI IMG/M metagenome (IMG submission 20146) | reverse complement strand
GCGAGTTCGTCCTCGCTCATGCCCTCGGTCCCGGCCGGGCGCTGCGGCAGCACCATCCAGCGCACGTCGGAGGTCGAGTCGTGTACCCGGACCTGCACGTCGTCGGCCAGGTCGAGGTCGAACATGTCGCGGATGGTCGCGCGCGGTTCGGTGACGATGCGCTGCTTGTACCCGTCGGTGCGGTACCACCAGGGCGGGTTGCCCAGCAGGTCGTGCGGGTAGCACGAGCACAGCGTGCAGACCACGATGTTGTGGACCTCGTCGGTGTTCTCCGCCACACCGAGCCGCCCGAGCTTGCCTGGCGGGATGTCGAGTTCGCGGACGGCGGCGCGACCCGTCTCGATCAGGCGCTGCTTGAACTCGGGGTCGAGCCAGGCGCGGGCCGTGATGCGGGCGCCGTTGCGGTGGTCGATGCGCGCGAGTTCCTCGCGACGCGCGTCGAGTTGCTCCGGCGTGACGCGGCCACGGTCGAGCAGCGCCCGGGTGAAGCCCGCCAGCAGACGATGGGTGTTGGCGAGTTCGGCGGCGACCGCCTCGAGTCGCTCGTCGAGGCCGCCCCGACCGAGGTGCTCACGCTCGGCGATGCGGAAGAAGGGGTCGTAGTCGCCGCGCTCACGGCGGGTGTCGTCGATGGCGACGGCCTCGGCGCCGGCGTGGGGGATCGTCGCGGTCGCGATGCCTTTCACGAGCCGGTCGAGCTCGTCCTCGACGAACCGGATGGGGCCATCGGCGTCCGCCCAGCGACGCTCGCGCCACGGCGTCTCGTCGCCGGAGCCCGGATCGGCGCCCAGCAGGTCGGCGAAGGTGATGATCCCGCGGCGCAGGAAGTGCAGCACGCGTGACTCCAGCCGTTTGCGCCGGAAGTACTCCAGGTCGGTCTCGACCGCCTGGACGTGGCCCTCGGGGTCGTGGATGTGGACGTGGCCGGGCCCCTCGGCGGGATCGTCGTGCGCGTGATCGTGGCCGTGGCCGTCGTTGGCGTGCCCGTCGGTCATGTCGTCCTCCCGGCTCCGCGCCGATCCGGCGACGCTCAGGGGTCGTCCGGCTGGAGCCACCGATTCTCGGCCACCGATGTTCGGCAACCGTTCTGCGACAACCGTAATGCAATCGATTGACGAACGGAACAGTGGCGAACATCGGCAGCAGCACGATCAGGCGGCGTCCGGTCCGCCTTCGACGTCCGAGAACCCGACATCCCTTGACGGTGCCAAGCAGGGTGCTCTACGCTTAGCAAACGTTTGCAACGAGTAGCACGGTTCCAGCAGCAGATGCTGCGCGCCGTGAGGCAGCATCGGATCCGGTCAGTCGGCGCGTCGCCGGCGTCAGGCCGTGAACGGCCCGTGGGGCCCGGGAGGAACGAAGGTGGCGGAGTTCGCGCAGAGCGGTATCGCAGCGCCGGGTATCCAGCAGGTGGACTGGGAGCAGCGGGTCGACATGGACCGGCTGCGCACCTACCGGTTCGAGCGCGCGAAGGCGGCGCTCGAGGCCAGCGAACTCGGTGCGGTACTCGTGTTCGAGACCTCCAACGTGCGCTACCTGACGGCGACGCACATCGGCACGTGGGCCTACAACAAGACCGAGCGCTGGGCACTGCTCACGCGCAACGGCACCCCGTGGATCTGGGACTTCGGCTCGGCGGCGAAGAACCACCGCATGTACTCACCGTGGATCAACAGCTCGCAGTCGCTCGGGGGCAACCTCGGCCTGCAGGGCGCCATCGCCCCGAACTCGGGTCTGCCGGCCGACGCCGCGCAGGAGATCGCCGAGATCCTGCGCAACGAGGGCGTCGCCGACATGCCGATCGGCGTGGACACGATCGAACTCGCGGTGCTCCGCGAACTCGAGGCCCTCGGGCTCGAGGTGCTCGACGGCCAGCAGGTCATGCTCAACGCCCGTGAGATCAAGAACGTCGACGAGATCATGCTGCTGAGCCAGGCCGCCGCGATGGTCGACGGTGTCTACCAGGACATCTCCGAGGTGCTCAAGCCGGGCGTACGCGAGAACGACATCGTCGCCCTGGCGACCAGCCGCCTGATCGAGATGGGCTCCGAGCAGGTCGAGGCGATCAACTCGATCGCGGGGGAGCGCTGCAGCCCCCACCCGCACGTGTTCTCGGACCGCTACGTCCGCCCCGGTGACACCGCGTACTTCGACATCATCCACGCCTACAACGGCTACCGGACCTGTTACTACCGAACCTTCGCGGTCGGCCGGGCGACGCAGGCCCACCACGACGCCTACGCCAAGGCCCGCGAGTGGATCGATGCGGCCATCCAGGCCGTCAAGCCCGGCGTCGGTACGGACGAGATCGCCAAGCTGTGGCCCAAGGCCGAGGAATTCGGCTTCGATTCCGAGATGGAGGCCTTCGGTCTGCAGTTCGGGCACGGTCTCGGGCTCGGCCTGCACGAGCGCCCCATCATCTCGCGCCTGAACTCGCTCGAGACGCCGGTTGAGATCAAGGAGGGCATGGTGTTCGCCCTCGAGACCTACTGCCCCGCCAAGGACGGTCGCTCGGCGGCACGCATCGAGGAGGAGATCGTCGTGACGGCCGACGGCAGCGACCTGTTGACCCTGTTCCCGGCCGAAGAACTGTTCATCACCAACAAGTACTGACCGAAGGCGTCACACGTGGCAACCACCACCGCGAAGAAGACGGCCAAGAAGACCGCTGCGAAGAAGACGGCGGCGAAGAAGACCGCTGCCAAGACGACCTCGAAGCGGACGGCGGCCAAGAAGACGGCCAAGAAGACCAGCGCACGCGTCGGTGGCCGCAAGCCGGCCACGCCGGCCGGGACCGAGGAGTTGTCCGAACAGACCCGCCTGGCGCTGTACCGCCAGGTCGTGCGCCTGCGGAAGTTCGAGGAACGCGCCTACCGGCTGTTCATGGACGGCCTGGTGAAGGGCACCTCGCACCTGTCGCTGGGCATGGAGGCGATCGCGGCGGGCGTCGCCGAGGCGATGCAGGAGGGCGACCGCACCTTCTGTACCTACCGTGGCCACGCCCACACGCTGGCCCGCGGGGTGCCGATGGACGGCGTGATGGCCGAACTGCTCGGGCGCGCCAACGGGGTGTGCGCGGGCAAGGGCGGCTCGATGCACCTGACCAGCGTCGAACACGGCGTGATGGGCTCGTACGCGATCATCGGCGCCCACCTGCCGATCGCGCTCGGCTCGGCGTGGCAGTCGCAACTGCAGGACAGCGGCGAGGTCACCGTGGCGTTCTTCGGCGACGGCGCGACCAACATCGGCGCCTTCCACGAGGCGCTCAACCTCGCCGTCGTGTGGAACCTGCCGGTCGTGTTCGTGTGCGAGAACAACCTGTGGATGGAGTACACGCCGATCAGCAGCGTCACCGCCGTCGAGCACCCCGCCGCCGACCGTGCCGCGGCCTACGGCCTCGAGCGCATCGTCATCGACGGCAATGACCCCGAGGCGGTCCACCTCGAGGCGAAGAAGGCGATCGACAAGGCCCGCGCCGGTGGCGGCCCGACGATGTTCGAGGCGATGACCTACCGCCACGGCGGCCACTCGCGTGCCGACCCTGGCACCTACCGCCCCGAGGAGGAGGTCGCCGAGTGGCTCGCCCGCGATCCGCTCCCGACCTACCGCAAGCGTCTGCTCGACCTCGGCATCGCCGAGAGCGCGCTGGACGAGATCGACCAGCAGGCACAGGCGGACGTCGACGCCGCCACCGAGGCGGCCAAGAACGGGCCGCTGCCCGACATCGAGAGCGCGTTCACCGACGTGTGGGCCGACGGAGGTTCGTCATGGCGGAACTGATCACCTACCGCGACGCGGTGGCCCGGGCCATCGCGCAGGAGATGCGGCGCGACGAGTCGGTCGTCTTCCTCGGCGAGGACGTGGCGGCCGCCGGCGGCGTGTTCAAGGCCACCAAGGGCCTGCTCGAGGAGTTCGGCGACACGCGGATCCGCGACACGCCGATCTCCGAGGAGGCCATCATCGGCGCCGCGATGGGCGCCGCGATGACGGGGATGCGCCCGATCGCCGAGATCATGTTCTCGGACTTCCTGGCCACCTGCTGGGACATCGTCGCGGTCGAGATCGCCAAGTCGCGCTACATGACGGCCGGCCAGGTCACCTTCCCGCTGGTCATCCGCACCGCCAACGGCGGCGGACTGCGGTTCGGCGCGCAGCACTCCCAGGCGGTCGAGAACTGGGCGATGATGATCCCCGGCCTCAAGGTCGTCGCCCCGTCGACGCCCGAGGACGTGATCGGCCTGTTCGCGGCGTCGGTGCGCAGCGACGACCCGGTGATGTTCTTCGAGCAGAAGTCGCTGTATCCCACCAAGGGCCACGTCCCCGACGGCGAGATCGTCGACGAACTCGGCAAGGCCAAGACCGTACGCAAGGGCGACGACGTCACGATCGTGGCGCTGGCGTCGATGGTGCCGCGCGCGCTCGAGTCCGCCGACCGCCTGCAGTCCGAGCACGGCATCTCGGCCGAGGTCATCGACGTCCGCTCGCTGGTGCCGCTCGACACGCGCACCATCCTCGAATCGGTGTCGCGCACCTCGCGCCTGGTCACCGTCGAGGAGAACCCCCGCCTGTGCGGCTGGGGTGCCGAGATCGTGTCCATCGCCGCCGAGGAGTGCTTCTGGGACCTCGACGCGCCGGTGACCCGGATCACGACACCGCACATCCCGTTGCCCAGCGCCGACTCGCTCGAGGACGAGGTGCTGCCCAACGTCGCCCGCATCACCGAGACGGTCGCCAAGGTCGTCGGCTGACGCGGCGGCTAGCGTTTCCGCCAATCTCGTACTGCACGCTGTAGGGAGCTGACATGTCGGACGTCATCGCCAAGATTCCAACGGACCTGTCGATCGGCGGCAAGTGGCAGCCCGCCAGCGACGGCGAACGCTTCGACGTGCACGACCCCGCGACCGGCGAGGTCATCGCCTCGGTCGCGTCGGGGTCGGCCGACGACGCCACCGCCGCGGTCGCGGCGGCCGACGAGGTCGCCAAGGAATGGCGCGAGACCCCCCCGCGCGAGCGGGCCGAGGTCCTGCGACGCGCCTACCAGGCGATGATCGACCGTCGCGACGAGATCGCCGAGGTCATCGTCCGCGAGAGCGGCAAGGCCTGGAGCGACGCGATCGGTGAGGTGAACTACTCGGCCGAGTTCTACCGGTGGTACGGCGAGGAGGCCGTCCGCGCCATCGGCGGCATCTCGACCGCACCGGGCGGGGACAAGAAGATCCTCGCCCTGCACCGTCCCGTAGGTGTGTCCGTGCTGGTCACCCCGTGGAACTTCCCTGCGGCGATGGCCACACGCAAGATCGGACCGGCGCTCGCGGCCGGCTGCACGGTCGTGCTCAAGCCGGCGTCGGACACGCCGCTGACTGCGCTGCTGCTCGGCGAGATGATGACCGATGCCGGCGCGCCCGCGGGCGTGGTCAACGTGATCCCTTCGCGCCGCTCCGGTGCCACCGTCGGCACGATGTTGCAGGACTCCCGCGTCCGCAAGGTGTCGTTCACCGGCTCGACCGAGGTCGGGCGCATGCTGCTCGAGCAGGCGGCCCAGCAGATCCTCAACTGCTCGATGGAACTGGGCGGCAACGCGCCGTTCGTGGTGTTCGAGGACGCCGATCTCGATGCGGCCGTCGAGGGTGCGATGATCGCGAAGATGCGCAACGGCGGCGAGTCGTGCATCGCGGCGAACCGGTTCCTGGTCCACGAGCGCGTCGCCGACGAGTTCTCGCAGAAGCTCGCCGAGGCGATGGGCGCGCTCAAGCTCGGCCCCGGCCTCGACAAGAGCAACGACGTCGGTCCGGTCATCAACGAAGGTGCCCGCGAGGAGATCGCCGGGATGGTCGACCAGTCGGCTTCGGCCGGCGCCAAGGTCCTGGTGGGCGGCAAGGCCCCGTCCGGGCCGGGATGGTTCTACGAGCCGACCGTGCTCAGCCGTGTCGACCGTGACGACCCGCTGCTCGCCCACGAGATCTTCGGGCCGGTCGCACCGGTCACCTCGTTCTCCGAAGACGACGAGGCGATCGAGTTGGCCAACGCCACCGAGTTCGGCCTGGCCGCCTACGTCTACTCGGGCGACCTCGGCCGTGGCCTGCGCACCTGCGAGGCGATCGAGGCCGGCATCGTCGGTTTGAACCGCGGGTTCGTGTCCGACCCGGCCGCACCCTTCGGCGGCATGAAGCAGTCGGGGCTCGGCCGCGAGGGCGCCCACGACGGCCTGCTCGAGTTCATGGAGACCCAGTACATCGCCGCGTCCTGGTGAGCTGACGCCACCACCCGGCCCGCTCGACCTCCGGCCCGTCCCGCGACCAGCGGGGCGGGCCGGTTCCACGCGCGGGTACGGCATCGACCGCCGGTGGCACGAGGCAGTGGCGGCCCCCTCGGTGTCGCGGTCGCCCCTCGATGTCGCGCCAACTCGTCAATGGCGGTGACCGGGCGCGACATCGACGACCGGACGCGTCATCGCCGTGTTCCCGTCCTCCGCGCGATTGCGGCCAACACCTCGGCGGCGATGCGCGCCGGTGCGTCGCCGCCGAGGTCCTCCCGGCGCAGGACGTGGACGGTCCAGCCGACGGCGCGCATGGTGCCGCGTGCCTCCTCGTCGGCGCGCCGCGCACCGGAGGTGTCGTGGTAGGCGTGGCCGTCGATCTCGACGAGATGCATTTCGTCCTCCCATGCCGCGTCCACGCGCTTGATGAAGGCACCGTCGAGGTCGCGCACGGGAAACTGCAGCTTCGGCATCGGGGCCCCGTGACGGAGCAGTTCGGGGACGAGCAGCCCCTCGACCGGTGAGCCGAGTTTGGTCAGGTCGTCGGGCAGCCGCGCGATCACGGTCAACAGGCGTCGCCGTCCGCCCGCGCGCGGGTAGCGGGCCAGCAGATCGGCCAGGTGACGGAACGCGGTGGGGTCGCGCCGGCCGAGGTCGAGCGTGAGCCGTTCGAGCTCCTCGAGCGTGAGTGTCGGCGCCAGGTCGAGCAGCGTGCGGGCGCGTGAGGTGCATCGAAGCCCGAGGACGGTCGTGGTTTCGTCCGGGGCCAGTCGGGTGGTCGTGTGCAGGTCGAGCGCACCGACCGTGGTGTGGCTGCCGCGACGGACGACCACGTCGTAGGTGTTCGGTCGGAGCCGGTCGAGGAAGTCGTGCAGGTGCGCGGCCGTGCCGTGGGACACCCAGGACTCGGGCCCGGTCGCGAGCAGGATCTGCTGCAGGCCCTTGTGCCACGAGGCCTGGTGCGTGGTCAGGTCGACCACCCCCGGGACTGGTTCGATCCAGCGTCCACGGCGGATCCGGCGGGCGATGGTGGAGGTCGACACCCCCGCGTCCTCGAGCTGGTGGCGCGTGAGCAGACCACGTTGCTTGCGGGCGATGGCGATGGCGCGTTCGTCGATGGAGGTCATGCACCACAGGCTGGCAGAGCCCCGACGCGGCGTCCGGACGGCGATCCCCGACGTTGTGGACAACCTCGGCCGCCGGAACCCAGCCGGTCTGCTCGTCGATGGCCATCGACGTCACCAGAGGTCGTCGATGTCACGCCAGGGCGTCGATGTCGGCGATGGGTGGTGACACCGACGTCGAGGGATGACACGCGGCGTGGTCAGGTGTTGCGGTGGACCTCGGCGAGCCAGCTCATGTCGCGCTCGCCGTTGCCCCCGGCGACGGCGCCCTCGACCACCTCGAGGTTGGCCCGGGCCTGGGGGAGGGGCGCGCCGGTCTCCTCGGCCAACGCGATCGCGAGGCGCAGGTCCTTGGCGACCAACCCGAGCGCGAACGCGGCCGGCGTGGCCTCGGGGTCGAGGAAGGCGGCACGCTTGTAGTGCACGAACGGTGCGCCGGCGGCACTCGCGGCGATGGCGTCGTAGGCGGCCTCGCGTCCGACCCCCGCCTGCTCGGTCAGCACCAGTGCCTCGGACAGGCTGACGTTGAGCGCGTGGACCACCGCGTTGACCGCGAGCTTGGTGGCCGCACCCGCCCCGACGTCGCCGAGGTGGATGACCTGCTTGGCCAGCGCGTCCATCACCGGCCGGACAGCATCCACCGCGTCCGCGTCACCCCCGACGAGGAACACCAACTCGCCCTTCTGCACGCTGGGAACGCTGCCGGAGACGGGTGCGTCGAGCAGCCGTGCCCCCGTGGCGGCGACCAGGCCCGCGAGCTCGCGCATCGTGGTCGCCGCGACGGTGCTGGTCTCGACGACGACGGTGCCGTCCCCGAGCCCGGCGAGCAGGCCGTCGCCGCCTTCGGCCACCTCGAGCAGGGCCGCGTCGTCGGCCACGGCGGTGATCACGACCGGTGACGCGACCGCTGCCTCGCGGGCCGTCACGCACACACGGACATCGACCTCGCCCGCGAGCTCCTCCGCCCGGCGCACCGTGCGGTTGTACACCGCGACGGCGAAGCCACGTTCGACGAGCCGGACCGCCATCGCCCGCCCCATCCTGCCGAGTCCGATGATGCTGACCTGGGCCATGGAACCTCCCGTGTCGCCACGAGGAAACAGCGTAACAGGGGCAGAAAACCCCAATGCAAACGTTTGACATCGATACGGCGAGCGTAGTAGCGTCGTGGGGCGGCTTGGGAGAGCCAATCGCGGCGAACGCCCGTTCGCCGTCGGGAGCGGACGAACGAGGGTGTCGCGTCGCGGGACTGCAAACGTTCGCACCGAGGCCGGAACGCCGCGGGAGGTCTTCATGCGAGTACGGTCCCGAAGGATCGCACTGCTCGCTGCGATGTCGCTGAGCATCGCCGCGTGCGGAGGCGACGACACGACCGAGCCCGATGCCGAGGAAACCGCCGACGAGGGCGCGACCGAAGACGGCGGCGACGGCGAGGAAGCGGCCGAGGAGCCGTCCGGCGAGCCGATCCAGATCGGTGGTGCGCTGGCACTGACCGGTCCGTTCGCGCCGACGGCGAAGATCCACGAGATCGTCGCCGAGCAGTACGTCGAGATGCTCAACGAGAACGGCGGCCTGCTGGGCCGGCCGGTCGAGTGGACGGTCCTCGACGACGAGTCGCAGGCCGAGCAGTCGGCCGCGCTCTACGAGCGGCTCATCACCCAGGAAGGGGTCGACCTCGTCATGGGCCCCTACGGCACGGGCTCGATCACGGCGGCCATGTCCGTCGCCGAACGCTACGGCTACGTGTTCCCGCACCACACGGCCAGCCTCACCTACGCCTACACCTACGACAAGCACTTCCCGACCTGGTTCGTGGGTCTCAACACCCACCACACCACGCCGGCGAAGGTGTTCGAGGCCTACGAGTCGCTCGGTGACGACGCGCCGCAGACCGTCGCCTTCGTGACCAACCGGTTCCCGGGGACCGACTTCCTGGTCTACGGCGTCGACGACGAGAACGCGGGTACCGAGGCGCTCGAGCAGGGCGGCGGTGCACTTCGGGTCGCCGAGGAGATGGGCCTCGAGGTCGTCCTCGACCTGTCGTTCGACATCGGCACGACCGACTTCTCCGGCATCGCGCAGCGTGTCGCCGAGGCCGACGCGGACCTGCTCTACGTCGGCGCGCTGGGTGAGGACGGCACCAACCTGCTGGCCTCGCTCGCGCAGATCGGTTACACCCCGCGCAACCACTTCTACCAGTGGCCTGCACCGGGGCCGATGCTGGCGGCCGGTGAACTGGCCGAAGGTGCCACGTCGGTGACGATCTTCGAGCCGTTCGAGCCGTACCTCTCCAACGAAGGGGCATCGGAACTCGTCGAGCGCTACCGCGCCGCGGCCGCCGAGGAGGGGCTCGCCTACACCGACCCCGAGACCCAGGCGGGTGCGTCGTGGGCGGCCTGGCAGGTCCTGACCGCCGGTGTCGAGGGTTGCCAGTGCCTCGACCACGACCAGATCGCCGAATGGCTGCTCAGCAACCCGATCGAGACCGTGCAGGGCACCTTCGAGTACCAGGCCGACCAGCAGAACTACGGCGCGGACATCCAGACCATCAAGCAGGTGCAGGACGGTGGCTGGTACGTCGTGCACCCGGCTGACGCGGCCTCCGACGGACGCTCCGTGCAGGCCGGCGGCTGATCCACGCCGGTGGCGCCGGAGCCCCGCAGCAGCCGCCGCGGGGCTCCGGCACGATCCATCTCGTCCGAGGCTCGACCGCACGACCGCAATCGGGAGGTGGCGCATGACGGCGGTGACCCAGACGCTCGCGACGGGGATCCTGCTCGCCGGTCTCTACTCGATCTTCGCCCTGGGCCTGAGCCTGCAGTGGGGCCTGCTGCACACGATCAACTTCGCCCACTTCTCGTTCGTGTTCCTCACGGCCTACGTCACCTACGAGATGGCGACCACCTTCGGCTGGGACCCCCTGGTCGCCGTGCTGGTCACCGCACCCATCGGTGCGGTGCTCGGCATCGCGCTGCAGTTGTTCATCACCCGCTTCAAGATCGACGTGTTCGGGTCGCTGATCGTGACCTTTGCGCTGTTCCTGATCTTCGAAGCGTTGATGACCATGCGCTGGACCTCGGACCTCACGCGCATCCCGCTGGATCTCAACCCCTACTTCATCTCCTCGATCCGCATGGGTCCGATCACCCTGCCGACCACCGGACTGATCGCGGTCGTCGCCTCGCTGATCGCGTGCGGTTCGGTGTGGTGGGTGCTCAACCGCACGCACGCCGGCAAGGGCATGCGCGCGTTCGTCCAGGACCCCGAGATGGCGTCGGCCTTCGGCGTGAACTACCCCCGTCTGGCGCTCATGGTCGCTGCCATCTCCGGCGCGGCGGCCGGGGTCACCGGCACGCTGGTCGGGATGCTGTTCGTCATCACCCCGACCGGGGCCGAGATCTGGATCGCCGTCATCTTCGCCGTCGTACTCCTCGGCGGCCTGGCCAACCCGCTGGGGGTCATCGGCGCCGCGCTGCTCATCGGCATGGTCGAGTCGTTCACCCGGCAGTTCGCCGATCCCGCGATGGCCCGCCTGATGGCACTGGTCGTGCTCGCCATCGCCCTGATCTTCAAGCCGGAGGGCCTGTTCAAGCCGATCGTCGAGGAGGCCCGCGAATGACGTCGCGTCGTGCACTGACCCCACGGGTCCTCGCGATCTGGGTGTTGGTCGCCCTCGTGCTGGCCAGCATGCCGACGCTGCAGGGCATCTTCGGCTTCCCGCTGTACAACCTGATCTTTCTCTACCTGCTGTTCTTCTGGATCGCCCAGGCCAGCAGTTGGAACCTGTTCAGCGGCTACTCGGGNTACTTCAGCTTCGGGCAGGGNGCGTTCTACGGCGCCGGGATGTACACCACGGCGATNCTCGGCACCCGCTACGGCTGGGACCTGCTGCCGACGTTGCCGGTCGCGGCCCTCGTCGGTGCCCTGATCGCNCTGACCACCGCNTTCCTGGTGTTCCGCCTGCGCCGCCTCTCGGGCGAGATCTTCGCGCTGTTCACNCTGGCGGTGGCGCTCGGTACCGGCGCGCTGGTCAACAACTGGAACGCGCTCGACGGCGGCCGNGGCATCCCGTTGGGCCAGATCGCCTGGCCCTCGTTCCTGGGCAACACGACCGAGATGCTGTACTACCTCGGCCTGGTGATCGCGCTCGGCGCGGTCTTCACCGCCTACGTCATCCAGCACAACCGGTTCGGTGCCGGCCTGTTCGCGATCCGCGACGACGAGAAGGTCGCCGAGGCCATCGGCGTGCCGACGTTGCGCTACAAGGTCGGGGTCTTCGCCATCAACGGCTTCATCGCCGGTCTCTCCGGCGGACTCCACGCCGTACAGGTCAACTTCGTCAGCGTGAGCGGCACCTTCAGCCTCCGCGTCCCCGTCTTCGTCATCCTGATGAGCGTGGTCGGTGGCCGGCGCCACTGGTTCGGACCGGTGCTCGGCGCCGTGCTGATCTTCACCATCAACGACCGCATGTCCGGCGGGGGCATGGCCGAACTGAGCCTCATCGTGCTCGCGGTCGTGCTGATCGCGGCCACGCTGTTCCTCAAGGGCGGAATCTCGACCCGTCTGCTCGAGCGGCCACTGCCTCCGGTGGTGACGCTGGTCGTGGTCACCGCCCTCAGCATCGCGCTCGCCCAGAGCAGGGTCATCACCGCCTTCGCGTACGGGATGGTCGCTGCCCTCATCGTGCTGTTCCTGCCGGCCGGCCTCGTGCCCGGCGGCCGCGGTGGGCGCGGGGGCGCGCCTCCCCCCGGTGCCGCCGCGGCGCCGGTCGCCGCGCACGAGCACGACGCCTCGACGCCCGCACAGGAGACGGGACGATGAGCGAACCACTGCTGCGCTGCGAGGGACTGACCAAGGTGTTCGGCGGGTTGCGTGCCGTCGACGGGGTCGACTTCGAACTGCACGCCGGCGAGGTCCGCGGACTCGTCGGACCCAACGGCTCGGGCAAGTCGACCACCATCAACCTGCTCAGCGGCCACCTGCCACTCGACGCCGGCACGATCGCCATCGGCGGGACGCGGATCGAACACCTCGCGCCGCACAGGATCAGCGGCCTCGGCCTGGCCCGCACCTACCAGATCCCGCGGCCCTTCTCGACCCTGACCGTGCTCGAGAACGTCCGCGCCGCGGCGTACTTCGGCGCCGCCGAACCCCGTCCCGAGGACGTCGACGCCGAGGCCCGGCGCTGGGTCGAGTTCGTCGGTCTCGGCCACGTCGCGCACCTGCTGCCCGACACCATCACGCTGCACCAACGCAAGTTGCTCGAGCTCGGGCGCGCGCTCGCGACCCGCCCGCGCGTGCTGTTCCTCGACGAGGTGCTCGCCGGACTCAACCCCCGGGAGCTCACGGGCGGCATCGAACTGGTGAAGCGGATCAGCGCGCTCGGCGTCTCGATCGTGGTCGTCGAGCACATCATGCGCGTCATCCTCGACCTGTGCGATCACCTCACGGTGCTCAACTTCGGCAAGGTGATCTCCCAGGGCGAGCCCGAAGCCTGCTTGCGTGACGACGAGGTCGTCACCGCCTACCTCGGAGGCAGACATGCTTGAGGCGAAGGGCGTCAGTGCCGCCTACGGCGAGGCGGAGGTCCTGCAAAACGTGTCCATCGAGGTCGGTGACGGCGAGATCGTGGCCCTGCTCGGGCCCAACGGTGCCGGCAAGACCACGCTCGCCAAGGCCCTCATGCGGCTCATCCCGATCTCGGCGGGAACACTGCGGCTCGGCGACACCGACCTCACGCACCTGCCGCGCCACCACGTCGCCGGAGCCGGCCTCGCGCTGGTGCCCGAGGGGCGTCGGCTGTTCACCATGCTCACGGTCGAGGAGAACCTCGAACTGGGGGCCTACAGCCCAGGGCCCCGGCGCGAGCTCAAGCAGACCATGGCCACGGTCTACGAGCTGTTCCCACGTCTGAAGGACCGCCATCAGCAACTCGCCGGCACGCTGTCGGGCGGCGAGCAGCAGATGGTCGCCCTCGGTCGCGGGCTGATGGCCAAGCCGAGGTTCCTGATCATGGACGAGCCGTCGCTGGGCCTGAGCCCGGCGCTCGTGGACACCATGTTCGAGCTGATCCAGAACATCGTGTCGCTTGGTGTCGGCGTCCTGCTCGTCGAGCAGAACGTGGCCCGCACCCTCGACATCGCGGCCCGGGGGTACGTGCTCGAACAGGGCCGCATCGTCCAGCACGGCAGTCGCGAGGAGTTGCTCGGCAGCTCCCGCATCCGCGAGGCCTACCTGGCCCTGTAGGGCCGCCGTCGTCGCCGAGAAGGACATCTCCCCATGAGCGATATGAGCGATGCGAGCAACCACCTCGAGGTCGTCCACCACGAGGGCTACGACCCCGCCATCAACTCGCTGTTCGTGCCGGCGATCAAGGTCCACGCGGGCAAGCCGGTCTACATCTCCGGCGTCACCGCCGCGCCGGTCTACCACGATCATCCCCACATCCCCGAGGACTTCGACGCCATCCCGCTGGATGCCGCCAGCCAGGTGGCGCTGGTGTTCGAACACCTCGACCAGGCCCTCGACGCCGCCGGCTGCCGCCGCCAGGATGTCGTGATGCTGACCCGGTTCCTGGTCGACGTCGCCGGTGACCAGGACGTGATCAACAAGGCGCAGGGCGAGTACTTCGGCGACCACCTGCCGACGTCCACGACGGTGCAGATCGTGCGGCTGGCCACCGACCCGCGCCTTCGCCTCGAGATCCAGGCCGTGGCGATCGCACCGGAGTAGCCGACATGGCCTGGATCGACCTGCCGAACCCGTCCGACGCCGATGGGGCGCTGGCCGACGCATTCGCGGTCGGCGAGGCGCGCTATGGCCAGGTGCTGCAGGCCTGGCGTGCCGTCGGGATGGTCGATGGCGCCTTCGAGGCCTACCTGCCCTATCTCTCGGCCGTCGTGGGTCCCGGGAGGGTCCCGGTCCGGATCAAGGACCTGAGTGCCCTGCGGGTCGCCGTCCTCAACCGGTGCCGCTACACGGTCAGCCACCGCGTGGCATCGGCACGACGCAACGACCTCGACGAGACCGAGATCCTGGCGATGGCCGACCCTGGCGCCGCCGAACTCGACGAACCGCTCGCCGCCGCGTTGGCCCTGACCGACGCCATGACGCTGTCACCCCCGGGCGTGGACTACTCGGCGTCGGTCCAGGCGGTCGACGACGCGACCCTGCAGCGCTGCAAGGCCGCCTTCGACGATGCGCAACTGGCCGAGCTCACCCTGTCGATCAGCCTGTGGAACGCCCTGGCCCGCTTCCATCGCGTCCTCGACCTCGACCTCGACATGCCGCCCCCGCCGCCCGAGCTCGAACCCCGCTGACCGCTGTCGTCGCCCGAGCGAGGCCGTTCAGTCCGCGAGGCCGGTGAAGTCACCGGAGGCGTGCGAGACGCGCCCCTCGACGAGGGTCAACTCCGAGCCGAGCCGGCGGATGTCGTCGTCGGCGACGCTGAAGTAGTCGTCGTCGAGGACGGCGAGGTCGGCGGCCATGCCGGGCTGGAGCGCGCCGCGGTCGTGCTCCTCGACGCTGAACCAGGCGCTGCCACGCGTGTAGGCGTGCAGGGCCTGCTCGCGGGTCAGGCACTGCTCCGCGACGCGGTCCGGCCCGTCGTCGTAGGTCCGGCCGGTGACCAGCCACCACAGCGACACCCACGGGTTGGGTGAGGCCACCCGGGTCGAGTCGGTCCCGGCGCCCAGCGGGATGCCACGGTCGAGGATCTTGCGCAGCGGCGGTCCGCCGCGCACCGCCTCCTCGCCCCACACCCGGGCCGAGTCGGTGGCGCGGTAGACCAGCCGGTTCTGCACCGCGATCCCCGCGCCGAGTCGGGCCACCCGGTCGAGGTTGGCGTCGCTGATCGGTTCGGCATGCGCCAGCGACCACCGCAGGTCGCGGACCGGGACCTGCGCGTCGACCCGCTCCCACACGTCGAGGACGGCCGAGGTGGTGTCGTCGAGGACCGCGTGCATGTGCAGCGGAAAACCCGCGCGGGCCACGTCGAGCAGGATCAGTTCGAGTTCGTCCTTGGCGGCGTCCGCCACCGCGAAGTCGGTCAGTCCCTCGAGGTCATGGCACCCGAAGTGGGCCACCTCGCCGACGCCGATGTGCTGCAGCCAGGTGTCACCGAACCCGGGGCGGGTGTGCCGGACCCACGCCGCGACCTCGTCGCGTTCCCCGCCCCGGCTGGCCGCGCAGACGTACAGCCGCACCTTGGCCGGGAGCGGGCCGCGGCGCCACAGGTCGAAGATCGGCAGATACGACTCCGGCGTCATGCCGAGCCCGCCCGCGTCGATCAGGCCGGTCAGCCCGTAGCCGGCGAGGTGGCGCAGCATCGCGTCGGTCGACGCGACCTGGTCCTCGTGTGACATCGCCGGCCCCTTCCCGAGGCAGTGCATGAACGCGCCGACGCCGCGGACGGTGCCGGTCGGTTCACCCGAGTCGGGGTCGCGCTCGAAGCTGCCTCGCTCGGGGTCGGGTGCGTGGCGGTCGATGCCTGCGGCTGCCAGGCCGGCGTCGTTGAGCACCGCCTCCTCGTACAGCAACTGCACGTAGACCGGGTGCTCGGGCGCCAGTGCCGTGAGTTCCTCGCGGGTGGGGTCGCGACGTTCCCGGAACTGGCCGCGCTGCCAGCCGCCGACCACCCGGATCCAGGTGCCGGGCGGCGTCGCCGCGACCTGCGACCGGATCATCCCCAGCGCGTCCTCGAGGGAGTCGACCTCGAACCAGAACTGCTCCTGCGTCCAGGTCAACCCGCCGCGAACGACGTGCAGGTGGGAGTCGATCAGCCCGGGTACGACGGTACGCCCGCCGAGGTCGACCACCTGCGTCGCCGGCCCGGCGAGTCCCATGACGCGTTCGTCGGCCCCGACGGCCACGACCGCGCCGCCGCGCACGGCGAGTGCCGTGACGGGCGCCTCGCCGGTGGCGACGTGCACCCGGCCGCGGCGCAGGACGAGATCCGGCGGGCCCTCGCCGGGCGGGCGCACGGTTCGCTGTGGCCACCGGATGCTCATCGCGCCGTCTCCCTCGGGATGGTGCACGTCTAGCACCCGATGAAACCGGTTGCAACCGTTTGCATCCGCGCGTAGGGTGAGCCTGCGCTGGGAGGCGCGGCCAGGGGCTCCGGGAGGTGGAGCCGCTCGGCGGGCATCGAGAGGAGAGACGACATGGGTCGACTGTTGCTGCAAGGTGGATGCGTCCTGACGATGGATCCCGAACTCGGGGACCTGCCGGTCGCCGACGTCCTGGTCGAGGACGACCGGATCGAAGCGGTCGGGGTCGACCTCGAGGTCGGTGACGCCGAGGTGATCGACGCCAGGGGCCGGATCGTGATCCCCGGCTTCGTCGACACCCACCGCCACACCTGGGAGACCGCCATCCGTGGGTGTGCGCCGAACGCCACACTCGACGACTACTTCGTCGAGGTGCTCGACAGCTTCGCGCCGAAGTACACCGCCGAGGACGTGTTCGCGTCCAACCTCGCCGGCGCGCTCGAGTGCCTCAACGCCGGCATCACCACGCTGGTCGACTGGTCGCACATCAACAACACGCCCGAGCACCCCGATGCCGCCATCGCGGCGCTCAAGGAGGCGGGGATCCGCTCGCAGTACGCCTACGGCTCGGCCAACACCTCGCTGGCCGACTACTGGTTCGAGTCGCAGATCGTGATGCCGGCCGACGACATCCGCCGTATCCGCGACACGTACTTCAGCAGCGACGACGGCCTGCTGACCATGGCGCTGGCCACCCGCGGCACCGGCTTCTGCGTCGACGACGTGGTCACCCAGGAGTGGAACCTCGCCCGCGAACTCGGCATCCCGATCACGGTGCACGTCGGCATGGGCCGCCTCGCCGGCCGGTTCTCGATGGTCAAGAACCTCGACCGGCTCGGTCTGCTCGGCCCCGACATCACCTACGTCCACGCCTGCTACCTCGACGACGAGGAGTGGAAGATGGTCAAGGACAGCGGCGGCACGATCTCGATCGCGGCCCAGGTCGAGCAGCAGATGGGGCACGGCTATCCGCCGACGGGACGGGCACTGGCCGAGGGCATCCGGCCGTCGCTGTCGATCGACGTGGTGACCACCGTGCCCGGTGACATGTTCACGCAGATGCGCGCCGCCTTCGGTGGCGAGCGTGCCGCGGTCAACTCCGACTGCTGGCAGGCCGACGTGGACATCCCCGAGCACATGCTGACCGCGCGGCAACTGCTGGAGATGGCCACCATCGACGGTGCGGTCGTCGCCGGCGTCGCCGACCGCACCGGCTCGATCACGCCGGGCAAGCAGGCCGACCTGGTCCTCATCGACGGCACC